>Ga0302325_10036018_pt1 | contig 10093 bp, 8 predicted proteins | sample Palsa_T0_2_FD_201948 | JGI IMG/M metagenome (GOLD analysis project Ga0302325, IMG submission 201948) | Peat permafrost microbial communities from Stordalen Mire near Abisko, Sweden - Palsa_T0_2 | ecosystem: Environmental > Terrestrial > Soil > Palsa > Peat permafrost | place: Sweden: Abisko... | reverse complement strand
CATGGTCCCTTGTTTCCCCCGTACCACTCAGGACCACGATGGTTGGGTGGCAGGCGCCCAGTAGCAGGCGCCAGCGGTGGTACCATACGTTGGGTGATCAAGACCACCGTCTATCTGCCGGACGAGCTGAAGCTCGAGCTCGGCCGAATCTCAGCTACGTCCGGACGATCGGAAGCCGAGCTGATCCGCGAAGCGATCCGGTCGCTCGTCGCCACCACCGCGCGTCCGCGGCCACGCGGCGCGCTGTTCACCAGTGAGGGTGGAGCGGCCGAGCGCGACGAAAAATTGTTGGCGGACTTCGGCGAGCGCTGAGGCGGTGATGCTCTGCGACACCAGCGGGCTGTTGGCCTACTTCGACGATGGCGAAGCACTGCATCGGTCGGTCCTCGCCGATCTCGAAGCGGACGGTGGGCCGCTCATCGTCTCGCCGTATGTGATTGCTGAGCTGGACTACCTGGTCGCTACTCGGTACGGCGTCGAGGCGGAGCTCGCAGTGCTCCGTGAGTTGACCCGCGGCGCCTGGGAGCTCGCGCGGATGGACACGATCGACCTGAGACACGCGACCGAACAGGTCACGCGCTACGCGGACCAGAACATCGGGGCTGCGGACGCATCTCTGATCGTGCTCGGAGCGCGATATGGCACGGACCGTGTCCTCACGCTGGATCACCGTCACTTCGGCGTCTTGCGGACGGTCACCGGCGCGGCGTTCCAGGTGCTCCCTGCGTGATCGTCGCGGGCAAACGCTCCAACCCGGCGTTGGCGGTCTGAACCATTTTCCACCAACCAAGACCCAGGCTGACATCAGAGGAGAGACGTGAGATACCGCAAGCTGGGTAGCTCTGACCTTGAGGTCTCTGAAATCGCGCTGGGGTCGTGGTGGTTGACCCACGATGGCGGGGTCGAGACCGACGTGATCGGGGAGTGCACCGAGGCTGCGTTCGACGCCGGGATCACCCTCTTTGACACCGCCAACGTTTACGGCGAAGGTGCTGCAGAAGTCGCGTGGGGACAGATCCTCTCGGCTCACCCGCGGGATTCGTACGTGCTGGCGACCAAGGTCTACTCTCCGATGTCCGAGACAGACTACGGACTGTCGGCAGCGCAGATCAGCAAGCAGATCGACGCGTCGCTGAAACGCCTTCGGGTCGATTACGTCGATCTCTATCAAGCGCATCGGTTCGACTCCGATGTCGCGATCGAGGAGACGATCGAGGGATTCCAGAACGTCGTTGCGTCAGGCAAAGCGCGCTACATCGGCTTCAGCGAATGGACGCCGAAGCAAATCCAGGCCGCGATCGACATTGCCGGGTCCGACCTGTTTGTCTCCTCCCAGCCGCAGTACTCCATGCTGTGGCAAGCTCCCGAGGATCAGGTGATGCCGTTGTGCGCGGCCAACCGCATCTCCCAGATCGTCTTCTCCCCGCTCGCGCAAGGCGTCCTCACCGGCAAGTACCGCTCAGGACAAACCTTCCCCAGCGACTCCCGGGCCGCCAATGAGCAATGGCGGGCCGACATGGCGGCCGAGATCCTGACCGAGGACACGATCGCCGCGGTCGAGCGACTGCGCCCGATCGCGGCGGAGGCCGACATGTCTCTGCAGGAGATCGCCCTGGCCTGGGTGCTGCGCCGCGACGAGGTCGCTGCCGCGATCGTCGGAGCCTCGCGGCCCGAGCAGATCAACGCCAACGCCAAGGCGTCCGGGATCACCCTTGGCCCTGACCTCCTCGCTGCGATCGACGACGCACTCGCTGACGCACCGCTACGGGGACAGACCATCACCGAGGGGGCCAGCGAGGGCATCACCCACCGAGAATGAACACGACAAGCGTCGCCACGCCAAAAAACGGAACCAGTAGGCACGCCGTGATTGCGCCGACGATCACGATGCCTTCAGCCTCCACGGGCGATGGCAGCCCACCGAGCCGGTCTCGCAGCTCACCGATCTGAATGCCGAGCCGCTCGTAGATCGCCTGGCGAGGCGGACGGCCACGCCGAGAGTTGTTCGGCTGGGGCATGATCAAACAGCACCGAACAATAATGGATCCTGTTCGGAATCCCGAAAACGATCTGGACCGAACAAATTTAAACTTCAGCTCGCGCTAGCGGGAACCCTAACGAGATAACGGGAGCATTAGCCAAGTTCGCGTCACTATCGACGTCTGCGGTAAGGCCGACAAAGACAGCAGTCCGCGAACGGTTCGGTCTGGCGCGTCCTTTCCGATATGCCTGTCGCCTCCGTTTGGGCGTTTCCTGCAGACAGGGTCATATAGCGGCATGAAGTTAGCGCCCGGGTGAGATCGTCGCTCGCTGATCGTTACAATCGGACGCACGTGACAAACTGGATCCCAAACCTGAGCTGTCACGTCGTCATCTACAGCGGACGCGCGGCTGCGGGCAGCGCCGCAGGTCCTCTGGATACGGATCGGCTCAGACGATGGATCTGAACACGGTGCAGGCCGTCATTCCGGCCGACCGCGCAGCGATCGATGGCTGGGAGCGCGGCGATGCCTGGCTGGGTGGGGGCACCTGGCTGTTCTCGGAGCCACAACCTGAGCTGCGCCGCCTGATTGACCTGCAGGCGTTTAACTGGTCGCCGCTGACCGCCACCACGGGCGGCGTCGAGATCGCCGCGACGTGCACGCTGGCCGAGCTCGTTGGGTGGGCTCAGTCGGCTGGCGCCAGTGTGTGGCCAGCGACCCGGCTCATACCCCAGTGCTGCCGGGCGCTGCTCGGTTCGTTCAAGGTCTGGAACGCGGCCACCGTCGGCGGCAATTTGTGCCTCGCCCTGTCCGCCGGTCCGATGATCTCGCTGGTGGTGGCGCTCGATGGCGTCTGTACGATCTGGGAGGCCGGTGGCGAGGTGCGGACGGTGCCGGCCGCCGACTTCGTGCTCGGCCCGGGCGAGACGACGCTGACGCCGGGCGCGCTGCTGCGCTCGGTGCTGCTGCCCGCTTCGGCGCTGCGCTGCGCGACCGCGTTTCGACAGCTTTCGCTCAGTCCGCTTGGACGCTCGGGCGTTGTGGTAATCGGGCGAGCGGCGCCTTTCGGTGGGGAGGTTGCGATTACGCTGACCGCCTCGGTGCCGCGGCCCGTACGGCTGCACTTCGCGGCACCGCCAACCACAGAACAGGTGCAGCAGGCGTTCGACGCTGCCGACCTGGACTACTACGACGACCCCCACGGCGACCCGGAGTGGCGCGAGCACCTCAGCCGGATGTACGCCGAAGAGGTACGCAGCGAGCTTGAGGCAAACGGGTGACAAGGATCAACGGCAACCCGGTTCGTGATGCGCCGCGACCGGGGCAGTGCCTGCGCACCTTTCTGCGTGAGCAGGGCTGTTTCGGCGTCAAGAAGGGCTGCGATGCCGGCGACTGTGGCGCGTGCACCGTCCACGTCGACGGCGTGCCGGTGCACAGCTGCATCTTCCCGGCTGCGCGCGCCCAGGGTCACGCGATCACAACGATCGAAGGGCTTGGCGCCGGGCACCCTGGCGGCTTGCATCCCCTTCAGCAGCGCTTCCTTGACGCCCAGGGCTTCCAGTGCGGCTTTTGCACCGCCGGGCTCATCATGACCGGCGCCGCCCTGGACGACGAGCAGCGAGCTGACCTGCCGCGGTCGCTGAAGGGCAACATCTGCCGCTGCACCGGCTACCGCTCGATCGCCGACGCCTTCGCCGGCATCGTCAACGCCGAGCATCCGCGCTCGGACGAGACGCCGATCGGCCGCTCGCTGCCGGCACCCGCCGGGCCGGCAGTCGTCACCGGGATGGCGCGGTACACGCTTGACACCGCCCCCGAGGGTCTACTGCACATGAAGCTCGTGCGGTCACCGCACGCCCACGCCTACATTCGCTCCGTCGACGTCACCGCAGCGCTCGCGCTGCCAGGCGTGCACACGGTCCTGACCTACGCCGACTCGCCCGCGCAGCTGTACTCGAGTGGTCGTCACGAGAACTACGAGGCTGATCCCGACGACACGCGGCTGCTCGATCGCGTGGTTCGCTTCGCCGGTCAGCGCGTGGCTGCAGTGGTCGCCGACACGGTCGCTGCCGCCGAGCGAGCGGCGGGGCTGGTCCGCGTCGACTACGAACTGCTGCCCGCGGTGTACGACGCCGCGTCCGCGATGGAGCCCGGCGCGCCGCTGCTGCACGGCGATAAGGGTCCGGAGTCGCGGATCGCGGATCCCGCTCGTAACCTGGCCGGCCAGATCCACAGCCGGATCGGGGATGCCGACGCCGGGTTTGCCGACGCCGCGGCGGTGTACGAGGAGACATTCTTCACCCATCGCGTGCACTGCGTCCACCTGGAGACCCATGCGTCGATCGCGTGGACGGACGACGACGGTCAGCTCGTCGTTCGCACCAGCAGCCAGGTGCCGTTCCTGACCCGCGATGCCCTGTGCCGCCTGTTCGATCTCCCCCGCAACCGCGTTCGCGTCTTCACCGCCCGGGTCGGCGGTGGCTTCGGCGGCAAGCAGGAGATGCTGACCGAAGACGTCGTCGCGCTGGCGGCGCTGCGTCTACACCGACCCGTCCAGCTCGAGTTCACCCGCGAGGAGGAGTTCAGCGCCACGTCCACGCGGCACGCGATGAGCGTCGGGGTCAAGGTGGGTGCCGACGCGGACGGTCGACTGACCGCGATCGCGCTGCGGATCGTGTCCGACACCGGCGCCTACGGCAACCACGGCCCCGGCACGCTCTTTCACAGCGGCGGCGAGTCGATCGCCCTGTATCGCTGCGCCAACAAGCAGATCGACGCCTACGCGGTCTACACCAACACGATGCCGGCGGGGGCGCTGCGCGGCTACGGCCTCAGCCAGACGGTGTTCGCGATTGACTGCGCGCTCGACGAGCTGGCCCGCCGGCTGGACCTCGACCCGGTTGAGTTCCGGGCGCGCAACCTGATCGGTCCCGACGACGAGTTCGCCTCGATCGAGGGCGCGATCCATGACGTGAGGATCGGCAGCTACGGGCTTGATCAGTGCCTGGAGGTAGTACGCAGCGCGCTGGCCACTGGCACCAAGACGCCCCCGCCCACGAACGATTGGCTGGTGGGCGATGGTCTCGCTGTCTGCATGCTGGACACCGCCCCGCCCTACGGCCACGTCGCCCACGCCCGGATCGCCGAACGTCCCGATGGGAACTACACGCTGTCGGTCGGGACCGCCGAGTTCGGCAACGGCACCGCCACCGTCCACCGGCAGTTTGCCGCCAGCGTGCTGGGTGTCGCGCCCGAGCAGATTGCCCTCAACGCGTCAGACACCGATGCGGTCAGTCACGACAGCGGTGCCTTCGGGTCCACCGGGATCGTGGTCGCGGGGACAGCAGTGATCCGCGCCGCCGAGCGTCTGAAGGAGCTACAGGAGCGGCGCGAGCCCGGCTCGGGACTGCTGGAAGCCGAAGGCGAATGCGACGGCTTTAACCGCTCGGTCACCTTCAACGTCCAGGGCTTCCGGGTCGCTGTCTCGCCGCGGACCGGAGAGGTGCGGATCCTCCTCAGTGTGCACGCGGCCGACGCCGGCACGGTGATCAACCCGATGCAGTGCCGCGGTCAGATCGAGGGCGGCGTCGTGCAGGCGCTTGGCGCGGCCATGTACGAGCACGTCGACTTCGACGCGACCGGGGACATGCTCACGCGCAGCCTGCGCGATTACCACGTCCCGGTGATGGCCGACGTGCCCCGTACCGAGATCCACTTCGCCGACACGCATGACTCGGTGACCGGCGCGCTGGGGGCCAAGTCGATGAGCGAGAGCCCGTTCACCGCCGTGGCGCCGGCGCTGGCCAACGCTATCCGCGACGCCACGGGACTGCGGTTCACCGTCCTGCCGCTGACCCGAGACCGGGTCTATCTCGGTCTCGCCCGGCGAGCCGCACTCATCCCTTCTGCCTGAGCCGACGGCGCATGACGGCCTACGCCGCGGCCTCGAACGTGAAGCCGTCGCGATGGGCCAAGGAGCGTCGACATCGCGGTGAGCGACCCGTGAGCCCGGCGTCGCAGCGCTCTACGGGAGCTTCCAGATCACCGTGGTGACGAGCCAGAACACGGTGGCGGCCGCGGTCAGGAAAGCGATCGAGGCGGCGGCACCGACGGCACCCAGGCGTGCGAGCGGAGCGCGCGGATCCGGTTCGAGCCAGAAGCGAAGGGCACGAGTGACGACGGGCATCACAACCCACGTGAGCAGGCTGACCGAGAGCACGTTGCCGAGCAGCAGGCTCCACCACAGGTCAGCGCCGGGCCACAGCTCTGAGATGCAGACTGTCAGCAGCACGACAGTTGGATACAACCCGACGAGCACCGAGAGCGCGGTCTTCCATTTCGCTGGACCGCCGTCGTCGGTTCGCTGATCGGAGACCGAGAACCAGCTCCCGAAGGAACTGGACACCCGATGCAGGTCAAAGTCCTGGAATTCCTCATTGGCGGCGAGTAACTCCGCTCGTCGCGGTGACTGCAGCCAGGCGTCGAGGTGCGTGGCCGAGTCGAAGCGGTACATCGCGGTCCAGTCGCTTTGAACGGGCGGCACCGGCGGGAACAGGTCCGCGCCCCGGAACCCCGGAAACGCGCGTTCAGCGTCGGTCATCGTGCGCTGGAACGCACGGAACTCCTCCTCGCGGCCACCGTGAACGTGATGGGTGACCACAACCGTCACGAGATCCTCGTCGTGCTTGTCTAGGACAACCCGCTGCTGGAGCGGAGCGGAGAAGAGGCCGGCTCCTCGCTCGAGCCGCTGCTGACGAGCCGGGCTCGTCAGCCAGGACTCGAGGCTCAGAACCGAGTCGAACCGGTAGATGATCGTCCACTCGCCGCCGTCATCGGCGGGCTCCATCACCTCGGTGCCCAGAAAGCCCACGAACGAGGCCACCGCACGATTGAGCTCCTCCTGCCAGGCGCGGAACTGCACCGTGCACTCGGGCCGGACGGGTTGAGTGATGACGGCCGTGACCGGCGCCGGAGGGTGACCCACGACCGCCACGGGATCAGTAGGGGTGCCGGTCGGCCTTGTCCATCCAGACCTGATAGGCCTTTGACCCGAGGTCCGGACGGAACTGCGCGATATCGATGCGACGCTCGTTCAGCGGCTTGGCGAAGTCCTCGTACTGGAATGCGTCGTCGAACCCGATCTGGCTAGTGGCGTGCAAGTCGCACGAAAATCGCACCGAATCCAGCCGCGCCCAATAGATCGCGCTCATGCACATCGGGCAGGGCGCGCCGCTGATGTAGATGTCCATGCCCATCAGCATCTGGGCGCGCTCGGCCACCGGATCCGGAGATCCCTCGGGTCGCGAGACCAGCGCCAGCGTCGATCCGTTCTGCTTGTCCTTGGCGATCGACGGCGCCTCGGGGTTGAGTGCCGCCACCGCCTTGCGGATCGTCTCGACCTCCGCGTGCGCGGTGATGTCGCCCGTCAGCAATACGCGATTCTGACCCCGGGCCACGATTTCGCCGTCCTTGGCGATCACCGCACCGAACGGACCTCCCCAGTTGTTGCGAACTGATTCCGCAGCCAAACGGCAGGCCTCCTCCATAAGCTCGTCGGGAGTCATACCCGGTCCTTTCTCGTGATGGCTGTTTGATCCCAAGCCGCTGGAACCGCAGCCGTTGTGGCTGGTTCAAGACACGCCGATACCCGGAGCTCGCCGACCACCCCGGCACCCCCGGCAAGGGCTCTTCTTCCCGGTATATCGGCCGCTCGGTGCCCCCGCTTGAGCCTGCGTCCACAACCGACACCGCGAGGCTCATCGTCGCACCGTCGCTGCCTGGATGGGACCTTCCCATCCGACCGCGAGGTTGGGCGATGTAGCTCTCAGCGAGCCGACGATCGCGCCAGCGATCGCCACCTGCGCCCAGCGGCTAGGTCGTCGTCAGCCCACAATTGCGGCGCATCGGTCGCGGGCGGTCACACCCGACTGCAATCCGCACGTCAGTGATATCCACCAGCCGATGGCTGAGTCGCACCCTGGGTGCACGGGTGTCCCTGGGCTGACCCGGAGGGCATGCCGGCTGGACGGCCTCTCAGCGGCCGACGCCTGGATCACTGCCGCGCCGGCCGTCGCGTTTGTGAGCGGCGGTTCGGGAACGAGCCCGTTCCTGCGGTGTAGGCGTCCGTCGCGCCTGCGGGGCGACGAGTGCCGCGCGGTCAGTCTCCAGTTCGAGGATCCGCCGCCGCGCCGGAAGGCGCTGGAGGTCGACGCCTCGGCTGAGCGCCGCGGCCATCGTGATCAGGTCGGCGGTCGCGGCCACCTCGGTACGCAGACCGTTGCCGAGATGCTCTCGTGGGTCACAGCAGGCTGGGACGTGCTCGGGATCGAGCCCTCACCGCAGGCGGCCACGACGGCCGCGCGCCGGGGAACCCGTATCGTCGGCGAGACCTCGCGCATGCCGCGCTCCGCCGGGGTCGCTGACGGTGTGGTCTTCTGCTGCTCGCCGGCTACGCGCTGTCGTCGGCGGTGGCGCCCGTGGCGGCGTGCTCGACGCGCACCGCGGAGGCGGCGACTTCTTACACGCCGCGGCGCGCAAGTGGCATGACTCTGCATTGCGCAGCTCATCGAACCGCCCTTACGATCATGTACGCGGCGAAGCGCTGTAACTTGAGGCGACGCATCAGCGAGTCGTACACCGAGACGATCGCAAATAGCGGAGGTATCGCCTCGAAGTACGCCGACTGGGACCAGCACACGTCGATCGTCACCTGCTGGAACCCGGCGTCTCGGAAGGCGGCGCGCATCGCCGACGGATGGCATTGATCGTATTCGACCTCGAACTCGACCTGTCCGCGGAAGTGGGGTGCAACGAAGTGCAGGAGCCTCAGCAGCAGGTGAAATGGCAGCAGGCGCGCCGCGGTTCCGAACAGCGAATAGCGCCCGGGGACCAGATGTAGGGCCGTCGCTCCGGGTCGCAACACCCGCGCCATGTTCTCCGCGGCGGGACGAACGCCTTGCACGTGCTCGAGCAGCGTGCGGGACAAGATCAGATCGACGCTCGCTGTGGCGAACGGAAGCGAGTCAGCGATGTTCGCCACGCAGGTCTCATCGACATCGTGGTTGAGGGCGAGCTCCTCGGCCGAGATGTCGACGGCCACTAGCCGCAACTGCGCAGCATCGGCGCTCGCCGCGTAGATGCAGCGGCGCCCCCCACCAAGATCGAGCAAGGTCGAGCCTTCGCTCAACGCGCGGATCTCCGCCGCCGCTTGGTCGTCGAATCTGTTGTAGAACTGCTTGTCGCTTTCTAGGGGCAGACGTGCGGCGATCCGCTGTGAGAGAGCGGTGCCCAGGCGAAAGCATGCGGCGGCGGCCCTGGTCAGGGGCGGTTCACGGTCGATTGGCCGGTTAGCCTCGTGCATGATGTCGACGGGACTCGGCGATCGAAGTCTGCAAAGCGCCTCATCCGCGCATCCGGACCCTGATCAAGGCTACTGTAGGACGATCGGACACCGCTCGCCTTCAGACCGACGCCACGAGGTCACGGGCCTCAGTCGAGCTGAGGAAGCCCTGGTTGCAGAGGCTGGAACGCCTTGGTCGCGGCGCCCACGCCGAGGCGCTCCAGGAATCGAGCCAGGGTCGACGGGAGTCGCCTGAACGGCACGGCACGTGCTGGCCTGACTGCTTTGCGCTGGCCCCGAACGTCATCGAGTACCTCCAGCGCGCTTGCTGGGCGGCGTCGGCGGTAGTGTAGATCGGTTTGAGCTCCCGGGCGACCCGCCCCCGCTCGCGACGGGCAGGTAGTTGGGGCTGTGGCGGATAAGGTGGACCACGCAGTCTGTACGGTCGTCGACCCCGCCGCCGTTCAGGACGTGCTTGACCAGCAGGGGACGAGCACTCCGAGCGGCGGTTGCCCGCCCCGGCTCCCACAGAACCGTGCGTGCGCTAGTCGCACACGGCTCTTCGGGACGGGGGGTTGTGAACCCCACCGCCGGCCGGTTAGCGACCTCGATCTATCCCATAACGCCAGTTGTGGCGAGTCGGGGGGAACGACCGGCGGGTGGCTGCGGCGTGGGCACGCGCCCACGATGACCCTCTCGACCTACGCGCATCTCTTCGACGAACTGGCCGACGGCGATCACCGGCCCGCCGCCGATCAGATCCGGGAGGCTC
>Ga0302325_10036017_pt1 | contig 10093 bp, 13 predicted proteins | sample Palsa_T0_2_FD_201948 | JGI IMG/M metagenome (GOLD analysis project Ga0302325, IMG submission 201948) | Peat permafrost microbial communities from Stordalen Mire near Abisko, Sweden - Palsa_T0_2 | ecosystem: Environmental > Terrestrial > Soil > Palsa > Peat permafrost | place: Sweden: Abisko... | reverse complement strand
CCGTCCTCGCAGGTGCAGCAAGTCCCGGGCTGGCGTAGCTCAGCTGGTAGAGCATCTGATTTGTAATCAGAGGGTCGGGGGTTCAAATCCCTTCGCCAGCTCCAGTTCTTCCCGCCTCGGACAAATGAGGCTGATTCACTTCGCAGCGAAATCCTCTTGAGGCGAGAGTCGCAACCCGGAATCACTTCCGGAACGCCCAAGGGTGCCCAAAGCGAAGCTTCAGCAGTGGTTTCAGCAGTTCCGCACAGGTGGCCGAGTGGTTAATGGCAGCAGACTGTAAATCTGCCGCTCTTTGGAGCTACGGAGGTTCGAATCCTCCCCTGTGCACCAGAGTTTCGAACGCGCCGTTAGCGCGGGTGCAGGATGAGCGTGGCTGGAATCAATGATGGCGGCAACCCCGCAGCCGATCGCAGCAGAATGTGGCTCGCGCTCGGGATTTTGACGGCGTTGGCGATTCTGGCTTGGTTCACGATCGACGGCAGGGCCGTACTGCCGGTGAAAGAATATAGCTTCGGTAGTTTTTCCTTCGGCGGATTTGGGGTGCAAGTACGGGTGCTTCCCGAACTGATTCTGGGTCTCTTTGCCGTAAGGATCGTTACCGCGAATATGCGGGCACGCATCGAGTCCAGATCTCAGCAGTAAGATTGTTGGAAGTGTTTGGTTTTGCAGTAAAGGGCTGATGTAGCTCAGTTGGTAGAGCACTCCCTTGGTAAGGGAGAGGTCACCGGTTCAATCCCGGTCATCAGCTCCAGATCTTCTGATTGGCTCGCTCGCTGGGAGGTTCAGCGAGCGTTTGCATGTCGAAAGCCAAAAGCTAGCAGCTAATAGCTAGGCGCTGTTTCAAGGCGGGAGTAACTCAGTGGTAGAGTCACAGCCTTCCAAGCTGTTGGTCGCGGGTTCGATTCCCGTCTCCCGCTCCATAATCTCGAAGAAGGGGCTGTCTTGAAAGGCCACGGTTTTAGCTTTCCCGATCAATCACCAAATCCTGGGCCTTTGGTCCCTGAAGAAAGTCGCGCAACCATGTTTGAGCAGGCCACCATCCCGATCCAGGACGACAAAACCTTCGCCGAGGTCAAGCAAGCCATCGACGAAGCCTTCGCCCCAGCGCGCGTTTCCGGCTTTCTGCGCAACGTTGCCGGCACCAAACTCCGCGTCCGCCAGTTCGAAGCCGTCCTCGCCCATGGATTCCTCGGCGCACAGGCCCAAAAAAGTTATGCCGCCCTCGGCGATGCCGACCGCGGCCAGATTCGCGAACTATACCTGCGCCAGGTGGAGCGCGTAGCCCCCGAAGTCCGCCAAAAGTTTTTCCGGCTCTACGCCAGTTATTGAGCAGTACAAGCTTGACGACACCAGAGAAAGTTTTTGAGAGGAAACAAGTATGGCGAAGGAAAAGTTTGACCGGTCCAAGCCGCACGTGAACGTGGGGACGATTGGGCACATCGATCACGGGAAGACGACTTTGACGGCGGCGATCACGAAGGTGCTGCAGAAGCACAATCCGAAGAACCATTTTCGTTCCTTCGATTCGATCGACAACGCGCCTGAGGAGCGGGAGCGCGGCATCACGATCGCGACGGCGCACGTGGAGTATGAGACAGCGAACCGGCACTACGCGCACGTCGACTGCCCCGGCCACGCCGACTACATCAAGAACATGATCACGGGCGCGGCGCAGATGGACGGCGCGATTCTGGTGGTTGCCGCGACCGATGGTCCGATGCCGCAGACGAAGGAGCACGTGCTGCTGGCTCGCCAGGTTGGCGTGCCGTACGTGCTGGTGTTTCTGAACAAGTGCGACGCGGTTGAGGACGAAGAGCTGACGGATCTGGTGGAAATGGAAGTCCGCGAGCTGCTGACCAAGTATCAGTTCCCCGGCGACGACGTTGCGGTGATCCGCGGCTCGGCACTGGGCGCACTGAACGGCGAAGCGAAGTGGGAAGCGAAGATCGACGAGTTGATGGAGGCGGTGGACAAGCAGGTGCCGCTGCCGGCGCGCGCGATCGATCAGCCGTTCCTGATGCCGATCGAAGACATCTTCTCGATCTCGGGACGCGGCACGGTGGTTACGGGCCGTATCGAGCGCGGCAAGATCAAGGTCGGCGAAGAAGCTGAGATCGTCGGTTTCCGCGAGACGCGCAAGACGGTGGTCACGGGCGTCGAGATGTTCAAGAAGCAGCTGGACGAAGGTCTGGCCGGCGACAATGCTGGCTTGCTGCTGCGCGGCATCGCGAAGGAAGATGTGGAGCGCGGGATGGTCCTGGCGAAGCCGGGCTCGATCACGCCGCACACGAAGTTCAAGTCGAGCGTCTACGTTCTGAGCAAGGAAGAGGGCGGGCGTCACACGCCGTTCTTCAAGGGGTATCGTCCGCAGTTCTACTTCCGGACCACCGACGTGACCGGCGTGGCAACGCTGCCGGAAGGCACGGAGATGGTGATGCCGGGCGACAACGTGGAGCTTGAAGTTGAACTGATTACGCCGGTGGCCATGGAGAAGGGTCTGCGCTTCGCGATTCGCGAAGGCGGCCGGACCGTGGGCGCAGGCACGATCTCGGAAATCCTGAAATAGCAAGGAATTCTGAGGAAGAGGGAGGCTAAGATGCAGGTCTTTGTAGAAGGCTCGCGATCAACCAGCGACGACTGGCTCTGGGCCCAACAACTCCCCGCATCGGAGCTTCCTGCCCTCAGCGATGAACAGAAGTCCTTTGCAGAAAAACTCGGTATCTCGCCCGAAGACTATGCCCGCAGCACCAAAGCTGGAGAGTTGACGCGGCGGGAACTACAGGCAAAGGCAGAGACTTTCGGCAGGCTCCTGGAGCAGAAGATACGGGATCGAGCGCCAAACGCTTCCGTCGAATCCGTCGTCTTACTCACTTTCGAGGGGAAATTCAGAGTAGTTACCGTGGTCGGGGGAAAAGAGACTCTCCTCCAGATCGACGAGGAATTGGTCGATGACCTCCTGCAGTCCGGATCTCCGGAAATGGAGACTCGCTTGGACAGGATCATCGATCTGAACCTCCCGAATTCCGAGGCGGCAAGAGCGTCCTGAAAATGAGGATCGACGGACAAATGGCCGGGGTTATACTGAATGATGAGGGAAGGCAGATTCTCGCCCTGGCCGCGGTTAACGTACCAGACAACGACCGTATGCTGGTGTCCATTGAAGAATCCGAAGACTTGGGTCTCTGGATCCGAGTCTCCCGCGAAGATCAGTTGACCTTCTTTCTACTCAGATGGGAGTACATTTTGGGCGTTGAACTGCTCTCGGGCAGAGGAAGAGTTGTAGGCCTTACGGCCCGGAAGGATTTAGGATAAGAAGATGCGGGAAATTGTTACATTGCAGTGCGGAGAGTGCAAAGAGCGCAACTACTCTACGACGAAGAACAAGAAGACGACCACAGGCCGCCTCGAGTTCAAGAAGTTCTGTAATCGCTGCCGTAAGCACACCCCACACAAAGAAACGAAGTAAGCGCAGGATTTTGGGGCGCTCAGGATTGGAAATTAGCGGATCCGTTTAAGGGCAACACTCCCCGCAATCTGGGAGATGTCCGGAAGATTTTCTAAACCCTAATCCCTAAACCCTAATCCCTGCTTTTCACAGGGGCGTAAGCTCAACGGTTAAACTGTCGGTCTCCAAAACCGAACTTGGGGGTTCGAATCCCTCCGCCCCTGCCAGATCAAACACGTAACGCGGAGAGGGCCGTATGCCCGTTGAAGAAAAAAGCGCGGAAAAGAAGAAGCGACCTATGGCCAAAGCAGCAATCATGAGTTCCGGCGACGGCGCTCCCAACCGCGCTCTCAGCACCTTTACCCGCGGCCGCGACTTCCTCCGTGACGTCCGCGCCGAAATGCGCAAGGTGGTCACACCCTCGTGGAAAGAAGTTCAGTCCACCACCACCGTCGTTATCATCGCCGTCTTCGCCTTCGCCGGATTTTTCTGGATCGTCGACGCGGTGCTCGGTAACGCTATCAAGTACATCTACACGTGGCTGGGTGCCCTGTAGCAGGTTCGCACGAGGATTGAATGGTAATGGCGGAAGAACAAAAGAACGATACCCCCGGCGCCGACAACACCGCTGAAGGCGGCGAGCAGCAACCGCAGCTCGCGCCTCCCGCAAACGAGCGCTTCCGGTGGTACATCATCCACGCCTATTCGGGCTTTGAGCGCAAGGTGCGCGAGTCCATCGAGACGCGCGTCCAGGCCTTCGGACTCCAGAACCGCATCGGCCGCGTCATGATCCCCACCGAAGCCGTCACCGAAATCACCAACGGCAAGAAGCGCACTGTGGAACGCGTCTTCCTCCCCGGCTACGTCCTCGTCGAAATGGATCTCGACAACGACCTCTGGCACGTCATTAAGAACACCCCGCGCGTCACCGGCTTCCTCGGAACCGGCGACAAACCGGTCGCGCTCACCGATGACGAAGTCGGCTCCATCCTCTTCCGCAGCGACACGTCGAAGGATAAGCCGCGCCTCAAGGTCAAGTTCCAGAAGTCCGAATCGGTCCGCATCACCGAGGGCCCCTTCGCCAACTTCAACGGCGTCGTCGACGAGGTCAACGAAGACCGCGAAACCCTCAAAGTCATGGTCACGATCTTCGGCCGCTCGACGCCAGTAGAACTCGACTTTGGCAAAGTGGAGAAGATCGCCTAGGTTTTGTAACAAGCAGGTTTTGTAACAGGGCACGACTTCAGTCGTGCCATACGACAAGAAATATGAAGGGGCTTGAGCCCCTGCACAGGAAGGTTCAAAGCAATGGCTGCACCAACAAAGAAAGTCACCGCCCAGGTCAAACTCCAGATTGAAGCCGGCAAAGCCACACCCGCGCCTCCCGTAGGCCCCGCCCTCGGCCAGGCCCAGGTCAACATCATGGAGTTCTGCAAACAGTTCAACGCCCGCACCCAGAACAAGGAGATGGCCGGTCTCATCATCCCCGTCGTCATCACCGTCTACGCGGACCGCACCTTCTCCTTCATCACCAAGACGCCGCCAGCGGCCATCCTGCTGAAGAAGGCCGCCAACCTGGCCAAAGGCTCCGGCACGCCCAACAAAGATAAGGTAGGCAAGGTCTCCGAAGCCCAGGTCCTCGAGATCGCAAAGCAGAAAATGCCCGACCTCAACGCCGCCTCCGTCGAAGCCGCCGTCCGAAGCATTAAAGGCACCGCCCGCTCCATGGGCATCGACGTCGTCGCGTAGCATCGCGCGGAAACACAAAAGCCGAAGCAGTACGTCTCTCCATCGAGACGTGCTGCTTCGGCTTTGTTCTGCGTGGCCATCGGATTCACAGTGCAAATCCGCCCTCATCCGCAATAGCGTCAACGTCACGCGACCCATGCAGGATGCGCACCACAACAAGCTCATCTGCCCGTGCAAGATAGTAGATTGCGTACCTCTCGCAGAATGTCACGCGGAGATCATCAGCAAGCTGCCTGCGCGAAGCGCCGGATAACGGAAGCTTCGATAGCTGGTTGAATCGGCCCTCGAATCGACGAAGGAGTCTTCCCGCAACAGACTCGGAAGCCTCGTCCGCCAGGTAACTCCAGATCTCAGCCAGGTCTAATTTTGCTTTTTCCGTGAGGCGGATTTTGCGCGGTTGGCGGATAGTTTTTTCCCCAGCGCAATAATGCTCCGGGCATCGAACTCTGTCAGCCTGCCTTCCGTAACATCCGCCATTCCGCGATCAATCTCAGCCTTCAGTTCCGCAAATTTGTGTCGCTGCAGCTCGCGCTTCATCTTCCAGTCACGCAGCGCCTCGCGGATCACTTCGCTGGTAGAAGCGTAGTCTCCGTCGTCGACTACGCCCTTCACCATCCCCGCCATCTCAGCAGGGAGCGTAATCGTTAAGCGTTCCACGGCCGACATAGGCTCTCACCTCGCTGCATACTTTATCATACTTATGAAGCTGGCCTTCATTACAGAAGACGCAAAGAAAGCCATGACTTTGTTGCAACACCCGCCATTTTCATAGATAATCAACACCTGCGCCCCCAAAGGCGCAGTGTCACTACAACCACGGCCGGCAAGCCAGCATCGCCGAGCGGTGGGAGACGAGGAAACATGGCCAAAACAGGCAAGAGTATTGAGAAGGCGCGCGCCCAGGTAGAAAAGCGCCCCTATGCGCTGCAGGACGCCGTCCCGCTTCTGCAAAAAGTGAAGTTCGCAAAGTTTGACGAGACCGTCGACCTAACCCTGCGTCTGGGCGTCGACCCGCGTCACGCCGACCAGATGGTTCGCGGCACCGTCGTCCTCCCGCACGGCCTCGGCAAGACCAAGAAGGTCGCCGTCATCACCTCCGGCGACAAGCAGCGCGAAGCCGAAGCAGCCGGCGCCGACATCGTTGGCGGCGACGAGCTGGTCGAGAAAATTCAGAAGGAATCCTGGACCGACTTCGACGCTCTCATCGCCACGCCCGACATGATGAAATCCGTCGGCCGTCTCGGCAAAGTCCTCGGTCCCCGCGGCCTCATGCCCAATCCGAAGACCGGCACCGTCACCAACGACGTAGCCGCCGCCATTCGCGAAATCAAGGCCGGTAAAGTAGAGTTCCGCACCGACAAGACCGCTCTCGTCCACGTCCCTGTCGGCAAAATTTCCTTCCCCGCGCAGAAGCTGGTCGAAAACGCGATCACCGTCATCACCAGTGTCGTGAAAGCGAAACCATCCGCGGCGAAGGGCAAGTACATCAAGAGCATCACCATCAGTTCAACGATGGGCCCCGGCATTTCGCTCGACTCCGCAGTCGCCGACTCGGCCGCAAAGGCCTCGGCTTCGGCTTAACTGGCTCGTATCAGGATCCAATAAATCAGGATCCAGTAGAAGGTTCGTATCAGGGCACGACTTCAGTCGGGCCGTAAGTGGCCAAAAATGCGGGCTTCAGCCCCGTGGCCAGGATGAAGAGGAATTGAAATGGCACTGAGCAGACAGAAAAAGGCGGAGAAGGTCGGCGAGCTCGCCAAAGAGCTCGAAAGCTCGACCAGCGCCATCATCGGCACGTTTTCGAAACTCACCGTGGCCCAGGACTTCGAGCTGCGCAAAACCGTTCGCAACGCCGGCGGCCGTTATCGCGTGCTCAAAAACAAACTCGCCGCGCGCGCCGCACAGGGCACCAAAATTGAAGCCGCTCTCCAGGGATTGAAGGGCGTCTCCTCCGTCGCATACACCAGCGGCGACCCTGTGGCTCTCGCGAAAGCGCTCTCCACCTGGGTCTCCGACAACGCGGAGTTCACCTTCAAGCTCGGCATCGTCGACGGCAAAGTCATCAACGTTGAAGAAGTCAAAGCGCTCGCAACCATGCCCGGCAAGGAAGAGATTTTCGCGAAGCTCCTCTTCCTCATCAACTCGCCGGCGCAGCGTCTGGTCACGGTTCTCAACGCCGCGGGTCGCGACCTCGCAATCGTCATCAACCAGGGCGTGAAGGAATCGAAGTTTGCTGGCGGCGAAGCAGCCGCAAGTTAGTTCGAAGTTTCTGTAAAGAGATCGGCTGTTTCATCTTCCTCAAGGGGTGCCAAGTCTGGGGCACATCGGAACCCTCGAGGTAGTCAGAAACGGCAATCGCCAAGCGTAAGCGAGGCGGCGCAACACAAAATTCAGTTTCAACGTGGAGAACAAAAATGGCAGATCTGCAGCAGTTGGAAGATCAGATTGTCGGGCTTAGCCTTCTGGACGCGGCGGCCCTCGTGAAGAAGCTTGAAGAGCGCCTCGGCGTTTCCGCCGCGGCAGCCGCCCCGGTCGCTGTTGCCGGCGGCGGAGCGGCCGCAGCAGCCCCGGCGGCCGTCGAGCAGACCGAATTCACCGTCACCCTCAAGGATGCCGGCGCGAATAAGATCAACACCATCAAGGCTGTACGCGAAGTCACCTCGCTCGGCCTCAAGGAAGCCAAAGACCTCGTTGATGGCGCTCCCAAGGTCCTCAAGGAGAACATCAGCAAGGAAGACGCCGAGGCCATCAAAAAGAAGTTCGATGGCGTCGCAACCGTCGAAGTCAAGTAACCTTCCCGGCTCGGCAAGCAACTTGCGTGCCAAAGCGGAACGCGCTATTATCTCATTTGTGCGTTCCGCTCGGCTGTATTCCAGTTTGCCGGACCCGGGGCGCAACTCGTCTTCCTGCTCAAGCGACAAACCGTAATAACGCCCGTCATTGGCGGGCTCGGCAGTTTGCGCGCATGAACCAGGAAGAGTAGCAAGGGAATCTCCGGCAGCAATGCCGGCGTAAAAGCAGGCCAGGCGGCGGACCTGCAATTACGTGTTTCACCAGTTGTCAGGCGGCGCGGGCGAAGGTTTTCAAGCGGCGGGAATCGGACATTCTGTCACTGTACAGTGCACAATTCGGTTGTGGCGCTCATGGGACTTGCTGTCTCCATGGGCGTTTTCGGCGTTTCCCGTCGCTTTCCTCTCGTCTCGCTTCCTCTTCTCCGCCGCGTGATCCACGCCCCGGCTCCGTTTTTTCTTAACGGTCCCGGCAGGCAAACCGGCAGCGGCATGGGCAGCTCGATAGCCCGTAAATCTGCCCAGGTAAAGCGGAAGCGTAACCCCCTTACGCCCTTCCGCGCAAGAGAAAAACGGCGCTGCACTCCGCTTTTTGTGCTGCCGTAACCAAGCTGTACGACGCATTCCGAACGAGGCGGGATGCATCGTGCGCAGCAACATCAACGATCCAGAGCGCGCAGCATGACCCGGACTGCCAGCTCGTCTCTTCCTCGCGTTACGGGTCCTGAGGAGTAAAGAATGTCTAACGAGAACCGCGCCGTTCGCAGCCGTCTCGACTTTTCGAAAATCCCAACTGCCATCCGTATTCCCAATTTGATCGAAGTCCAGCGCCGCTCCTACGAGCGTTTTCTCCAGATGGACAAGCTGCCCTCGGAGCGCGACGACTCCGGCCTGCAGTCGGTCTTTACTTCTGTCTTCCCCATCACCGACTTTCGCAATATCTCACAACTCGACTTTGTGGATTTTGCGATCGGTAACTGGGAGTGTAAGTGCGGTCACCTCAAAGGTCTCCATCACCTGCGCACCGCCTGCGTCCATTGCGGCGCCATGGTCATCACCGACCCGTTTCATCCCGGCGACGTGCTCTGCCAGAAGTGCGGCACCTATAACAAGAACACGCCCGACTTCTGTAACAAGTGCGGCGACCCTGTCGGACTGCAGCTGAAGTACGACCAGGCAGAGTGCGAAGAGCGCGGCATGACCTACTCCGCTCCACTCAAGGTCACTGTCCGCCTCACTATCTACGACAAGGATCCCGAGACCGGCGCCAAGTCCATCCGCGACATCAAGGAGCAGGAGGTCTTCTTCGGCGACATCCCCCTGATGACGCAGAATGGCACTTTCATCGTCAACGGTACCGAGCGCGTCATCGTCTCGCAGCTCCATCGTTCGCCCGGCGTCTTCTTTGAGACCGCGAACAACCGCACCTACTTCCTCGGCAAGATCATTCCTTACCGCGGTTCGTGGGTTGAGTTCGAGTACGACCAGAAGAACACCCTCTACGTCCGCATCGACCGCAAGCGCAAGTTCCTCGGCACCATCTTCCTCCGCGCTCTCGGCCTCAAGTCTGACGAAGAGATCCTCCGCACCTTCTACACCGTCGACAAAATCGCGGTGAAGGACGGCAAGCTCTTCTGGACCCTCGATCCTGCCAGCGACAAGCCGACGCACCTCCTTGGCGCCAAGCCGGCCCACGCCATCGTCTCCAAAGGCGAGGAAATCGCGCACTCCGGCCGCAAAGTTACGCCTTCGATCATGAAGGCTCTCAAGGCCGCGAAAATCACGCAGGTCGAAGTCGAATCGGCTGAGCTCGACGGCGCGATGACCGCTGCCGACGTCGTCGATACCTCCACCGGCGAAGTCTTCATGGAAGCCAACCAGGAGCTGACCTCCGACAAGCTGCACAAGATTGTCGAAGCCGGCATCACCTCCATCGATGTTTTCTTCCCCGAGCGCGACGACATGGGCAATGTCATCACCAACACCCTGCGCCGCGACTCCGTCCGCAAGCCGGAAGAAGCCCTCATCGAGATTTACCGCAAGTTGCGCCCGGGCGATCCGCCGACCCTCGACACCGCGACTGCGCTCTTCGAAGGCATGTTCTTCGATC
>Ga0302325_10036016_pt1 | contig 10094 bp, 10 predicted proteins | sample Palsa_T0_2_FD_201948 | JGI IMG/M metagenome (GOLD analysis project Ga0302325, IMG submission 201948) | Peat permafrost microbial communities from Stordalen Mire near Abisko, Sweden - Palsa_T0_2 | ecosystem: Environmental > Terrestrial > Soil > Palsa > Peat permafrost | place: Sweden: Abisko... | reverse complement strand
TACGCGACCACATCGCCGCCGCGCGTCAAGCGCTTGCGGCCGGCGTGAAGCTGCGCGGCTACTTTGTTTGGTCGTTGCTGGATAATTTCGAGTGGCGAGAAGGTTACAGCCGGCGCTTCGGTGTGGTTCACGTCGATTTCACGACGCTCAAACGCACACCGAAGTCGTCGTTTGCCTACCTCGCCAGCCAAACGCAGCACGGCTGAACTGCACCGTGTCGAAATATCAGTGCCGGTCGCGGGCGGCGGCACTTATGGCGCTGAGCATGGCTGCGCGGTCCTTGTCGAGCACGGCGCGCACCGGCTGCTGCGTGCCGATCTGCCCCATTTCTCGCTGACGTTTAACCGTCGCCGACGTCATCAACGGTTCGACGCCGAGCTCGCGCAATGTCTCGGCGGACTCTTCCATTTCCGCGGCGCGGCGCTCGCCGTGATTGGCCATGCGTTCGAGGTTGTAGGGCACGATCTTCGCCCAATCGAGGCCGGGATAATTGTTCTTCATCGAGGTGGCGACTTCGTCGACGATGCCGGCGCGTGCCGCGGCCAGGAAGCATTCGAGCGTCAGCGCCTCGATACCTTTGATCATGACGCTGCGCACCATCTTGATCGCGGCGGCGGCGCCGATTTCGGCTCCCGAAACATTGACCTTCATGCCGAGCGCGGTGAGCACGGGCGCAACGGCTTCGGCGTGCGGTCCGGCGAGCAGCATGGGCGTTTGGTGCCGCGCCGGATAGACCGGCGCGATAATGGCGACGTCGACATAGCGAGCGGCATTGCCAAGCGCGCTGGCGGAGTTCTGCTTGCGGCCCGGTGACACCGAATTGATGTCGAGGAAGTATGGCGCGCCAGCGAGATGAGACGCTACCGATTGTGCCGCTTCGGTGCTCGAGGCGGCGGTAACGGCGGAAATGATCATATCCGCGCCGCGCACCGCTTCAGCCGCCGATTGCGCGCATCGCACGCCGGTCGCTTCGGCTGCCTGTTTGAGCTTCTCGCCTTGCGGTTTGGGGAACAGAATATCCCAGGCGGACATTCCCGATACGCCGGCGTCATGCAGGCCGGAAGCGATGGCGTGACCCGCTTCGCCAAAGCCGATGAAAGCGATTGTTGGCTTACCGTTCGGCATTCCCGTCAGTCCTTATATCGCTTGCCTTGTGTGGCTTGATTTACGCCGATGATCGCAGGTTTGCCAGTCAGGTTTGCAATGGCGTTTTCGCCCGATAGGATGCTCAAAATAATTGCTCGGGAGGAGCATCCCATGCCGCTGACGCAAGCCCAAATCACCAGCCGCCGCCGCTTCATTCAATTCATGGCCGCAAGCCCGCTGTTCGCCGGGACCAGTCTCTCGGCGTTGGCCGCGGAGCCTTACCCGGAGCGGCCGGCCGATCCGTTTGTTTGGGCGCCGCGCGACTACGATCACCTGATATCGAACCCGAAAGAGGCGCTCGATGTCTTTGACTTCGAGCCAGTCGCGCACAAGAACGTGCCGCCGGCCCATTTCGGCTACATGGCCTCGGGCGTGGACGATGATGTGACGCTTCGCGCCAATCGCGCGGGCTTTATGAAGTTCGGGATGCGGCCGCGCCGCCTTGTCGATGTCAGCAAGATCGACACGAGCACGGAAATTCTCGGACAAAAATACGAGACACCGATCATCGTTGCTCCGACCGGCGGCCACAGGGCGTATAACGCGGACGGTGAGGAAGGCGTAGCGCGGGCGGCAAAGATTGGCGACCACCTGATGATCTTGTCGACGCAGGCATCGGCGTCGGTCGCCGACACGATCGCTGCGCGCGGCCGGCCGATCTGGTCGCAGCTTTATGCCACCGACAAATTTGAAGTCGCCAAGCACCACGTCGAGAGCATGGAGCGGCAAGGCTCGATCGCTATTGCGGTTACCGTGGATCGCAGCGGCGGTCGTAACCAGGAAGTCGCGTTGCGAATGAAGGCGATGGATACGCGGCAGTGCTCTTCGTGCCACGACAATTCAAGCGTTCAGGCATCGGTGCGGGACAATCCGATTTACGAAGGCGCCGATCTGTCCGGGCTGAAAAACATCCAGTCGCCGAGCATGTCGTGGGATTACATCAAGCGGCTGCGCGATGTTTCCAAGACTAAGATGGTGCTCAAGGGCATCCTCGCCTGGGAAGATGCCAAGATCGCGGCCGAGACCGGGATCGATGCGATCATGGTGTCGAACCACGGCGGCCGTGCCGATGAAGCCGGCCGCTCAACCATCGAAACCCTCCCCGAAGTGATCGAAGCGGCAGGCAATATGCCGGTACTGATCGATTCCGGCTTCCGCCGCGGCACCGATATCGTCAAGGCGCTGTGCATGGGCGCCAAGGGCGTCGCTGTCGGCCGGCCCTATCTCTGGGGCCTCGGCGCATTTGGCCAGCCGGGCGTCGAAGCCGTGTTGCAAATCCTGCGTACCGAGTTGCACGTCGCGATGCAGCAAATCGGCGCGCCGACGTTGAAGGATCTCAAGCCTTCGATGATCGTGAAGGCATAAAAAGTATGGCTGAGCCGTCTTGCCGCGATCGTCTGGAACAGGCGCTCGCGCGCATTGCCGATCCGAAAGGTGAGGGTGCGCGCGCGTGTCTGACGGTCTATGCCGATGCCGCGCGCAAAGCCGCCGATGCGCGCAAATCGCGCAGCGCCGCGATCGGGCCGCTCGATGGCGTGATTGTCAGTATCAAAGACCTGTTCGATGTCGCCGGCGAGCCGACTCGCGCCGGTTCGAAAATACTGGCCGATGAAGCGCGGCCGGCGAAATCAGATGCACCGATCGTGCAACGGCTGCGCGCCGCCGGTGCGGTGATCGTCGCCAAGACCAACATGACCGAATATGCGTTCTCCGGCATCGGCGCCAATCCGCATTACGGAACGCCGGGCAATCCGCATGATCGCACTCGGGTGCCCGGCGGCTCATCGGCCGGCGCTCCGGTCACCGTGGCCGACCGCATGTGCGAGATCGCCATCGGCACCGACACCGGCGGTTCCGTGCGAATTCCCGCAGCGCTATGCGGTCTGGTCGGCTTCAAGCCGAGCAAGCAGCGAGTACCGACCGATGGCGCCTTTCCGCTGAGTACGACGTTGGATTCGGTAGGGCCTATCGCACGCACGGTCGCGGAATGCGCGGTCGCCGACGCCGTCATGGCGGGCGAGGATATTTTGCCGCTTGAGTCCATTGCGCTTGCCGGACTTCGTTTCGGTATCGCCGAAGGGCTGCCGCTCGACCGGCTGGATGACACGGTCTCGGCGGCGTTCAACGCAGCGGTTGCGAGGCTCGATGGTACCGGTGTCCGTATCTCCCGTGAAACGTTGACGCTGTTAGACGATATGGTTGCGGTCAACGCCAAAGGCGGTATCGCGCCGTACGAGGCCTGCGCCATCCACCGCGACCGGATGGCGCGCCGCGCGGGCGACGTAGACCCCAACGTCCGCGTCCGCATCGAACGGGGCTGCGCGATTTCGCAGGCCGACTACGAGACGATGGTCCGTGAGCGCCGCCGGCTGGTCCGGGCCATGGATGCGCGGCTCGCTTCACTCGATGCCCTGATCATGCCGACGACCGCGATCGTCGCGCCCACCATCGCTGAAGTCGCAGACGAAAAAGTCTTTGCCGCCCGCAACAGTGCGATGCTGCGCAATCCGTCGATCGGTAATTTCTTTGATCTCTGCGGAATTTCGCTTCCGCTGCCGGCGCGGCTTCCGGTCGGGCTGATGCTGGTGGCGCGGAACGGCCACGATCACCGGCTGCTGCGCATTGCTGCGGCAACATCGCAGCTTTTTGCTGCATGATCGCGCTTGCCGCAGGCGCAACAGTTTCCTAGCATTTCGCCAAATCTTGGGAGGATTTTATCGTGACCCGCACTCGCATTATGATCAATCGCCGCCAGTTGTTGGCCACCGCCGCCGCAACAATCGCCGCCCCTGCCGTCCTGCGCGCGCAAAGCGGGCCCCTGAAGGTGGGTGTGCTACTGCCACGTTCCGGCTACGAGGCTGGTATCGGGCAGGATTGCCAACGCGGCGTCGATATTGCCGGCGGCCTTCTGAAGTCCCTGGGATTGCCGGAACTCGCCATAATGAACGGCGACACCGAGTCGAATGTCGATACCGCGCGTGAGCATGCCGAAAAGCTGATCAGTGACGGTGCGCAGCTTTTGGTCGGGACATTCGATTCCGGGCAGACCACCGCGGTTGCGCAAGTCGCCGAGCAGAAGGGCATTCCTTTCGTCATCAACATTGCGGGCGCGCCCGACATCACCGAGCAAGGCTACAAGTTCGTGTTCCGGAATTTCCCGACCGCGCCAATGCTAATGCGTGACGGATTCCTGGCGCAGAAGGAGGTCTTCGAGATCACCGGTCAGGCGCCGAAGACCGTGGTGTTCATGCGCGTCAACGATCTGTTCGGCACCGCTATGTCGAAGGGCATCGCTGCCAACATGCCGAAGTTCAACATGCCGTACACCATCTTGGACGAGATCTCTTACGACCCGGCGGCGCGCGATCTCTCCATCGAAGTCACGAAAGCCAAGGCGACCAACGCCGACGCCATTCTTGTCGTCGGCCGTCTCAACGATGCAATGCTGCTCACCCGTGAGCTCGTGAAACAGCGCTGGACACCGCAAGCCATCCTGAGCGTCGGGCCCGGCTGGTATGAGGATCAATATATCAAGACGCTTGGCAAGTTATCAGACGGCCCGATGAGCTTCGTGCCGTGGTACGATCCGAACAAGAAGCTCTCGAAGATGCTGGAAGACGCGATGGCCAAGTCATTCCCTGGCATCAATCTCAACACCAACCAGGTCTATACGTTTGAGGCTCTACTGATTGCAGCCGACGCCTACAAGCGTGCCGGCTCCACTGATCCGCATGCCTTGGCCGATGCCCTGCGCACGACCAATATCACCGACAATGCCAGTATCGGGCCCGGTATTTCGTTCAATGCCAAAGGTCAAAATGACAAAATCATTGGCGGCGGCATCCAGAACCGTGGCGGCAAGCTGATTACCGTCGCCCCGAAGGAAGTGGCGAACGGTAAACCGGTATGGCCGATGCCGTCGTATCAGGGGCGGGCTTGACGTAAAGTCATCTGGCGCTTCGGCAACCAGAGGGGAGATTGCCATGGGCCGGATGATGAACCGGACTGTCACGGGCCGGAATAGCATGCGTTTTGATCGTCGCAGTTTTGTAGCAGGCGCTGCCGCGGGGGCTGCGGTGCTGGCCGCTCCGGCCATCCTGCGTGCGCAGGGTAGTCCGCTGAAAGTTGGCGTGCTGTTGCCGCGCTCCGGGTTCGAGGCGGGTAATGGCCAGGAGTGTCAACGCGGTATCGACATTGCGCCGTCGATTTTGCAATCGCTGGGCTATCCCGAACTCAGCATTATGAATGGCGATACCGAATCCAGTGTTGATGTTGCGCGTGAGCGCGCCGAGAAGCTGATTAGCGAGGGTGCGCAGCTTCTGATCGGCGCCTTCGATTCAGGGCAGACGACAGTCATCGCTCAGGTGGCTGAACAGAAGGGTATTCCCTTCGTCGTCAACGTTGCCGCTGCGTCGGACATCACCGAGCAGGGCTACAAGTTCGTATTCAGGAGTTTTCCGACCGCGCCGATGGTTCTCTCTGACGCGTTCATTATTCAAAAGGAGCTCTTTGCGATCACCGGTATCACACCCAAGACGGTGGTCTATTTGCATATAAACGACACCTTCGGCACCGCGATGGCGAAGGGAATCGTCGCAATGATGCCGAAGTTCGACATGCCTTACACGATCGTCGACGAGATTACCTACGATCCGCAGGCGCGTGATCTTTCCGTCGAGGTGGCCAAGGCCAAGGCGGCAAATCCCGATGCGCTGATAGTAACCACCCGCCTCAACGACTCCATCCTAATGACCCGGGAGCTGATCAAACAGCGTTGGACGCCGGCTGCCATCCTCAGTATCGGACCGGGTTGGGTGGAAGACCCGTATCTCAAGACGCTGGGCAAATACTCGGACGGCCCGATGATCTTCAATCCATGGGCGGATCCGAATAAAAAGCTGACGCCGATTCTCGATGCAGCGATCGCAAAGGCTTATTCCGGTATCGGCCTGAATGCGTATCACGTGTACTCATTTGAAGCGATGCTGACGGCCGCCGATGCCTTTAAACGTGCCGGCTCGGCCGATCCCAAGGCTCTAGCCGAGGCGATCCGGACGACCAATATCACCGACAATTGCAGCATCGGGGGCGGCATCTCGTTCAACGCCAAGGGCCAGAATGAAAAATCCCGATGCGGGCTTTTTCAGAATCGCGGTGGTAAACAGGTCGTGCTGGCGCCGAAGGCGGCGGCGAATGCTAAGCCGGAGTGGCCGATGACTTCTTATCTGAGCCGCGGTTGAGCATTCAGTGTCGCTTGATGTCTACCTGAATGTCGCCGTCGCCGGTGTTTTGACCGGGCTCGTCTATGGCCTGATGGCGCTGGGCCTCTCGGTGATATTCGGTGTGGTACGCATCGTTAATTTTGCCCACGGCGAGATGATGTCAATCGCGATGTATATCGCGGTGGTGCTATTCTCCACGCTGCATCTCGATCCGCTGATTATGCTGGTTCCAATTGCGGCGGTGATGTTCGTGTTCGGCTATGTGCTGCAAGCCGGATTGATCAATCCTTTCATCACGCGGCCCGAGCACAGCCAATTCCTGCTGGTCGTGGCGCTGGCCATCATCATCGTCAATGCGCTGCTGATCATTTTTGGCCCCGATGCGCGAACCGTACAGACGTCCTACGCCTACGACAGCTTCGAGCTGGGGCCTATCATTATCGATGCATCAAAGTTGTACGCCGCTGCGGCGGCGATCGTCGTCACCGCGGCGCTGTTTGGATTTTTCCGGTTCACCCTGCTCGGCAAGGCGATTCGCGCCTGCGCCGACAACTATACCGGGGCATTGGTCGTCGGCCTCAACGTCAAGCATCTCTATGCCTTGACCTTTGCAATCGGCGCGGCGTGCGTCGGCGCTGCCGGCACGATGATGACCTTGATTACCGACGTCACGCCGGCACTCGGGCCGGGCTATACGCTGCTTGCTTTCGTCATTGTCATCACCGGCGGTCTGGGCTCGATGCCGGGTGCACTGGTCGGCGGGGTGTTGATCGGCCTGACCGAGGCGATCGCTGGGGTCCTGTTCACGCCTTCCGCCAAAAGCATGTTCGCCTTCGGCATTCTTGTCCTTGTGCTGCTGTTCCGGCCGCAAGGCATTCTGGGCAGAAGGCTGACGTGATGAAGGGCGTCATCGCGTATCTGAGCGATGGCCGGTCGCGTCGCGCCATCGTTTTCCTTCTGGCGCTGCTTGCGGTGCTGTTGATCGCGCCATGGTTCGTCGGCGATTATTTGCTCACGGTCCTGATCGTCATTTTCTATCTCGCATTCACCGGTCAGGCCTGGAACATCATGATGGGCTTTGCCGGCCAGCTTTCGCTTGGGCATGCGCTCTATGCCGGGCTTGGCGCCTACGTCACCGCGGCCCTGTTCACGCGCTACGGCGTTGCGCCGTGGGTCGGATTGCTTGCGGCGGCACCGATTGCAGCGCTGTGCGGCACGTTTATTGGGTTCCTTGCCTTTCGTTTCGGTGTTTCGGGTGTTTATTTTGCGATCCTCACCATCGCCTTTGCCGAATTTGCCCGAATTGGTTTCGACCATCTGACCATCGTTAATGCGTCGGCTGGCCTGTTCCTGCCGGTCGCGCAATACACCCACAATGACCTGTGGCGGTTGCGCGGCAATCCGACCATGTTTTATTACGTGATGCTCGCGGCCACGGCTTTCGCTTTCGTTCTTTGCAGCGGGCTGCGGCGCAGCCGTCTGGGTTATTTCTGGCTCGCTATTCGCGAGGATGAGTTGGCCGCGCGGGCCACGGGCATCGATACGTTTCGCTACAAGATGTATGCGATCATGATTTCAGCAGCGGTCATGTCCTTTGCCGGCGTGTTCTACGCGTTCTTCTACAACAACCTGTTCCCCGAACAGGTTTTCAACATCACCCGCTCGATCGAGATGATCCTCGGTCCGATCATCGGCGGCATCGGTACCTTGTTCGGGCCGATCCTCGGCGCGTTCGTGCTTACCGGTTTAGCGGAGTCCGTCACTGGAGCCATGGCGGCGTTTGGTTTCGATTTGCCGGGCGCCAAGCAGATTTTCTATGGCATATGCCTTCTTCTCGTGGTGGTCGCATTGCCCGAAGGCATTTGGCCGTGGCTGGCGCGAAAGCTCGGCGTCGAGGAACGCGGCGAATGAGCGCGCTCCTGTCACTTCAGAACGTGAGCAAGCGTTTTCGCGGTCTCATCGCCGTCGATGGTGTCAGCTTTGATGTGCCCGAAGGCGTAATCTTCGCCGTGATCGGCCCGAACGGTGCCGGCAAGACGACGACGTTCAACATGATCGCCGGCGCGGTAGCGCCTGACAGCGGTTCGATCACGTTTGGCGGCGAGCCGATCACCGGCTTGAGTTCGGATGTCGTGTGCCGCTGCGGCATCGCCCGGACCTTTCAGCTTGTGCGGCCTTTTCCGGCGCTGAACGTGGCCGACAATGTGATCGTCGGCGCGTTGCTGCGTGAAAAAAATGTCGGCGCTGCGCGCGAGCGCGCGTTCACGGTGCTTCGCCGGCTTGATCTGTTCGACAAGCGCAATCAGGTGGCTTCGACGCTGACCCTGCCGGACCGTAAACGCCTTGAAGTCGCACGGGCGCTCGCGACCGAGCCGAAACTATTGCTACTGGACGAGGTGATGGCGGGACTGCGGCCGACTGAAACCGATCGCATGGTCGCGATCTTGCGTGCGATCAACCGCGAGAGCGGACTGACGATACTTCTGATCGAACATGTGATGCGCGCCGTGATGGCGCTAGCGTCGGAGGTGCTGGTGCTCGATCACGGCGTGACGATTGCGTCCGGCGCGCCGGAACAGGTCGTGCGCGACCCCGCGGTAGTGCAATCCTATTTGGGCGTCGAGGCGCCGTGATGCTCCGGGTCGAAAATCTCGATGTCTTCTACGGCGACGTCCAGGCGCTCAGCGGTGTGTCGCTCGAAGTCGAGGAAGGCGCCATCGTCGCTATCGTTGGGGCGAATGGCGCCGGCAAGACGACGCTAATCAGGGCGCTCGCCGGCATGCAGCGCCAGCTCACGGGCAGGATCGAGTTTCGCGGCACCGACATTACTGGCTGGCCGAGCCATCGCGTCTGCAATCTCGGGATCGGCCAGGTCGCCGAAGGACGGCTGGTTTTCCCAACCCTTACTGTCGCCGAGAATCTCGATGTCGGCGCGATGCTGCCCCGGGCTCGCGTCCGGCGGGCCGAAAACAAAAAGCGCGTGCTGGACCTTTTCCCGGTGCTTGCCGAGCGTGCGAACCAGGTCGCAGGTACGCTCTCGGGCGGGGAGCAACAGATGCTCGCCATTGGCCGCTGCCTGATGGCGGCGCCGGACCTGATCATGTTCGACGAGCCTTCGCTCGGGCTGGCGCCGTCAATCGTTCGCACGGTGCTCGATACCATCAGCGAGCTTAATCGCTCAGGCATCACCTGTTTGTTGGTCGAGCAAAATGTCGCCCAGTCGCTCAAACTCGCCAGCCGTGCTTATGTGCTGGAAAATGGCCGCGTCACGCTTTCCGGCACAGGAGCCGATTTGTTGGCCGACGATCGCGTTCGCAGCGCGTATTTGGGATTGTAAAACGTCTTAATGCGCGGGCCGCCGCAGGCGATCCATCAGGGCCGCAAGTGCACTGACCCAGGCGCTTAATGGCGCGAGCGGGAAGGCTTGCCGCAGCCGATTGTAAACTTCGGCCGCCGTCGGAGCTTCCACGTCAGCGAGTGCGGCTGCCATGGCGCGGGCCATATCGGCTTCTGGCCGCCCGCTTAAAAGCGACGGCATAACGGTCACATCGCCAAACGGTACAGGCGGTTGCACGCGCAGGGTGACACGGCGGCTCATGGTGGTCAGCTCCAGTAATCCCGTCATCGACGTGGCATTTCAACGCGCAAAATTGAATTAATACCAATGCTCAAATTGACTGACCGACGACGGCCCAGTCGCGGCGTGCGACGGTCATGATTTTCCAA
>Ga0302325_10036015_pt1 | contig 10094 bp, 7 predicted proteins | sample Palsa_T0_2_FD_201948 | JGI IMG/M metagenome (GOLD analysis project Ga0302325, IMG submission 201948) | Peat permafrost microbial communities from Stordalen Mire near Abisko, Sweden - Palsa_T0_2 | ecosystem: Environmental > Terrestrial > Soil > Palsa > Peat permafrost | place: Sweden: Abisko... | reverse complement strand
GGCGCCGAAAGCGGGCCATTCTTCTTGTGCAGGCTTTTGCCGCCATGAACCGCCTCAGTCTCCCGTCGGAACAAATGTTTTTTCATTCAAGGCCTCTATCAAATTTCACGTAGACACGCGCGAGCCGCGTGCTAGTGGAGAGCCGGGCGTCCCCGCCCGGGCACCCGAGTGCGGGTCGGGCGACGACGTCGCTCCATCGAATCGTCTCCGTTCACCGCCGAACAAGGCGCCAGTCCCGCCTCGGCACGAAGCTCCCTAGCCCCTCACCCCCGCCGCATTCAGCGCCGGTACCGGCGCGAACCACTCCGCCGACCGAGCGTGCTTGCCGCTCACCACTTTGTCGAATTCCTTCTGCAAGGCGCGGGTCACCGGACCCGCCTTGCCATCGCCGATCACTCGGAAATCAATTTCTCGCAGCCCCACGACTTCCGCCGCTGTCCCGCATACAAAGACTTCGTCGGCAATATAAAGCTGATCGCGCGAGATGGGCTCCTCGGCCACGGAATAGCCCAAATCGCGAGCCAGCGTGATCAAGCTGTCGCGCGTGATGCCCTCCAGAATCCCGGCTCGCGGCGTGGTAAAAATGGTCTTGTTTCGCTCTTTATCACGCACGACAAAGAGATTTTCACCTGTGCACTCAGCCACGTATCCATCCGGACCCAGCATGATGGCCTCATCGAAGCCCGCGCGATGCGACTCCGTCTTGGCCAGAATCGAACTCACATAATTTCCCGAGACCTTCGCCTTGGTCATCATGATGTTCGGATGCAGCCGCGTGAATGACGCAATATTGGCACGGATGCCGCGTTCTTTGGCCTCTGCCCCCAGAAAATTATTCCACTCCCACACCGCAACCACAAAGCGCGGCTGGCCGCTCTCCACCGTCATCATCATGGCGCCGTCAAGATAAATCATAGGACGGATATAGCACGCCGAAAACTCGTTCGCCGCAATCGTCTGCTGAATGGCGGTCTTCACCTGCTCCGCCGTAACCGGCAACTCACGAAAGCCCACGATGTGCGCGGAATCGAGCAGGCGTTCCACGTGTTCATTCATCCGGAACACAGCCGGCCCTTTGTCGGTTGAGTAGCAGCGGATGCCTTCAAACACGCTGAAGCCGAATTGCATTCCGGCGCTGAGGAACGGGACCACGCCTTCGCTGGCGGGCCTCAAAGAATTGTCAATCCATAGGTAGCGAGCGGCTGGCATTTTTCAAGATTACCCGCCCCGCCCACTCGAGGCAAGCCGCCCCTCTATTCTATCTATGCGAACGGGTGGTACTGGACGGAGATTTACTGGTTGCATGACATGCACTGAAAATCCCGCTTGTGATCGTGGTAGGCACTCTTGCAATTTGAGTGTGGAGCACACCTCGCTCTCAAGTCGAGGAGGCCATTGAGCGGGTATGGCGGAAAATCTTCGGAACGCGGAATTGGATCAGTACCCAAAACACCACCCGCGAGACACGGCCGGCGCGCAAACTCTATAATGGCGCACTCATGGAAACCGGACTCAGAAACCGCGTGGCCATGGTTGTCGCATCCAGCAAGGGCATCGGACGCGCGACAGCCGAAGCCTTTGCCGCCGAAGGTTGCCGTCTGGCCATTTGCGCCCGCAACCGGGAGGCGCTCAACGGCGCCGCCGAAGCAATTCGCCGCCAGCACCATACAGAAGTGCTTGCCGAACCGTTCGATGTCACCGACGCGGGCGCTGTCCGTGATTTTGTGAATGCCACAGTTCAGAAATTTGGCAGCGCCGACATCTGCGTCACCAATGCCGGAGGCCCTCCCGCCAAGGGTTTTCTGGCGACCACCGTCGACGAGTGGAAGCGTGCCGTCGAAGTGAACTTCATGAGTACGGTTTACTTTGCGCACCAGGTCATCCCGCACATGCAAAAGAGAAAATGGGGACGCATCCTTACCATCACCTCCGTCACCACCAAGCAGCCTGTGGCTGATCTCGTCTATTCGAACGCCGTGCGCGCCGCCGTCGTAGGGCTCGTCAAGAGCCTGGCCAATGAGTTCGGCAAAGATGGCATCCTCGTCAATAACGTCGGCCCGGGATTCACCGCGACCGACCGTCTGAAGGAACTGGCCCACTCGCGCGCCGCCACTCTCGGCAAAACCGAGCGCGAGATTTTCGACGAATGGGCGACCGACGCCGCCCTGAAGCGTCTGGGCGACCCACGTGAACTAGCCGACACCATTGTCTGGCTCGCCAGCGAGCGTGCCTCGTACATCACAGGTCAGACCATTCTCGTGGACGGCGGGCTATACAAAGGTTTGTAATATGTCTTTCGATACTGTGACGGTAAATGTCCCCTTCTATGAAAAAGAAAAAACTGAAAATCAGCACTCGAAAACGGTCTGTACTAAAAACAGCTGCCCACAAAACGAAGACCGCTCGCCCCTCGAGCAAAATTGCCCTCAAAGCCACCGTTCCGAAAGGCAAGCCACCGCAGGCCGAGCTTCGCCACGTCTCGTGGAGCTCTGTTCCAGTCGAACCTCTGAATCCTTTGCTGGGGCTGCACTTTGTAGTCGGGCAAAATATCATGCTCGCCCGCGTGCTTCTGAAAAAAGGATGCGTTGTCCCCGAACACAGCCATCCCAACGAACAGATCACATTCGTCGCCGATGGCGCGCTCAAGTTCTGGATCGACAGCAAGGAAATCATCGTTCATGCAGGAGAAGTGCTGACCATCCCGCCCAACATGCCCCACAGGGCAGAGGCGCTCGAAGACACAGTGGACTTCGATGTCTTCAACCCGCCCCGCGTGGACTGGATGAACAAGACCAATAATTATTTGCGGTAGGTGAGATGGGGCGCGTGCCGGTGAACAAAAGCGATGCGCTGATAGGAAGCCATATTTTTCAGCAAGAAGCCCTAGTTCGTCAGCAATCTGTAAAGCTCGTGTGGCGCGGGCGCCCCCGCCCGGGTGTGGGCCGCGTCTCTGAATTTACTAGAGTAACCGGTGTGGCCAGCGCACAGTGCCGTATCATGTCTTAGGCGAGCGACGTTCGTCCCTCTCCATCGGATAAGCATTGTCGACCACTCGCATCGCCGAAGCCGTCTCCCGTTTGCGCTGCATTTCCTGCGGAGCGACTCCTGATTCTGCCGGACAGGACTTCCGCTGCACGGTTTGCGGCGACTTGCTGGAATTCTTTTTCCCCGGATGGGCCGTCGATCCAGCTGATCCCGCAGCCCTGAAATCTCTCTGGCTCAACCGCCGCACGTCAAGCGCAGCCCTCGACCAGAGCGGCGTCTGGCGCTTCCGCGAACTGCTTCCTCCCATTCCCAATCTCGAAGGTCATGCCATCACGCTCGGCGAAGGCAATACTCCGCTTTATAGCCTGCCGCGGTGCGCGCGAGTGGCGGGGATTGATAACCTTTACGCCAAGCATCAGGGCATGAACCCGACCGCATCCTTCAAAGACACTGGCATGACGGTCGCCGCTTCGTCCGCGCACCAGGGAAAATTCCGCTGGGTTGCCTGCGCCTCCACCGGCAACACTTCAGCCTCCATGGCCGCCTATGCCGCGCGCGGCAACCTGCATAGCCTCGTGCTCATTCCCGAAGGCAAAATTTCCTGGGGCAAACTCTCGCAATCGCTCGACTACGGAGCCCTCACCTGTCAACTGCGCACCGATTTCGACGGATGCGTTCGCATCCTCAGCGAGCTGGTCCGCCAAAAACCCGTCTACCTGCTCAATTCCGTTAACCCGTATCGCATCGAGGGCCAGAAAACCGCCGCCATCGAACTCATGGAGCAACTCGCCTGGGAGCCGCCGGACCACATCATCGTCCCCGGCGGCAATCTCGGAAACAGTTCCGCGATCGGCAAGGCGCTCATCGAATTGCGTGACCTCAAACTGATTCCGCGACTGCCCAGGCTGTCGATCATTCAGGCGCAAGGCGCGAATCCCTTCTACCGCAGCGTGCGCGAGTTTGGCGGCAAGAAGCTCGAACCCATGACCGCCGACACGCAAGCGACCGCCATACGTATCGGTAATCCAGCGTCGTGGAAGAAAGCCATGCGCGTGCTCGAAGCAACCGGGGGCGAAGTCGAAGAAGTCACAGAAGTCGAGATCGCCGCCGCCAAAGCCGAAATCGGAGCCGATGGCATCGGTTGCGAGCCAGCCTCCGCCGTCACGCTCGCTGGACTCAAGAAACTGTGCCGGCGCGGCTTCGTTCAACGTGGTGAAGCTGTCGTTCTCATCCTCACCGGCCACCTTCTTAAAGACCCCGATTTCACCATCAAGTTCCATCGTGGCGACTTGTTTGCCGGGATCTCACAGCAAACCGAACCGGCCCAGGCCAAACTTCTCCAGCGTCCCCCGGTTGAACTCGATGCCAACCTGGGTTCCGTCATAGGCGCCCTCGAAGCGGCCGAGAGAAATTCGTAGTGTGATCGGGAAGCGGGAGACTGCTGCTAGTGCGCGACGAAGGCAGAGTGAATGATAGATGTGTGACGGCCGACCTTGCGGCGGACCCGCCCGACCTCTCCATTCCTGCTTGTGGGCATCGTCAATTTCCTAAAAACCGGAGACGGCGAGGGGGAACGTCGGCCCGCGCGAGCGCGCCCTCATGGCGAGGCTCGAAAACTGATGGAGATGGACGACAAAAGCAGGTTTTGCGGGGGATTGGACAAGGAATTCAGAATTAAGCCGGACGACCCAAGTATGAAAAAGCCATGAAGGCTTGGCGCGAAGCTCAATAGCGCGGTCTGCACGCTTTCCGAGGCCCTTGACGCGTTCATTTTTTTCCTTTTCCGACAAGCCGCATTCACTCAGGTGTTCTTCGATAATGGATGCGATCTTGCGAGCAGCCTCAGCCTGCGTTGCGGGTTGGGTTTTGATACGGCGCCAGAAGCCATACGACGCTTTCCGCAATCTTCGAAGGTTCTATATCCCGCTTGGTACGTCAAGGGAGACGCTAGTCATTTTGACGTTATCTTCCGATGCTGGCGCAGGAAAGAAGCGAAGGTAATCACCAGGAAAGCCGTGGCAGGCTAGCCATACGCCTTCGGCGCATCGAGGGCTAAGCACCCAACTGCCTCCTGTCACCGTCCACGTTCACGCGCAAATAGAAATTCGTAGCAGTTCGCCCCAAATTCGTGTATAAAACACAGTTCAACGTAAACGGCAATTGTAAGGGATTCTGCGCAAGCCGCGTCGGCCTAAAGCCTTCCATTTCTGTCGTATAGACCATGTTTTCGGCCGTCAGCAAGAATTCTGTGTTCTCCATGTCGTTGGAGAACAGGGGTTACTGAGAACCTGAGACCTAAGACCAGAGACCTATTTTTTTAACCTATGCCTTCGCGTCCGAAATCATTAGATCGCTCGTTGCGGCTGGCATTGCCGGCGACCTCCGCCAATCTGGGCCCGGCATTTGACGCCGCTGCCCTGGCTCTCGATTTTCATCTCCGCTTGCGTGCCGAGCGTGCACCCGACTTCTTCGTCACCGCCGAAGGCCGCGACGCGCACGTCTGCAGCCGCATGGAGAATCACCTCATCGTGACCACTTACTGCGAGGTTCTCGAATCCGAGAATCGCAAGATCGCGCCTCTCCGCATCCACATCGACAACGAAATTCCCGTCGCCAGAGGTTGCGGATCCTCCGCCGCCGCCCGTCTCGCCGGCATTGCGCTGGCCGTCCACTTCGGGCATCTGCGCTGGAAAGATGATCGTATCGTCGGCGAAGCTTCCATGCGCGAGCATCATCCCGACAACGCTTCTGCCTGCTGGATGGGCGCGCTCACCGTCGCCCGCATGGCCAACCAGGTCCAAGCCCAGGTAGTCGAGGTGCAACCGAAGGGCGAATGGCCGCTGTTGCTGGCCGTTCCCGAGGTCTCCGTTTCAACCGAGCAGGCCCGGCGCGTGCTGCCCTTTCAGTATTCGCGCACCGACGCCGTGACCAATATCCAGAACTCCATGCTGTTGCTGGCTGCGTTCATACAAGACCGGCGCGACCTGCTCTCTTCGGCTTTGGAAGACCGCATCCACCAGCCTTATCGCGCGCCGCTCTGTCCGCTGCTACCCGCGCTGAAAGAGCTCACGGGAGATTCGGGTGTCCTCGGCGCCGCTCTCAGCGGTGCGGGCCCATCTGTCCTCGTGTTTCTCGACCCGAAGGTTCCACCGAAAAAAGCCAGGCAGAGAATCGCTGCCCACCTCACCAAGCGCCGGCTGGCCGCCGAACTTATTCTCACTGAGATCGCTCAGCACGGCGGACGCGATGGGGCCGATTGGAAGAAACATCATCCGCCCGCAAAAAGATAAGACCGATGCAAGTTTCGTGACGCGGCTCCGCCCGTTTGCGGGGCAAAGCCCCGCCCGCGTGATCAGCCTGTCGGCCCGAACGCGTGCCGGGTTCCCGAGCGGACCTGAACTTAAACATGCGTAGCCAGAGCTGCTGCAAGAACGCAAACCGGGGCATTCGGCCCCGGCAACTATTCCCTGAAATCAGCTTCGGGCCCCTTGCCACCAGCCCGCGTCTCTTCCCGAATAAAAGACTAATGACCGGCGAGTAACGACTCGCCGCCAAACGGCCACTCCCGCCTCCGCCAGGCCCGCACGCAATAAACCACTACTCCCGCCACCAGAATCACCGCCGCGTATCGAATCTCCCGCAAGAACCCCGTGCGCGAAACCAGAATGAAAACGAAACTCCCCGCCGCCACCAGCGCCGGCACCGGATAAAGCCACATCCGAAACGGACGCGGCATGTCCGGCCGCCGTATGCGCAGCACAATGACTCCCACAGCCTGCACCAGGTACTGCAGAAGAATGCGAGTTACCACCAGCGCGGCGATCAAATCCGCCAGCCGAAGAAAGCAGAACACCGCCGCCACTCCCGCCAGCGCCAGAACAGAGATATACGGAAACCGGTGAACCGGATGAACGCGCGCAAAAACCCGGAAATAATTCCCGTCCAGCGCCGCTGCATACGGCACGCGCGAATACCCGAGCGTCAGCGAAAACACGGAAGCGAACGCCGTCCACATGACCAGAGCCGACACGATCGATCCCGCCCCGTGTCCGTAAACTCTCTCCATCAGAGTCGAGACCACATACAGCTTGCTGTTCGCCGCCCCCGACCGCGCCAGTTCCCGCCAGGGGATGACGCCGAGTATGCTCACATTCATCAAAATATAAAGACACACGACCGCCAGAATCGAAAGGAATAGCGCGCGCGGAATGTTCTTCGCCGGCTCCTTGACCTCGTCGCCGAGGAAACAAACGTTGTAGTACCCCCCAATGTCATAAGCGGCAATCAGCATGGCACCGCCCAGTCCACGAAAGAAGTCTCGCGAAAGTGAAAACGCGCCCGGAGGAAAATCAAACGCCTGCCGCGCGTTGAAATGTGTGAGTCCGGCGAAGATGATCCACCCGATCGTGCCCATCACGCCGATCCAGAGCAGCGTCGAAAGCCGCGAGATCGCTGTGATCCGCCGGTAGAGCAGAAACGCTGTGATCGCGCAGACTCCAATGGCGAGCAGAGTCGCGGGCATCGCCACCCAGGTCACCTGCAATGGACCCACCAGCGGAAGCTTCAGGCTCCAGCTACGGGTCGCCCAAATCCGCTCCAGTCCAGGCCAGAAAAAAGCGGCATACTGCGACAGCCCCACCGCCCCGGAAGCAATCGAAAGCGGAGCGCTAAAGGAAAGCTGCCAGATAAAGAGAAAGGAAACAGCGCGGCCCAACTTCTGCGGCCCGTAGATTTCTTTCAAGTATCGATACGACCCGCCCGAGCCCGGCATGGCCGCGCCAAGTTCTGCCCAAACCAGCCCATCGCAGATGGCCAGCACCGCGCCGAGCACCCATCCGAGCATCGCCTGCGGCCCCCCCATAACCGTAACGATCAGCGGAATCGTAATAAACGGACCCACGCCGATCATGTCAATCATGTTCAGCGCAGTAGCAGAGCCAACTCCGATGCCGCGAACAAGTTGCGGCTCGGTGGGGCTGGGAATATCAGGTGAAGGTGCCATCGAATGCCGAACGACGAAGACAAATGACGATTGTCGAATTGCTAAAATGTCGAACAACTCATGACAGGTTATCCGAACTTCTAAGGGTTGGCGAAGGGCCCATGATGGCCTGCGGAGGGTGAGAATTGAGGGGTCGGCTCCGCACGGACTGCACTTCGTGCAGTCCACGGTTGCGCTCAGGACGACGAGTCCTCCGGTTCATGAGCGCCCACCAACCAAATTCACAAACAACCGCACCGCCCCCGGAACCCCCGCCGGCAACTGCCGGAAGAAAGCATAGCCGGTGTAGATATAAGTCCCCTTGCCATAGTGCGCAAGCAGCAGGCCGCCCTCTTGCGCGCCTTCGCCAGGATCGTGCGATTCCAGCAACGGAGTAAAGTGCGGATCCCACTTCGACATAAAGTACAGCCCGCGCTCCTGCACCCAGCCCACGAAATCTTTTTGCGTGATCTCGTTCGGCGAATGAAAGATCGGGTTCGCCGGATCGAGAATCGCGACCGGCGCCTCTTCCACCGAAACCCGCGCCCGCCCAAGCGTTGCCGGATACGGCGTAAACTTGCCCGCGTTGAAATCTCCTGTGGCGGCGCTGAGCGTGTTGTATTGCACCACCAGCCGCCCCCCCGCCCGCACAAAATCAAGCAGCCGCTGATTATTTGCGATCACATCCTTCTGTGTATCGTAAGCGCGAATCCCCAGCACGATTGTCGGATACCGGCTCAAATCATCCGACCCCAGCTTCTCCGCCGGAATCAGCGCGACATCCACTCCGATCTGCCGCAACACCGTCGGAATCTCATCTCCCGCGCCCATCACATAGCCAACCCGCAAATCCCTAGGAACCTTCACATCGACAACGCTGACATGTTGCGTCGCTGGCTGATAGTAGTAGGCAGCGCCCAGGTCGTCGCGCGTGACCAGCGTGTAACCGTCGCTGTAGGTCTTGCCATCCGCTTCGAGCACGGCGCTGACCTCGGTTCGTCCCTCTTGCAGGCTGGCGGGGAACACCCTGAACTGAAAATCCTGCTCGTCGCCGCGTTTCGTCAGGCTCACAGGCAGCTCTCGCGGTTCCGATTTCCACCCGTCGGGAAGTGTCAGTCGCAGGTTTCCCTTGGGCGCTCCAGTGAGGTTCGAGCTCACGCCAACTCTTACCGTAATCTCCTTTTCATTCGCGACCGGCAGAACCTGTTCGTTCGGTTCGAGATTCACCGAAAATATGGGAGCAACCGAGAGACCGGTCCTGTCCGTCTTGCCTTCATCGTCCACAAACGGGACCAGCACCGTAGCGGAAATCTCTCCCGTCGGCACGGCCTTCCCCGATCCGCGTCTCTGTAAGACATCCGGTACCGGCGAATGTCCTCCGTTCCGCTCAACCGTCTCGTAGCGCAGACTCACCCGCAGCGGCGGCGGAGGTAGAGGCAGCGTCTGGTATTTCTCTACATCAACTGCGTTCAGCGCATCGGTTTCAGGGTTGTCGCGATGCCAATAGGGGCGAGTTGGCGGAGCGCCCGCTGGAACCTGGAGGGCGAAATTGGCATAGTAAGTCTGGCCGGGCCCGATCGTCATTTCACTGGCGTCGGTCTGCTTCACCCAGTCCCCAGGCTCGTCCATGCGGGCGTCGCTCACGATCAGCCAATATCTCGACCCGTTGTGCAACCTCGCAATCACCTGGAATTGTTGCGTCGGAGAAACGACGGTAAGTGCGTCTTTGAATTTAGGCACCGTCTTCCCCGCGTCCGCCAACGAGGCTACACTCGCCCTCAAGGACACGCCTAACGCGAGGTTGACCGCAGCCTGCGCCTCTTCCCTTTTTTCGCGGAGAATTGCCAGCACATCCTCTTTCGCACCTTCCGCCACTCCGCTCTCGCTGAGACGAGCCGTTACTGAATCCAAGCTACGTACCGCCTTCGAAAGTGGATCGGCTACGCTGTCCGAATCGGACTCGCTCTCGCTCCTATTCGTCGCCTGCCTGACTTCGGCCGCAATCGATTCCAGTTCGGCCCGAAGCCACGGCGCCTTCTTCTCTTGCTCACCCAGCCGCGAAACCAGCCCTGGCAGCGACGTATCGATCCCGTCGAAGAAATTGTTTTCGTGTCCATCCTTATCCTTC
>Ga0302325_10036013_pt1 | contig 10094 bp, 7 predicted proteins | sample Palsa_T0_2_FD_201948 | JGI IMG/M metagenome (GOLD analysis project Ga0302325, IMG submission 201948) | Peat permafrost microbial communities from Stordalen Mire near Abisko, Sweden - Palsa_T0_2 | ecosystem: Environmental > Terrestrial > Soil > Palsa > Peat permafrost | place: Sweden: Abisko... | reverse complement strand
CCCCAGTCGACGCCATCCTCTCGACCGCGACCTTCCACTGGATCGCCGATCACGACCGCCTGTTCGAGCGTTTGCGCCGGGCGCTGCGTCCCGGTGGCCAGCTCGTCGCCCAGTGCGGCGGCGAGCGCAACATCGCCCGCGTGCACCGGGCCGCCGACGAGGTCGGCGCCCGCGAGCCGTATGCCCCGTATCTCAACAGCTGGCGCGGACCCTGGAACTTCAGCTCGCCCGAACGCGCGAGCGATGCCCTGGAGCGGGCGGGCTTCACCGACGTGCACGCGTGGCTGCAACCGGTGCCGGTCACCCCACCGGAGCCGTTTGAGTACCTCCGAACAATCAACCTCGGCGCGCACCTCGATCGTCTGCCCCCGCAGTTGCACGAAGGGTTCGTCCGCGCGGTCATGGCCGAGCTCGGCGAGCCGCTGACCATCGACTACGTGCGCCTGAACCTCGACGCGAGGGCTACGTGAGCAGCTGCTGGCCGGCGTCGAGCGGACGCTCGGCCTCCAGCAGCGCGCCGCTGGCCAGCGCGGCGTAGCGCCCGCCGAGGTCGAGCAGCTCCTCGTGCGTGCCCCGCTCGACGATCTGACCGTGGTCGAGCACGAGGATCTGATCGGCGTTGCGCACGGTTGACAGCCGGTGGGCGATGGCGATGGTCGTGCGCCCGCGGGCCAGGTCGTCGAGCGCCGCCTGGACCTGGCGCTCGGTCTCGGTGTCCAGCGCGCTCGTCGCCTCGTCGAGGACGAGTACCGGCGGATTGCGCAGCACGGTCCGGGCGATGGCGATGCGCTGCTTCTCGCCCCCGGAGAATCGGTATCCGCGCTCGCCCACCAGGGTGTCGTAGCCGTCTGGCAGCCCGGCGATCAGGTCGTGGATCTGCGCCGCCCGAGCCGCCTGCTCGATCTCCTGGTCGGTGGCGTCGGGCCGGGCGAAGCGCAGGTTCTCGCGAATCGTGGAGTGGAACAGATACGTCTCCTGCGAGACGAGTCCGACCGTCGCGGCCAGGGACTCCAGCGTGACGTCGCGGATGTCGGTGCCGTCGATGGTCACCCGCCCGCGCTCGGGCTCGTAGAGCCGGGCCACCAGGTAGGCCATGGTGGTCTTGCCCGAGCCGGTCTCGCCGACGATCGCTGTGGTGGTGCCGGCCGGGATGCTCGCGTTGATGTCCTGCAACGTCCAGGCGCCGTCCGGGTCGTAGCGGAACCACACGTCCTCGAACGCGACGTCGCCGCGCAGGCACTCAAACGGCTCGGCCTGCGGATGCTCCTTGATGTCGATTGGCAGGTCCAGGTACTCGAAGATCCGCCCGAACAGCGCCAGCGAGGTCTGCACGTCCAGCCCGGTCGACAGCAGCGACTGCGCCGGGAAGAGCATGCGCACCTGCAGCTGGGTGAAGGCCACCACGGTGCCGATGGTGATGGCGTTCCAGCCATGGGCGAAGCTCAGTCCGGCGAACAGGTAGATGAGCGCCGGCATGATCGCGAAGGTCATCTGCACCGAGGCCATGCGCCAGCGACCGGCCATCCGGCTGTGCACCTCGATGTCGGCCAGGTCGGCCGACTCGCGCCGGAAACGCCCGACCAGCTCGGAGCTGCGACCCATGGTCTTACCGAGCAGGATCCCCGACACCGACAGGGATTCCTCCACCAGGGTCGACATGTCGGCAAGTCGACCCTGACGCACGACGGTGATGCGCTTGCGCTGTTCGCCGACGCGTCGGGTCAACCATATAAAGAAAGGCAGGAGGCCCAGCGAGAACACCGCGAGCAGTGGGTCGAGCAGAAACATGGCAATCACCGTGGCGACCACGGTGGTGAAGCTCTGGGCGATCGAGGTCGCGGTGCTGGTGACTACGTCGTCGATGCCCCCGATGTCGTTGGCGATGCGCGACTGCACCTCGCCGGTCCGGGTGCGGGTGAAGAAGGCGAGTGACATCTTCTGCAGGTGGGCGTAGACCGACGCGCGCAGGTCGTGCATGACCTTCTGGCCCACCACGTTGGACGCCCAGGTTTGGGCCACCGCGATGATCCCGCTGGCGATCGAGATGGCGATCATGCCGCCGACGAGCACGAACAGCAGGGTGGTGTTCTTCTCCGGGTAGGCCTTGTCGATCACCGCGCGCAGCAGGAAGGGGCTGATCACCCCGATGATCGAGGCGAACACGATCAGGCTGAGCAACCAGCTCAGGCGCAACCGGTAGGGCTTGAACAGGCGGCCGACGCGCCGGAGTGACACCGGCGTGCTCGGGAGGTCCTCCGGTCTCAGTTCGCGCCGCCGGCCGCCACCCGATCCGCCGCCGTGCATGCCGCCGCCGCCGAAGGGGGTGCTCATGAAAGCCGATGACGGTGGTTGACCATCGATTCACTGTAGTGAACGGTCGGCGGCCGTCTCGCTCGGGTTCTACCCTGTGCGCGATGGACCTGCGACCGGCCGAGATCCGCGTGCTCGGATGCCTGATGGAGAAGCAGCGGACGACCCCCGATCAGTACCCGCTGTCGCTCAACGCGCTGCGCCTGGCTTGTAATCAGTCGACCAACCGCGATCCGGTGGTCAACTACGACGAGGACGTCATCCGCGACGCCACCACCCGCCTGCAGCGACGGGGGCTGACCCGTCTGGCCAGCGGCGCCGGCAGCCGCACGGCCAAGTTCCGTCATCTGCTGGCCGAGCGCCTGCCGATGGATGACGGCGAGCAGGCGATCATGTGCGTGCTGATGCTGCGCGGCCCCCAGACGCCGGGCGAGCTGAAGCAGCGCACCGAGCGGATGCACGGGTTCGCCGCGCTGGCCGACGTGGACGAAACGCTCGAGCGGCTGATCGGACGTGAGCTGGTGCTGCGCCTCCCGCGCCGGCCCGGTCAGAAGGAGGAGCGTTACGAGCATCTGCTGGCCGAAGACGGCCCCGAGGCCGTCGTGGCGGACCCGCCGGCGGTCGGCGGTGCGCCGACGGAGCGCTTCGGCGTCGCCGCGCCGGCGTCGGCCCCCCTGGTGCCGACGCCCCCCGCGCCGACGACGGCGGGCGATGATCCGCTCGCGGCCCTGGCCGAGCGCGTCGGACGCCTCGAGCGCGAGGTGGCCGAGTTGCGCGACGCGCTCGGTGGCTGAGCCGCGGGCTCTGCGATCCTGCACAGGTGCAGATGCACTCCGCTCACCTGATCGTCGCCGCCAGCAGTGCCAGCGACCCGGCCACCGGTGTGGGGATCTTCGCCGCCGTCGCCGCCGGCCTGGTGTCGTTCCTGTCGCCGTGTGTGCTCCCGCTCGTCCCGGGCTATCTGTCGACGGTGATCGGGGTGGCACCGGCCGACCTGCAGGGCGTCGGCGTGCGCCGCATCCTGCTGCCGAGCCTGGCCTTCACCGCGAGCTTCTCGGCGATCTTCATCCTGCTCGGGCTCGGAGCCACGGAGATCGGCTCCGCGCTGAGCGACCATCGCGTGGCGCTCGAACGTGCCGGGGCGGTGGTGATCATCGGGCTCGGGTTGGTGTTCTTGTTCAGTCCCTTCGTCACGCGGCTGAATCGCGAATGGCACGTAGACGGCCTGCTGCGCAAAGCCGGCAAGGGCGGTCCGCTCGTCGTGGGCGCCGCCTTCGCCCTCGCCTGGACCCCCTGCGTCGGACCGACCCTGACGTCGATCCTCAGCGCCGCGGCGATCTCGAGCTCGGCGGCGCACGGCGCGCTGCTGCTGGCCTTCTACTCGGCCGGCCTGGCGATCCCGTTCCTGGCCACGGCGCTGGCGTTCGAGCGCATGACCAACAGCTTCTCGCACGTCAAGCGCCACTACCCGTTGATCATCGCCGCGGGCGGCGCCGTGCTCGTCGGGATGGGCGTGCTGATCCTCACCGGCGAATTCACCATCCTCAACGCCAAGGCGAACGCTCTGTTACAGGGCACCGGCCTCGCCAACCTCACGAGTATCTGAGCCGCCCGGCCGCGGCCGCCCGCCGCTAGGCTCGCCACGCGATGAAACGTCTCGCCCCCGCCCAGCGCACCGCGCTCGTCTCGGTCTTCGCCGCGGTCGGACTGGTGGCCACCAAGCTCGTCGTCGGGCTGCTGGCCCACAGCCTCGCGCTGGTGGCCGAGGCGATCCACTCGGGCACCGACGTCATCGCCGCCCTGCTGACCTTCTTCGCCGTTGGCGTGGCCGGGCGGCCGCCCGACGCGGATCATCCGTTCGGTCACGGCAAGGCCGAGCACCTGTCGGCCCTGGCCGAGGGCGGCGTGCTCGTGGTGGCCAGCGGGGTGATCGCCTACGAGTCGATCCGCCAGCTCATCCACGGCAGCCACTACGTCAACACGCAGTGGTACGTGCTGCTCGTGGTGGTCGGCGTGATCGCCGTCGACGCCGCGCGTACGGTGTCCTCCCGGCGGGGCGCCCGGCTCTACCGCAGCGCCGCGCTCGGCGCCAACGCCGTGCACTTCGCGCTGGACATGCTCGGCTCCACCGCCGTGCTCGTCGGCCTGCTCGGGGTGCGGGCGGGCTACCCGGGCGCGGACGCGGTGGCGGCGCTGTTCGTGGCGGCGCTCGTGCTCATCTCCGCCGGGCGACTGATGCGCAACAACGTCGTCGTCCTGATGGACACCGCGGACGCGGACGCGGAGAGTCTGGCCCGGGGCGCGATCGAGTCCCTCGAGCTGGACGCGTCGCTGCGCCGGCTGCGGATCCGCGAGGCGGGCGGCCGCCACTTCGCGGACGTGGTGGTGGGCGTGCCGGCGGACGCGGGACTGGCCCAGGGGCATGCCATGGCCTCGGCGATCGAGGCGGCGATCGAGGGACGGCTGCCGGGCAGTGACATCGTGGTGCACGTCGAGCCCGACGAGGACCTCGGCCCGCTGCGCCAGCGGGCCACCTCGGCCGCGCTCAGCGTGCCGGCGGTGCGTGAGATTCACAACGTCACCGCGCTGCGGATCGGCGAGGGAACCGAGTTCAGCCTGCACCTGAAGGTGCCGCCCGAGATGACCCTCGACGCCGCCCACGCGATCGCCGACGACGTCGAGCACGCGATCCGCGCGGCCGTCCCGAGCACCGTTCGCGTGCTCAGCCACATCGAGCCGCTCAGCGAGGAGGCCGCGGGGCTGCCGGTGGCCGACGGGCGGGTGCACGACGAGGATCAGCGGGTGCGCGAGGTGGTGCGCGAGCTGACCGGATCCGAGCCCCGGGAACTGCGCTTCCGGGACACCGACCAGGGCCTGTTGGCGTTTCTGACCCTGGCGCTGCCGCCGGACATGACGCTCGTGGAGGCACACGACCGCGCTTCCACGGTCGAGCATCGCGTGCGCGAGGAGTACCCGAGCATCTTCGAGGTGGTCGTACACACCGAGCCGGCGTAGCGCCGGCTCGGCAGTGCGATGACGTTTGCGGTTGAGGCTAGGCGGCTTCGCGCAGCGCGGCGAGATCCGTCGACTCGGCGAGCTTCTTCAGTGCCCGCTGCTCGAGCTGGGACGCCCGCTCGGCCGAGAATCCGAGCCGCTTGCCGATCGCGGTGAGCGTCTGGGGCTCCTCGCGGCCGGTGCCGAACCGCAGCGTGATGACCGTGCGCTCGGTGTCGGGCAGCTGAGCGATCGCCTCGTGGACGATCCGCTCGCGCTCGTTGACCCACGCGGTGTCGTCCGGGGCCTCGTCGTCGGAGGGCAGCAGGTCGCCGAGCGCCGTATCGGCATCCTCGCCGACGTGCTGATCCAGGCTGACCAGAGCGGCCCGCTGATCGCGAACCTCTTCGACCTGCTCGACCGGCAGCTGCGCCTCGGCGGCGACCTCCTCGATCGTCGGCTCGCGTCCGAGGCGGACGGTGAGCTCACGCTCGATGCGGCCCACCTTGCGCGAGCGCTGCGCCACGTGGACGGGCAGGCGGATGGTGCGCCCGGAGTTCTCCAGGCCGCGCTGAATCGCCTGGCGGATCCACAGGGTGGCGTAGGTCGAGAACCGGAAGCCCTTGCGCCAGTCGAACTTCTCGCTGGCCCGGATGAGTCCGAGCATGCCCTCCTGAACGAGGTCGGACAGCGGCAGGCCCTGGTTCTGGTAGCGCCGGGCGTTGGAGGCCACCAGGCGCAGGTTGGAGTTGATCATCAGCTCCTTGGCGGCCAGGTCGCCCTTCTCGATGCGCTGGGCGAGCTCGATCTCCTGAGCCGGGGTGAGGAGCGGGTAACGGCGGGAATGCGCCAGCAGCTGGTCGACCGACTCGGGGATGAAGCTGTCGGCAACGGCCTCGTGGACGGCGCGGGGGCTCGCCACGACGACCTCTGGGGTCTCTTCCTCGGAGGCGTGCTCCTCGGCGTCGTCCGGGGCGTCGAACGCCACGGCGGCGACAACAGGGGCCTCTTCGGCCGTCTCGTCGCTCTCAAAGTCTGGGGGGGTGAGGGTGATCACGTCTGACATATCGTCCTTCGATTCCGATGCTTGTAGTCGGAATTATACGCCCTAGATAGTTGCGTTGTCAACCAACTAGTGCAGTGTTGCTAAGCTCTCGGCGGTCCGACCAGCCACCGATCTCCGGATAACAAGGTTCAGCGCGGACGCTCGATGCCCTTCTCGCGCGCCGTGCGGCAATTTCCGCGGGCGAAAAGGTTCGGGGTCCGGCCAAGAGGCACGTAGGCCAACAAGCCCGGCGTGCCAACGTTTCCTGATGGCGGCGGGGCCCTAGTCCTACCCGCACGGCCGCGCACGACCGTGCACGCTCATTGTAGCGGCTCTCGGCTACGTATGTTGTGAGGTTCAAACGTTCGTGGACGCCAAAGGTTCCGCCTCCATGCCATTTCGTTTGAGCGCCGGAGCCGGGCTCCGATGCGCCATGCTGAGGCCGATGAGCGATACCGCCCCGCCGAGCGCCGGCATCAGCCGCCGCCTGACCTTGATCATGGCCGCCGCCTGCGGCCTGGTCGTGGCGAACCTGTATTACGCACAGCCTCTGCTGCATACCATCGGCAATTCTCTGCATGTCTCAAGCGCGGCGGTGGGGCTGCTCGTCACGGCGACCCAGATCGGCTACGCCGCGGGCCTGCTGCTGCTCGTCCCGCTCGGCGACCTGCACGAGCGCCGACGCCTACTCGCGATCATGCTGGCGGTGACCAGCGTGGGGCTGGTCGCGGCGTCGTTGGCCCCGTCGCTCGCCGTGCTGGCCATCGCCCTGGCTTGCGTCGGACTGACCTCGGTGGTGGCCCAGATCCTCGTCCCCTTCGCCGCCACCCTCGCGGCCGAGCATGAGCGCGGACGGGTGGTGGGCACGGTGATGAGCGGCCTGCTGATCGGCATCCTGCTCGCTCGCACCGCGAGCGGACTGGTGGCCGCCGCCGTCGGCTGGCGCTCGGTCTACCTCATCGCCGCTGCCCTGATGGTGGGGCTCGGCGTGGTGCTGTGGCGCGAGCTGCCGCGCGTGGACCAGCCGACGAAATTGCGCTACCGAGAGCTGCTCGCCTCGGTGGTGGACATCGGTCGCGAGGAACCGCTCGTTCTGCGGCGCGGGCTCCTGGGGGCCCTGGGCTTCGCCTGCTTCAGCGTGTTCTGGACCTCGGCGGCGTTCGTGCTCGCCGGGCCGCCCTACCACTACGGCGAGGCGGTGATCGGCCTGTTCGGTCTGCTTGGGGTGGCCGGGGCGTTGATGGCCAGTTACGCCGGACGGCTGGCCGACGCGGGGCACACCCAGTCGTCGCGGGGTGCCTTGCTCGTCCTCATGGCGGCCTCGTTCGCGCTGCTGGCCTGGGGTGGTCACCACCTGGCGCCGTTCGTCATCGGCGTGGTGGTGCTCGATCTGGCCGTTCAGGGCAGCCACATCCTCAACCAGAGCGACATCTATGAGCTGCGCCCGCAGTCGCGCAGCCGCATCACCACGATCTACATGACCTGCTACTTCGCCGGCGGCGCCGCCGGCTCGGCGCTGGCCGCGCTGGTCTACTCCCGCGACGGCTGGTCGGCGGTCTGCGCTCTCGGCGGTGCCCTCGGGCTGATCGCCTTCGCGGTGTGGCTGGTGGAGGTTCGCGGTCCGGCCCGGGCGCGGATCCCGGCCTCGATGCCGCGGGGGTAGGCGGCGTCGGGGGTTCGTAGGCGGGCCCCCGCGAGCGCGATTTCGTTACGGGCCCGTGACAGAGCGTTGTGCATCCCGACCCGCCGTGACATACCGTTGCCTCACCCGAGCCGACCGGGCGCCGACCGTCGCCCACGAGTCCCTACCCATTCACCACCCGGGGATCCGCGGGAGTCCGCCTTGTTAGCACCCCAGGTCGGAAGGCCGCGGGCGGAACCGAGCCGCCGCCCCTCCCGGGGGGCCAGCGCAGCGGCCACCCCGGGGCGTGTGGCGAGGAATCCTCCGCATGGACGAGTTTCTCGCCAAGCCCCCCCGAGCGGGGGCGGCCGCGGCGGGGCGTGTGGCGAGGAATCCTTCGTATAGACCAGGTTCTCGCCAACCCCCCGGCCGGACCGGGGCAAGTGATACCGGGGTGTGTCGGCGTGCGTCAGAACCAACATGGGCCGGTCACCCGACCGTCACGGGCGGGCCCGCCCGGGCCCCGCGCGGGTCCAGCGGGCGGGCCGACCTCGCCGCCTGGGCCCCGCCGGCGGGCCGACCTCGCTGCCTGGCGGTCCCTGACCACCAGCGACGCGGCCGTACGTCCGGAAGCACCCGCCCCAAAAGACCCCGACCCTGACAAGATCGCCCCGATGGGACGCCTCGACGACGTCGACCTCGGCCTGGCCTACGGCCTCGCGGAGGGCGAGAAGCGGCTGGCCGCGGCCCAGTCGCGCCTGCTGGCGCTGCGCCTGCAGCTCGCCGGGCTGCTCGGTGACGGCACGCTCGGCCCGCCGGTGGCCGTCCTGTTCGAGGGCTGGGACGCCTCGGGCAAGGGCGGGGCCATCCGGCGCCTGGTCGCCCCGCTTGACCCGCGACACGTCGACGTCGTCGAGTTCGCGGCCCCGGACGAGGACGCCAAGCGCCACCACTTCCTCTGGCGCTTCTGGTCATCGCTGCCCGGGTGGGGCGGGATGGCCGTGTTCGATCGCACCTGGTACGGGCGGGTGCTGGTCGAGCGAGTGGAGTCGCTGGCCACGGAGGCCGAGTGGACCCGGGCCTATGACGAGATCGTCAGGTTCGAGACCATAAATGGCGCTGAAGGGTCGCGCATCGTCAAAGTCTGGCTGCACATCAGCGACAAGGAGCAACTGCGTCGCTTCAAGGCCCGCGAGCGCGACCCGCTCAAGCAGTGGAAGCTGACCGACGACGACTGGCGCAACCGCGCGAAGCGACCGGCCTACGTTGAGGCGATCGAGGCCATGCTCGAGCGCACCGACCACAAGCACGCCCACTGGCACGTGATCCCGGCCGAGTCCAAGCGCTACGCCCGCGTCGCGGTGGTCGAGCTGGTCATCCGCGAGATCGAGACGGCGATGCGCGACCACGGGATCGAGCCCGTCGCGGTGACCTGAGAGGCGGCGCCGGCCGGTTCAGCCCTCGAGTCGGTGCTCGCCGGCGGCGTCGATCGCCGCGGCGCTCGGTCGCTGGCGCAGCGCCTGCAGCCAGGCGCTGGTGAGCGGGAAGGTCTCGGGGTCGGGCGCCAGCTGTGGCGCCCATTCGGGCAGGCGCACCGCCAGCGGCAGCGCGGTGAGGTCGGCGTAGGTGAAGGCCTCGCCCATCAGCCACGGTCCGTCGGTCTCTGCCAGCGCCGCCTCCACGCGCGGCCACTGGCGGGGCACCCGCGCCAGCAGCTGCTCGACGATGTCCTCGGGATCGCCCTTGTCGGTGCCGAAGGCCAGCTTGCGCACTCCGAGGAACAAGTTGGTCAGCAGGGCGTCGTCGATATAGCGCTCCCAGGCGCGAGCCAGGCCGCGCCGGTCGACGTCGTCGGGCCACAGCGGCGGCTGCGGATGCGTCTCCTCGATCCACTCGAGGATCACCGAGGACTCGCGGATGGCCACGCCATCCACCTCGAGCACCGGCACCCGGTTGAGCGGGTTGAGCTCGCGCAGCCGGGGCGGCCGCCGCGCCGGGTGGATCTCCACCAGCTCGACCTCCACGCCCTTCTCGGCGAACGCGGCCCGGACCTTGCCGGAGAACGGCGAGGTCCTGAAGGTCCACAGCCGGGGGCGTTCGCTCATCGCGGACGTTACCCTACCG
>Ga0302325_10036012_pt1 | contig 10094 bp, 6 predicted proteins | sample Palsa_T0_2_FD_201948 | JGI IMG/M metagenome (GOLD analysis project Ga0302325, IMG submission 201948) | Peat permafrost microbial communities from Stordalen Mire near Abisko, Sweden - Palsa_T0_2 | ecosystem: Environmental > Terrestrial > Soil > Palsa > Peat permafrost | place: Sweden: Abisko... | reverse complement strand
TATCCGGGCAGCCAATTGAGCAGCATATAGAAGACGTAGTTATACCCTCCGAAGCCCAGCACCATGCCCCAGACCTTGCGCTGCTTCAGCAGAGTTCCCAGGGTTCGCGCAGGCTCCTCCATCCCCTCCGCCGCCCGGCCTGCGGTATAAGACTGCTCGATGTGCGCGCGTTCGATTTCCGTCAGGTGCGGGTCATCCTTCGGATCGCGGTAGATGTAGCTGAAGAGCAGGTAGAACAGCACGCTGATCAATCCCGTGGCGGCGAAACTCCAGCGCCAGCCGATTCGGATCAGCACCATCCCAAGGAGCGGAACGCCGACAGCCGGCGCGAATTTTGCGGCTGAATCGAAGAGCGAGGTGGCGAAGCTGCGCTCCTGGGGTGGAAACCAGAGACCGACAGCCTTGGCATTCGAGGGGAAGATCGGAGCCTCGCCGAAACCGAGCAGCAAGCGGGCGCCGAAAAGCCCAGTCAGGCTGGTGGCAATGCCCGCGGCAAAAGAGGCAACGCTCCATACCAGGATGCTGATGCGGCCGACACGCCGGATGCCGAATTTATCCAGAATCAACCCCATGGGCAACTGGCACAGGGCATAAGTCCAGTTATAGGCGCTCGATAAGTACCCGAAGGTCACGCTGGAGATGGCAAAGGTGGTGAAGAGCGCGTTCTGGGAGACGGAAAGGTTGACGCGGTCCAGATAGTTGACCAGGACTCCAACGCCGAGCAGCCAGCCGATGCGCCATCGGCGTCGCGGAATACGCATGGATTGGGCTGTGTTCATTGGGAAAGGATGGCTGCTTATTCTACGCAACCACCCCATCCTACACAACCGCACCTAACCCGCGTTTAGGCCGCGCCCAGCGCCGTCCGCATGGGGCTGAGCAAGGTCATCAACTGCGCGCGTCCGCGATTGGTGCGCGACTTCACCGTGCCCTCGGGAATGCGCAGCCGGTGCGCAATCTCCTGGTTGTCCAATCCATGCACAAAACGCATCCGGACCACCTGGCGCATCTCCGGCGAAACCTTTTCCACCGCCTGGCCGACGATCGCGGTAATCTCGCTGGTCACGGCCGCCTCATGCGGCGTGGGCCGCGTATCGGGAATGCGCTGCGCCAGCGGTTTGGTCTCCGCGCCGTCCCAGCGGGGATGGCCCATGGCATCCAGCGAGTCGGTGAGCCGCTGCTGGCCGCTGCGCCGGTAGCGATCCACGCGTTGATTGCGGGTCACGGTGGCGATCCAGCCCTTCAGTTCGCCGCGGGCCGGGTCGTAACTGCCCAGATTCAGCCAGATCTTCAGGAACGTGTCCTGCACCAGATCCTCGGCATCCTGCGTGGAACCGCAAAACAGGTAGCAGATGCTGTAAACGAGACCGCGATATTCTTCCACCAGGTTGGCCCACGCGCCCTCGTCGCCATTCAGGCAAAGCTGCACTAATTGCGTACTGTGACTCCCGGTGTTTTGGCTCCCCGTGTTCATGGAATTTCTCCTCGCCCCGGTCCGGAATGCCCTTGGAATGGGTGTCCCGACCCCAATCATCTGTCTCATCACACCACTCGCCGCTCTTGAGCGCCGTCATATTGCGTCACGATTCGTAACGAAGTGTCATGCGACTGTCAGGAAGGTGTTACAAATCATTACGGCGAAGCATCGCATGTAGGAGTACAACGGAGATTGTGGCCTGAGTATTTCCCGCTTCCGGCCTAGAGGCGTGCCGTGGAACCTGTCCTGTTGATCGACGACGACATCGAGCTGTGCACCATGCTCCAGGACTATCTTTCGCGCCATGGCTTTAGCGTCAGCGCGGAGCACAACGGCCAGCTCGGACTGCATCGCGCCCTCACCGGCGAGTTTTCGATCGTTCTGCTGGACGTGATGCTGCCCGGCCTCGACGGCTTTGAGGTTTTGCGCCGCCTGCGCACCAGTTCCCAGGTCAGCGTGCTGCTGCTCACCGCGCGCGGCGACGACATCGACCGCATCGTAGGCCTTGAGATTGGCGCCGACGACTATCTGCCCAAGCCCTTCAATCCCCGTGAACTGCTGGCGCGGGTCCGGGCCATTCTGCGGCGCAGCGCGGCCAGCCGCCCGGCCGCGGCCGCCAGCAACACCGGCATCAAGCACCTTTCCGTCGGCGGCATGGAGCTGGACACCGGCTCCCGCACCGCAACCTGCCAGGGAGTCGAACTGGAGCTGACCAACGTGGAGTTTGAGCTGCTGGGCGCGCTCATGGGCGCTCCGGGGCAGATTCTCACCCGCGAGCATCTCACCGAACTGGTGCTCGACCGCCGCTTCAATCCCTTCGATCGCAGCCTGGACATGCACGTCAGCCGCCTGCGCCGCAAGCTCGACGACGCCGCCCAGCTCGGCGACCAGATCAAGACCATCCGTTCCGTCGGCTACCAGTTGGCCGTGCCCGTCTCGCCCACCGGATCGCATCCGCCTGCCGCGTCCACTGCTTCGGCAAGCCGGGAGAACTGACCGAGATGCGAAGCACCTTCATCAAGATTTTCCTCTCCTTCTGGCTCACCGAGTTCCTCATCATCGTAGCCACCATCTTCATCCTGGCCCACCAGTTCGAGTCGACTGAAGTTGCCTACACCTCGCTCTACGCCATGATGGAGTCCAACGCCGAGCGTTCCGTGCAGGCCTATGAATCGGGCGGCTGCAAGGCGCTTGCCTCGGTTCCAAACACTTTCCCGCTCGATGTGCCCGGCCCCGCCGATCAGCCCGCCGTCCTCTTCGACCCGGCCGGCAATGCACTATGCCAGCAGGTGGATGGCAAGCTCTACGCGCCGGCTGTCTCCAAGATCGTCAACGACGGCTATCTCCTCGGCGAACGCCACGGCGCCGGCTATCTCGAAGGCATTCAGGTCAAAGACGCGCAAGGCCGGAAATTTGCGTACCTCGTCCGCGGCAGCTATCCCAGCCACGTTTACATTCCCTATCGCGAAGAGTTGCCGCGCCTGATCATCAGCCTCATCATCTCCGTGCTGGTCACCTTCGGCATCACCATGGTGATTACCCGCCCTATCGGCTCGCTGCGCGAAGCGGCGCGCAAGCTGGCTGCCGGAGATATGCGTGCGCGTGTCAAATGGCCTAAAGGCAAGGCCAAGCGCAAGACCGGCGACGAACTCTGGGGACTGGTCTACGACTTCAACGAAATGGCCGACCGGCTTGAGTCGCTGGTGGACGCGCAGATGCTCCTGCTGCGCGATGTTTCGCATGAACTGCGCTCGCCGCTGGCTCGCCTGAGCGTGGCTTTAGAACTGGCCCGCGAAGAGGCGCAACCCGGCGCCAATCAAGAGGCGCAGCCATTCATGCAGGAACAGTTCGACCGCATCGAGCGCGAAACTGGCCGCCTCAATTCGCTCATCGGGCAGCTCCTCAGCCTGTCGCATCTCGAATCCACCACCCGCCTGCCGGAGCGGCTGCGCGTTTCGCTATGCGACGTTGTTTCCGAGCTGCTGCCCGATATGGACTACGAAGCGCAGCGCCGCAACTGCGGCGTCAGTTTTGCGAACGGCCGCAACGGCAGCCAGAAGCCCGAGACGCAATCCGCCGGATCGACCGAAGTCCTGGGTAGCCCGGAACTGCTCGGCCGCGCCGTCGAGAATGTGATCCGCAACGCCATCGCCTACACCGCTGAGGGAACTTCGGTCGAGATTCAGCTCTTCTCCGAGCAGCGCCTCGGCGCCCGCTTCGCCGTGCTGCAAGTCCGGGATCAGGGCCCCGGCGTGCCGGAAGCCGCGCTCAAGTCCATCTTCCGCCCGTTTTACCGGCTCGATCTCTCCCGCCAGCGCTCCACCGGCGGCTATGGAGTCGGCCTAGCCATCACCGAGCGCGCCGTCCGCCTGCACGGTGGAGTTGTAACTGCGCGCAACGCCAAAGAAGGTGGGCTGATCGTCGAAATGCGCCTGCCGGTGGCTCAGGACGAAAACTGAAGCGTTTCTCGGAATTTTTCTGTAGATCTGAGCAGAAGTCTTGATGATTCTTGGCGGGAAAGTTCACAGTCCGCCAACACGCTTCGTGCGAAGGGCGCCGAGTAAAAACGCAGTCAAGAACTTTGTATCGTCTTCCGTCGAGCGTCCCTCAGAATAGGCCCGCCGCTCATTCACGCCTCGAATTGCGTCAATCGTTGTCCAGGCGGCGGCAAGAAAATCTTGATCCGGGATATCCCCCGCTCTTGCCGCATCCGCAAACATCGACTGAAGATACAGCACCGTCTCCTTTTGCCAGGCGATGCTGCGTTTTCGGTGCTGCTCCTGGCGGTTGATGCTCAAAATGATTCGGTACAACTGTTGCTGCTCATTCCAGAAGGCGATGCGAACCGAGATAAACGCGGCGAGCTTGCCGGCAAACTCAGACTCATTCCGCACACGCTCCTCGGTCAGGGTGGCCAGCTTCGTCACCGCCTGGTGTACGGTTGCCTGATAGATCGCATCTTTTGATTGGAAATAGAGATAGAGGGTTCCTTTCGCAAGCCGCGCCGCTTTCGCAATGTCATCCATGCGCGTCGCCACAAAACCTTTGGTTGCAAATACTTTCGCCGCGGCAACAAGTATCTCTGTGCGCCGGAACTCGGCGACGACCCTCTGCTTTCCGTCTACGGTGGCTCTCGGCATTCTAACGATCCTCAACTCTCTTTTACTATAGTCGTACATGATAATGACTAGTTGGTCATATAATAGAACCGATTGGTCATTATGCCTGAAACGATCGACAAGCCGGAGATTGCACACGTTGAGCAGGCGCTCGCGAATATTGCTCTGCCATTCGACAACAAGCCACTTCCGGGGGCCAAGGCATTCAACCCCTGGGTCGTCGCCGTCGTCGTCACCATCGGCACCTTCATGGAGGTGCTCGACACATCCATCGCCAATGTTGCGCTGCCTCACATCGCGGGCAGTCTTTCCGCCTCGCTGGATGAGGGATCATGGGCGCTCACCAGCTATCTGGTCGCCAACGCGGTTGTTCTTCCGATCAGCGGCTGGCTGTCCTCCATTCTCGGCCGCAAGAACTACTTTCTGCTTTCGGTTTCACTCTTTACCGTTTTCTCCGCTGCCTGCGGTTTTGCGCCCACGCTTGGCTTGCTTGTCCTCTTCCGAGTCGCTCAGGGCCTGGCCGGAGGCGGCTTGCAACCTTCCGTGCAAGCCATTCTTGCCGATAGTTTTTCTCCGCAGAAACGCGGCATGGCTATGTCGCTCTACACAGTCGCGATCCTCGTTGCGCCCGTTCTCGGGCCTACCGCCGGAGGGTGGATTACTGACAATTATTCCTGGCGCTGGATCTTTTACATCAACATCCCCATAGGCATCCTCTGCGTCTTCCTCACACGCATCGTGCTCGAGGATCCTCCGTTCATGAAGGAAGCCAAAGAGAGAGCACGCAAGCTCTCCGTCGACTGGGCCGGACTCGGCCTCATCTCCATTGGCCTCGCTACGCTGGAGATCGTTCTCGACAAGGGCCAGGAACTCGACTGGTTCGAGTCGCCGTTCATCGTCTTCTTCGCCACGGTGGCGCTCATTGCCATTGCCGGAGCGATTTATTGGGAACTCAGTTGCCCAAATCCCGTCGTGAACCTGCGCTTGTTCAGGGAGCGCAACTTCCTGTTCTGCTGCATCCTTATCCTCGGCTTTTACGCAGCGCTATACGCTTCAACCTTTCTGCTTCCCACCTTTATGCAGGAAATGCTGGGCTATTCGGCCACGACTTCCGGTATGGTGTTTTCACCTGCAGGCCTCTGCACTATGATCGAGGTGCCTATTGTGGGGTATTTGCTCACCCGGGGTTACGATCCGCGCAAGATGGTTTTCTTTGGCTTGGTGGTTGTCGCTTCCTCGTTCTGGTGGATGTCTTCGCTCAACCTCCAGATCGCAGAACGCGACCTCATCCTTCCACGCATCGTGCAGGTACTTGGGGCCGGCATCATCACCGTTCCAGTCAGCACTATCATCTTCCGTTTCCTTCCCAAGACGGAAAGCTCGCAGGCTGCCGGCCTGTATGCACTGATGCGCAACGAGGGCGGCAGCATCGGCATAGCGCTTGTCAGCACGATGCTTCAGCGCAAAGCGCAACTGCACCAGCAGTTCCTTGGTGAGAACTTAACCGCTTCAGGCCGCCTCGTGCAGCAGTACATCGCGCGAGCGGGGGCTTCTCCAGGGAATGTCGCGGACCATAGCTACCTTGCCCTGGCGAACCTCTACAGCGCCACGCAGCGCCAGGCGATGCTTCTCTCGTACATGGACCAGTTCCGCATGATCTGCGGCATCATTCTCTGCCTGCTCCCATTGGTCCTTTTCCTCAAACGCCCTCCAGCGCAGAAGCACGTTGAACTGGATGTACATTAATTTCTCAAAGACAATGCCAGGACGGGATTACTTCTGCTAAGTCGGCTTTGCATCCGTTTCCCGGACACTGAGGCCGCTTCGTCTGGGCGACCGGCTTTGAATGCGATTTTGCTTACGCTGGAGGTGATGGGTACCTTCCCAGGTCTTCGAATCACACGGACCCGCAGAGGTGCAGGCCCGGCCGATCGCGGCCAATCCTATACATCGCACAAATCCACAGCCTGCCGCAGCGAAGTCAACGGGTCGCGTGTCGGCTCAAACTCATGCGCCACATAGCCCGTAAAGCCCGTAGCGGCAATGCCTCGCATCACGCCAATCCAGTTCACCTCCTGCGTGTCGTCCAGCTCATGCCGGCCCGGCACGCCCCCGGTGTGGAAGTGGCCGAGCCACTGGTGATTCGCCTGAATCGTGGCGATCAGATCGCCCTCCATAATCTGCATATGGTAGATGTCGTAGAGCAGCTTGATCCGCGGCGAACCCACCTCCTCGACCACCCGCACGCCCCACGCCGTGTGGTCGCACATGTACCCCTTGTGATTCACCTTGCTGTTCAGCAACTCCATGCAGAGCGTCACGCCGTGGTCTTCCATCAGGCTGCGTACCCTCTTGAGCCCGGCGATGGTATTGCGCGCGCCTTCCTCGTCCGAAAGCCCGTCGCGGTTTCCGGAGAACGTGATCACATTCGGCACGCCGGCTTTGGCCGCCAGCGGCACATTTTTCCGCAATCCGGCTTCGATCGCGTCGTGGTTCTCAACCCGGTTCAGCGCCTTGCCGATATCGCCAGCCCCCGCGTAACCCATGGTGCAGATCAGCCCATGCCGCCGTGGAACTTCGTATTCCTCCGGCTGCAAGAGATCCACGCCGCGCAGACCCATCCCCGCCGCGGCCACGCACAGGTCGTCGAGCGGAATTTTCTGATAGCACCAGCGCGACACCGACTGGTGAATCCGATCCCGTCGCTGGACCTTTTCCGGCCCAGGTTGCGCGGCGGTCTGCCCGGAAGCGAGCGGCGAGGCCAATCCGCCAAGCATCGCGCCTGAAGCCAGCGCCGCGCCGCCCTGTAACGCACTCCGCAATGCCTGCCTTCGATTGAAGACGCTCATTTCCAGATTCCTCCCAGCCGCGGCCGTGCCGTTCGCCTTCGAACGCGGCAAGCCCAAGTGTAAATCGCAGCCCCGCCGCCCATTTCTTCAGAAAAAGGAACGGAGCTTGAGGGGATTTTCCCCGATCTTACGCAGTCCTGGGTAAGAGCGACTCCGCGCGCAACTTCTGCTCCACTACAACCGGTCTTTCTTCCGGCGAAAAAGGACGCAGTTTGCGCCACACCATGTGAAGCGGACCGTCTCGACCTTTTCCCAGGTCTGTTGCGCTGTTTGAACCACCAATGCCGCCTTCCATGTTGGGTTCCCGAAAGGGAACCCGCAGGGCGGCAAGAACAAGATTCCGACTGCTTGGCCGCTGCTATCGGCGAGCCAGCCGCCGGAACGAGAGGAACTTTGAGATGCAGAAAATGAGCTTGGCCACGATAGTCGCTTGCCTGACCCTTGGAATCTGCGCGCAGATTCCTGCAACTGCCCAAACAGCCGATTCCACTGTGGACCAAGCCGAAGCAAAGGGAGTTCCCATTCGCGTGCTGGGGCCCATCGACGACCAGGACTTTTACGCCGTAGCGGCGCGGCCAGTTTTGCGGCATCACGTGATGCTGCCGTCTCCTGCTTCTGCGGACCCCAGCCAGCCGCGTCCAAAACCAAAGCTGCGCGTCGCGACGGAACCTCAACCCAACGCGGTTAAAACCGGGACCGGAATCGTTTATGTCTGCGACCCAAACGTCCCAACCTCCACCTGCAACTATCTCAATACGACGGTGGCCGGCTACTACAACAACATATTCAAAAACGCCAGTGCCAACATCTACATCAAGTTCGGCACGACAGGCCTGGGCGGGAGCGAGGGGTTCATCAACCTGGTTCACTACACGGCTTACGTCACTGCAATGACCGACAAGGCAGTCAAGAGCTCGATCCAGGCCTCCGCACTATCCGCGATCAACACCTACGCGACCCCGGCCTACGGGACCCAAAACATTATGGGGATTTCCGTCTCGCTCGGCACGGCTCTCGGTTTCACTGGATTGCTCGGCATCAACGCTGGCGAGACAGCATCATGCACGCCTTACACCTCCGGTTGCTACAACGAAGTCATTACCGTTGCCGATGCCGCGTCACAGGCAAGTGGGGGATTCACCCTGTATTACGACGATCAGGGCGGAACCGAGACAGCAAACCAATACGACTTCTACGCCGTGGTGCAACATGAGACAGACGAAGTGCTCGGGACCTCCTCGTGCATTTCTACCCAAAGTTCTTCTGGACTGGCCGACGAGTGCGACGGACCCGTCTCCGGCAGCAAGGGCATTCCCTCGACGGTCGACCTGTTGCGTTATTCGAGCCCTGGAAAACTGGCCCTCGACACAGCGCCAAGCACAACCGCCGGGCAATACTACTCGTTTGACGGAGGAGTCGATTACGGCATAGGCGGCGATGGCGGTTCGCCAAAGGTCTACAACACATTGGACAACGGCGACGACTTCGCCGATTACATTTCCAGCTCTCCCGATTGCGGGACCAACCAGGCGGTTCAGGATGCGGAAGGCTGCCCGGGCGAAGATGCGGGCCTCACGATTCTGAATGACGGCCAATCTGAAGTGACCATCCTCAATACAGATGGATTTGACATCCCGGAGGCGGTGTTGACCTCGCCCGCGCCGGGAAGCACTCTTTCTGGCACAAGCGCGACCTTTACCTGGTCAGCCGCTGCCGGCGCAGCCGACTACGCGATCACGGTTGGCACAACTGGAGCCGGTTCAACCAATATTTACGAGAGTCCCGCCGGCGCGCCAGCGACCTCGCAGGCCGTCACGGGGCTGCCTACAAGCGGAACGATCTACGTCCGGCTCTTTTCGTATGTAGGCGGTTTTTGGACGTCGATCGACTACACCGTAACGGGCGGATCCGCCAGCTCAAGCCCGACCATTTCGGTTTCTCCCGCGGCTCTCGCCTTCGCTTCAACGACCGTCGGTTCCACCACGGCAGCGCAGGTAGTCACCATCAAGAACACCGGAACCGCCGCCGCCACGCTGACCTCGGAAACCATCACCGGTACGAACGCCACATCGTTCCTGAAATCAGCAACCACCTGCGGCACCACCTTGGCAGCCGCCGCAACCTGCACGGTATCGGTTGAATTCAAACCTGCCGCAGCCGGTGCGCTCGCCGCCAGCCTCTCGATCACCGACAACGCCACTGGCTCACCCCAAACCGTAAAGCTGACGGGCACCGGAGCGGCAGCTTCCACCTTTACCGTCACGCTCTCGCCCACCACGCTGACCTTCGCCTCAACGACAGTCGGGTCAACCACCGCCGCGCAAGTCGTCACCATCAAAAACACCGGCACCGGCACAGTTACGCTGTCGTCTGAAACCATCACCGGCACCAACGCCACATCCTTCCTCAAATCCGCCACCACCTGCGGAACAACGCTAGCCGCAGCCGCAAGCTGCACCGTCTCGGTAGAATTCAAACCTGCCGCCGCAGGCGCGCTGACCGGCAGCTTATCGGTCGCCGATAACGCCACCGGAACCCCGCAGACCGTAGCCCTCAAAGGTACCGGAGCAGCCGCTTCCACCTTCACCGTCTCGCTCTCGCCGACCGCGCTGACCTTCGCCTCAACCACGGTAGGCTCGACGACGGCCG
>Ga0302325_10036011_pt1 | contig 10094 bp, 11 predicted proteins | sample Palsa_T0_2_FD_201948 | JGI IMG/M metagenome (GOLD analysis project Ga0302325, IMG submission 201948) | Peat permafrost microbial communities from Stordalen Mire near Abisko, Sweden - Palsa_T0_2 | ecosystem: Environmental > Terrestrial > Soil > Palsa > Peat permafrost | place: Sweden: Abisko... | reverse complement strand
CGGGCCGCTGTTCACCAGCCGGTCCAAGGTGGAGCTGCGTAACCGGTCGCTGGCCAACCCCGGGCGGCTCGCCGCGGCCGGGGTGACGATCGCCATCACCACCGACCACCCGGTGGTGCCGATTCACCTCCTCATCCATCAGGCCACGCTCGCCGTCAAGGAGGGACTGGACCCGGTGACAGCACTGCGCGCGGTGACGATCAACCCGGCCCGGATCATCGGCTGCGACGACCGGATCGGGTCGCTGACGGCCGGCAAGGACGCCGACGTGGTCATCTGGTCCGGTGACCCGCTCGATGTGATGAGCCGGGCCGAGCGCGCGTACGTGGATGGCCGGGAGATCTACCGGTACGACTACGAGCGGCGTGAGGGCGTGTTCGCTTCCCTCTGGTAGCTTCCCTGTTTCAGATGGCGGTGCGCACGCTGACAGCGTTCATGGCACGAAGCGGTGCCAGTGATCCCGCATCGCGGCGCAGGCCAGGATCAGCGCGGCTGCTGCGATGGCGTACCAGCCGATGGTGATGCTGTGCGGGATGGCGGGTGGTTTGACCAGGAATTTCGCGCTCAGGGGGGTGTACCAGGCGAGCGCGATGGCCGCGAAGCTGACGGGGCCGGCGATGGCGCCGCCGAGGTCGGCGAAGCGAGAGCGGGCGGTGCAGGCGGCAGCGGCGACGATGATCGCGGACCATCCGACGAGCTGGGCTATCAGCGCGTAGAACGGTTCATGCGGGTCCTGGGGTGCGTGCGGGGGGATGGCCGGGGCCATGATGCGCAGTTGCGCCCAGAAGGTCAGGGCCAGGATGGGGGCGGCGAGCAGGAGGTGACCGGCCGGGGTCACCCACGCCGGGACGGGGACGGCCCGGGTCAGCGGCCGGAACGGGATGTAGGGGACGAAGGCCAGCGCCGCGGCGGCGGGCAGCAGGGAAAGGCGGACGGTGCCCTGGTCGAGCCAGAAGGTGGCCTGGTCGTGGTGGGCGACGCGGACACCGATGGTGAAGATGGCCAGGCTGGCCAGGCAGCCGGTGATCAGCGTGACCCATGGCATCGTCCGGGTGATGTACCTGGTGAGGAGGGGCAGCGCACGGAGCCAGGCCATGCGCCGCCGCCGCGCGTCGGCGATCAAGGCGCGGGCTTCGGGGGAAGGGGACCGCTCGGCACCTGGATGCCGAGAGCCGCGGCGAGCTGAGCGTCGGTGGTGCGCCCGTTCAGCCAGGTAGCCCAGCGGTCCGCCAGGACCCGGCTGACCTTCTGTTCTGGCAGGCCGGTCATGGCCTTGGCCAGCAGGTAAACAGCGGCGGGGAGTGGCTGCCGCGACGGCCACGAAGCCGTGACCCCGCCGCCTTCTGGATAGTTCCAGATCGCGATGAACGTGGGGCGGCCCGGCAGGCCGAATCCGTGCCACTGCACGCCTTGCTGGAGTTCGCCGGCCGGGGGGTGGGTGGCGAGGATGGCCAGCCAGATCGCGATCGCTGCCCGTGCCTGGTCTCCGGGCAGGGGCGTGTTCTGGCCGGCGGGCGTGAGGCCTACCGCCCATCCGGCGGTGGCCAGGGCCACGTTGAAGTCCGCGTCGGTCAGCGAACCGGCCGCCGCCCACTCCCCGACGGTCAGGTAGATCGCGGCTGCCGCGGGGACAATGCCGGGCGCGTTCCGCGTCTGCGCGGTCCACCGGGACACCTGCTGCTGCGGCTGGCCGCGGGTGAGAGCCGGGTCGGTGAAGTCCACCGAGAGGGCCTGCCGGACCGTCAGCGGCCGGCTGGGCCGGGCGGGCAGGATCGCGAGCACCTCGTTGACGGGCGTCTCGATCGATGACAGGTCACGGCCGAAGCCTGGGTAGAGGCAGTACCGGACCTGGCTGTCTGTGGTGCAGTGCTGCACCGAGCCCGGGTCGGCCATTTCGGCGGCCAGGTGGTCCAGTTCGGCGGCGGGGACGGGCGCCAGCTGCACGGTCCCGGCGAAGAAGATAGCGGCCACGGCCAGGACGCCGCCCGCCGCCAGCAAGCCACGGGCACGGGCACTGCGGACGGTCACCGCCAGCGCCACAATCGCGGCCAGGATGGCGATGCCGGCCAGCAACGCCGCGTGCCCGCCGGCCGGCGGGTACCCGGCCAGCGGGCCGGGCAGCCAGCCGAGCTGATCCGGGAAATAGTGCCACGGGATCAGCCAGGTGCTCCATGCCGGGAGCAGGTGAGCCATCGCGGTAGGCAGGAACAGCGCCAGGGCACCGAGCAGTCCGGCCAGCGGATGCGGGAACCGGCTGCCGATCGCGGTCCCGGCCGCTCCGGCGGCGATCACCAGCACCACTCCGCCCGCGAGCACCATGATGCTCGGGGCGCCGATGGTGCCGCGCAGCTGCACCAGCACGGCGGCGGCGCCGAGCAGCAGCACGCTGGCGGGCACCGCTCCGGCCAGACCGGCCAGGCAGGCGAGCATCCGGGTCCCGGCCGCGGCCGGGAAGCTTGCGTACAGGTCCGCCATGGCGTCCCGCCGGGGCCGCCCGGCCGCCAGCTGCGCGGCGACCAGGACGGTCATGGCGAGGAACAGCTCGGCCGCGCCGATCCGCCAGTCAGCCCACCACCACAACGGCTGTACCGGGTTAAGCCAGAACCAGCCCCAGACCGCCAGGACGCCTGCTAGCAGCCCGGCCAGCACCAGCACGCTGCGGACCAGGATCAATGCCTCTGCCCTGGCCAGGTGAAGCACCATCCGCAGCCGGGGCGCCCGGTGCAGCCCCGCGCCGCGTGACTCGCGGTCGGCGGGGGCGGCGGCGTCCGTGCCATGGAGCGCGGGTCCGGTCATTGCGCGCCTGCCGCGTGGGACAGTAGCAGGTAGCCGTCCTCGACCGTCGGCGTGACGAGCTCGGCGCCGGCTGGCTGCTGCTCGCCGATGTGCCGCCACCGGGCGTCGCCGCCGCGCCAGGACAGGTGGGCGCGGTCATCGCGCTCGCCTGCCGCCCACACCCGCCCGGCGGCGGTGCCGGCCAGCCCGGCTGGGGTGCCAGCGAAATGCACCCGCCCCTGCAGCAGCACGACGACCTGGGGGCAGATCGCGGCGATGTCGTCGGCCTGGTGGGTGGACAGCACGATCGCCGGGTCACCGGGCAGGTCCGACAGCAGCTCCCGGAACCGCAGCCGCTGCTCGGGGTCGAGCCCGGCCGTCGGCTCATCCAGGATCAGCAGCTTAGGGTTGCCCAGCAGCGCCTGGGCGATGCCCAGCCGCTGCCGCATCCCGCCGGACAAGGCCCGGATCCGCGTGCCGGCGCGGTCTTCCAGCCCGGTGATGGTCAGTACCTTGGCGACCTCTTCGGCGCGGCGGCGCCGGTTGGTGATCTCCTTCAAGATGGCCACGTAGTCCAGGAAAGCGGCGACGGTGAAGTGCCGGTGATATCCCAGCTCCTGCGGGAGGTAGCCGAGATGCCTGCGGATCTCCACCCGCTCGGCGCCGTCCCTTGGGTCCAGGCCGAGCACCGACACCTGGCCCGCGTCCGGCTCGGCCACCGTGGCCAGGATCGACAGCAGCGTCGTCTTGCCCGCGCCGTTCGGCCCGAGCAGGCCGGTGATCCCCCGCTCCAGCGTCAGGTCGACCCCGTCAAGCGCCCGGATGGCACCGTAGCGCCGGGACAGGCCATCGACGCGGACGGCCGCGTTGCTCACGTTCGGGGTCATCTCATCCATCCCAGCTCGAAGCGGTCATGACGCAGGTACAGCAGCACGGCGCAGGCGCAGAGCACGGCGGCGAACGCGCCCTGGGCGGCCGGGGTCACGATCAGCAGCGGAACGTCAGCCGACGCCAGCAGGAGCACCGGCAGGGCCCACAATGCCGCCGTGGTGACAGCGGCGGCGCGGGGATCCATGACGGTCGCGGCCGCGAGTGCGAACGCGGACAACGCGAGCGACGGCAGCAGCAGGGCGACGGGCAGCCACCCGGGCCCGGGCAGGGCGAACGCGATGCCGGTTACCGGGACCAGCGCGACGGTCAGCGCGCAGACCGCGCGGATCAGCAGCAGGGTGAAACCTGAGAAAGGGGCCGCGACCGCGAGCCGCCAGGCCGGATCGAACACGGGCAGGAAGGCCGCTGTCACCCCCGCCAGCACTAGCAGGGGCGCCACCAGCAGGAACGGCGCCAGGGCGGCCGGGCCGGGATGGCCGGTCACGGGCCCGCCGCCCGGGATCCAGCCGTAGCTGACCGCCGCGGCTTCGCCGGCGACCACAGCGATCACGGCCAGCACCGACAGCAGCCAGGACACTCGCAGCGACGGAGTCGCCGCGAGCAGGCTGAGCACGTGGTCAGGGACGCCGCACCGGCGCAGCAGGCGCCTTACCCGCCCCCCGTCGCCGGTCGCTGCGCGCACCAGCAGCGCCGAGCGGTTACGTGCCAGCCGCTCCGGGTCCACGTGCGCCGACAGCCCCGCCCGGCAGGACCCGCAGTCCGTCAGGTGGGCCTCCACCGACCAGCTGGCGACCGCCTCGGTTGTCCCGGCGGCGTAACTGGCGAGCAGGTCTTCGCTCGCGTGCCAGGCTGCTGCGGCCGCACCGGCCGCACCGGCCGCACCGGGAAATGAGCTCGTCATGATGTCTCCCAGGCTTCCTGGCGGTACGCGGTGGTCCCCGGTCCGGGTTGCTGCCCGGCGAGCGCGGCGCGCAGCGCCGCCCTGGCGCGGTGACAGCGGGACTTGACGGTGCCCTCCGCCACGCCTAGCAGGACGGCCGCCTCCGCGCAGGTCAGGCCATCCAGCACGGTTGCCTCGATAGCGCCGCGCAGTTCCGGGGACAGCCCGGCCAGCGCCTGGCCCAGCCGGCCATGCTCGAGGCCGGCCAGTACCTGGTCCTCCGCCGAGACGACCGTCTCCGGCTCCGCCGCGCGCCACCTCAGCGGCCGGGGGCTGTTCTCCCGGCGGATCGCGTCGATCAGGCGGCGGATGCCGATGCCCCAGATGAACGCGGCCACGTCCCCGCCCCCGCGATAGGAGCCCGCCTCCCGCCACACGGCGAGGAACGTGTCCTGGACGGCGTGATCGACCACATCGGGCATCGCGCACCGCCGGGCCAGCCGGACCGTCAGCCAGCCGGCATGGCGGTCATACAGGGCGGCCAGCGCCCCCTCATCACCACGCGCCACAGCGCGGAGCAATGCCGCGTCGTCGCGCTCCCCGGCCTCAGGCCTCATGACCGGAGCCGTTCAGGTGCTTCCATACTCTCCCTGTCGCAGCAGCAGACCCGTCCGGTTCCATCATGCAAACAAGCCCAGCCAGGACTCCAGCACGCGGAGGTGACCGCGCCCGGGTGAACACCAGCCGGTAACGAGCGGAAGCTGCCGCGTTCAGCCGTTCCGCGGCGCTGCGCTGACCAGCCTGGCCATCGCCGGCTGCACGCTGGCGGCGAGCGTCGCGGCCGGCCTGGCCGTGCGTAAGCGGCCGTTCAGCCTGCTGCGGCTGGCTGGCACCCCGCTCGGCCTGCTCCAGCGCGTGGTCGCGCTGGAGAGCGCGGTCCCGCTGCTGGTGACCGCCGTGATCGCCATCGGCGTCGGGTTTGCCGCCGCGGCGATGTACGCGGCCGTCCAGATCCGCGCGTTCGCGGCGCCAGGTGCCGCGTACTACCTCATCACCGGCCCCGAGGTCGCGAGAAACGAGTAAGGAGGCGGGAGCTACGCGTCGCGCTTCCTGAACAGGTACGCACCGATGGCGAGCAGGCCCACCGCGTAGCAGGCCGTCACGATCATCTGGGGCCAGGACGACCACAGGTGCGGGTTGCCGCCCCCGGGGACGGTGACGGAGATCACCCGCCCGGCGGCGTCAGGGAAGAACCGCGTGATGTCCCAGCGCCAGTTATCCGGCAGCAACTGGACGAGGATCGGGATGACGAACATGATGCCGATCACGGTGGTGATCGTCCCCGCCGTGTGCCTGATGATCGCGCCGAGGCCGAACGCGATGACCGCGACGAGCGTGACGAACAGCGCGGTGCCGATGACGGCGCTGAGCACGGTGGACGCGCTGATCACGTCGGTGCCCTGGAACGTCACCTTCGGCGGGCTGCCCGGGCTGCCCGGCCCGTTGAAAATGGCGTTCGCCGGGATCTTGACGTTACCGAATAGCGAGGCGCCCACCCCCGTGCCGGCCACCATCGCCTGGCCGGCGAAGAACGCGACGAAGGACGTGACCAGCGCGATGACTAGCGTCACGGTGGTGAACACGATCGCTTTCGCGGCGTAGACCAGGCCGCGCCGCGGCATCGCGGTCAGTGAGGTGCGGATCATCCCGGTGGAGTACTCGGAGGTGATCGTCAGCGCGCCGAGCACCGCGATGACCAACTGGCCGATCTCAAAGAACGGGATCAGCGACACCTGGGTGCCATCGAACCCGGCCTTATTGCCCGGGTTGTGGGTCAGGGAGGACGATTGGCCCGCCATGACCGCCACGCCAATGCCGACGGAGACGATCAGAAGCGCGCCTAGAGTCCAGTAGGTGGACCGGACCGAGCGGAGCTTGGTGAACTCCGAGGCGACCACGCCCCGCAGCCCGGCATGCCCAGTGGCGGGCGGAAGCGCCGGCGGGCGCACGTCCGAGGTGGTTATCGTGGCCATCGTTCAGACCCCGCTTCCGATCATCGTGCCCGGTTGGTGACCGCCGGGCATGTCGGCACGGTATTCCACGCTGCTCGCGGTCAGCTCCATGAACGCCTCTTCGAGGGAGGCTCGCACCGTGGTCAGCTCGTGCAGCACGATGCCCTCGCTGAAGGCCAGCTCGCCGAGCTGCTCAGTGGTCATGCCGCGCACCTCGATCGATCCGGCGTCGCCGGTGGCGGCGGTCGCGCCCTTGGCCGTGATCGCCCGCACGAGCTGATCCGTCGACGGCGTGCGTACTCGCACGGAAGCGCCCGACGACCCGGCGATGAAGTCGCGCATCGTGCAGTCGGCGATCAGCTTGCCCCTGCCGATCACGATGAGGTGATCGGCGGTGTGCTCCATTTCCGACATCAGGTGGCTGGAGACGAAGACCGTACGTCCCTCGGCGGCCAGGGTCCTCATCAGGTTCCTGATCCACAAGATGCCCTCGGGGTCGAGGCCATTGACCGGTTCGTCGAACATCACTACCTTCGGGTCGCCGAGCAGGGTGGCGGCGATACCGAGGCGCTGGCTCATGCCAAGGGAGAAGCCCTTCGATCGCTTACCCGCCACCTCCGTCAGGCCGACAAGCTCAAGCACCTCACCGACCCGCCGTCTGGGCAGGCTGTTGGTCTGGGCCAGGCAGAGCAGGTGGTTGAAGGCTGACCGGCCGCCGTGCACCGCTTTCGCCTCAAGCAGCGCGCCGACCTCGCGCATCGGGTATGCCAGGTCGGGATACGACTTTCCGTCCACGGTCACTGTGCCCTCGTCGGGATAGTCAAGCCCCAGGATGCAGCGCATCGTGGTGGTCTTGCCCGCACCATTCGGACCCAGGAAACCGGTCACCTTGCCCGGCTCAATACCGAACGTCAGGCTGTCGACGGCGGTCTTCGCGCCGTAACGCTTCGTGAGGCCCCGTACCTCGATCATAGGAAATCAGTCCTCTCTAGCTAAGACGTTTCCCATCTTCCCGGCCCGCGGTCGCCGCCGCGTCACCCGTGGTGATGATTTGCCGGTACTCCTGTAGAGCTACTTCGCGGCCGGACCTAGGCCGCCGCCGCCGTGAAGACTGGCACGGGGCGCTCGATGATCAGGGCGGCTCCGGCACGGGCGTGCGGGACCGGCGTGACCGAACCGGTGTGCTGGTCCGGCCGCTGGCCGGGATCGTGCTGCGGCGGCGTGCCGCCCGGCCCGGAAAGGCCGAGCGGCACGCCGATCCCGGCGCACACGACGACCAGGCTGACCGCCCCGGCGACGCGGCGCCGGCGGATCTTGCGGTGCCGCGCGATCACCCGGCCGGCCAGGCCCTCGCTGGGCAGCACGTCGTCCAGCTCGCTGTCCAGCGCGATCCTCAGGCTGAACTCGTCATCAGCGTGGATGGACACGGCGATCTCTCTTCTCTTCGTCGTTCAGCAGCTGCCGCAGCTGATCGAGACCTCTGCTCGCCGCGGACTTCACGGTGCCTTCGGCGATATCCAGCGCGGTGGCGGTCTCGGCCACCGTGGCATCGAGCAGGTAACGGCAGACGAGCACCTCGCGCTGGATGTCGGGCAGCTGGCGCAGCATGCGGACCAGCACGTGACGGCGGTCCACCGCCTCGGCGAACGAGAGCACGTTGGCCAGCTCGTCCACGTCCAGGCTGATCTCCGGGTGCCGGCCGCGGTGCCGCCAGCGTTCACGGCACGCGTTTACCAGGACCGTTCTGGCGTAGGCCTGGGGCGCGTCCCTGGCCTGCTCCCACCGCCGGTAGGTGCGCAGCATCGTGACCTGCAGTGCGTCCTCGGCATCCTCTCGCGAGCCGAGCAGCACCAGGGCCGCGCGCAGCAGCGAGGGGGACGCGGCCTGGACGAAGCCGGTGAACTCCGCGTCGCGGCTGGCCCGCGCGCCGGACGCGATGGCTCGGATCCCTCTCACGACATCTTTAATGCCGGAGCGCGGCGCGGGGTTCCAGCGAGTTTCGCTAGCGCAGGAAACCCGCATAGGAGTGCTGCTCAAGCTGGCTCTGGATCTGCTTGACGGTGTCCAGGCCGACGCCGACCATGATCAGCAGGCTGACGCCGCTGAGCTGCAGGTCCTGGCCGAGCCCGATCTTGGCCAGGACCGCCAGCGGGAACATCGCGACCAGGGCCAGGTAGACCGACCCCGGCGCGGTGAGCCGGCTGAGCACGTACCTGAGCTGGACGGCGGTGGGCGCACCCGGCCGGATGCCGGGGACGAAGCCGCCATACTTCCTGATGTTGTCCGCGAGCTCGTCCGGGTTGAACGTGACCGACACGTAGAAGAACGTGAACCCGCCGATCAGGCCGAAGAAGGCCAGGAAGTAGAGGTAAGGCGGGACGAGCAGGGCGGGATCGAGGTTGCGGTCGATCCAGGCCACCCAGCCCTGCGGGTTCTGCCGGTGGCCGAACATCGACACGGCGAGCTGCGGCATCTCCAGCAGCGAGGAGGCGAAGATGACCGGGACCACGCCCGCCTGGTTCACCTTCACCGGGATGAACGTGGACGCCCCGCCATAGGCCCGCCGGCCGGTGATCCGCTTCGCGTACTGGACCGGGATGCGGCGCTGCGCCTGCTCGATGAAGACGATGAGCGTCGCCACCACGATGATCACCAGGACCGCCGCGGCCGCGTAGGAGAACCCCTTGGCCGCGTAGATCTGCTCGATCTCACCGGGAACGACAGCCACGATGCTGGTGAACATCAGCACGGACATGCCGTTGCCGACGCCCCGGTCGGTGATCAGCTCGCCCATCCACATGATCACCGCGGTGCCCGACACCATGGTGATCACCATGGTGCCGATGGTGACCGGCGTCGGGTCCGGGATCAGCGGGTGGAACGCCGGGCCGCAGCCGCTGGCCGCGAACGCCGCGCCCGTCCTGGCCGCCTGCACGTACACCACCGCGTACAGCAGGCCCAGCCCCACCGTGAGATACCTGGTGTACTGGGTGATCTTCGCCTGGCCGGCCTGGCCGTCGCGCCGCAGCGTCTCCAGGCGCGGAATCACCTGGGTGAGCAGCTGCACGATAATGCTGGCCGTGATGTACGGCAGGATGCCGATCGCGAAGACGGTCAGGTGCAGCAGCGAGTTACCGCTGAGCAGGTTCACGATGGCGAAGACCCCGCCGGAGCCCGACGCGCGGGAGCAGAAGCTGACGTTTCGTTCCGAGATGCCCGGCGCGGGCACGTTCGAGCCGAACCGGAACAAGACGATCATGGCGCCGGTGAACAGCAGCTTCCTGCGCAGGTCGGGCGTGCGGAACGCCCGGGCGAACAGGCTCAGCACGGGGATGGCGCCGGGTAGCTAGTCACGCCCCCTTGAATGCCGCCCGACGCTCCCCGGTTCCGCGGGACGCGCCGGCCAGGACGGTCAGCTAGCCCGGCCGGCCGGGACGAAACGGCTGCCACCGCGGAGGCGGGCGACGATCTGCGCGGGAGCCTTGGCGGGAGAGCCCGCGTCATACGGCGGCTGCGGGTCGTACTCGATCATGAGC
>Ga0302325_10036006_pt1 | contig 10095 bp, 8 predicted proteins | sample Palsa_T0_2_FD_201948 | JGI IMG/M metagenome (GOLD analysis project Ga0302325, IMG submission 201948) | Peat permafrost microbial communities from Stordalen Mire near Abisko, Sweden - Palsa_T0_2 | ecosystem: Environmental > Terrestrial > Soil > Palsa > Peat permafrost | place: Sweden: Abisko... | reverse complement strand
ATGGGTGCAGCATCGGGACCTATCGATATCAGTTACATTCGGAAAGATCAAATATTTCAGTCTCACCTCCAGATACTAGCACACTCAGTCCACCGCCCTCAAAGCTCGCCATTGTCTTCACATCATGGCTGTGAAATCTTCGATGTGCCACTTCAGCCCATCGGTTCTTCCCTTTTCCAGCCGGCTTATATACGACAGTCCTCCTATCCATTCCTCCACTAAATATCGCTGTTCCGTCGAAGTTTGTGGCCAGACTTAATACATCTTGTTGATGTGACCTTATCCTTTGTCGCAAAGTGTATAGCTTGCCGTCCCATATCTTGATCTCTCCGGTCGAGTCCCCCGAAACAATTGTACCATCCCGCAGGGTCTTCACCGACCAGACAATAATCTCTTTTGGTCCTCCTTTCGGTCCAGAACCAAGCGTCATGTTCCTAACCGTTGATCCATTTCGGATATCGTATACTCGAATTGTGCTATCTGTGCAGCCTGCCACAACGATATTCCGGTTCTGAAAGACCACACTTATGACCTTGGCCTTTTTCGCCGACGGCCGAACCAAAATTCGTTGTAATTGAAGATCTTCATCCTCCGTCGAGTACAACACTAATGCACCATCCGTACAACCAGCGATCAGCCGTTGCCCTGCCCATTGACCCGGATTCGCAGCCTTCTCGCTCTTGGAAAGAGGCGGTTGAGCAGCTATACACCAAATCTCGCCATGGTTCCCACTTGCTTGCCGCAGGGGTCGCCCTTTTGCCAAATCCCACTCCGTGACAGTCGTAGTAAATCCAATGCTGAAAAGCCTCGACTTGCCAATGATTGTCTTGCCCTCGATCTCCTCATTCGGATCCTGTGTCCAGACAAGCCCATCAATACTCCGATCCTTTCCCCCTCGGATTATTGTCTCCTGCAACCATGCGCCACCTTGTGGATTCCATAATTCGATATCGCCATTCGCACGCCCAATTGCGAGCCTCGGAGGCGCAGCTTTTTGGTCCTTGAAGATCCGAGAGTGTGAAAATGCCAAGGCATTGATTGTCGAAGGTGGAAAGGGCACGAATCGACAGCGGTGGATATCCATGGCGCTGGTAGAAACGATCAAGTCCTTCGAGGTTCACGTCGAAAAAGTTCTTGAAGTTTTGATGATAAACTGCCGGAAGTGGGCCAAGGCGGTGAGAGGATAAAGAACGGAAGGTATTTGATAGTCCCACCAGATTCCTGCCCAGAACTTAGAGAGTGTGTATAGCAAGATCCGCTAACAATCTAGACAGACTCCTGGATTTATTTCTTGAATTTTGAGTCATTCAGCAATTTTTCATCAGCAACCAATTTCCATGTCATCTTTGCCAGCATAGCAGTCTTCAAAGCTTCAAACCTTCAATGCGCAATTTCCAAGATTTCCTCTTCTTCACGAAGCCAGTCTCGAAGTCGAGCACTGCAAGCTTGTGAATGATGTCACATGAAGACGAGTCGAGCGGTCTTCACCATGCTGATCTGCTTATTGCTTTGCCCTTTCACTTACCGATAGCTACTACTGCCACATCCCGATGTTTTTCTACATGTTCTGCGCATGTTTTGCCATGGTCAACTTCTCTGGTTGCGAGACTGAGGTCTGACCAAATCCATTGCCCTAGGCTGCTATCAATAAATGATAGGCAGGGAAGTTGTGAAGACAACATCTCTCGCGGGAGCACCTACTCCCGTGGCAAGCCTTCTAAATATATCCTATATGCCAATCATAGGTTCTTTGAATCAATGTTTGGGCTGCATCACTGGCCAGACACGTCTTCTCCGCGACACGTGAGCTTCGGAGAAGATCTCATCATCGTAGCTGTGATGAAGTGCCCGATCCCGGTCAACAAAGTGGTATTAAAACGCTGCCAAAGAGTTTTCCCCGGAATTCTTTATCAAATTTGATATTGAGATATGTTCCCCAAGACGAATGACCGTCGTCCCATCACACCCTTCAAGTACGAAATGGATATTGTGGCTCGTGCTGGAATTGTGAGTATGAAAAACTGCCAGTTTCTGCATTCGGAGGTGTATTGGATTCCGGTGCTATGAAGTAGGTTGAAAACTTCTCATTTACCGCCGCCGCCCCCAATTCTCGAGAGCTGAGTATTTGGTTGTAGTTCGCAAGTTAAGTTCGCAAATACACCACCGCCGCCCCCGGTTTTCATATGTACTGATATAGAGAGCTAAATATTGGCCACAAAGGAGGTTGTGATCACGCAAAACGCTGGGCGGCCAGGAGACTGCCTAAAACTTTCCGAAGAACCCCGGCCTCGATATCACCTGGGAAATATGACTGAACCCCAGTTGATAGCGACCAAATTTTTACGCACCTCCATATAATAACCCAGGAAAGCTTTTCTACGTAGCAACATACAGTTTGAAGCATTTCATATGCTCCTCATGAATTGGGATAATACTATAATTGGGGCCTGCTTGCTGTTTAGAGCTGGTATATCTGCGGTTGCTCTCAGTTGCTGGTCATCTCTTGGGGGGTGCAAGACTTTTGTTTTTGTATGTTTGGATTGTAGGGGAGCATGTCACGAGCGGATAATGAGAAGCAGACGATGGAAGATATGTTCTCAAGCATGTTCAATCTTCAGCGGCTGCAAAGCCATTACCAAAGTTTTAAGTACCAAACCTCTTTGCCACTGTGGAATGAGCTGACTTTTCGACCAAGCTTTCGTCGACATGGAGGAATAAGAAATATTGGAACCTCTCGTGTCAGGAGCACAAGGAACACTGCTGCCGCTCACCGCAATCCAATATTTGTCTCCCCAAGCTCGATCGGCATTTGCGTACTCTTTCCGTCCAACACCTCCTCCGCATCTCTGTCTATTCTAGGCGAAGCTTCAATGTCCGGTTCGAACATATCATCAATAATTAGATTCCACTTTCCCGAACTCTCTTGCTCATCATCTCGAGCCTCCGATCGCCACAGAGCAAATCTAATCCAATCAACCAAATCGTTGGGAGTCTTCTTTTTGAGCAGTTCCACGGTAGTCAGAGAAAGCGTCGAAGTTGCGTAGTGGAAGAAGAGGAAGAGTATGATCCAGTACACTATCATAGCTGCTGCAAGGGTCGCAAGAAACAGGAGAATCAAGACTTCAGGCGGGAATGGCGGCAGAGACCCGATTGTGAGATCGTTCCAGGCTCGGTCAATGGTTCCGATTCTGCCTCCGCTGCTGACCATGGTTAGCACGTTGAGTAACGAAGAGAGCGTCTCGTTCGCGGGGGCGGAGGGGCTGTCCATAAGTGTCCCGTAGACAGGCATGGTCCACTGCTGTATCGTCTGTACGGCGCCGGTGTTGTTGATGACCCATTGTATAGATGGTGGAGGCTGCAATGGTGGCATTTGAGCGTCAGAGTCCGGTTTCTTACGCACTGGTAGTTCATGTCAGTGTCGACTGAGGCTTTGACGTCCCAGGGTCCAAAGCCACTGGGTTGCGGAGAGGCGCTCCAGATGAACGCTGATCCCCAGATGTCCACGCATGTGCCAACATCATCCGAGGCATTTGGGTATTGCAGTCCTTTGGCAGTAAGATCTTGCGTAATGCTCTGCAGTGAAGAGTCGATCCCTCCCTTGTCATCCGCTATTGTCGTATCATTTGCTGGGTAGGTAACGTCCTGATGCACATCGTTGTATGCCCAGTTTCCTGCAACGTCTTTTGCTTCAGCACGAAAGTTCGGATCAGCGTTATATTTCCAGTAAAGACCTGAAAGACCACCGTTTCCAAGGCTGGTATTTTGGGCTTGGATCGCCATTCGCACGGCAAGCTGGTTATATTCGGGCTCGGAAGAGTAAGTCGTGGTATTTGGTGGCATCAGTAAGGATAAGAAGTAAATCTCCTCAGAGTTGCCATCTCAAGCCATAACTCGACTTCAGCTTTGCGATTCCAAATGCCGGTTTCCCAACCACTCTTATAAAGACTGAGCTTTAGGATCGTATCGAGCCAGTCTCTACGGCTCTCGCTCAGTTGGCTACTCTGGGTGACAGGCCTGTCAAAAAGTATCACCTTAGCGATCACATCGTAACGATTCGCAGCCATTGACTTGCGAAGGAGAACCGCGGCAGATGTTCTTCCAAAGGTGCAGATGATGTCGTCGTGTTGAGCTGGTACGAAACTTATTCCCAGATATCCAGTGGATAATTCAAAAAAGTAGAAAGGTCTCGGAGGAGATTGAGTGGTGGCTGACGGAGCAAATGGTCTTGTGACTTTAGATTTCCAACGCCTGGATGCGTTACTTAGGGACCGTCCAAGACCGGTGTGTTCGGCGGGTTTCCGGTAATTGACGATTGCGAACGAAGCATATTCTTCCCTTTGTGCAGGCCTTCTCAATAGGAACCAGAAGTCATCAAGAATTTTGACAGTTCTAGCTGGTCCCAAGAAGCTAGAGCTCGAGAAATCGAATCTTAACAAAGGTTCACCATCCAGAAGGAGAGAAGTTGGCATGATGCCATCAACATCGGTTTCTCCAAATTGTGGCCCAAGTGTTGATATAGTGCCTCTCCAAGATCCTGCCACCGGCACAAGCTGCCCTTCCCTCCAACCCTTCGATTGCATTTCGAGCTCAGGTCCAAAAATGAGATGAAGTAGCTCACTCAAGTGAACAATACGCCCCGAAATATCATCGCCAGGCCTTTTGTGATCTGTCCATAGCCGGATGACATCTTGGTACACAGTCCCAAGATCTTTATTGTAATCTGCCTCGAGCTCCCCATTCTGACAATCTGCCGCTATTCCAAGCAAAGAATATACTTTATCTCGTGGATCCCGACACTTGTTTCGCGAATAAGAGACCAGAAGCTCTTCAAGGTTGGTCTTTCTCTCCTGCCACTTCTTTCTATTCTGATGAAGATCCTTGGCGAGGCTATTGTTAATCTCTATAGCAGTTGCCTGCTGCAAATCTCTATGTAGAACCGGATCATTGATACAATTAAAGAGGTTGCTCAATTTCGACCATAATAAACTAGTTGGGCCCCAAAATATGATGATTTCATTGGCGAGGATTATTTCCTGGACAATCCACATGCGCGAGAAGTAGGGGCGATTGAAAAAGTCCATTAAGGCTTCACGGACTCTTGGATCGTACCCAAGAGGGCTGCGGATGTTTTGGAACGCCGCAAAATGAGGACGCGGGTTGTCCGGGATGCCATTTCTGTCAATGGAGTTGAGTACGGCCATGGCGAGCACACTGTTGGAGTTGGCCGGCCCCAGCCAAATTATGACGCGTTGAGCCTTGCGATAAACTTCGCTCATTCTTGAGACCTCGAGGTTTCGTTCTTGGAGATCGTGCTGATTAATGCAGATAGCATCTATCCATAGACAGCGAGATAGCCAATGCTTGGTTCCTTCTGCTCCATATACGAAGCTGGATCGGCTCAAATGATACAAGGCTAACCATAAGTTTTCGCCGACCTGCATCACCCTGTCGCCGATCAAGATTTCCTTCTTCGAACCATCGTCGCCCCAGCAATATGACAGCGCTTGGTATCCAACTGTCGAGAACTTGACACTAATCAAGCGGCCCCGGATGCGAGATTCGAGGTGGGGACCGGGGCTGGAGTGATGGTCGTATGGCTCGAGGACGAGAAGTCGGATGTAAGAGTTACTTAAAGGAGTGTACGAGTATGTCATGACGATTGTGCTTCAACGAATCTGTGTGAAATTGCTTTTACTTGGATGCTCGTATTGTCTTACGTGCTCAAGGCTCAAGGCTCTAGGGTTGTGGCAGAAGAAAGAGAAAAGTAAATGTAGCTGAACTTTGTGTAACGTGACAGACCATCACGTGTGTTGGACCTGACCCGGTTGTATTTCAGTGGCCTACGAGCACCGTTCCTCAATAAAATTGTTTATATAAACAAAACCTCATCGAGGTTGTATGATAAGTTGGTTTTCGTTGTGGTGGAGGAAGTCGGATGCCAGAGGCCTCCATGGTTAGAAGGATTCACCGGCCAAACGCCCACACCACTCAACCACTCAACTTTGTTTTTGGACACCTTAATGCCACAACTTTAATAATATAACACGATATTCTCAATAATCAGAGTATTCTTTATATTCTGCGAAGTTTTTAGACTTTTCTAGCAACTTGGAAAAATCAATTAAATTTTGGTGGGGTTAGGCTGGGCGGTTGAGTGTGGGCGTTTGGCCGGTGAACCCTTCTATAAGCGAGGTCACGAGGCTAAAATCTGAGGTGCCGGGTACATTGAGGTTATATCGCGTTCATGTCAAGAAGTCATAATCCGAAGCCGCCAAAACCTTCTAGAAATATTCCCTAGCTAATAGCCTACCGCAAACAAGGCTAACAAGTCCACGCCTTTATGGCATCGTATAGCGTCGTATATTCTAAAATTGTTTGGGGACTTTTTCCATCAAGCCATTTTTGAAGTCGTGCGGCGGTCATTTTCTACGAGATGTCTTATAGCAGAGAACATTAGACATTAGAATCGTGTGGCTAATCCGAATTGACCCTTTCCTCTTCAACTTTCGTTGATATTCTGGGGGACCTTTGGAGGAGAAGGAGCTGCTGAAAGCTGGTCTCAGCTGGTCCCTAGAGATTTCCTGCTTTGGATAGACGCTAAGATGAAGACTTGAAGCATATTTGCATCCATAGATGACTTTTCAGGACGTAAGAGAGCAAGAATGATATATTTGAAGGTTTGTATAAGTAAAAAAGATTCGTTGCGCAATGTCCAGTGGAAGATGTTTCGGCGATAAGGATTTCTTATCGTGCTGGATCTGCTCCAATTCACTCGCCAAATATTGCATTGGCCAATTTGCTATTGCGTACACCAGATTTTTGTCCGAGTGCCTTGCTTAAATTCCTAAACTCCAGGTTTTTTTAAGTCCTCTTACTTTATTAATAAAAAAAAATAAAAAAATTAATTTTATATAAATAAAAGTAAAAGATTTTAGTTTTTTAAAATTTTTAAAATTATTTAAAAAAAAATTAAAAATTAAATTTTGTATTTTAAATTTTATTTTAAATATAAAAATTATATAATTATATTAAATAATTATTATATTTTAAAAATAAAAGTTTATAATTAAATAAAAAAACTTTTTTATTTTAATAATAATAAAATAAAGTTTAAGTTTAAAGAATTATTAAATAATTATTCTTGATTATTTACTTATTTAGCGAGTATAACGTTTGGCGAGTGAATCGCAGTAGATCGCGTTAAATTAACCGTGGTCAGAGCAGAGCAGAGACAGAGCGAAGACAACTTCATCCTTTCCCCTCGCCCCCCGCCGCATGTGCCTTGCTTACTGCTCTGATTATTTAGAAGACGAGAACCCCCTTCGGCGCTGTGAGGGCATCACCTTTATGACTCTCAAAGCTGGCTCTCCGCGACCGAAGCTATCTCCCAGCAGATCTACCCACCTCCCCAGACAAGGCTTCGTCTCCTAGCACAATCCCCATTTCTGATTAAGTACGCAACGATCTCATCAGGGTCAGTGGCACATGATCTGCGAATACTAATGCTGCATGTGGAGAAGGCTGACGACTTTATAGATCCTCGAGATGAGGCAAAAAAAATATTAGCTGCTTTATAGCAATGCCTGTAACTGTTAGATGACTCTCTTAACTTGCGTATAAGTCAGCTACGAACCTGGTTTCGATCCAGGGACCCTTTGAGGAGTTAGGAATAATTCTTTTATTGTGGTGATGGACTACGAACTCCGGGTTAGGGTTTTTTATCGACTGATATGAGCCCGGCGCGCTTCTATTATAGAGTTAGAATTGTTTCTATATGTGTCAATTGGGTGAATCTTACCCGCTGCGCCACATTGCTTTTTTTTAACTTTGTTAAAGTGAAAATCTCTTCTTTTAGTACATAACCCGGCAATTAACGTGGGACCACTTAGAGATCCCAGCCATTCCCAGCCACCCCACAATCACACCGTCATGAGTCATACTAAATGGCCTCGATTTCTTAGTATTTATGTTTAAATATATACGATATACCTCATATGTTATTTCACGACCCTCCTCGCTCTCGTTTCTACATGTAGCCTTCTCTCCAAAATCAAGCTATAGAAAACCCTGCAAGAAAGCCCTTACAACTTGGGATAGCAGCTAGTACGCAGATCATGGCATAAAGGGACGGGAATACAGGGCTACGTGTGCGGTAAATTGAATACAGGGTCTGCTTTTAGCAGACCAGTCCCCTAAACTACCCTGTAACTTCAGGCTCCAGCCCTAAAAAATAGCTGTAAGCCAGGGACATGGGCTACCACGACTTTTCAGGGCTTGACCCCTGTAAAAAAAGGGGCTGCTTCGGTAGATAAGCCTATAGCGCCTGTCTATTGGGGCCTCAGCGCTATCGTCGCTCTGCAGTCGCAAGAATTACAGGAACTTATAGTGGGAATAATCACTAAATTCTCAAGCCACGGGGTGGTGATCGCGCAAATGCCCTGTAATCCCGCCACTTTGTCTCGTCGTCTGCGTGTGAATGTTCGACCTATGACTTTCAAGAATAGCACAAAAAACTTGCGATTCAGGTCACTGGGCCAGAAGCTGCTGCAATTCCATCGGCGCATTGGACGAGGACTGAAAGATCGAGTACACCAAGTTATGATATGATCAACTTTAGATAAGTCTCAAGAACATAAAAGTTGTGTTTAAAAAGCTCGATAAATAGATTTCCAGTTTATGGAGGAACAAGTGTTCCACAACGAATCCAATATTTACATTTGAAAAAAGGCATGCAGGTGAGAGGGAATAGCAAAGGCTGTAACTATCCTTTTTGTTGATGAACTGGTAAGGGAAGGAGGCGGTGGGCAGTGGCTGTGTTGCTAGAAGAAAGAAAATAAAATATGAAGAGCTCGGGAATGTTCCTAGTACGGAAAAAGATAAAGATCTGGCACAGATTACAAGTACAGAGGGTTTGAATAGTGTTATAGATACTACTAAGGGTTGAATTAACAAAAGACATGAACTATTGAGGTGCTCTAGAGTCGGAATCGGAGAGTCACTCCTGGTAGAGTTGAGATGAGTTGTGCTCAGCTTTCAGACTATGAGGCCCTTGATATCCTCAGCAGAGACAGCTTCAACCCTGTGCGATTTCTTCAGAGACTCTTTGACTGGATTGCTCGCCTCAAAGATTGAGTCCAGTTCCTCAAGAGTCCGGCCCCTGGTCTCAACGAAGAAGAAATAAATCCAAGCAGTCTGTATCAGGTTCCATGCAGCATAAATTATGTAAATCCGCCACCCAATCTTCTTCAGTCCAATGGGTGCACCATACGTGTTGACGAATTCGGCAACATTGAGGGAGAAATTGTTGAGCCTCATGCCTTTAGCACGAGTATTTGTATGCAGACATTCGACAGGATAGTCTACAACGAGTGGATTGATGCCACCACTGTGGAAGATGCCGACGAAGAAGATAAATGCGATTGTCAGATTGGATATCGCCTCTGGTTGACCACGGTGGTATTGAGATGTTAGACCTATCAGTCTGTGAGTTTGCTCCACTTTCATATTATACTAATTTGAAATTATGCGCGATATGCACGTACTTCGAGATGGTTAATATTCAAAGCTCTTCCCTTGTGACGGGCTCCTCTCCCAATAATTTCAAAAGCGACTATCATCCGGAGTATACTCAAGCAATCTCTCCTGTGCTCACTGTGAGTAAGGTATATTGCGAGTTCCTGTAAAGTACAACAAGAAATGCTTGAAGAGAGGAGGGGGTACCAAGAAGCGAGCCCGTAAAGGGATCCGTAAGGTCTGCTAAGGGATTGACGAAGCAACGAGAGCTGCTTTAGACAGTCGAGTCCAACCCGTCACAATATCTCTAACCTCTTTCTGGTTTACTCGTCCACGAATGCCTATCGAGGGTCTAAAGCTAAGGAGAAGAAAGGAAGGAAAGTACAAGGAACGACAGGCTCAGTGTAATAGGCGATGACTCGAGTGCAGTAGGAAGAATTACAATATAGCAGAGTAAGCTTGTGCGTGAGGGAGGTTTTAGAGATAGGCATAAGAGGGTGCGAGTATATCCTTGCGAGTAAGCACTAGGATCTATGTTCCTCTAAGAATCCAAGCTTACCTTCTAGCTTCGCAAGTCAAAGT
>Ga0302325_10036004_pt1 | contig 10095 bp, 6 predicted proteins | sample Palsa_T0_2_FD_201948 | JGI IMG/M metagenome (GOLD analysis project Ga0302325, IMG submission 201948) | Peat permafrost microbial communities from Stordalen Mire near Abisko, Sweden - Palsa_T0_2 | ecosystem: Environmental > Terrestrial > Soil > Palsa > Peat permafrost | place: Sweden: Abisko... | reverse complement strand
GGAGGCGACGGTGTCTGCGTTGCCTGCGGAGGTACGTGACGAAGGAGTGAGGCGGTACGGGTTTCACGGTCTCTCGTGTGAGTCGGTTGTGTTTGAATTGCGCCATGCGAGGGGGCTTCCGTTCCCGCGCCGCCTGGTGATCGCGCATCTGGGAAGCGGGTGCAGCGTGACGGCGTGCATCGATGGCAAGTCGGTGGACACAACGATGGGACTTACGCCGACCGGTGGCGTGGTGATGGGTACGCGGCCGGGCGATCTCGATCCCGGCGTGATGCTGTATCTGCTGCGCCGGCCGGGCGCGACGGCGGAGTCGGTGGAGAGGCTGCTGAACCATGAGTCGGGACTCAAGGGGCTGGGCGGGGTCAACGATATGCGCGAGCTGCGCCAGTCCGCGGCGGCGGGCGACCAGGCAACGCAGCTGGCAATCCGCGTCTTCTGCCGCAGCGTGGCGAAGGCGATTGCGGGGTTTGTTGCACTGTATGGGGCAGACGCGATTGTATTTACCGGCGGAATCGGCGAGCATGACGCGGATTCGCGAGAGCAGATTTCGACCGCTCTCCTGGGGCTGGGCGTTCGACTGGATATTGTTGCGAATCTTGATGCGAATCTTGATGCGAATCGACTTCAGTGCAATGACTCCGGTCAGTTCGGGGTCGATACAGTGCGCAGGATCAGCACAGAGGAGTCTCCGATTGCTGTGTATGTCGTGCCCGCGGAAGAGGACCTGATGATTGCACGGCAAGTCGCGCGGATGTGCCACGTGTCACTGCCGAGCGAGGCCCAGTCATCGTAAATTGACCTTGCAGGCGTGACGGCGTGCGGCTGATGGCGGCATACTGGCATCAGAGCTAATACAGCCCCAATTGTCCATTCCGGCATTGAGACGAGCAGGCTTCCCCACGAACAACACCCAGGAGGAACCATGGGCACACTTTCCGCATTACACACCGAGACACCGGCAGAGGAGCTGACTCTTTCCTCGGATGAACTGCGCAGGATGGATGCGTACTGGCGAGCGTGCAACTACTGCTGCGTCGGGATGCTGTATCTGCGCGCGAACCCGCTGCTGCGCGAGCCGTTGAAGGTCGAGCACATCAAGAACCGGCTACTCGGACATTGGGGGTCCGATCCAGGGCAGACATTTACATGGGTGCATCTGAACCGGCTGATCAAGAAGTACGATCTGGACCTTATCTATATCTCGGGGCCGGGCCACGGTGCGCCGGCGACGCTCTCGAATAGCTATCTTGAGGGCGTGTACTCGGAGGTCTATCCGGACAAGAGCCAGGATGTCGAGGGGATGCAGAAGTTCTTCCGCCAGTTTTCGTTTCCCGGCGGCATCGGCAGCCACTGCACGCCGGAGACGCCGGGCTCGATCCACGAAGGCGGTGAGCTGGGCTATAGCCTTTCGCACGGATTTGGCGCGGCGTTTGATAATCCCGACCTGATCGTTGCGGTGGTGGTAGGCGATGGCGAGTCGGAGACTGGGCCGTTGGCGACGAGCTGGCACTCGAACAAGTTTCTGAACCCGGTGCGCGATGGGGCTGTCCTTCCAATACTTCACCTGAATGGTTACAAGATCGCGAACCCTACGATTCTGGCGCGGATTCCTCCCGAAGAGTTGGAGATGCTGTTCAAGGGGCTGGGCTGGACGCCGTATGTTGTCGAGGGCGACGATCCTGCGGTGATGCACCAGAAGATGGCTGCGACGATGGAACTCTGCGTCTGCGAGATTCACGCTATCCAGGCGGCAGCGCGGGCGAATCCGGATGCGGAGCCGGCGCGACCCATATGGCCAATGATAATTCTGCGCACGCCGAAGGGCTGGACCTGCCCGAAGGAGTTGGACGGACACAAGCTGGAAGGCTCGTGGCGCGCGCACCAGATTCCTATTACCGATCCGGTTACAAATCCAGCGCACCTGAAGATGGTGGAGGCCTGGTTGCGAAGCTATCGGCCGGAGGAACTCTTCGACGAGCGCGGCGCGCCAGTCCCGGAGATAGCCGCGATGGCGCCCACGGGGACCAGTCGCATCACGGCGAATCCACATGCCAACGGCGGGCTTGTGCGCAAGCCGCTCGACCTGCCCAACTTCCGCGAATATGCGTTGAAGGTGGAGAAGCCGGGACAGATCGAAGTCTCCTCGACTGCAACGCTGGCCACCTACCTCGCCGAGGTGATGCGCAGGAATATGACGAACTTCCGCGTCTTCGGACCGGATGAGACGGCATCGAACAAACTGGACGGGATCTACGCCGCGAGCCCCAAGACCTGGATGGAAGAGCTGAAGCCGGAGGACGCCGACGGAGGATTTCTGTCACGCTCGGGCCGGGTGATGGAGATGCTCTCCGAGCACACGCTCGAGGGATGGTTGGAGGGCTACGTACTGACAGGGCGGCACGGATTCTTCTCCAGCTACGAGGCGTTCGTGCACATCATCGACTCGATGTTCAACCAGCATGCTAAGTGGCTGGAGAAGTCGAAGCTGGAACTGCGTTGGCGCGCGCCGATTTCGTCGCTGAACCTGCTGATTACATCACTGGTTTGGCGGCAGGACCACAATGGCTTTACCCATCAGGACCCTGGTTTCCTCGACGTTGTGGCCAACAAGAGTCCCGAGGTGACGCGCATCTATCTGCCGCCGGACGCGAACTGCCTGCTCTCGGTTGCGGACCACTGCCTGTGCTCGACCAACTACGTCAACGTCATCGTCGCGGACAAGGCGCTGCACCTGCAGTACCTCACCATGGACCAGGCGGTCGACCATTGCACCAAGGGCATCGGCATCTGGGACTTCGCGTCCAACGACGACGGAGCGGAGCCGGATGTGGTGATGGCGTGCGCCGGCGATATCCCAACTTCGGAGTCGCTGGCCGCGGTGGCGATCCTGCGTGAGCGTTGCCCGGACCTGAAGATTCGCTTTATCAACGTGGTCGACCTGTTCCGCTTGATGCCTGACACCGAGCACCCGCATGGGCTGAGCGACAAGGAGTTCGACTCGCTGTTCACCGTCGACAAGCCGGTGATCTTCAACTTCCACGCCTACGCCTTTCTCATCCACAAGTTCACCTACCGGCGCAAAAATCACGACAACATCCACGTCCGCGGATACAAGGAGAAGGGGAACATCAATACACCGCTGGAACTGGCGATTCTCAATCAGGTCGATCGCTTCAACCAGGCGATTGATGTGATCGACCGCGTGCCGAAGCTGCAGGCCACGGCGGCGCATACGAAGGAATGGCTGAAGGACCAGATCATCGAGAGCATCAACTACGCGCACGAGAATGGGATCGACCGGCCCGAGATTACCGGCTGGAAGTGGGACCTTCGCACCGCTCTCGACGCTTCGCGTAGAGGCTAGGAAGTTACTTTCGGGAATGACAAACGATGGGGCCTCGCATCCTCTGATACTGTTGTTTCGCGATTTATTTCCATACCTGAAGGTGATCCGCGATGAACCGTGTCCGAATGGAGCGCCGCAGCTTCCTGAAGACTGCTGCGCAGACGCTGCTCGCAGTTCCTGCCGTGCCTCTTCTTAACCGAGTCGCCGGCGCGCAGCAGACAAGTCCAGCCAAGCCCATGCCGACCGCTGCCCACGCGGCATTGCCCAAGCCGCCCGCCAGGCCGGCCGTCATCCTGAACGTACGCGACTTTGGCGCTACCGGCGGCGGCAAGACCAAAGACACGTTGGCAATTCAGCAGACGATCGAACGCTGCTCGGCGCTTGGAGGCGGCGAGGTGGTTGTGCCCGCCGGAGATTATCTGACCGGCGCGCTGGTCCTGCGCAGCAACGTCGCGCTGCGGGTTGAGCCGGATGCCACGCTGAACGGTTCGCCGGATATGGCCGACTATCCGCTGGCGCAGATCCGTTGGGAGGGCCACTGGATCAAGGGATACATTGGCTTCATCTCGGCCACCGACGCTGAAAATATCGGCCTGATCGGATCGGGCAAAATTATTGGCAGTCCGGCAGTGAAGGGCAGAGTGGAACGGCCCAGCGGCTTTCGCCTACCTGCGCTGATCGAATTCAACAACTGCAGGAACGTCCGCGTGGAAGACTGCTACACCCAGCAGTTCGGCATGTGGTCCACGCATCCCGTCTACTGCGAGAACGTGACCTTCAAGAATGTGACGTTCAAGAGCGGCGCGGATGGAATCGATGTCGACTCGTGCAGGCACGTCATCATCGACGGCTGCAACTTCGACACCGCCGACGACTCCATTTCGCTGAAGTCCGGACGCGGCGCCGAGGGCAACCTCATCGGCCGCGTGTGTGAAGACGTACTGATCACCAACTGCACGCTGGCCGACTCGGGCTTCGCGTGCATCGGCATCGGCAGCGAGACTTCGGCCGGCGTGCGCAATGTGCGCATCGAGAAGTGCAGGTTCGTTCACGCGAGGTCGCACGCGATCTTCATCAAGAGCAGAGTGGGGCGCGGCGCGTTCATCGAAGACATTGCAGCCACGGATCTCGACGTCTCGGGAATGGGTCAGGGATTTCTGCAGATCACCAATACCAATACCGGCAAGTCGGATGGAGACGCGTCGGTGATGGGCGAGGCGGGCATTCCCGAGTTTCGCAACTTCCGTTTCGAAAATGTGCGTGTAACCGATGTGCCGATGCTCGTGGATGCGGTGAAGATGGATCCGCGCAAGCCGCTGGATGGACTGACGCTCGAGAATATTACGGGCACATGTGCGAAAGGGATGGCGCTGGTGAATGTGAAGAACGCCCACCTGAGCGGGATCAAGGTGACGGGCTTCGCAGGGCCGCTGCTCTCGACGGCGAATGTGACCGGGACGGGGCTGGAGGGTGCGGTGAAGATTGCAGCGCCGGCGGCGCCACCGCAGGAGCTGCTGGCTGCGCCGGCGACGCCATACCAGTTGCATTGAGGGCGGAGTGCCGGACGTCCGCTAGTGCTGTGAGAGGGAGAGGATGTTGCCGTCAGGGTCGAGGAACCATGCGACTTTGGCCGCGCCTCCCGGGGCGGTCCAGACGCCATTTGGGGATTGCTCGAGGAAGCTGTAGCGGCTGAACTGAACGCCTTTGCCGGTGAGGTCGGCTACGGCGGAATCGATGTCGGGGACGTCCCATCCGAGCAGGGTGAAGGGGAATGGTGTGAAGTCGCCCGCACGCGCAATGCGGAGCATAGTGCCATTGGCGTCCATGACGATGGCGAAGTTGTCGTCGTTGACGAAGCGGAGGCCGAGGGTGGTTTCGTAGAAGTCGCGGGCGCGCGCGGCGTCGCGGGTCGGGATGAAGGCAATTAGTTTGGCGGTGGGTTGCATGGGTGGCTCCTTGGCAGCAGAGGAGAAAGTGTAGCTGAGTTTGGCGCGTGGCGGGAGACTGGGGCGACTGAGTCTATCTGGACTCAGGACGGTGACTCCGCTTTGCGAGCCAATTGAGGATGGAGGTCGTGAGAGCGATGCGTTTGTCCGAATAGGCGTGGTCGGTGGCGAGGTAGAGGGTCGTGACCTGCTTGCCGCCGGACTTGCGCAGTGCATCGACGAAGGCGTCGTTGGATGGGGCGAGGCCGTCGTCGGAGGTGACGATAAGCAGAGGGCGCGATGCGAGCGCGGGCGCAAGATGGGGGATGTTCCAATCGTCAGCGTTGGCGATGGCCTCTTTGGCGAGGGATTCGGGAGTGCAGCCGGCGAGCGGGGCCATGCCTTCGGCGGCAAAACCATTGGCGACGGGAGCGACAGCGCGGTCGCGGTAGGTCGTGGGGATGGCTTCGATCTTGTCGACGGCCATGTCCGCGGCAGAGATGAGGGCGACGGCGCGGATGGCGGGATCGTGCGCGCCGACGTAGCGAGCGAGGAAGCCGCCCATGGAGTGGCCGATGAGGACAATGTTGGCGGGATCGCTGCGCAGGCGGGCGGCGTTGGCGGGATCGCGGAGGTAAGCGACGGAAGCCTCGGTGTCCTCGATCGAGTGGGTGAAGGAGAAGTCGCCCGGCGATCCCCAGGAGCCGCGGTAGTCGAAGTAGAGGACGTTCCAACCGGCTCGGCGGATGGATTGAGCGAGATCGAGGTTGCGCTCGTTGCCGGGAAAACCGTGGAGCAGCACGACGACTGGATGCGGGCCGGCGCCGGCGGCGATATAGACGAATGCGTTGAGCAGAGCGCCGTGGCTGGGGAGCTGAAAGGACTCCATCGCGGCGGGTTTGCCCTTGTCGGGAGCCGGGTCGGCGGCCATGGCGGGCGGCTGGCCGCGCGTGGTGAGGCAGAGCGCGCTGTAGAGGAGAGTCGCGGCGAGGCATCGGGTGAGGCTGCTCTTCAACTGGGCCATAGATGATTGTAACCAGCGGCATCACATATTCGAGATTGGCGCCGGCGAAGGCCTGGCGCAGTTCAGGCGATGAGACCGGTGCCGATCTGGAAGGCGCTGGTGAAACGGTCGAGGCCGTTCGAGCCTCCGTTGACCAGCTTGCGGGCCAGCCCGAGATTGTTGGCGGACAGGGCGTTGCGGATTGCGGTTTCGCGGTCGGCGATGAAGCGGGCGAGCAGTTCAGAGGCAATCGCGGGGTCGTTGGCCAGGGTTGGGTTGTTGACCAGGTCCTGCCCGATCTCCTGCGCGTAGCGCGTGTAGTTGGCCCGGCCCGTGAGTTGGACAAAGCCGCGCCCGCGGAAGTTTGCGCCGTCCGGCGTCCCCTGATTGCCCAGATCGCTGCGATTGTCGTAGAGGTCAAAGGGAGCTCCGTTGGGCGAGGTGTTGTCCGGAGATTGTCCCTCGCTGATAGGCTCGAAAGATTCGGTCTCGGCGCGGATGGTGCCAAGGGCCATCAGGACCATGGCTTTGTCGGCGAGGTTGGCGGTAACCAGAGCTTGGAGGACGGGTGGCAGGTTCGCCGTGATGTTGGAGACCGGCGTGAACGGGAACATCTGGGAGACGATCTGGACGGTGACGCCAGGAATGGCAGAGGGTGCGGCTGGGGCCGGTACGATGTTAAGTGCGGCGTCGGTGGCGGGGCCGGCGACGCCGTCGGCGTCCAACTGCTTGCTTCGCTGGAAGGCGATCAGTGCGGCCTGGGTGCCAGGGCCGAAGTTGCCGTCGATTGTGCCGGGGTCGAAGCCCGCGGCTTGAAGAGCTTGCTGTAGCGCCAGAACGGCGCTGCCCGTGCTGCCTAGCTGAAGCGGAGTAGTCATCTGCGTGGTCCTTTGGTCAGGTTTCTTCTCGTCGTTTGCGGTCCGAATATTCTCTGCGAATTTTCAACGGGAGGCTGCGATTTTCGCAGATTCGGCGGCCAAATGTCGAACGACTTTCGAGCCGTTGCGTGGCGCCTGTATCGAAATCACGTCGGAGGCAGGAATTAAGCGGCGCTCTTGCGGCGATATTCGCACGTAAAATAGAAGGGATGGCGTTTACGGAACAGTTCGATGTGGTGGTGGTGGGCGCGGGGCACGCGGGGTGCGAGGCGGCGATGGCGGCGGCGCGCATGGGGCTGCGCACGGCGCTGTTCACGCTGAATTTGGATCTGATTGCGCAGATGAGCTGCAACCCCGCGATCGGCGGCATCGCCAAGGGCCACCTGGTGCGCGAGGTGGACGCGCTGGGCGGCATCATGGGCGAGGTTGCGGATGCGTGCGGCATCCAGTTCCGGCTGCTGAATACTTCGCGCGGACCTGCGGTCTGGAGTCCGCGCGCGCAGTGCGACAAGGCCCTCTACCGGGTGAAGATGCGCGAGGTCCTGGAGGGACAGCGGAATCTCTTCATCAAGCAGGCCGAGGTGGTGGATCTCGTAGTAGAGAGTTGTCAGATTTCAGTTCTCGGTTCTCAGGAAGAGCAACTCACAACTGAGAACAAAGGACTGAGAACTCGTGTTACAGGAGTGCGGCTGCGCGATGGTCGCGTGGTCCATGCGGGCGCGACGGTCGTGACCACAGGGACGTTTCTGAATGGCCTGATCCACTGCGGCGAGCAGCAGTATGCAGCGGGACGGAGCGGCGAGCCAGCTTCCGTGCTGCTGGGCGAGGCGCTGAAGCGGCTTGGGCTGCGCGAGTGCCGGCTGAAGACGGGCACGCCTCCGCGGCTGGACGGCCGATCCATCGACTGGACAAAGTTTGAGGAGCAGCCGGGAGACGCCGACCCCACGCCGTTTAGCTTCAGGGCAGGCGGGGACGAGCAATGGCAGCCGGCGTTGCGCCAGGTGAGCTGCTACATCGCGCAGACCACGCCCGAGACACTGCGGCTGATTCGCGAAAATGTACATCGCTCGCCAATGTATACCGGGCAGATCCATGCCACTGGGCCGCGCTACTGTCCGTCGATCGAAGACAAGATCGTGCGCTTCCCGGAGAAGACGCAGCACCAGTTTTTCCTCGAGCCGGAGGGGCTGAATACGCACGAGGTCTACGTCAATGGCATGAGCACCAGCCTGCCGATGGAGGTGCAATCGGCGATGGTCCGGTCGATTCCCGGCCTCGAGAATGCGGAGATGCTGCGGCCGGGTTATGCGATCGAGTATGACGCGATCGACCCGACTGAGCTCGACCGGACGCTCGCGGTAAAGAAGTTTGCCGGCCTGTTTCTCGCCGGGCAGATCAACGGGACCAGCGGCTACGAGGAGGCAGCGTGCCAGGGGCTGATGGCCGGCATCAATGCCGCGCTGGCGGTGCGCGCAGCCCTAAGCGGCGAACCGAACCCAGGATTCACGCTCGACCGGACCGAAGGGTACACCGGCATTCTGATCGACGATCTGATCTCGAAGGGGACGAACGAGCCGTACCGGATGTTCACCTCGCGGGCGGAGTTCCGGCTGCATCTGCGGATTGATAACGCGGACCGCCGGCTGACTCCGCACGGGCGGCGGCTGGGGCTCATCGACGATGCAGCGTGGGCGGCGTATGAGGCGAAGATGGCGCGGGCGACGGCGTTCGAACATCTGCTGCAGACGACCAAGGTAGACGTCGAGGCACTCCCGGATGACTTGAAGCAGGCGCTGCGCGGTGAGGCAGACCTGCGCGGCCAGGCGTTTGCGCAGATGTTGAAGCGGCCGGAGGTTACGGTGGAGGCACTGTGGCCGGTGCTGTCGCCAATTGTCGGCGGGGTTGCCGAACTGGATGGCTGGGCGAAGGCGGGCAGCAGTCGGCTGCCGGCGTGGGTTCGCAACGAAATGAAGACAGTCGAGACCGAGATCAAGTACGCGGGCTATCTGGAGCAGCAGCGCCGGTCGATGGAGAAGTTGAAGCAGGCCGAGGGCCGCGTAATTCCCGCGTGGTTCGATTACACGGCGTGCAGCGGGCTGTCGCGCGAGATGGTCGAGACGCTGGGCCGGGTGCGGCCACGGACGCTGGGCCAGGCCAGCCGCATCCAGGGCGTGACGCCCGCGGCAGTCAGCCTGGTGAATTGCTTCATCGAGATTCAGGGCAAGCTGCAGATTGCGTAGCGATTCCCTAAGTCCAATCGGACTCCAGCGACGTCTTATGTGAGTGAGGTTTGCGATGACTTCGATGACTTCAAAGCTAGGTTCGGCGGTCCTGGGGATTGCGTTCGTGCTGGCGGTTGCGATGGGGGTGAAGGCAATGATGTTCGGACAGGCTGGTTTCGGAACGACGAGAACAGAGAAGCTGCCGGCGCCGCTGTTGGATGAGGCCCATGCCGCATCCGGAACGCCCGCGCACACCGAGACGGCGGTGTTTGCGGGCGGCTGCTTCTGGGGTGTGCAGACTACGTTTGAGCGGATCAAGGGCGTGGAGAAGACGTGGGCCGGCTACTCCGGCGGAACGAAGGAGACGGCCAACTATGGGGCCGTATCGAGCGAACGGACGGAACATGCCGAGAGCGTGAAGGTGGTGTTCGATCCGGCAAAGATCAGCTATGGGACGCTGCTGCGCGTCTTCTTTTCCGTGGTGCATGATCCGACAGAGCTGAACCGGCAGGGGCCGGATGTGGGAACTTCGTACCGGTCGGTGATCTTTTTCACCTCGCCGGAACAGGAGAAGATTGCCAACGCGTACATCGCGCAACTGGACGCCGCCCACGCCTTTCCGAAGAAGATTGTGACCCAGGTAGTGCCGCTGAAGGCGTTCTACGACGCCGAGGACTACCACCAGGATTACGCGGAAAAGAATCCCGACAACCCCTACATC
>Ga0302325_10036002_pt1 | contig 10095 bp, 6 predicted proteins | sample Palsa_T0_2_FD_201948 | JGI IMG/M metagenome (GOLD analysis project Ga0302325, IMG submission 201948) | Peat permafrost microbial communities from Stordalen Mire near Abisko, Sweden - Palsa_T0_2 | ecosystem: Environmental > Terrestrial > Soil > Palsa > Peat permafrost | place: Sweden: Abisko... | reverse complement strand
ATCTTTATCTTTCCAGAACGGCCGGTCGACCAGCACAAAGGTCTTGGATGACTGCATATACCTGGTGCGATCTAGAGCCGCCCATATCTTCTGGGAGAACAGTGACTCCTGCGTGTCGATCTGCGTGCTGAGCAGCCAGCTCTGGCAGGTGATCAGCACCGCCGGGTACCGCCGGACATCCCCCCAGGCGTCCGTGACCGCGAGCTGGCCGTCCGGATCGCGCGCGATCTTCGCGACGCCGGCCTTGGGCGCGCCCGAGTGCAGCGAGGCCAGCGAGGTGCCGGCCGGCCAGTGGGCGAGCCGGGGGCAGCGATGGTGCCAGATCCCGCGGGGCACCTGCTCGGCGCCGCCGACCACCAGGCGCTGGTTCTCGTCGCAGCCGGTCATCACGACCCGGAAGATCTCCAGCATGGAATTCGGGTAGTCCGAGTCCCAGCCTCCGGTGCCGAACCCGACGTGGCCGAACACCTCGCGGTGGTGAAACGACAGCGAGGAGAACGCCTTCGAGGTCGCCACGAAGTCATAGAACGTGCGGTCGTCCCAGCGAGGCACCAGATCGTTCCACAACGACTTGAGCAAGGGGACGTCGCGCGCCCGGATCGCGTCCTGGATATCGGTGCAGCGCACCTCCTCCAGGGCCCGCGCCCAGGCGTCGGCGACCTCGGTGAACAGCGGCGGCAGGTCCTCGAGCGTGCGCGCGTACAGCGTGACGCCCTCGATATCGATGACGGTGCTGCCGGCCTCTTCGCTCAGCGGGTTCGGGAACGGCCGGGTGGCCAGGCCCAGCATGTCGATGTAGTGGTAAAAGGACGTCCCCGACACCGGGAAACGCATCCCGCCCAGCTCCGCGACCACGCCCTCGGCGCCCTCGAACGCCTGCGAACGCAGCCGCCCGCCGATCCGTGAGGCCTCGTAGACCACCGGCTTGAGCCCGAGCCTCATCAGCTCGTACGCGGCGACCAGCCCGGAGATGCCGGCGCCGATGACGGCAACCTCTTCGCCATGATGCTCGGCCGGGATCGAGCCCAGGCCGGCCGGGTGCGTGATCCAGTCGTCGAACGGGAACGGGAAGTCCGGGCCGAAGATCGTGAGGGGGCGGTTCAAGGGCACCGTGCCTTCAAGGTCACAGTGCATTCTAGGGTGCAAGCAGACCGGGGCGGGCAGCCAGCAGCCGCCCGGCCCGGTTCACTGTCGGTTAGAGCGGGCGGACTTCCTCTGCCTGGGGGCCCTTTTGTCCCCGCCCAGCGGTGTAGCTGACCCGCTGGTTGTCCTGCAGGCTACGGAAGCCGTCAGCCTGGATAGCAGAGTGATGGACGAACACGTCGGCGGTCCCGTCGTCGGGGGCGATGAAACCGTAGCCCTTGTCGGCGTTGAACCACTTGACAGTGCCTTCAGCCATGTACTTCTCCTGTAGAAACGATCGTTCGGGAGGCACGTATGCGCATCCCGGGTTATCGCGACCGCCAGCCTGCCGGGAAGACCTGGCCGTGTACTCGCGGCGCCCGCTGTCGTAAGTTCGCAGGCGTGGGTACACGTAACGAATTTCGACTATAACCAGTACCCATTAAACACCATCCCTGACCCGCGGCTGACCAGCCGCGCTCAAACCGCCGCTGCAGGCCAGGTCAGCGGTCCGATCGATGCCCCGATGTACCCTTTGAAATATGGACGCTGCGTCCCGGCTTCCGCTCCGCGGACGTGAGCAGGAGCTGGCGGTCATTCGCCTGGGGCTGCGCCAGGTCCGGGCTGGGACCGGTCGCGTGATCGTGGTGGAGGGCAGCGCCGGGCTGGGCAAGACGAGGCTGCTCGACGAGTGCGTAGCGGCGGCCGGAGAGCTCTCGTTCCGGGTCGGGCGAGGAGCGGCCGAACCGGGGCGTGTCATCGAGCTTGGCGCCCTCTTCGACGCGTTGTTTGAGGGGGATCCGCCGCTCGCGGACCGGCGCGCGCTCAACGACGGCCACGCCTCGTCGGAGTTCTTGTTCTGGCTCCTGCAGGACGTGCAGGCCCTCATCGAGGAGGCCGCGCTCCAGGATCCCGTGCTCATCTGTCTCGATGATCTGCACTGGGGCGGGACCAGTCTCTCGTTCGCCATGCGGCAGCTCCCTGCGCGCCTGTCGTCGTTTCCGGTCGCGTGGGTCATGGCCTTTCGGCCGGGCCAGGGCCTGCATCAGGTGCAGCAGGCCAAGGCCGAGCTCATCGAGTCCGGGGCGGAACTCATTCGCTTGGGGCCGCTTGATCGCGCCGCGGTCGCGCAGGTCGCGATCGACGTGTTCGGAGTCGAGGCGGACCCCGAACTCCTGCAGAAGGCGGAGCGGGTCCAGGGCAATCCGTTCCTGCTGGTCGAGTTCTTCCGCGGACTCCAGGACGACCGCATCGTCTCGCTCGATTCCGGGCGCGCGACACTGGTCGAGGACCGGCTGCCCCACCGGGTGAGTGACAGCATGCGCGGGCGCCTGGCGCGCATCTCGCCGGCGTCGGAACGGGCGGCGACGTTCGCGTCCGGGCTCGGGCGCCGGTTCAGCCTGCGCGACCTGGCCGCGATGACCGATATGTCGCTCACCGAGCTGATCGATCCGGTCAACGAGCTCGTTCAGGCCGACATTTTCGCCGACGACGGTGGTCAATTGGCGTTCCGGCACGACATCATCCGGGAGGCCGTTCGCGGCAGCTTGTTGTCGCCGGTCCGGCGGGCCGTCGACCGACAGGCGGCGGACGTGTTGCTCGCCCGCGGTGCGCTCCCGGTAGAGGTGGCGACCCAGCTCGTCGAGAGCGCGGAACCGGGCGATGACCTCGCGATCGAGACGGCGCTCAAGGCCACCGCGGTCCTGGGTGCTTCCGATCCCGCCGCGGCCGCCGAGCTCGCCGCGCAGGCGCTCGACCTGACCCCGCGCCGCCACCCGCTGCGAGGTCCGCTGGTCGCCCAGCGGGTGGTGTCACTGTTCGCAGCCGGCCTCGCGGAGGAGGGAAAGCGGTTCGCTGATTCGGCCCTGCGGCAGGCGATGCCCACCGAGGAAGAGGCCAGGGTGCGGGTCAGCGTGGCCGGCATGTTCGACCTCTCTCCTGAGGTCCGCGCGGAGAACGCCCGCGCCGCCCTCGCCCTTCCGTCTTTGTCCACCGATCTGCGGGCCGAACTCTGGGCTTCGCTGTACCACAGCCTCAGCGTGGCCGGACGGATCCAGGAGGCGCTCGACGTCGAGCCGAGTGCCCGCGAGGCGGCGTACGCGAGCACCAGCGAGGTGTGCCGGTTCGCCTTTGAGCTCCCCGAGTCGGGGCTGGCGTACCAGCTACTCGACTTCGGGCGCTCGCTCGAGATCCTCTTGACCGCGGAACGCCGTCAACTCAACGGCCAGGGCGACGCGCCCGCTCGTCTCGCGCACGTGCTCCGGTCATGGATTCTCGCCGCCAGCGACCGCTACGAGGACGCGCTTCTCGCTATCGACGCCGGGGTGATCGCCGCCCAGCATGACCGGCAGAACTGGGCGCTGCGCGTTTTCGAGACCACCCGCGGCCGGCAGATGCTGCAGATGGGGAACTTCGCCGAGGCGGCCCTCGCGCTTGACGGCCGGTTTAGCTGCGAGGAGGCCGATCTCATTGCCGGAGCCCTGCACGCGCCCTCGGTCGTCGCGCTCGGCACCCTCAAGATCCGCACCGCGGACGAGTCCGGCGCGCTGGAAGTCGCCGAGATCGCCAAGATCATGCTGCAGGCGAGGGCACCTTGCGTCCGGCACCACGCGATGTGGTACCTCGCGCTCCTCGCGCTGTCCCAGGGCGACCCGATGCAGGCGCACGGCTGGCTCTGCTCCCACGGACATCAGGAGCGGCTCTCGATGTTCCCCCTTTACCCGCACGAGGTCACCTACGACGCCGAACGCGTGCGGATCGCTACCGCGGTCGCAGATCAGGAGCTGGCCGAACACGGAATCTCGGTCGCCGAACGACGTGCGAGCCTCAATCCAGGCGTCGCTTCCTGCGCCGCGGCCGCAGCGCACGCCCGAGGCATCTGGACCGACTCCGCGGCGGATCTCGAGCGCGCGGTTTCGCTCTATCGAGGCGGACCCCGCCCGCTCGCCCACGCGTCCGCGCTCGAAGACCTCGGCCGGGTGCTGGCGCAACGCGGCGACCACGCGTCGGCGATCGTCGCGCTCGACCAGGCGCTGACGATTGCGACGCGCGTCGGGGCGAGTTGGGACGCCGCGCGCGTTCGGGGCCGGCTTCGCCGTCTCGGCGCGCGACGGCGGCCCGCCAAGGTCGATCGACCGAAGACCGGGTGGGAGGCACTGACCGAAGCCGAGGCCGCGGTCGCCACCCTGGCCGCGCATGGGTGCACCAACCGGGAGATCGCCGACAAGCTCTTCATCTCCCCGCACACGGTCAATACGCACGTGCGGCACGTCTTCGAGAAGCTCGAAGTCAATTCCCGTGTGCACCTCACGAGGCTTGTCGCGGGCCGATCGCTCCCATCGCCAAGGGATCCGCAAGCCGGTTAGCCAGTTGCACGCGGGATTGCACGCCGAGCTTCGCGAACACCGCCCGGAGGTGGGTACCCACGGTGTTAATGGAGACACCCAGGGTAGAAGCCGCTGACTTGTTGGTGTGTCCCTCACTGATGAGGGTGGCGACGCGCCGTTCGGCGTCAGTGAGGGAAGCCCATCCGGTCGCCGGTGCGGCGGCCGCGGTGGACCATTTGGTGCGGCGGGCGCCGGCCTCGCGCATAGTGCGTTGCACGTCGCCGCGGAAGGCCCGGGCTCCCATGTGGTGGTACTCGTCCCAGGCCCGGTCGAGTTGGGCAAGCGCTTCGGGACGGCGGCCGGCGGCGAGCAGGGCGCGTCCGTAGGATTCGGCGCCGACGGCGCGCAGGACTGGTCGCGGGCTGCGATCCAGGACTCCTGCGGCCTGGGCGAGGACGCCGAGGTCCTGTTTGCCCAGTCCGCGCAGGTTGAGGGCGACGCCTTCGAAGCTGGCCACGCCTGGGTTGCCGGCCGCGTTCGCTTCGGCGACGTCGAGGCAGGAGGCGGTGAAGGTGTCGTCGGCGGCGGCGGTACCGACTTGGAAGAACAGCCCGTTCCAGCACGGCCACAGCGGCCAGTAGCTGCGGGCGTGTTCCGCGCCCTGCAGGACCGGTCGCAGAATGTCCCGTGCCGCGGGCATATCCCCGCTGCTCGCCGCGAGCCAGCCACGCATAACGGCGATGCCCGGGTTACGGATGGCTTCGTCGGCGTCGGTGACCTGGTCGGCGAGCCGCAGCTGAGCCGCCGCGATCTCAGTCTCGCCGCGCAACAGCGCGACGGCCGTACGGATCGTGACCGCGTCGAGAAGATGCAGGTTGGTGCCCAGTTGGCGGCCGAGCTCGATCAGGGTGCGAGCGCCGGCGTCGGCCTCGTCGAGGCGGCCGAGATTAAAGTCCTGCCACATCTGCGCGCAGGCGATGCCAGGCAGCAAGGCCTCGGTGGTGGCGGCGCGAGCCTGATCCAGCAGTGCTTGATCCAGCAGGGCCTGGGCGTGGTCGTAGCGGTCCAGGAACTGCAGCGCGGTGATCTCCTCGGCGAGGTACGACGCGCCGGTGAGAGTGCGCAACTCACGGAAGTGCCGCAAGGCCACCTGATGGCGTCCCTGGTTGCGAGCTGCCTCGCCGGCGGCCTGCACCGCCAGGGTGAGCGCCTCGGTGTCGCCGCAGCCGCGGGCCTGCTCGAGCGCGTCGGCCGCTTTTCTGGCCGCCGGCTCGCCGGGTAGCGTCCGCGTGCAGGCCAGCGCGTACGCCGCGCGCAGCCGGACCGTGGCCAGCGCATCCAGGTTGCCGCTGCGCAGGGCCCGCTCGATCCTGGCGGTCAGGTCCCGGACCCGTCCGCTCAGCCACAGGGCGCGGGCGGCTTCGGTCTCGACCTGTCCGGCCAGGTTAGCGTCGTCGACGCGGGCCAGGATCTGGTCAGCCACGGTGATCGCCTGGGCGGCGTGCTGGGCCCGGGACAGTACCGATAGGCAGCGGCGGCTCAGGCCTAGCCACTCCCGCTGACCGGGACGCACCGCGCCGAAGGCGAGCGCCGCGAGTTCCCCGGCGTCGTCGGCACTGGTGCGGGCCAGGGTCTCCGCGGCCGACACCAAGATCAAGGCACAGGCAACGTCACCGGTCGTTGCCGCCGCCCGGGCGTGGGTGGCGGCGACCAGCGGCTCGCCGAGCACGCTCAGGTGGTACTCGGCCAGGCGCGCGTGCCACTGACGGGCACGATGGCCGGGGAGGAGGGCGTAAACCGCCTCCCGGACCAGGTCGTGGCGGAAGGTGAGGGCATCGGCGGACACGGTGATCAGCCCGGACTCGACCGCACCTTCGAGGCCGTCCTTGCCGTCACCAGTGGACAGGCTGGGCATCAGGGCGAACGCGTCGCGCACCGGCAACGGCCGGCCGGCGGTCGCGATCAGCTCTGCCAGCTCGCGTGCCGAACTGGGGAGACCGGCGAGTCGGCGCGCCATCGCGGTGGCGAACCCGGCGGCCACGGTGTCGGGTTCCCCGCCTGCGTTCGAGCACGCCAGGGCGTCGAGGATCTGGGTGGCCAGGAACGGGTTTCCGCCGGTGGCATCCAGGTAGCGGCGGGTCCGCTCGTCCGGGACCCGCCCGAGCCGGTCCCGGGCCATTGCCGCCAGGTCCTGCGTGGCCAGCGGCGCAAGCTGAAGGTACTCGCGGCGGACGACGTCGAATCCGGTCAGATCGATCCCGATGGAGTCGTCGCGGCTGGCGAACATCCACACCACCGGCAGACCGGCCAGCCGCGACAGCAGGCTGCGCAGGAGGAACCGGCTGACCCGGTCGGCCCACTGGAGGTCATCGATCGCGATGAGCAACGGATGCACCGTGGCGAAGTCTTCCAGGCGGGATGCGATGCGGTCGGCGAGCAGCAGCGGTTCGCTGGCCACGCCGGCGATCTGCTCGTACTCTCCCGCCGCGATCAGCGGGTCCCGCCCCGCGCGCAGCGCCGCAATGACCGGGGCACCCGGCCAGACCTGCTCGATCGGGTCGCACTTGCTGCGGCCGACTCGGATCTTCATCCGGGTCGCGTGCTCACAGATCTCCGCCAGGAGCGCGGTCTTGCCGATACCGGCCGGCCCGCAGATCACCACGCTGGCACTGGTTCCGCGCTGGCTTGCACCACGCAATACCGACAGCGCGCTGGCCATCGGCTCACTACGACCCCGCAACGGTCCTGACCGCAAGGCACCACCTCAGGAACGGCATATCTAACGGCCAGGGTGACAGCGGCCGAGCCCCCGCACATCGCCCGTTCGTGCGATACGCACCGCCTCTTCCTGCGTGCGCGGACCCCAATTTCTCACCTGAATATGCGAGCGCGTCCGACGTCGCGACCTGGCTACAGTCAGCAACGTGGTCAGCGATCTCGGCCTGGTCGAGCACGGCAGCGGGGCTATCCCGCTGGTCCTGCTGCACGGGTGGCCGCAGACCTCGTACGCGTGGCGGCATGTCACACCACTGCTCGCCTCGGACTGCCGCACGCTCGCCTATGACCTGCCCGGCATCGGCTCCTCGCAGGAGGCGACCGACCGGTTCGACAAGTGGTCGATCAGCGGGGATCTGCACGCCAGCCTCGACCAGCGCGGCATCCAGCGCCCGCTGGTCGTGGGCCATGGCATGGGAGCTCAAGTCGCGTACGCCTACCTGCGCCGCTACCCCACGCAGGTGCGCGGTGTGATGCTGCTGGATGCCCCGATCGCAGGAGTCGGCGGCTGCGAAGACCTGTTCACCTCGTCGGCGTTCTGGCACATCGGATTCCATCAGACCATGCAGGGCGACATCGGCCTGGCGGAACTACTGGTCGCCGGCCGGGAGCACGCCTACTTCCGCAGCCACATCGACCGGTTCGCCGCGCACCCGGAGGCGATCACTGATGCCGACGTGGCCGTCTACGTACGTGGATACCAAGGGTCGCGGCGCCTGGCCGCGGGCTTCGCTCTGTACCGGACCATGCCGCTCGACATGGCCAGCAACGAGCGCCGTACCGGCACCGTGGATACCCCGATCCAGCTGGCGTTCGCCGAGTACTCGCACGCCACCGTGCTGCCTGAGGTGGCGGCAGGCCTAGGCGAAGCCGGCACCCGGGACGTGGCCACCAGCATCATCGCCGACAGCGGACACTGGGTTGCCGAAGAGCAGCCAGCCCAGGTTGCCGCGACCATTAACAGGTTCATCGCCTCCACCTGAACCCCTGTCTCGCCTCACCTGAACGCGTGAGGGATCGCCGTTACCCGTCCAGCCAGGCTGGTGTCTGTGCGGCTCGTGCGACCGGAGCCGTCGCCAACACAGTTCGGGAGGAAGCCATGTCCACGCCAACCAAGCCAAGCATCGTGTTCTGCCACGGGATCTGGGCCGACGGCTCGTGCTTCAACAAACTGATCCCGCCGCTTCAGGCGGAGGGGTATGAGGTGATCTCCGCGCAGTACGGCCTCGACACCAACGAGGCCGATGTCGCCGCGACGCGGCGCACCCTGAAGCGGGTCCACAGCCCGGCCATCCTGGTCGGCCACTCCTACGGCGGCGCCGTCATCACCGCCGCGGGCATCGACGACCGCGTGGGCGGGCTCGTCTACATCTCCGCCCTCGGCCCCGACGAGACCGAGACCTCCCAGAGCGAGCAGGAAAAGTTCCCCCAGACGCAGGCCTTCTCCCAGATCGAAATCGCCGACGGGCGGATATGGATGCTCCCGTCCGGCGCCACCTACTTCTGCGGAGACCTGCCCGAAGAAGAGCAGCAGGTGGTCTGGGCGACCGCCTGGCCGCCGGCCGTCGAGCTGTTCAGCCGCAACGCTCCGGGCGTGGCCTGGAGGACCAAGCCGTCCTGGTACATCGTGGCCAACCACGACCAGGCCGTCCACCCCGACCTGGAGCGGGCCGCCGCCAAGCGCATGGGCGCCACCACCTACGACATCGACAGCAGCCACGTCCCCATGCTGTCGCACCCCGACTACGTCCTCGACGTCATCCGCACCGCCGCAGCAGGCATCTGAGCCCGCGCCCCTTACTGAGCCCCTGCTCCTCGACCGGGGCGAGCAGGGGCTCAGAAAGAGCGACCTTTATAAGGAGAAACAGTGGCACCCGAGCAAGCGTTCGAGGTAGTCGTGCGTCGCCATGTGCTCACCAGTGACCGGCCGTTCCAGGTTGTCCTGGACGGCATCTACGGCGGCATCAGCCAGCCGGACATCGGGGCGCTGTTCGCCAGGCTGGCGGCTTGTACTTCCTATGAGGCGTTCAGCGCGCTGGTCCGGCAGGCGCAGGGCAGCGCTGGCCTGTTCCGGTTCCTGCAGCTCGATGACGACCACGTGCTGGCCCTCGACCCGCAGGCGGACCAGGCCGGGCGCCGCCTGGTCCGGCTGATCGCCGGCAACCCGGTCACCATGGGCCAGATGACCCGGCACCTGCCCGCGGCCGGCTCCTACGCTCCGGTCACCATCCTCATCCAGGAACTGCCGGGCGGCGGAACCCAGGTGGCCTACGACACCGTCGCCAGCGCGATCGCAGCCTATGGTGATGCCGCCGCCTCCCGGGTCGCCCAGCGGCTGGACACCGAAGTCCTCGCTCTGCTGCACCATGCGACCGGCGGGCTGGCACCCGCAACCCCCTGAGCCACCGCGCCAGGCCATTCAGCCGAACGAACACCGCGACTCCCTATGTCCATCAACCCCCGGCCTGGTCACGACCGTCATCCTCAAGGGCGGTACGGGCCGCCAACTGAACCGCACGCGACCTCCACGGAGGCCGCCCTGCTCAAGCCGGCGGCGCCTGCATTAGGCGCGCCGTCAGCTGATTCTCAGCAGTCTCTGGCAGCTAAGGCGCGGCGGCCGGCTGGCGCAACCAGCCGACCGCGGCACGTCGGTCCCGGAGAACGCCTGGCGCAGTCGCAGACGGCCGACATGGCTCGAGGGGTGAGCTCGCCCCGGCAAGCAGACTTGCACGCGACCACGGACCAGGACGCATGGCGAACTGTCCCGTTGTATCCGGGTGATCGATCCTGTCCGTGGCATTATGTGGGTGATCGAGGCGCAGCGCGCCTCGATCTTGGTGCCTCGCGATCACCTACATGTCAACCAGGTCCG
>Ga0302325_10036001_pt1 | contig 10096 bp, 11 predicted proteins | sample Palsa_T0_2_FD_201948 | JGI IMG/M metagenome (GOLD analysis project Ga0302325, IMG submission 201948) | Peat permafrost microbial communities from Stordalen Mire near Abisko, Sweden - Palsa_T0_2 | ecosystem: Environmental > Terrestrial > Soil > Palsa > Peat permafrost | place: Sweden: Abisko... | reverse complement strand
GGCTAAGTTCTCAGTGATCCATTGGTCGTGCAATCGCCGATGCGGCCTCGTGTGCCGCATCGCACCGCGCGATTCCCCGGGCACAGCACGGCCAACTCTATTTTTCCAGACGTCAGATAGCCGTAATCGCCGAGAGCGACGGTCCGCTGCTCTCGGCCTTCCAAAAGACGAACCACCTCGCCCCCAAAACTTCGGCTATAGTCCATTCACACGCTCCGGGAACGTATCGATTTCCATGCCTGTTTCATTCGCCACATCGATGCGCGCGTTGTCGTACGCGTCCGCCAGCAATTTGGGCAAATCCTGACGCAAACTCGGGCTCTCTTCCAAGAACTCTTCGATCTGCTGGCGCTGCACTCGGATCGTCGCCTGCCAGCTTCGCGATGCCTTCTCAGGCTGGTACTTCGTCTTCAACAGGTGCCTGAGCAGAACCGACAGCGCACTTTGCAATTCTCGCCTCTCACTCTTGTCCAAGTCCCTCACCTCGTCCGCCAGGGCGCTACGGTCGATCTCTTCAAACCGGCCATCCTCAATCGCTTTGGCCGTATCTTCCACCGATCCGGCGTAGTCTTTCGTATAAGCTCTGAGCATCCTCGGTGTGCCTTTGTCCCTCGCCATTAATCAGTTCCGCAAAACGCCTGCATAACTTATGATAACGGCCACGCCGCGCTCACTTCACACACGTGCACAAACCGAATCGCCCTCATGACGACTTAATCTCGGTCCAATACCTATCGCGCAGCCGCTGTGTCGGTCCCGGCAACGCTTTGAACCACTCTCCCCGCGCCAGCACATCAGGAGTCGGATACAGCACCGTGTTCTCACGTTGCGCCGCTGGAAGAATCGCGCGCGCGGCGGCATTGGTGGTCGCCGTTCGCATTTCAATGGCAATTTGTGAGGCGACCTCCGGCCGCAGAAGATAATCGACGAAACTGTAAGCCAGATCCTGGTGCTTGCTCTCGCGGAGGATCACCGAGTTATCGGCATAAAGAGGAAAGCCCTCGGTTGGGAACGCGAATGCGAGGTTGGGCGCATTATCAATCGCCACTTGCCCTACCTGCGCCCACAACTGCGCTACCAAGACGTCTCCCGCCACCACCTGGTCGCGCACTTCTTCATTGAGGTAAGCGCGCAACAACGGTTTCTGCTTGATGGCCAAATCGCGGGCGGCTTTCAGCTTCGCGTCTTCTGTCGCATTCACGGAAGCACCGAGCCGCTTGAGGCTCGCGCCCAAAACTTCGGCTGGATCGTCGAGCATGGTCACGCGATGGGAGTAGGAATCGGTCCAAAGATCGGCCCAAGACAGCGGCGTGCGCGATACGGATTTGGAATAAAGGATGCCGGTGGCGCTGTGCATGTAGGGCACGCAGTAATCCAGTTGCGGGTCCCAGCCGGGTTGTTTGAAACGCGCATCCAGATTGCCCAGATTCGGCAGGCGTTGATGATCGAGATTGAGCAATAAGTCGAGCTGGCGCATGGGTTCCACAAAACTGTTCGAAGGGAACACCACGTCCCAGCCGGAATTGCCGCTGAAGACTTTGGCCAGCAACTCTTCCGCGCTGCCATAGGTGGCATAGCGGACAGTGCAATGAAACTCGCGCTCAAAATTTGGAATAGTCGATTCCGCGACGTAGTTTTCCCAATTGTAGACGTTGAGCCGGCGCTCGCCGGCGCGCGAACAGCCCCCCATAGCGCCGGCCACACCCATCAGAAAAATACGCCGGTTCACCGCTGGCGCTCCAGACGGCCCGAAATCAGAACGAGAGTGCCCAGGCCGACCGTGATCATGACGGACAGCGCATTCACTTCCGGGCTGACGCCTTTGCGTGCCATGGCGTAGATAATCATGGGCAGGGTTTCAGAGTTCACGCCAGCGACGAGGCTGGTAATGACGTAATCGTCAAAGGAAACCGTAAAGCAAAGCAGCGCGGCGGCCACAATTCCCGGCAACAGCAGCGGCGCGGTGACATAGCGGAAGGCTTGCCACTCGTTCGCGCCCAGATCGAGCGCGGCCTCTTCCAAGCTGCGGTCAAAGGTGCGCAGGCGCGCTAGTATGACGATCACTACATAGGCCAGGCAAAACGAAATGTGCGCCAGGATCACCGTGTGCAATCCAAGCTGCAGCCTAAGGAAGTGGAACATCCATTGGAAGAACACCAACAGGGATACGCCCGTAACAATTTCGGGCGAGAGCAGCGATAGATAAAGGGATCCGGTCAGCCACGCGACGCGCTTCTTCCAGAGCGCATAGGCGGCGAGGGTACCGATGGAAGTCGCGGCAACGGTGGCAACAACCGCGATGACAAGGCTGTGCAGAGTTCCTTCCAGTAAGGCGGAGTTATGAAAGACGCCGTTATACCAGGCAAGACTAAATCCCTGCCACACTGCAATTTTGGAATTATTGAAACTGAATGCGCCCAGTGCGAGCAGCGGCAGGTAGAGAAACAGGTATGCGGCGCATGCGTAGACCGGCAGGAATGGCTTCATAGAAGCTCCTCGCCCTTATCGCCAAGCGCGCGCATGACTAGCAGAACCATGGCCATGAGCAACAGCGAAATGGCCGCGCCGAAAGGCCAATCGCGCGCCGTGGTGAACTGATTCTGCACCAAGTTGCCAATCATAACGGTTTTGCCGCCGCCCATGAGATCGGGCGTAAGGTATGCGCCCAGGCACGGGATGAAAACGAGCAGACACCCGGCGATCATGCCGGGCCGACTGATCGGCACGACCACACGCCAGATAGCAACAGCGGGCGAAGCTCCCAGATCCGCCGCGGCGTCGAGCAAAGCAGGATCGAGCTTTTCGAGCGTCGCATAGAGAGGCAGAACCATGAAAGGTAAATAGCCGTAAACGAGGCCCAGGATCACCGCGCCAGTATTGAACAGCAGTGGCATCGGAGCGCTGATCACATGCAAGGATTGGAGCAGCGTGTTGACTAAGCCAGTGTCTCGGAGCAGGAACATCCAGGCATAAGTGCGGATGAGAAAGCTGGTCCAAAACGGCAGCATGACAAGATTGAGCAACAGCGTTTTGCGCGCGCCGGCGCGCGCGATGTAGAGCGCTAGGGGAAACGCCAGCACCAGGCAAAGGGCGGTGGAAACGGCCGCGATCCAAACAGAGCGCCAGAGAATGGCCAAGTAGAGCGGGTCGAAAATACGGCTGTAGCTTTCAGCAGTCCAAGGCAGCGTGACACCGCCGTACGCACCGCGGCTCAAGAAGCTATAGGCGAGTACGATGAGCAGCGGCAGAAAGAAGAGACCGAGCATGACGATAGAGCCAGGCGCCAGAAACACGGTTCGCAGCTTCATGCGGCCGCTTCGTTCGGAACGCGGAATTCGTCTGCCTTTTGCCACCACAAATAGATGCGCTCGCCCGGTTGGAAATCGCATTCCTGTTGGGCCATTTCAACGACGCAGGCCGAGCCGTTCTCGAGTTTCGCGCTGAGATGAACGCAATTGCCCAAGAATGTTTGGCCTTCGACCACGGCGGCGGTGGCACGCTCGGCGGACACGGGCGCAGTTCTCGAAATACGTACCGCTTCCGGCCGCACACCCGCTCCTTCCAGCCAGTTGACGTCGCCCAGGAACTCCGCGACGAACCGAGTCTTCGGCGTTCGATACACTGCCTGCGGCGTGCCTACTTGCTCCAGCAAGCCGCGGTGCATGATGGCGACGCGGTCGGAAAGAGAAAGAGCCTCTTCCTGATCATGCGTGACGAAAAGGAACGCGATGCCGATGGTGCGCTGCAGATTTTTCAATTCCTGACGCATTTCCTTGCGCAGCTTGGCGTCGAGCGCGGAGAGCGGCTCATCCAGCAGAAGCACCTTTGGCTCAAGCACCAAAGAACGCGCTAGCGCCACCCGCTGCCGCTCGCCGCCAGAAATCTGATTGGGCAGGCGCGCTTCCTTGCCGCTCAAGTGAACCAGCTCGAGCGCCTTCGCGATTTTTCCCGCAATGGCCGGCTTGCCGTTTTGCGCACGCCGCGCCAGCCCGAACGCCACATTCTGCGCCACCGTCAAATGCGGAAACAGCGCATAGTTCTGAAAGACCGTGCTCACGTCGCGCCGGTAGGCAGGCAGGCCTTCCACCGAATGCCCATCGAGCAGCAGTTGGCCGCTGGTCGGTTCTTCAAAACCCGCAATTAAGCGCAGCGTGGTGGTCTTGCCGCAACCGGAAGGTCCGACCAGCGAGAAGAACTCCCCTCGGCCAATCGCGAACGAAACACCATCCACCGCGCGATGAGTGGGGAAGTGTTTGCTAAGAGCCCGCAGCTCCAGGACCGTTTGCACTTTTATTAAGCAATGTTACTCTATGGCCGAATGAACGCTTTTCGAGCGATGGCCGTTGCGTTTTCTGCACTGTCTTGGCTGGCCTCAGTGGCACAGGCGCAAGTACCCGCTCAACCGAAATTGGTGGTTGTTGTGGTGATCGATCAGTTCCGCTATGACTACCTGACGCGCTTCCGCCAGGATTATCACGGCGGGCTCGACCGGCTGCTTTCCCAGGGTGCCGATTTTACCAACGGATTCTACGCGCAAGTCCCAACCGTGACTGCGGTGGGACACAGCATCATGTTATCGGGTGCCATGCCGGCGGTGAGCGGCATCGTGGGCAATGCCTGGTACGACCGCGCGGAAGGGAAAGTAGTCACTAGCGTTTGCGATTGGAATGTGAGCGTGGTAGGCGCTCCGACACCGAAACGTGGAGATAAGTGCGCCGATTCCGACCCCGCGTCGCCGCAGCGGCTGCTTGTTTCCACTTTGGGCGACGAGCTAAAGGACGCGCATCCGGAATCGAGAGTTGTCGGCATCTCCATCAAAGCGCGCGGCGCGATTTTGCCTTCCGGCCACAGCGCCGATGGCGCTTTCTGGTTCGACGATGGCACCGGAAATTTCGTGACCAGTTCCTTCTACATGGAGAAGCTGCCGGACTGGGCCGTGGAGTTTAACAATCGGAAGCTGGCGGCAAAATATGTCGAACAAAAATGGGAGGGCTTTCCAAAATGGGATTTTCACTCCTTTACCAGCCCGTACGCCAAGCTACCGGCGAGCCCCTGGGGCAATGAACTCATTGAGCAGTTCGCCGAGGCCGCCATTGCCGGCGAAAAACTGGGGCAACGCGGCGCCACTGATTTGCTCACCGTCTCTTTCTCGTCGAACGATTACGTGGGACACGCCGTCGGGCCGAATGCGCCGGAGGTGCGGGATATGGCGATCAGAACGGATCAACTGCTGGGCAAGTTGTTCGAATGGATTGATAAGAATGGCGGCATGAAGGACACCGTGGTTGTGCTTTCCGCCGATCACGGCGTGGCCGCTACACCGCAGCATGCTGAAAAGATGCGCGTGCCGGGTGGTTATGTCTCCGGCGATGCGGAGGAGGTTGTGCAGAATGCTCTCACTCGCAGCTTCGGCAAAGGAGCTTGGCTGATTCCGGGTGCCGGAGAGACATCGTTATATCTGAATTGGGAGACGGTGCGCAAGGCCCACAATGCTTCAGGCGAGCCCGTTGAAGAACACGATATTTACCGCGTTGCTACCAGCGCGCTTTTGTCCAATGCCCAATTGCATGTGGCGCGCGTGTATACGCAAGAGCAGTTGGCGAACGGTGTTGCCGGGGATTTTATCGCGCAAGCGGAGATGAACGGCTTCTATGCAAAGAGGAGCGGCGATCTAAATCTCGTTTTCGAGCCTGGTTATATGTCCGGCAAAAGCGGAACGACGCATTTTTCGCCGTGGGCTTATGACCGGCACGTGCCTATGCTGCTCATGGGTCCGGGGATTAAGCCGGGGCGTTACAACGAAAACGTTCAGGTAAATGATATAGCGCCAACGCTGGCTACGTTATTAGATCTTCAGACGCCGAGCGGATCTTCCGGACACGTGCTGCCGGTGTTGACGCGCTAAACAGTTATTGCGGATACCAGAAGGCAAACGTACAAAACGAAAGAACACCGGAAAGCATAAAGACGTTTACGGACAAAACGGAGAGAAGCGCGGTGGAAAGGAAGCTTTCGCGGGGAGTTAAGCTTCTCGCCACAGCTTTCGGCTGTTGGCCGGGGCTAAGCGGATTGGGTCGCCTGACAAGTTGAAACACGAATTTAATCCTCATATCGCTTATCGGTAAACGTGACCGCTCTCCTTAATGAATAAAAACAACCCGCTGACTCCGATGCCAGCGGGTGTAACTCCGAGAAATCAGATCGGAACGGAGTTTTGTTGAATTAGCGGACCGGCACTTTGACCGAGACCAGCGCAGCCATTCCCAACTTGTGGGATAGGTTCTTCTCGATACCGGACTGGCTTAGCGCGTAGGCATTCATGGTGCCAGGGGGCGTCACTTTAGCCAACACACACTCTTTGCCGTAGCAGGCGAAGGTGATGCTTGGCTTATCGGGAGTGCCTTGCACGAGCGACCCGAGTTGCACGATGGTTGAGTGCCGTTGATCGTCCGCTAACAGGAATACCGACGAACCCGAGTTCAACTGGGACACTTTATAGTGTCCAGCCGGCAGGGTCTTTTGCGATACGACAAATGCGAACGGGATGTCTGCCACTGCAGTATGTTCTTGCGCGGCGACGTGAGCCACAAATGGAACAGCGATTCCCGCTGCCATCAGTAAAGTCGTGAAAATGCGTTTCATTTCAAATCTCCTTTGCGTTTCTTTCGGAGAACTTTCTTGCTTCTCCGCGTCATTCACGTTTCCGTGCGACCTATGCCGTTATAGTTGCGCGTGGAGGGCCAGCGTTTCATTGCGGCGCTATTTCGCAGTTTTTCTTCATTTTCTCGCCGAATTTTCTCGCCAGACGGCGTTTGCATAGAACAAAAAGGCTAACGGGCGGGAGCGGAAATGGATAAAGATAGCGACTGTTACTCGAAAGACATAAGTACGTCAGTACTAAAGCAAAAGGCGCTCCCGAACGGAACGCCTTAGTCTCAGAACTAATTCGACTTACTTGGTGATGACGCCGCAGGCGATGCGATCACCGGCATTACCGGCGGGATCGGTCTTCATATCGTCCGCCTTCGCGTGGATCACCAGGGCCGTGCCACCGTCGCGAAAGAGTGAGTGTTCATCGGCATTCAGATCGACATCGGCGTCTGTGACGACGGCCTTGGATTTCCCTTTCGCGTCAACGGTGAAATTCAGCATGTCGCCCGCGTGATGGCCATCCGGGTTCTCCAATCCGTGCTTCTTCTTGTCGGGGTTGAAATGCGGTCCGGCCGATTTGAAATCGGGCCCGTCGCATTTGGGGATCGAATGGATGTGAATGGCATGTTCGCCCGCAGGCAAGCCCTTCACGTTTAATTTGATCGAGACACCGGTTGTGCCGCTACTGGCGATGGTCGCTGTCCCGACACTCTCGCCCTTAGCGTCTTTCAATTGAACCGTCACCTTTGATGCTTTCGTCTTCGCGGCGGCCGGGATAATGCACAAGGCTGCGGCTGCTATTACCGTTAGTGTTGTTTTCATGGCTCTCTCTAGCATACATAGGTAGGGCGGCTTACGGGGGCGTTATAGGATAGGCGAGATGAAAGAATCGGGGGCTACGCGCGTTCGTTGGATTTTGATCGGCTGGATTTTCGTTTTAAGCGCGGTGGGGTATCTGGATCGCGTGAATATCTCCATTGCCGGCGGCGCGATCATGCGGGATTTCCAATTGAGCAAAGTGCAATTCGGTGTGATCCAGAGTTTCTTTGTGGGAGCGTACGCGCTGTTTCAGGCGCCGGCGGGCCGCCTGGCGGACCGTATGGGGCCGCGTAAAATTTTGGCGCTGGCGGTGATCTGGTGGGGCCTGTTTACGTCTTTAATCACAATCGTGCCGGTGTTTGCCTTTGCTTTCGCTGCAATTATCGCGATCCGCTTTGGCTTGGGCGTTGGCGAAGCGGTAATGTATCCGGCGGCAAACAAGGTAGTGGCGGCATGGATTCCGTCGGTCGAGCGCGGGCGGGCGAACGGATTCATTTTTGCCGGTGTTGGTTTTGGCGCGGGTGTGACGCCACCGCTGATCGCCTACATCATGAACCGCTATGGTTGGCACGCGTCTTTCTGGTTCAGCTCTTTTATCGGTTTGGCGGCGGGTTTGATCTGGTACGCGCTGGGCCGCGACACGCCGCGCGAACATCCGTGGGTGGGAAAGCCGGAATTGGCCTTGATCGAAGCGGGACTTCCCGCGCCCGAAACTGTAACTAAAACGCGGCTCAGTTGGGGCCAGATCTTTTCCAACAAAGATGTCGTCATCGTCACATTGAGTTATTTCACTTATGGCTACGCGGCTTTTATCTTTTTCGGTTGGTTCTATATTTATTTGAGCGATGTTCGCGGGGTCGATCTGAAAAGGAGCAGCTGGCTAACCACGTTGCCTTTTATTGCCATGGCCGTCGGGTCCCTGTTGGGTGGGTGGCTGAGCGATGCCATTACCAAAGCGCGCGGCGAACGTCAGGGACGTTGCCTGTTGGCTGCAGGAGCGATTGGACTTGCGGCGGTTTTGATTGCGCTGGGCACGCGAATCGCCGATACGAACACGGCGGTCCTTTATCTAGCAGCGGGAGCGGGAGCGCTCTACCTATCGCAGAGTTCGTTCTGGAGCGTGAGCGCGGATATCGGCAAGAAATCGGCGGGGTCTGTCTCGGGTGTGATGAACATGGGCGCGCAGACGGGCAGCGCCATTACCGCCACGCTCACGCCTTACATCGGCGGACATTTTGGTTGGAACGCATCGTTTCTGGTGGCAGCAGGTTTGTGCGCGTGCGGGGCGGTGGCTTGGCTGTTTGTAAATCCGATAGAATCTCAGTCACGATGAACCTACACCGCAGAGAATTTCTAGGAGCCTTGGCGGCGCCGGCACTGTTGCGCGGCATGCCGACGCCGAAGATCAAGGACGTATCGGTGATCGCGACCGCGCCCGGCGGCCTGCGCTTGGTAGTTGTAAAGATCGTAACCGATCAGGATGGTCTTTACGGCTATGGATGCGGGACGTTTACCCAGCGGGCCGACTTGGTGGTGGAGGCGGTGAATCGCTACCTCCGGCCTTTTCTCGTTGGGCGGCCGGCGGACGCCATTGACGACCTCTGGTACGCCATGTACAACTCTTCCTACTGGCGCAACGGGCCGGTTCTGAACAACGCCATCAGCGGCGTGGATCAGGCGCTGTGGGATATCAAAGCGCGGCAGGCCGGCATGCCCGTGTATGAATTGTTGGGCGGCAAGTGCCGGCAAGGGGCGATGATCTATTCGCATGCGAGTGGCGGCGAGATAGCGGAGACGCTCGATTCAGCGCGCAAGATCATGGCGCGCGGGATCAAGGCCGTGCGCTTGCAAGTGGCGGTTCCCGGGTCGGCGGCGTATGGCGCGCCGGGACAGCGGACAGGCGCTGCGGGCGATCCGGTCTTCGATCCGTATGCCTATGTGCGCCGCACCTTGCAACTGTTCGAAACGGCGCGCAAGGAACTCGGGCCGGAAGTGCATTTGCTGCATGACGTGCATGAGCGCGTGCCGCCGCGGCTGGCGGTGCAGTTCGCCAAAGACCTGGAGCCGTACAAGCTTTTCTTCATGGAGGATGCGCTGGCGCCGGAAGACATCGATTACTTCCGCCAGATTCGCGAGAATTGCACCACGCCGATTGCCATGGGTGAGTTGTTCAATAGCCCGCATGAGTGGAACATGCTCATTCGCGAGAGGCTGATTGACTATATTCGCGTGCATGTGACGCAAGCAGGCGGACTGACTCCTAGCTGGAAGCTGGCGACGATGGCTGAGGCGTTTCAAGTGCGAACGGCATGGCACGGGCCGGGCGATGTATCGCCCATTGGGCATTGCGCGAATGTGACCCTCGATCTGGTGTGCCGGAATTTTGGGATTCAGGAATGGAGCCCGTCGAACGAACGGTTGGATGAGGTTTTCGATGGCTACCCACAGATGAAAGACGGATATCTGCTGGCGAATGAAAAGCCGGGCTGGGGCGTGGAGATCAATGAAAAGGCGGCGGCGAAATATCCGTTTGGATCGTTCGAAAAAGGCGAGCGCAAAGATTTGAATGGTGGTTGGGGTGTAGTGAGGCTGCCTGATGGAACTGTGATCAATCAGTAAAACGAGA
>Ga0302325_10036000_pt1 | contig 10096 bp, 5 predicted proteins | sample Palsa_T0_2_FD_201948 | JGI IMG/M metagenome (GOLD analysis project Ga0302325, IMG submission 201948) | Peat permafrost microbial communities from Stordalen Mire near Abisko, Sweden - Palsa_T0_2 | ecosystem: Environmental > Terrestrial > Soil > Palsa > Peat permafrost | place: Sweden: Abisko... | reverse complement strand
GCGGCAGATTCGGTCGATGAGGGCCTGGGCCAGTGGAGCGATGTCTTCGCGATGTTCGCGGAGGGGTGGGATGGTGAAACGGGCGGCGCTGAGGCGGAAGGCGAGGTCGGGGAGGAATTGGTTGCGGCCGGCCAATTGGCGCAGGGAGGTGTGCGCGGAGACCAGAAGCAGGAAGCGCGAGGTATTCGCCGTATCGTTCTGAAGGGTTTTGAGGAGTTTGAGTAGCAGATTCTGACCGAGAGCTGGGAGCAGGTCGGCGCGATCGAGGAGGAGGGTTCCGGTCAGGGCGGATGGATCGGCCTCGTTGGCCAGCCATTCGCGGGCGTCGCGGCGGCGAAAGGGTAGATCGGGGTGCCCGGAGTAGCGGTGCATGGTCTGGGCAAAGAGATGCTTGCCGGTGCCGGCGTCGCCCTCGATGGTGGCGAAGCGCAGGCGTGGCGCGGTGATTTCGGCTTGCGCGAGGAGGCGGCGCAGGGTGGTGCCGACGCAAATGAAGGCTGGGATCTCTTCGTGATTGACAGTCGCTGGCTGGGCGTGTGGGTCGTGGGGTGATACGGTTTGTGAGCTGCTGGAGAAGCTGTTGGACATAGGTTGCTCGCCGCCGGCAGTGCCAGTCCTGGAAGATCGAGTGAGTCTGGAGGGATTATCGGCGGGAGTTGGGAAGACTTGAGGGAATAGGGAACAGGGATTAGGGAATAGGAAAACCCCGCAGCTCTTTGGGAGATGCGGGGCGGGGAACGGTTTGGACTAGCGGAGGCGTTTGGAGGGTTCGTCGGAGGCAATTTCTCCGTCGCGGATGTGGACTACGCGGTGGGCGTATTCGGCGATATCCGGCTCGTGGGTGACGAGGACGATGGTGTTGCCGTTCGCCTGCAGTTCATCGAAGAGGGCCATGATTTCGACGCCGGTCTTGGAGTCGAGGTTGCCGGTGGGCTCATCGGCGAGGATGATGGAGGGGCTGTTGACCAGTGCGCGGGCGATGGCGACGCGCTGGCGCTGTCCGCCGGAGAGCTCGTTGGGCTTGTGGTTCATGCGCGTCTCGAGGTTGACGTTGCGCAGGGCCTGCTTGGCGCGTTCGATGCGCTCGGCGGCGGGAGTGCCGTTGTAAATGAGAGGCAGCTCGACGTTGTGGAGAGCGGTGGCGCGGGCCAGCAGGTTGAACGTCTGGAAGACGAAGCCGATTTCCTTGTTGCGGATGCGGGCGAGTTCGTCGTCGTCGAGGGCGCTCACGAGCTGGCTATTGAGCCAGTAGTTGCCTTTGCTGGGCGAGTCGAGGCAGCCGATCAGGTTCATGAAGGTGGATTTGCCGGAACCGGATGGCCCCATGATGGCGACGTATTCGTTGTCCTTAATATGGAGCGAAATGCCGCGCAGGGCGCTGACCTGCTGTTCGGAGCCCATGTCGTAGGTCTTCCACAGATCCTCGACAACGATCATGTCGCGCTTGCCGTTGGTGACGGCTGAGGCGTTGGCGGCGGTTTCGGGGGTGGTCATCGTGTTGGTAGCCATCCTGATGCGTCCTTTTCAGTGTACTGCCCGACTGGCTTGCCGGTTTGACGGGCTGGGCAAGCGTTGGATGCTTCGGCGCTTGCGATTGGGATCAAGTTGCAGGTACGGCCGGGGTGGGCTTGGCGTCGTCGCGTTTCAGGAGCTGGCCGGCTTTGAGCGCGCGCATCGTTTTGTAGGGGCCGGTGACGATTTCCTGGCCTTCGGTCAGGCCGGAGATTACTTCGATATCGGTGGCGCCGGTGATGCCGGTGGAGACTGGGACGAAGACGGCGCGCAGCTTGCCGTTGAAATTCTTGACTTCAAAGACGCCCTGGACGGGAGTGGGTGGCTTGGCGCTGGCCGCCTGTCCGGAGGCTGGAAGCGGCTTGCCGTTGGCGTCGAGCGTTTCAGGGGTGGAATTGGTCAGGGCCTGGATGGGCAGGGTGAGGATGCCCGGCTTGTGCGCGGTGGTGATTTTGGCCGTGGTGGACAGGCCGGGGCGCAGTTCCGGATCTGGTTTGTCGAGCGTGACGACGACTTTGAAGTCTTTGGCCTCTTCGGTGCCAGTGGTGCTTTGAGAAGTGGCGATACCGGTGGAGCGCAGGATGGCCTGGTCGCCGACGAGAGTGACGTGGCCTTTGAAGATGCGTCCGGGGAGGGCGTCGACGGTGATGTCGGCGGGCTGGCCGTTTTGGATATTGACAATATCGGTCTCGTCGACTTTGACTTCCGCGGTGATGACGCTCATGTCGGCGAGGGTCATGAGCGTGGAGCCTTCGGCGTTCTGGATGCCGACGACGACGGTTTCGCCTTCGCGGACGGGCAGGTTGGTCACGATGCCGTCGAAGGGGGCGACGGAGATGGTCTTATTGAGCGCATCCTGATTGAAGACCAGCGTCGCCTGGTTGTTTGTGACCTTGGCTTTGGCGGATTCGGTCTGCGCCCTGGCCTGAACGAGCGCGGCGTTGGACTGATTGAGGGTGGCTACGGCCAGGTCGAAGGCGGCTTTCTTGGCGTCGAAGTCCTGCTTGGCCATGATGCCGCCCTGATAGAGAGCCTGGGCGCGGTCCCAATCGAGCTTTTTCTGCTCGAGGTCGGCTTTGGAGTGCTCGACGTTGGCCTGGGCGGTGGCTTCGGCGGCGATGAAGGAGGCGACATCGGTTTTGGAGGACGAGATCATCGCCTGCTGAGCGTCGACGTTGGCGCCGGCCTGAACGTCTTCCACGCGGGCCAATACTTGACCCTTGGTGACGTGGTCGCCTTCCTTGACCAGCAGGTGGGTGATGCGGCCAAAGGAGGTTGCGCCTACGTTGACGTAGGTTTTGGGCTTGATCTGACCGGTGCCGCTGACCACGGTGGAAAGATCCTGACGGACCACTTTGCCGGTGAGCACTTTGGTGTAGCCGGACTGGGCCTTGTAGATCATGGCGAAGACGCCGCCGGCGGCCAGCAGAACCACGAGAGCGATGATAAGGACTTTTTTCATAGCAAAAAGGGGTGTTGAGGAGTTCTCCGTGTTGAGTGTACGCAAAGATTGGCCGGGAGGTTCCAGGGAAATACAGGGAGTAGGGATTAGGGAATAGAAAAGCGAATTGTTGCGATTGGGTGACGTTTCCTTGAGTGAATTGTCCAACAAACACCTCAATTCTTGCCCAGCCCTGTTCGCCACCGTAGAATAGGGGTTTGCAGGAGTAGGAAAACCGTATGAAGCAGAGTGTTCGCAGTCTTTCTCGTGTGACGGCTGGCAAGGCGCTGGCGTCAGCGACTTTGGCAGTTGGATTTGGCTGGATGGCGTTGGGTTTGGCGAGCGTCCCGGCATGGGCTGGTGCGGGCTTGCAGGAGCCGGCTGCGCAGCCGCAGACGGCGGCTAGTCCCGCAGTCCCTGCTCAAACGACTCCAGGTCAAGCGGCCACTGCTCCGGCGACCACGGCTGCTCCGGCGACCGACGCTACGGCGACTACGGATGCGAGCAAGCGCAAGAAGCTGGACAAGCCGGACGACGTGGATCCGCTGAAGCGGCCGCGCTCCGATAAGCAGCGATTTGAGAGCCAGAAGAGGCTGCACGAGGAGCTTTCCGACACGTACAAGACCTGGCTGAATCAGGATGTGGTCTATATCATCTCCGACGAGGAGAAGAAGGCTTTCCGGAATCTCTCCAACGACGAAGAGCGGGACGCTTTTATCGAGCAGTTCTGGCTGCGCCGCAACCCTGACCCGGATTCTTCGGACAACGAGTTCCGCGAGGAGCATTACCGGCGCATTGCCTATGCGAATGAGCATTTTGCGGCGGGTAAGCCGGGGTGGAAGACGGATCGCGGCCACATCTATATTTCGTTCGGCAAGCCGGACTCGATTGAGTCGCACCCTTCGGGCGGCACTTACGAGCGGCCGATCGACGAGGGCGGCGGCGAAACTGCGACCTTCCCGTTTGAGACGTGGCATTACCGGTATCTGGAAGGTATTGGCGACAACATCGACCTGGAGTTCGTGGATACCTGCCAGTGCGGCGACTATCACTTCACGATCGACCGTTCGGAGAAGGATGCGCTGTTGCATGTGCCCGGAGCCGGCGAGACGATGTCCGAGCAGATGGGCCAGTCGAAGAAGGCGGACCGTTTCAAGGGCGGTCTTGAGGCTTTGGGCACGGGGCCGAATGGCGGCACCAGCAACCAGTCCAAGCAGTTCGACCGGATTGAGCTGCAGGCAAAGATCTTTGCTCCGCCTCCGATCAAGTACAAGGATCTGGAGAGCTTTATCTCCGATCACAAGCTGATTACCGGACCGATCTTCCCGTTCGACGTACGCACGGATTATGTGCGCGTCACGGAGGATACGGTGCTGGTGCCGATCACCTTGCAGATCAAGAATCGGGATGTCACTTTCAGTACCAAGGATGGCGTTTCGAAGGGCGTCGTGGACATTCTGGGCAAGGTTTCGACCATTACAACCAAGGTAGTGCAGACTTTCGAGGATCCTGTCGAGATTACGGAGCCGGCTGAACTCTTGCAGGGCACGCTGGATAAGCAGTCGGTGTACTGGAAGGCGCTGCCGCTGCGGCCGGGGCGTTACAGGCTGGATATCGCGATCAAGGATGTGAACAATCCGGATCATGTGGGCATTTATGCGCAGAGCATTACTGTGCCCAAGTTCGACGACGAAACGCTGGCGACTTCGTCTCTCATTCTGGCGGACTCGATGTACGCGGTGCCGAGCCAGACGATCGGGACGGGCAGCTTCATCCTGGGCAATATGTATGTTCGGCCGCGCGTGGGGCCGAATCCGGCGACTCCGGTGAAGTTTACCCGCAACCAGAAGCTGAATTTCTGGATGCAGGTGTACAACCTGGGGATCGACGACAAGACGAAGAGCAACTCGGCGACGGTGACTTACGAGATTCGCGATGCGGCTACGGACAAGCTGCTGCTGGAGACGCATGAAGAGTCCAAGGATATGAGCGCGCATAGCGATCAGTTGACGATGGATCGAAGCGTGGCGCTGGCGGGGTTGCAGCCGGGCAAGTATAAGGTGACGATCCGGGTAAACGATGCAATTTCGAAACAAGAGATTGCGCAATCGGCCCCTTTTGTCGTGGAATAGGAAGCATCCCCCAGAAACGGTACTGCCGGGCAACGGACCTGGTTGGCCGCATTGAATTTGTAGTTTCAGGAGAAGGCCAATTCAGGAAAAAGCGGCATGAAGACGTGCCTGATTGCGGTTCGGTTGCCCCAAACACTGTGAAGCGTATTGTTCTACAATTCGTCGCATCGCAACTGGCCGTTTCGCCATGGGCTGTCGTGTCCGCCGCGCTGATGCTGGTGCTTTCGCTGGGCGCGGCGCCGGTTGTATCCGGGGCGGCGTTCAGCTCGGGGTCGGTGGCTGGGGTGGTGCGGGATGTTTCCGGCGTTCCGCAGATCGGGATCGCGGTGGAGTTATTGCGGTCCGACTCGACGCTGGCGGCCCGGGTGTTTACGGATCGCAAGGGCGCTTATAGTATTTCCTCGATTTTGCCGGGCCAGTATTCGCTGAAGGCCATGGGCGAAGATTTCATTCCTACACTCAAGGCGAATCTTAGAATCCGCGCCAACACGGTCGTGGATCTGACGATGAGCAGCCTCTATGACCTGATGCAGTTTGTTCCGCAGCCGCGAAGGGTGCGGGAGCGTGCTCAGGATGACTGGGCGTGGACGCTGCGATCGGCGCAGAGCCGTCCGCTGCTGCGCTGGCAGGAGGATGGGTCGCCGATTCTGGTTTGGGACGGCGCGGCGGAGACTGCGAATACCGCGGAAGCGCGGCGCGCGGCGAAGCGGCGGGTTCGCTTACAGGCTATGGCCGGTCAAGCGCGATTTGGGAGTGGCGGCGATCAGGTTTCGGTGGCCATGCTGCGGGATGCTTCGGCGAGGCGGCGTCTGGCCATGAGCGTGGAGATTGCGCCGGATACGTCCGGGGTGATGGACGCGATGTTGGGCATGCGGCAGCAGATGGCTGATTCCGGCATGGGGTCCAGCTCCGTGCAGACGCTGTTTGCGGTGATGGCCGATCCGGAGGCGGGCGCGGGCGAACGGCAGGGATTGCAGGAGGCGTCGATGCGCACCTGGGAATCGCTGCAGTTGCTGAATGCGCTGGATGCGGAAGCTGGGTCGGATCAAGTGTTGGCGCGGGTTGGGGATGGCCGGAGCGTACTTGCGGCTTTGCCGTTTGCCAGCTTGGCCATGTATCGCGGCGATAGCACGCTGGAGTATCGCGTCGCGACGATGCGTTCGGGCGATCCGGATGCCAGTGAGGAGATGCCCGGGGTCTGGCTGCCGGTGCTGAGCGAACGCAATGGCGAGCTGGTTCTGGAGCACGGGCTGCATCAGGAACTGGGGTGGTCTACGTTTGCCGGCCCCGCGGAAATGCGGCTGGTGATTTACGGCGATACGCTTGAGAATCCGATGATCGAGGCGTCCGGCCGTTTGAGCGCGGCGGAAAACTCCGGTGGATGGATGCTGGAGGATGGAGCGAGCGGTCTGGAGCGCGCGGCGGGGCCCAGCTATTCGGCGAAGGGAGTGCTGGCGTCGGTCGAAAGCAAATTGCCGGGGAACAATCGAGTGAAGTTGAGCTACGCCAGCGGCGATGCGCTGGTGTTGCAGACATCGGCGAGTCCTGAGCCGGTGGCTTCCATCCTGAACGGCGCACACGCGCGCCGGGCGCAGATGTACTCGTTGACGCTTTCGGGCACGGTCGAGGGGCTCGAGACGCGCTGGCGAGCGAGCTACCGCTGGCAGCCGGAGTCGACGGTGACTGAGGTTGCGCCTTATGCGCTGAATGCTGCTGATCCGTATCTCAATGTGAACATCCGGCAGCCGATTCACATCGCCGGCCAGGGCGGGTCTGGGCTCGAGGCGCAGTTGGATCTGCGCAACCTGCTTGCGGAGGGCTATCAGCCTTTTGTTACAAGCGATGGTACGCACTTGTACTTTGCCCAGGCGCAACGGTGCGTTCGCGGCGGTTTGGCGTTTACCTTCTAGCTTGCGAGCTGTCGCGGACGGCTGGTTTCTATTGCACTTTCCCAAAATTTGATTGTCTTCTTGTACTGCTCAGGTTGGGGTGGTCCGCAAAGAGGTATGTCTGGGTGGTTTCTTGACCTTTCGCTGTGAGCTGCCGGGAACTGCGGTAATGGCCGCCAGACGGCAGTTGGCGAAGACTCACGCACCTTGCTTTCAGGCGCTATAGAACAACCAACCTTGTCGACGGAGGTCTCGTGAGTTTACGCCTATCGGAAATTCTGCAATTCCTTCCAGAATGCCGGCCAGGTTTGCTTCGGCGGTCCGCAGAGATATATGTCGTCGAATTGAGTAGATTCTTCGTTGTTTTGCGTGACTGGGTATGGGATCTTGGCTGCTAGCTGGCAGGAATTCAGTTCGCGATTGAGAAAATCGGGTGCGAGGCCGACGACGATCAACGTGGATGGCGGCGGCTGTCGATATCCGCGCAGCCATGCGGTGTTGGTGCCACCAAGAGCTGGCGGCAAGCGGTAGGCGGGGCCTAGAATTTCGACTGCGCCCTGTTCGCCGTAGTTGCCTGCGAGGATGGCTGCGCCGGCTTGCTTATCTGGAGGCAGCGAATCGCGAACGCGCGCGAGAGTTTGAAGCATGATGTCCCAGCCGAGTTCTTCGCGGAGGTTGTTGTTGTTTGCCAATGCGAAGAGATACAGCGGGCCGGTGGTGGCGATCGGAATGAGGAAGGAGCAGATTGCGATTCCGACGAGGAGGACGGCGTTGAGGTAGACGCCGGCGATAGCGATACGCACGAACGGGGGACGGGAATCGAGCCAGCGCTCGGCAACTACGGCGCCCAGTGCAACCAGCATGGGATAAGCGGCGGCGAGATAATAACTGCGGCCTTCCTTGAGGATGAAAAGCAACAACGGAATCAGGAACATCCAGGCCAGGATGCGATAGCGGGGACTGCGCAGGGCGGAGACCAGACCGGCCAGCCAAAGCAGCGCTGCGACAGGGTTGAGGCAGGTGGTGAACTGCTGTCGCAGAAAGCCGCTGGCGCGGCCGATGAGGACGTCCCGATGATGGATGGATTTGAGGAACTGGTAGGAGATGAAATTGTGGCGAAGCTGCCACAGGAAGTTGGGCAGGAAGAGCAGCAGCGCCAGCGCTACCCCGGCCCAGAACCATTTGGAGAGAAAATATCGGCGAGCGCGGGTAAAGGCCATACCGCCGAGAATGCCGGCGATGAGGAAGGCGATGTTGTACTTGGTCATCATCCCCAGCCCAAGTACCGCGCCGATCGGAAGCCACCAGCGGGGATTTCCTGAGTTCAAAAGACGGACGACGCACCAGGCGGCGAGTACCCACCAGAGTTGGTCGAAGGAGGTGTACTGGAATTCGGTACCTTCAAAGAGGAAGATGGCGGAAAGCGCGATGGAGAGCGCCGCGGCAGCCTGGGCCATGATGCGTCCGCCCAGATCGCGCGCCATCATCCCGGTGAGCAGGATGATGGCGGACTGGGCAAGCATGGAAAAAAGACGCAGACCCACGAGCGACAGACCAAAGACCGAGAGAAGAATTCGTTCGAGGAACGGAGTTACGGGCGGATACGCGACGAAACCCCAGTCGAGATGGCGCGCGTCGGTAAGGAACTGAAGCTCGTCGCGATGGAAACCGTAGCGGTTATCGGTGGCCAGGTGCAGCAGCGCGATTCCAGCGGCGACGACGGCAACGGAGAGGAGTCCGAGACGCGATTTCCAGGGAGGGCGGTCATGCAAAGATTGTTCCGCCGCGGCGCTGCTGGGAGTGGTGTCCATGTCTGTTGCCAGTCTATTGCAGGGAACTGGAGCGCCGGCCGATTGTGCTGAAGTTGCGCTGAACGGAGTTGAAGGACGATGCCTTCAAGGGAGTTTGCGGAATTGCCCTACGCTGTTAGAATAGAAAAGTTGTTTCCCTTGTGGGGCTGTAGCTCAGCTGGGAGAGCGCCTCGTTCGCAACGAGGAGGCCAGCGGTTCGATCCCGCTCAGCTCCACCAAAAACCAAACATTTAGCGCGAAAATCTGCGGCCAATCTGAAAGCTGGAATGGGGCCATTCGGCAAGCGAAGCTGCCTTGCCCGGTTCCAACACCGGAGAGGCCACCCTCTCTCCGGCATCCCGCTTCTCATCTCCGATAGTCTCTGCGTAGGCCGCCAACGTCATGTCTGGCGTCGAGTGCCGCATGAGTTCCATGCCGACTCTGGGGCCTATTCCGGCCGATTCCGCTTCGATGATTTGAGTTCTATCTAGCCATTGTTGCCAAATTACTTCAGGCCTTCTGCAATGGTTTTTGTCAAGGAGCCGTTCGCGTCGTCGTCATTCAATGCCCACACATACGCGCCGCCAAGCTTGTTCTTCTTGATATAGGTGGTTTTCGCTGCCGCTGAGGCTGGGTTGTCGTAGGAATAGAAAGTTCCGGTGGTGGGGTTGTAGAGCGTTGCTCCGACTCGTGCCGGGTCGTACCAGGCAGTGTAGCCATTCTTGTTCGTGAGGTTTTCGACAGTGGAGTAGGTCAGAAATCCCGCAGTCAGCAGGGTGTCGCAGCCTGACGAGGCCGCTGTCTTGCTCGGATTCGGACAAAGACCGGAGCCGTCGGCCAAAAGAACCGGGGAATCGCCTGTCGATTTCTGATATAAGCCGTGGTTGGCGCCTGGGACGCCCGTCCAGCCCACGGCATACAAGGGCAAACCCATGGTGTACTTGGCTGCCGGCACACCCGCCTTGAGGTAGGCTCTTACGGTTGCATCGATATAGCGGTCGCCGGTGTACGCAGGGTCCGAAGCTACATCGTAGAGCGAGGATGATTCATTGGTTTGCTTGTCCCAGGTTCCAGCATAGTCATAGCCATCGATGGTGAGGAAATCTACCTGCGCAGCGGCGGCCTTCAACTCGATGTTGGCATATTTCCTGGGGTCTGCGGGTGAGTCGAACGTCAAGGTATACTTTTTGCCCGTGATCCTGGTCAGAGCGTTGAGTTGGGCGCGGAACTCTTTCAGCAGAGCAGTGAAGTTTTGCTTGTCCGCCGCCGCGGGGAACTCCCAATCGATATTGAAACCGTCGAACAGACCTGGAGCGCGAACACCGGGCGCGA
>Ga0302325_10035998_pt1 | contig 10097 bp, 8 predicted proteins | sample Palsa_T0_2_FD_201948 | JGI IMG/M metagenome (GOLD analysis project Ga0302325, IMG submission 201948) | Peat permafrost microbial communities from Stordalen Mire near Abisko, Sweden - Palsa_T0_2 | ecosystem: Environmental > Terrestrial > Soil > Palsa > Peat permafrost | place: Sweden: Abisko... | reverse complement strand
GACGCGTGGGGTCTAGGTCAGCTAGACGTGATCTAGCCCCAGGTCTAGCCCCAGGTCGAGCCCGTCGTCGACCCAGGTGGTGCGTCGGCGATGAGTCTGTCGCTGTGCCGGTTCGCCGCACGTCAAGTCGCCTGCACGGAGGTGCAGCAATTCCGGCGCTTGCTGTTCGGAGCCGTTGATGCTGGCCGACGCGCGCGGGAACGGGATCTCCGCGAGCGCCACCGCCGAGGCGCGTCGAGGACGCCGATCGTCTGTCAGACCTGGCGCGGTGCGGGCGTCATGGGTCGCGTGTGCTGCCAGGCGTGCCAGCTTCGGCTGAGGGTGTAGGACGCGAGTCCGATCGTGCCGACGAAGAATCCGATCGGCCAGTTGGTCTCGTATGAGGCGACGATCGCAGTCCAGACGGTCGCGATCGCAAGGAGCACGGATAGGACGATCGCCCGAGGCGGGCTGCTGGTGAGAGCTCGTGCCGTACCGGACGGCGCGATCATGAGGCTGAACATGAGGAAGGCGCCGACGACGGGTACGGTCATGCTGGTTGCGAGCGCCATGACAGTGAGGAAGCCGACTTCGATGCGGTGCGGGCGCAGGCCGCGCGCCTCGGCGACCTCGGCGCTGACGGAGCTGAGGAGGAGCGGGCGGTACAGGCAGCCGAGAGCGAGGATGCACGCGACGCCGAGTGCGCCGATCGGGAGGAGTTCGCTGCGGCTGACGCCGAGGATCTCGCCGAAGAGAAGCGAGTAGATCTCGGGCGCGTATTCAACGCTCATGCTGAGGAAGAGTGAGCCGAGTCCGAGCATGAGCACGAGGGTGAGCGCGGTGGCGACGTCGTGGCGGCCGCGTCTGCCGAGGAGGCCGATGATGAGAGCTCCGCCGACCGCGAAGACGCCGAGGCCCAGGATCGAGCTCAGTCCCAGCAGGGAGGCGCCTGCTGCGCCGGCGAAGGCGCTCGGAGGCAGGGCGTGCGCCGCGAACGCCGACCGGCGTAGAACGGCGAAGAAGCCGACGATGCCCGCGACGACCGCGACCATGGTTGCCGCGATCCATGTGTTGATCATCAGACTCGAGAACACGCGAGTTACCTCTTCCTCGAGTTGAGCGGCAGCCGTGTGAGCAGGTAGAAGCTGAAGACGAGCGCAACGATGAGGAAGCTGGCCGGCCAGCCGTGTTGAACGGGCGGCCAGTAATAGCTGTCGTATGCGAGCAGGATGCCGAGCAGTGTTGCGAGCACACCAAGCGCCGCCGCGACGGCGATCGCGAGGCCGGGGCGCTTGGTCAGGCGCAGCGCGGAGGCGGGCGGACCGATCAGGAGCGCGGTGCTGAGCACGGCGCCAATCGTGAGCGCCGCCAGGGAGACCGCGAGGGACACGGCGGCAAGGTAGACCGCGCCCACCGTGCGTACCGGGACGCCGCGCGCCGCCGCGAGCTCGGGGCTGAGCGAGCTCAGGAGCAGCATGCGGTGACAGGCGACGACGAGCCCGAGCGCGAGCAAGGCGAGCAAGGCGATGGTCGGGATCAGCGAGGGTTCGATCGCGAACAGCGAGCCGAACAGGATGGTGACCGAGAGCCCGGTGGTGCTCGAGGAGGTCGTGTCGAGGTACAGGAACAGGGCGGCGAGGCCCAGTCCGGCTCCGAGCACGATGCCGGTCGCGAGGTCGCGCGTAGGCCGGTGTCGGGAGCCGAGCATCTCGATCCCGCCGGCGCCGACGAGTGCACTCGCAATGAAGCCCCAGAGAGGGTTGACGCCGACCAGGAACGCGCCCGATCCGCCTGTGGCGCCGAGATCTCCGAGTGCTTCACCGGCGAACGCCTGGCCGCGGATGACCGCGAAAACGCCGACCCACGCGGTCACGAGGGCGACCAGCGTGCCGGCGAGCGCCGCCGTGTGCACGGTGCTGTTCGTGAAGAACCCGGGCTCGAAGATCCATGACACGACGACAGCCAGCTAGGCCAAGAGGTGGACGGTGAACTCGTCGTGTTCGGTCGCATCGAGCCCGCCCGTGGGCGACCCGGCCGGTTCGGCGACGACGAGAACGCGGTCGTGCACGCGCAGCACGTCCACGTGATGGCCGTAGAGAGCGCTGAGCACGTTCGAGCGCACGACCTCGTCGGTCGTCCCGCTCGCGGCGCGACCCGCTGCGAGGTACACGATGCGGTCCATCACCTGGAGCAGCGGGTTCATGTCGTGGGCGGAGATCAGCACCGCGATCTGCTGCTCGCGTGCGATCTGCGCGATCAGCGCGACAACCTCCTGCTCGCTGCGGATGTCAAGGTTGGCGAGCGGCTCGTCGAGCAGCAGGAGCTTGGGTGCGCTGATCAGCGCGTGGGCGATCAGGATCCGCTGCTGCTCGCCGCCGGAGAGGTCGCCCACGCGGGCGTCGGCGAAGCTGAGCGCGCCGACTGCCGCCAGCATCTCGTCGACGAGCGCGCGTCGGCGAGCGGAGCGCAGGGGCATGCCGAGGCGGTGGCCATCGAGCCCGAGTGCGACGACGTCCCGGGCTCGCAGTGGCATGTCGGGGTCGAACAGAACCTTCTGCGGCACGTAGCCGATCGACGGGTTGCGGCGGGCCCGTGCAGCGCCATCCACCAGCACGGTCCCCGCGCTCGGCTGCTGGAGACCCAAGACGACCCTCATCAGCGTCGTCTTGCCGGCGCCGTTGGAGCCGATCAGGCCGGTGAACTCACCCGGCCTGATCGTGAAGCCGACGTCGTGGAGGATCTCGCGGCCGGACAGCCAGACCTCGACCCCCGCGAGGGTCAGAATCCCGGCGCCGTCGATCTCTCCGCCGAGCGGTGGGCTCATCCGAGCTTCGTTGTCGACTGTCTGTGTGCGAGCGCGTGCTCCAGCGCGTCGACCTCGGCGAGCATCCATGACGCGTAGTCGTAACCGGGGGTGGGCATCGTCTCGTAGACGGCGACGACCGGGACGTGGTTCCTCAGGGCGAGAGCGAGCAGCGACTCGGTGATCGAGTCGGTCACCTGCCGGTTGTAGAGGAACGCTTTCACCTCGTGGCGGGTGATCAGGCTCTGCTCGAGGGAGATGCCCTGCGGCGAGGGATCGACGCCGTTCATGATGTCGGCCTGAAGCGTCCACGGTGTGCGGTTGTCGATTCCCGCGGCCTCGAGCATGTAGTCGGCGACTGGCTCGGTCGTCGCGACCGGTGCGTCGGGGAACATCGTTTTCACCCTCGCGATCGCCCGGTACCAGGGCTGCAGCGACGAGTCGAAGCTCCGGAGCCTCGCCTCAAAGTACGCGGCGTGGGCAGGAAGGAGGCCGGCGAGATCGGCGGCGATTGCCCTGGCGACCGCGGGCATCGTCTTGGGGCTGTACCAGAGGTGCGGGTTGGCCGTGCTGTCGGGCAGTCCGAGCAGCGTCTGGACGTCGACCACCTTGCGCGTCGAACTCGGGGAGGCAGCCTCGATCTTGTTCATGAAGCCGTCGTAACCGAGGCCGTTCTGGACGACGAGCCGCGCCGTGCTCACGACCTCTGCCGCGCTCGGGCTGAGCTCGAAGGCGTGCGGGTCGGTGTTCGGGTTACTCATGATCGAGCTCGCCGTGACGTAGATGCCGCCGATCTGAGCGATCACGTCCGCGTACTGGTTCTCGGCGCCAACCGCGACCACGGTGCGCGTGCGCACGATCGCTGCGAAAGCCGGGCCGGACGATGCCCCAGTCGCGACTACAAACAGCGTCACCGCCCCGGCGAGCACGGTTGCCAGCGTCGGACGAGCGCCGAGCAGGCTCCGGGCTGTCAGCCGCGGGAGCTCGCGGCGTGCACCTCGTCTCGTGCCCACGACGGGAACAGTAATCACTCTTATTCTCTTCTGTCAACTTGCGTCCGGCAGAACCCAACAATGAGAGCCGCTATCATCTCCCCGGTGTCCGCGCCGCACGGTCATGACGACTGGGTCGAAGCGACCGTCGGTTCGCTCAACAGGAAAGGGCTCAGAAACGGCAGTGCCCGGCGCGCCGTGATCGAGCTCCTCGCCGCGCAGAAGTGCTGTCTCAGCGCACAGGAGATCTTCGACACACTCCGGACCTCGGACCGGCGCGTCGGGATCGCGAGCGTCTACCGGATCCTCGACCTCCTGACCTCGCAGGGGTTCGCGCAGCGAATCGATCTCGGCTCGGGCGTCTCCCGCTACGAGCCGATCTGGCCCGACAGTCACCATCATCACCACCTGATCTGCGACAGCTGCGGCAAGGTCGACGCGTTTCAGGACTCGGCACTCGAACACGCACTCGGGCGCGTCGAGGCGAACTCGGGCTATGCCGTCGCGGGCCACGACGTTGTCCTGCACGGCACCTGCCACGACTGCCGGTGATCGCGCCGCGGCCCGAAAGCACCCGGCCTGTTGCTGTCGGCCGGCTCGCTGCGGGGATGGTCCGGGAGCAACGCCCGAGTCTCCGCGGACGGGGGTGAACGCGCGGCCGCGCTCGGCAGCTGACACGCGCCTCCTCGTCCGAGAGAAGGCACCCGGGGCTCGCTGCCGGCTCGCGTTGCTCACCGGCGAGCCGGCCCCCGTCGCCGTTGCTGTTGGTGCCGGCGGGCCGGGCAGGTGGTACCCGACCTGGTGACGCCGCGGCCGGATGACCTGTTCCCGACTACCGTTGCATGATGGCGGTGAGTGCGTCGACGACCTGCGGGTCGAACTGGGTTCCGCGGTTGGTTTGGAGTTCGAGCAGGGCTTCTGCTGATGTGTGTGCAGCGCGGTAGGAGCGAGTGGTGGTGATCGCGTTGTATGCGTCGCAGCAGGCGACGATTCTCGCGACGAGGGGAATATCCTCTCCCGCCAGTCCGTCGGGGTAGCCGTTGCCGTCGTAGTTTTCATGGCACGAGCGCACGATCGTCCCGACCTCGGCGAGGAGCCCGCCGACGGGGAGAAGGAGTTTCTCGCCCTCGCTGCTGTGGGTGTTGATGATCGCGCGTTCGGCGGGGGTAAGTGGCCCTGGCTTGTTGATGATCTCGCCGGGGATCTTGATCTTTCCGACGTCGTGCAGCAGCGCGGTGAACTCTGCCTTGCGGCGCGATCGTTGGTCAAGGCCGAGGTCGTCGCAGACCGCGAGGACGAGGTCGACCACGGCGCGGCTGTGGGCGCCGGTGTATGCGTCGTCCGCCTCCACGACGTCTCCGAGGAGAAACGCGGTGCCGCGATAGGCCGTCGAGAGCTCGATTGCCTGGTCGAGCCTCTGGGTGCGCTCACGGGCGAAGATCCAGATCAGGCCGAGGAGCGGGAGTGGCAGCAGGATGGCCGGTTTCGTGATGAGGGCTGCGGTCGCCGCGGTGAGCCCCACCGGCGCGAGGAGTGCGTCGACCATGAACACCCAGAGCAGTGGTCTGAGCAACTGGCCGGGCGGGATGCGAAGCGCGAACCACTCCCGCGTCACCGAGGTTGCGTAGTCGGTGGCCGATTGGGCCAGAAGCGCGATCAGCAGGATCCCCCAAGCTGCGAACCGCGGACTGGGCTCGTTGAAGGCGAGGAAGACGAGCGCCGGGCCGAGTGAGTACCAGGCGTTCCCGATGACGACCACGACGCGGCCGGGCGCGAACTTGCCACGCACGAACTCGGGCAGGTGGCCGAGCACGAGCCCGAGCGCGACCGAGATCGGAACGAGTCTCGCGGGGAGCAGGAACAGCATCGGCACCAGGAAGACCTCGGTCGGGATGGTGCTACCGCTGCCGACCTCGAACTCGATGCGGGATCCGATCGCGAACGCCGTCACGAGCAGCGCGAAGAGAAGAGGCGACTCTGCCCGCCGCGTGGGGGCGAACACTGCGAGGGGAATCGCGATGCTCAGGAAGGCTCCCGCGAACAGCCAGCGGGTCACCTGCTCACGCCCACGGAGCCCCGTCCGCTTCCTCGCGCGTCCTTCGGTCAGCAGTTGCTCGGCGACCGGATCGAGATCCGCGATGGAGGCCGCACTCATGCTTCTCCTATCGGCTTCAGGGCTCCAAATATGTAGCTCGGGTCGCTCGTCCGAGGAGTGTGCAACGTTCGTCCTGCAGCACGTTTCTTCCCCGATCCTTCGCAGGGCGAAGCAGCCGCGAGGTGACTCGGCCAGTGCGTGTGGGGCGCCGGCGACTCACCACGCGAGAATGCGCACAGCGTGAATCCCTCTCAACTGCAGGTGTCGAGGGCCGACTCGCCCGTACATGCTCGCGAGCAGCGACCGGCGCGAGGCGAGTGGGTCGTCGAAGGCGGGCGGCGCCCGAAACGCGCTGGGCTCGTGCCAGCCGCGGGCGCAGGGTGACGGCGCGGACGGTCGACGCAATTCCGCAATTCACCCCTGTGCGGGGAAAGCGTGCCGTGCGCGGTCGCCTTCGCGGGCGATCTCACGGTTCGTCTGCACCTGCCCGAACGCACCGTCTCCAGCCGGTCTCCCCTGCCGCCCAGCCTGGTTCCCGTGCATGCCGGATCCGGTGGCGGCGGCGCTCGAGGCGCCGACGTGCTCGCAAATGGTGAAAGGGTGATGTGGGCCGAAAAGGCCAGTCTGTACTATGCCGCTGCGGTGACAAGGTTGCGGTTTTGCGTGCTGGTGATTGCGGGGCTCGTTTTGACGACCGGTTCGAGCTCCGCCGCGGGTGGGGGCGCGCGGCCGTGGCGGGACAACGGCTGGGGTCCGTGGATTACGCGGGTGTGCTCGCTGCCGATTCCGGCGGTTGCAGGGTGCGACGCGGACGTCGTCACCAACTCCGGAGGTACGCCGCTGGCGTCGTCGTCGCCGCCACCGAACGCCTACGCGCCGGGCCAGTTCCACTCCGCCTACGACCTGCCGACGAGCGCGCCGAACTCCGAGACGATCGGAATCGTCGACGCGTACAACGACGCGAACGTCGCGAGCGACCTCACGACGTTCGACACCTACTACGGTCTCCCGGCGTGCACGGCGGCCAATGGCTGCTTCACGAAGGTGAACGAGAGCGGCGGTACGAGCTACCCGAGTTCGAACTCCGACTGGTCGCTCGAAATCTCGCTCGATGTCGAGATGGCGCATGCGATCTGTCAGAACTGCAAGGTTCTGCTGGTCGAGGCGAACTCGGCCTCGCTCGCGGACCTGGGGACGGCCGAGAATGAGGCCGTCGCCCTCGGGGCGAGTGTGATCTCGAATTCGTGGGGTGCGTCCGAGTACTCGAGCGAGACGTCAGACGAGGCATCGTACTTTCACCATCCCGGAGTCGCGATCACTGCGTCCGCCGGCGACGCGGGATACGGCGTCGAGTTCCCGGCTGCGTCGCAGTACGTGACCGCAGTCGGGGGGACGACCCTGAACCTGAACAGCGCCGGCGGCTACGGGAGCGAGAGCGTCTGGAGCGGGACGGGAGCCGGCTGCTCGCGGTACGAGCCAAAGCCGTCCTGGCAGCACGACACGGGTTGCTCGAAGCGAACGGTCAACGATGTCGCCGCCGATGCCGATCCGAACACGGGGGCCGCGGTCTACGACTCGGTGAGCTATTCGGGCCAGTCGGGCTGGTTTCAGGTGGGCGGGACGAGTCTCGCCTCGCCGCTGATCGCGGCCGTGTACGCGCTCGCGGGTACCCCGGCGAGCGACGTCGCCGGATCGGTGCCGTATGCGAATGCGGGCTTACTGCACGATGTCACCTCGGGCAGCGACGGCAGCTGCGGCGGCACCTACCTCTGCACCGCGGGACCCGGCTACGACGCGCCCACCGGTCTTGGCACCCCCGACGGCCTCGGTGCCTTCTCGAGCGCACCGGCGACGGTTCCGGGTGCGCCGACGGGGCTGGCGGCGACGGCGGGGAACGGGTCGGTGGCGCTCTCCTGGACGGCTCCGAGCAGCAACGGCGGCTCGCAGCTCACTGGCTACAGCATTTATCGCGGGACGACGAAGGGCGGTGAGGGGACGACGGCTGTCGCAACGGTGACCGGCACGAGCTACGCCGACACGGGGGTGACCAACGGCACGACCTACTACTACGAGGTGAGCGCGGTCAACAGTGTCGGCACGGGTCCCGCATCGAACGAGGCGTCGGCGACGCCGCAGGCGGTGACGGGCGACTTCTCGCTCAGCATCTCGTCGCCGTCGTCTCGCTACCTCGGCTCGTCAGGGAGCGCGAGCTACACCGTCACCATCACGCCGAGCAACGGCTTCTCGGGTGCGGTGAGCCTCAACGTCACGGGTCTGCCGGCCGGGGTGAGCGGGTCGTTCTCGCCCAATCCGGCAACCTCTTCATCGACGTTGACATTGACGTGGTCTGGCGAGCGGTTCAGCCGGACGACGTTCACCGTCACGGGCACCAGTGGCAGCCTCTCGCACAGCACGAGCGCGTCGCTCCAGCTCCGCTGAACCTCCGCCACGACGATCGCCTGAGCGCCTCCAGCGTCGGCCTCCATCCCTCCGGCGCGCGCGGTGGTCACTCCGGAGGGGCTCTGCGCGCCCTGATCGTGCGCTCCACCTGCGGCGCGCGGCGCGCGGGCACCCCCCAGCCGCCGCGGAACCGGCCCGCGAAGCGAGGGTCGCTGCGGTGCCGGCGCCTCGAGCCGCTCCGAGGCGACGCCATGCGATGGGAGCCACGGGTGCCGGTGTGACCGCAGCCGCCGATCCGGGCCGGATGGGCGGCCCCCTTACCCGGAGTGGGCGACGCCGTCGCTATCGGTTGGAACGCCCCGTCGGCGCTCGCGGCCGTTGCCTGCGGTACGTCGCACCAAGGCCGCGGGCAACCGGACGACGGCTCCGCGGTCGCTGGGCCGTGGCATCGATCGCGCGGCGAACGGGTCGCCGGACGCGCCCGGATGCTAGGGTTTGTGGGGTACGTTTTCACGGTCGTCATCTGCCGTGGCAGTGGTGGGAAACCGGGAGAAGGATCACTCCGAGTCGGGTCGCGAGGGCCCGCGGAGGGTACGTGTGTGTCGCAAAGGCCGAGATCACTCGACCGATGGGATCCAGTAAACGCGAGGAGGTTGAAAAGAAATGCGGAAGTTGGTCGTGGAAGCCGAGTCGGTGCAGCGGCTCGTTGTGCTTGCTGTCTTCGGTGCCGCCGTCGTGACGCTGCTCGCCATGAGCGGGACCCTTGCGAAGGCGGCAACGCAGAAGACCGCCGGTTCAACAGCCTCGATGGTTGTGTCGACGAAGACGCTGCCGAAGCTCGGCACCGTTTTGGTCAACGCACAGGGCTTTACGCTCTACATGTTCGTCCCCGACGCACGCAAGAAGGTCACCTGCGTGGGCTCGTGCGCGGTTGCTTGGCCGCCGCTCAAGGTTGCGGCAGGTGCCAAGGTGGTCGCCAGCGGAGCGGCAAAGAAAGCTCTGCTCGGGAGTGACCCGGATCCTGCCGGCGGTCGCGTCGTGACCTACGATGGCTGGCCGCTGTACCGCTGGCTCGGTGACACCGCGCCCGGTAAGGTCACAGGCCAGGCCCTCAACGCGAACGGAGGTCTCTGGTATGTGCTCGCGCCGTCCGGGACTCCGATCAAGACCGCTCTCGCGAAGGCGGTCTCGAAGGGCACAACGACCAAGAAGTCGGGGGGTGCTCAGGCCGATGGTTGCCCGGCCGGGACGACGATCGAACAGAGCGCCCAGAATGACCAAGACGCCGACAACTTCGGTGGTGCGGATGACTTCGACGGCTGTCTGTAGGCGAGGCCTCCGCTTCCGCGCAGCGGCGAGAGGCGGTCAGACGTGGTTCTGCAGGAGGTAGTCGAGCAGGCATGAGCTTGTGAACGGTCTCCGGGCGTTGGAGCCTTCTGGGCGCGCCCGGAGACCCCGGCCCCGGCGAACGACGGTCGCTACATCCCCGAGTCGACGCGGTCCACAAGTTACGCGGCCCAGCTGACGCTGCCGGCATATCGCCCCGGCTGCCAGTGCTGGGCACCCCACCTCGAGGTGTACGCGGAATCGACCGCCACGAGCAGGATGCCTCTGTTCGCAGCGGCGGCGACCGGCCGGTCGCGGAGCCGTCCGGTTGGGCGTCCGATGGACGCCGTGCGCGATCCCTCTGCTGCTCCAAGGTCACGCTCGCACGCAAACAGAACACGCGTACGCTCACCAGAATTCGAGGTAGCGGCAACAGTTGCGAACCCCGGTGCCCAGGTACTCCTTGCGCGTCTTCGACACGGCGGCACGCGCACGTGCCACC
>Ga0302325_10035997_pt1 | contig 10097 bp, 7 predicted proteins | sample Palsa_T0_2_FD_201948 | JGI IMG/M metagenome (GOLD analysis project Ga0302325, IMG submission 201948) | Peat permafrost microbial communities from Stordalen Mire near Abisko, Sweden - Palsa_T0_2 | ecosystem: Environmental > Terrestrial > Soil > Palsa > Peat permafrost | place: Sweden: Abisko... | reverse complement strand
CGGACGAAGAAGGCCGTTTCGGAAAGATTGTTCTCGGCGGCAACCGCTTGCATGACCGCGTCCGGTAGCCACTTTTCCAGCGGGCAGACCGCCGCCGGATTGCCGCCGAACAGGCTGTCCGTGAACGCATCGACCTGATAGATCGGCAGGCGCATCTGTCTGAAACCCGGTCGTGGGCAGAAGTGCGCGCATCTCTTGGCACAACCGGGCGCACGCGGCTATGTCAGCGTGCGTCAAAGGCCGCAAGAGGAGGAAATGGCCAAGCTCAATCTCTCCGTCGCCGTCCGCGACTACGACCGCACCCGCCCGCTGTCCGACGAGATGGTGCAGATCGACGGCGTCGATCCGGTGTTCATGGCGCTCGATCCGGAGGAGATCTTCTTCCGCGCCTTCCGCCATGCTGAATTCGACATCTGCGAATTGTCGCTATCGAGCTTCACGGTCAAGACTGCGCAAGGGGATTGCCCTTATGTCGGCGTGCCGGCCTTCGTCTCGCGCACCTTCCGCCATACCGCGATCTATGTGCGCACCGACCGCATCAAGAAGCCTGCGGATCTCAAAGGCAAGAAAGTCGGCGTGCCGGAATATCAGCTCACCGCCAATGTCTGGGCGCGCGCCATTCTCGAGGACGATCACGGCGTCAAGCCGTCCGACATCCACTGGGTTCGCGGCGGGCTCATCGAGGCCGGCCGGCTGGAGAAAATATCGATCACGCTGCCGGCGGACGTGAAACTTGAAAACGCGCCGCAAGGCCGCACTTTGTCGGGCATGCTGGAAACAGGCGAGATCGACGCCTTTATTGGTCCGCGCGTGCCGGCGCCGTTTGAACGCCGCGATCCCAATGTCGGCTGGCTGTTTGCCGATCCGGTGGCTGCCGCCAAGGACTATTACAAGCGCACCGGCATTTTCCCGATCATGCACCTGATCGGGGTACGCCGTGAGCTCGCGGAACAACATCCGTGGCTGCCGGCGGCCGTGTTCAAGGCCTTCGAGCGTTCCAAGGCGATCGCGCTGGAGAAACTCAGCGACACCTCTTCGACCAAAGTCACCCTGCCTTTCGTCGAGGAACGGCTGATGGAAGCGCGCGCTTTGATGGGGGAAGATTTTTGGCCGTACGGCATCGATGCCAACCGCAAGACGCTGGAGACATTCTTGCGTCACCATCACTCGCAAGGGCTGTCGTCGCGGCTCGTCAAGGTGGAGGAGATGTTCCACGCGGGGACGTTGGAGACATATAAGGTGTGAGTGTTTTCCCCTCTGCCCGCCATGCGGGGAGGTAAGTTACTTCGCCGGCTTGAGCCGCACGTGGATGTTCTTTTCCTGCGTGTAAGCCAGCATCTCCTCCATGCATTCCTCCCGGCCGATGCCGGATTGCTTGTAGCCGCCGAACGGCGCGCCGAGGAAATGCTTTGACACCTCGTTGATCCACACGAAGCCCGCTTGCACCGCAGCGGCGGTGCGGTGCGCGGTCGAGAGGTCATCAGTCCAGATCGACGCAGTAAGGCCATATTCGACAGCGTTCACCTGTTCGAGCATTTTGCCCTCGTCGCTCCATTTGAAGATCGAGAGCACCGGGCCGAAAATCTCTTCGCGCCCGATGCGCATGTTCGGCTGCACGTCGGCGAACACCGTCGGCTCGATGAAGAAGCCGTTAGCCAAAGCGGGATCGGTCGGCTTACCGCCGCCGTGGAACAGGCGCGCGCCTTCCTGCTTGCCCGACTCGATGAAGCCGAGGATGCGCTCGTATTGCGTCTTGGAAATGATCGATCCCATGGTGGTCGCGCGGTCGGTGGCGATGCCGGGCTTGAAGTGGGCGATCTTGGTTTTCACTTTCGCGAGCACGGCGTCGTAGATTTTCTCGTGGATGAAAGCGCGGCTGGTCGAGCCGCAGGATTGCCCGCACCAGGTAAAATTCATGCCGCCGACCACGCCGCCCGCGACGTCATCGGGATCGGCGTCGGGATAGGCGATCAGCGCATTCTTGCCGCCGAGTTCGAGCATAACGGGCTTGAGCGTATCGGCGGCGGCCTTCATCACCGCGCGTCCGGTCGGCACCGAGCCGACCAGCGCGATCATGGCAACCCCGGGATGCGCGGACAAAGTCGCGCCCGCCTCGCGGCCACCCGGCACGATGTTGAGCACACCCGGCGGCAGGATGCCGCCGATCAGTTCGGCCAGCCGCAGCGACGACAGCGGCGCCTGTTCCGGCGGTTTCATCACCACGGTGTTGCCGGTCGCCAGCGGCGCGCCGGATTTTCCGGCGCAGAACATGAAGGGGTGATTGAACGGAATGATGCGGCCGACGACGCCGCGCGGCTCGCGCACGGAGAAATTGACCACGCCCGGTCCCATCGGGATCGACGCGCCTTTCACTTCCGTCACCAGGCCGGCGTAGAAATCGATCTGCGCGGCGGCGACGGTCGCGTCCATGACCATCTCGTGCACCGGATTGCCGCAATCGGCGGCGTCGATCATAGCGAGCTCATCGGCGTGCTCGCGCAGCACGTTGGCGATGCGCTTGAGCAGCCGCGCGCGCTCGAGTGGCGGCGTATTGCGCCAGCCCTCGAAGGCTGATTTCGCAGCCCCGATCGCGGCGTCGATATCGGCGGCGCCACAATCGGCGACCGGGCCGAGCGACTCGGCCGTGCCGGGATTAATCGTATCGACATAGCGGCCGGATTTCGGCGCGTGCCATTGCCCGCCGTAGAACGCGTCGCGGTGCTCGGGAAGATTGAGCGGCTCGGCTTTGACGGATTTAAGCGGCACAGCGGTGTTCATGGTCGTTTCCTCTGTTTTTTAGCTTTTCGCGCGCGTCATCGCCGCGGTCATGCTGGCGCTGTAACCCGGCTCGACGCGCACATCGACGATGGCGACTTGTCCGGCATCGACGGCGGCGATGGCCTTTACCAGCGTTGCGGCGAGATCGCTCGCCTTAGCGATCGGACCGAAGCCAGCGGCACCTTGCGCTCGCCCCATGGCGGCGAGATCGATGTCCGGATCGGCCATGCGCTGGCCGATCCATTTATTCTCCACCGGGCGCGCGCGCATGCGCGCCATGCGCTCCTGGTGCAGTTCGTCGTTGTAGAACGAACGATTGTTGGCGATGACGAACAAGAGTGGAATCTTGTAATGCACCGCCGTCCAAACGGCGGTGACGCCCATGAGGTAATCGCCGTCGCCGCAGACCGCGACCGGCAGCCGGCCGGAATTTTTCAGCGCCAGCGCCGCGCCGACGGAAATGCCCGGGCCGCCGCCGACGCCGCCGCCGCCGTCGGAACCGAGGAAGTCGAGCGGATGGCGGAAGATCCACCAGCGGTCCTCCCAGGAGATCGGCAAGTGCGTGAGCGTCGCCGGCCGTTCGCCGAGGACTTGGCGCAGCGCGCGCGCGATGTGCTCGTTGGTGAAGCCTGGCGGCTCATGGTCGGCCGCTTGGGCCTGCGGCTGCGGCGCGGCGCGCGGCTTGCCGGTGGTGCCCATGGCCTTGACCAATTCCGCAACGACGAGATCGGGGTCGGCGGAAAGGAACAGATCGACCGGCGGCAAAGCCTGATGATCCATGCTCCAGCCATTGTGGATGCGGTAATCGAGCGAGACTTGGATGATCTTCGCGGTAGGCGAGGGGCCTACGGCGCGCAACGCGCCGGCAAGATCGACCCAGTCGAGGCTCAGGATCACGTCGGCGCCGCGTACGGCGGGGATTGTATCGGGGGTGACGTCGCGCGGCGCACCGGCATGGAGCGGATGATCGGTGGGGAAGCTCGCGCCGATCTTCAGATCGGTGACGACGCTGGCGTTGAGGGCTTCGGCGAGCGCGATGCGGGCGTTCCAGGCGTCTTCGCTGCGCGAGGCGCGGCCCGCGAGCATCACCACCTGCTTGGCCGATTTGAGCATCGCCGCCGCCTTGTGGATGAGGTCGGCGGGCGCGGCGGTGACCACCGGCGGCATGTAGCGCGCCGCATCGATCGGCGGCAGTTGCTCGGCGAGCTTTGCCTCCTGCATCTCGGCGTCGAGGTTGATGTAGACCGGGCCTTGCGGTGCGGTATTGGCGATCCAGGTGCCGCGGAGGAGCGCTTCGCGTGCGGCGCCCGGCGAGGCCGGCTGGTCGTCCCACTTGGTATAGTCGCGAACGAGCGCACCCTGGTCGCGCGCGGTATGGATCCAGTCGATCCACGGCCGCCGCGTCACGGCGTCGACCGGGCCGGTCGCGCCCAGCACGAGAACCGGCATGCGGTCGCACCAGGCGTTGAATATCGCCATGGAGGCGTGCTGCAGCCCGACGTTCGAATGCACCGCGGCAGCCATCGCCTTGCCGGTGACCTTGGCATAGCCGTGGGCGATGGCGACGGCGGATTCCTCGTGCACGCAAAGCAGCATCTGCGGCGCGGTATTGCCAAGATAATTGACGATACTGTCGTGCAGTCCGCGATAGCTCGCTCCCGGCGTGAGCGAGATATAGGGGATCTCAAGTGCGTGCAAAGTCTCGGCGACCACGTCGCTGCCGAAACCGGGCGCGTTGACGCCGGCGGGTGTCGGGCGTTCCAGCGCCCCGATCGACGCGTCGGCGGCGGCCGGTTTCCCGGGATGGCGCGCGGTTGCGGGTTGGGACGGAGGCATCGGCGGCGTTCCTCGATTTCTAAAGGCTTCTCAGGCGGGATCGAACCGGATCACGAGCCCTGACGCAAGCGGGCCAGCAGCTTGACGCCAGCATAGCCGTCCGCCGGCTCCATGCCGACCCGGCGTTGGAAATCGCGCGCCGCGAGCGTCGTCGCGAGGCCGATGCGGCCATCGGCGCCGCCGGTGTCGAACCCAAGCGCAGTGAGCCGGCGCTGGATTTCCTCAATTTCGGCCAGCGTCGGGGCCGGCTCGCTGCCTGGGAATTGTTGCACGAAAGGCGCGCCACCGACACAGCGATCGCCGAGATAGACGAGTGCAAGCGCATAGGTCATCGACGGATTGTAGCTCTTCGCGGCGAAGAAATTTGGGCCGATCAGGAATGCCGGACCTCCCGGCACCGGCACCCACGATCGCGCAGTGGCGTTTGGCTGCGGGTAGGGCTCGCCGTCGGCGCGGGTGACGCCAAGCGCCTGCCAGGCGGCATAGCTGCGCGACGTATTGCTGCCGTGCGAGCCCGGCAGGCGCACTTCATAGCCCCAATGTTCGCCGCGCCGATAATTGCCGCGTTCGACAAAATAGCGCGCGGTCGATGCGAGCGCGTCGTCGGGCGGGCCAAACGGCGAAATCTTGCCGTCGCCGTCGTAATCGATGCCGACATGCAACCAGACTTCCGGCATCCACTGGGTATGGCCCATGGCGCCGGCCCATGAGCCGATGAGTGCCTCCGGCGTGCTCCAGCCGCGCTGGATGATGGTCAGTGCGTTGATCAGCTCGCTTTCCCAATAGGCGCGGCGGCGCGGCTCGCCCCAGGCGAGCGTCGCCAGCGACGGGATGACAGGCCGCATATGATTTTTCTCGACGACGGGATCGCCGAACGCCGACTCGATGCCCCACACGCCGAGCATGAACGCAGCTTCGACGCCAAAATCCCGTTCGATACGGGAGAAGAGCGGCGCGTATTGTTTCGCTTTTTCTTTGCCGGCGCTGATTTTCCAGTCGGAGGTGGCGCGGTTGAGATATTGCCAGAGCTGTTGATTGAACTCGGGCTGATTGCGGATTGCCTCGAGCGCGGTCGTGTCGGGCTTAACCGCGCTCATGACGCGCGTGTAGGTCTCCGGTTCGATGCCGTGGGCGATCGCTTTTGAGCGGAACGCGGCGATCCACTGCTCGAACGGCATGAGCATGAGGATGGGCGTGGCGTGGGCGCCCGCGGTTTTCGGCAGCATCAGCCCGGCAAAGGCGCCGGCGATGGCCTTGAAGAAAGCGCGTCGTGCAATGCTGGGCGACGGTCTCATGCTCGCCTTGTTTGTGGTCACTACGGGTCTCGCTCTCTGGCGCGCTCTTCGGCTCGGATTTTCCCTGCACCATAGCATCCGCCGCCGATGGCGGGGACGGTACCGAAGGATTGGGCACGGGCGTGGCGTCGGTGGAGGGCGCAGGAGCGGAACCAGCCAGCGCAACGCCGTTGACGACCTGCCCGCGGGCGCCGATCAGCCGCTCGTAAGCCGCGACCAGCGTCATGTAGGGATTGACGAACAGCCAGCCTTGCCGCGTCGGCACCTGCACGTTGAAATGCAGATGATAGGAAGTGCCGCCTTCGCGCGCGCCGTAGTCGCCGACCGGGCCTAGCAGTTCGCCCGCGGTCAGCGCGCGCCCGCTGACCATGCCGGCCAAGTCTAGCATGTGCGGATTCATGTGCAGGTAGCGGAAGCGGATATGCTCGCCCGGCGCGTCGACCACGAGATAGAGCGCCTCGTCGCCTGGTGCGCGCAAAGCCACGCCGTCGCGCGCGGCGACCACCTCGTCCTGATAGGGCTCGCAACGGTCGGCGTCTTCGTTGCGCAGCTTGCATGAACTCGGCCGTATATCCTCGCCCTGGTGGCCAAGCCCGCCGGGACATTGGGTGACATCGTAGTAGCGGTGCTCGCAGAAATTATCCCGCCACGGATAGGCGTAGTTTCTCGTCTCGTCGTTGAACAGCCGCAACTCATTCACGCGGCAACGATAAGCTTCGTCCTTGCCGCGGCCGCCGAGCCGCACCAGCCCCGTCAAATCGCAATTGCCCCAATTCATGAACGATTGCGAGTTGGTGTAGGCCGGTGCATGCGCTATCGGAAAGCGGATGCTGGAGTAAACGGTCGCGTCGGCGCGGCCGTTGTGGCCCTGCATGCCGGTGCCGGGCAGGATGTCGCCAGGCGCGTAATAGGTGAAGTCGGAAGAGATTTGCTCCGGCCGCTCGATGACCGGCGGCGCTGCCGGCGCCGGCGCGGCGGCCGGCGCGCCGCCCACCAGATGCAGTGCCTTGACGAAACGTAACGCGATCTGGTCCGCCTCGCGGCACGACAAGCGGCGGGCGCGTGTCGGCCCGTCGAAGCACAGGATCGAGACAAAATACGGTACGCCGAAGCGCGTGAACGTATAACGCAGCCGGCTTTCGAGCGGGACGCGGCGGATGCCGGGAAATTCAGGCTCGAGCGCCGGTACCGGCGAACCCTGGTCGATGGCGGGACCGTCAAGCTCGTAAATCACCGTCGAGGCGGAAATCTGCACCTCGACCGGCCGGACGAAGCTCAGCTCGCGGCCGGCGGCGTCCTTCGGCTCCACCCCAAACGCGGCATCGTAGCCGGACGGACCGGGGTAGAAAAAAGTCGGCGCGTGAAAGTCCGCGAGATATTTGCTGCCGTCGCCGGCGCTGCCTTGAGCCTGATCGCGCAGCAAGGCGGCGGTATCCAGCGGCAGCAGTACCGGAACGCCGCTTGCGGCGATGTTCGCCAACATCTTTCCGGTCACGGCGTTGAGCCGCGCCAGAGCGTCCGGCGCATCGGCGGCGGCTGCTTCGTCGCGTGGCGGCGGGCGATCCAACCCGGCCAAAGCCGCGCGCGCCGCGTCCCAGTCGACTTCGAGCGCGATCACGTGCGGGCTCTTCATTTCCGGCGCTGGCGCCGCCTCTTGCAGACGCTTTTGCACCGCCTCTTGCACGCTTTCTTGCGCCGCTGCGGGCGCGGCAAGGAGAAGGGCGGCAAGCCAGCACGCCGTGAACGTTTCGCGCAAATTCGTCATTGGTGGGCGGCCTGCATCTCGTCGGGCCCTTGCAGCCTAGCCATAAGCGTTTCGAGGCTGCCGGCGAAGGTTTCGACAGCGAAATTCAACGGATCGTCGTGGCCGTTGGGGATGTCGGCATCGAGCGCCGCATGGAATGCCGGAACGAGCCAATGCTCGGCGCGGACGCTGGCGATCACATAAAGCAGCGCCAGCCGGTCATATTGCGCGCCGGTGAAAGCGGGATCCGGCGTCTGCGCATCATTATGCCGGCCGCGGCCGGCGCTCCGCCGCGGCTGAATGAGCTCGACATGCAGAAACAGCCCCTTCAACGCGCCGGCGAAATTCGCCGCCTGCTCGAATCTTGATTCACGCCAGGGAATGGACAGCTCATGGCTGAGCAGCATGTTGCCAACGCGATTGACGACCACATGCGCCTTGCCCCAGCCGTCGTCGCACTTGAAGTCAGCGAGCTTATTGAAATCTGCATCGCCATTGATGTCGCTGGGAAAGGGCCGGCGTCCGTAGTTCGGCCCGCTGGTATCGTGGATGACGAAATAGCGCGCCATCGGCGCGTCCGGATCGTTGTCGCGGGCGCGCGCCACCGGCATCCACAAATAAGCGGCGAAATCCCATTCCAGGTTCTGCTTGGACAGAAAGCCGCTCAAAACTTCGCGGCTGGGCAGACCGGTGTCGCCGCCGAGGCGGCTTGCGAGCGCGGACGGCAAGCTTTGCAGCGCCGGCGCGAGGTTGCGCGAACGGTCCATGCCGCGCATCAGGCATTGGGCTTGCTCCACTGGCTCGCCGATAAAACTCAAGGTCGCCGGGTCGAATGTGCAAGGCCCCATGGTCTTTACAAAAAACGGCGGCCGGAAGTGGTCCGGTTTGCAGTCCGCGCTCAACGCCGCCTTGGCGCAGAGGCCGAGCATCGCGCCGGCAAGCCCGATCGTGATCAGACTTGCGTGCCGCTGGCGGCAACAATCGGTGACCTTCGGCGCAGCGCCCACTGCTCTCATCCCAAACGCGGAATGCGTACTATCCTCACCAACGCCTGCGCTGCCAAGCGGTGCCGTTCCGCGGAAGCATGAAAATGCGCATAAAAGTTTCTCCGTCACGGCATCTGGATAGAATGGGACGCATACGATGAATGATTATTCAGCGTGCCAGCCGCGCCCTTTGCGTGCCTGAGGCGCATAGCGGCATTGAACCTCGGTGCTATCGCCGCCTCTTACTCGGGCGCGGTCGCCGGTCTATCTTAATCTCACGCGTGATATCGCGGACTTGCGCGAAGGAGTTGGCAATGGATCAGGTCCTGGAACGGGGCTCCACGCCCGAAACGATCCCGACGATCGAGGCGACGCTTAATTACCTCATCGACACCGGCGAGAAGATCGTTACCGAGGCAGGCGCCGGCGGAACGGCCGACATGCGCGGCGGCAAGCTCGACCCGCGCCGGGTCGTTATCCGCAACGGCCGCCCGCTTGCTAACGAACTGGTGCTCGATCGCGGGGGCTTCCGCTTCGTGCGCCACGATACCAACATCGCCGACTTCTACAGCGATGATGAAGTACGCCGCGTCTATTATCCCGAGATGGAAGCGCTGGTGAAGGCCGAGAGCGGCGCCTCCCGCGTCGTCGTCTTCGACCATACTTTCCGCACCGGCGACGATGCGCTGCGCGAACAGCGCAAGATTCGCGAAGTCGTGCCGCGCGTGCACAATGACTATACCGAATGGTCCGGCCCGCAACGGGTGCGCGATCTCTTGCCTGACGAAGCCGACGAACTCCTTCGCCGCCGCTTCGCCATCATCCAGGTTTGGCGGCCGATCCGCTTTTCCGTCGAGAGCTTTCCGCTGGCGATCTGCGACGCGCGCAGCGTTTCGCCCGACGATCTGGTGATTTCCGAACGGCGCTACCCCAACCGGGTTGGGCAAACTTACGCCACCATCTACAATCCGAACCACAAATGGTTCTGGTTTCCGCGCATGCGGCGCGAAGAGGCCATCGTGTTCAAGGTGTTCGATTCACTCAAAGACGGCCGCGCCCGCTGGACCGCGCACACGGCCTTCGACGATCCGACCTCGCCGCCAAACGCGCGTCCGCGCGAGAGCATCGAGATCCGCACGCTGGCGTTCTTCTGATCTGGACTTTCGTCATCCTGAGGTGCCCGCGCGCAGCGCGGGCCTCGAAGGATGCTGGCCGCGAAGGCACGGGCCGTCGCCCTTCGAGGCTCGCTACGCTCGCTCCTCAGGGTGACGGAACTAGTTATTATTTCGCCCGCTCGACGTAGCTGCCGTCGGCGGTCATCACGACGATCTTGGTGCCCGTGGTGACGAAGGGTGGCACCATGGTGCGCACGCCGTTGGAGAGGACCGCCGGCTTGTAGGAGGAGGCGGCCGTCTGGCTCTTGATGGACGGCTCGGTCTCCACCACTTCGAGGGTGGC
>Ga0302325_10035996_pt1 | contig 10097 bp, 4 predicted proteins | sample Palsa_T0_2_FD_201948 | JGI IMG/M metagenome (GOLD analysis project Ga0302325, IMG submission 201948) | Peat permafrost microbial communities from Stordalen Mire near Abisko, Sweden - Palsa_T0_2 | ecosystem: Environmental > Terrestrial > Soil > Palsa > Peat permafrost | place: Sweden: Abisko... | reverse complement strand
TAACCCTTTTATATTAAGGGTCACCAAAGCTACAATTTTTGCTAATTGGCTGTTAAATCTCCTCTAATAGGCGATTTTATTATTGCCTAGCCGTGATATGCCTTATTAAATAAGTAATATATTATCCCCTCGTCCGGTGAGACATATCCAGCGCCAGGCATCACAGCTAAAATCGTCAGGCAGGTACGTACCGCTTAGCGGTGATGCCTGGCGCTGGACATGTCTCACCGGACGAGGGGATAAGAACTTTAGGGGTGGGTTCTTCAGGGGTTACACGAAGACAGCTATCACACAAGGCTGAAACAAAGGTGTGCTCGGTCTGTGCTTACCCCAATGCATTGGTATCCTCGTCTCACCCAAGCGCCAGCGTTAAAGCACAACCGCCAATCATAAGGGGGTCTTGCTAGCTTTGCCTTTTAATAAGCGAATAAACTTTGCTAGTTAACTGCTTATATAAGCTTAAAACAGCATAATAGTAGTAATGTTATAATAGTTGTCTTTAGTAAAGAAGACAAATTTATTATAAGCCTAGTACTAAACAAGTATAAAAAGCAAGTTGTCCGGCTTAGCTATAAGCTTGGGTTTAAAGGTAATATTTAGCTTAAATTTGACTTTAAGTATATTATTAATATATTTTAATTATAAATTAGCGTATAATATAAGAATATCAAAAGAGGGTTACTATACTTTAATAACCTTATATTTATTATTTGCATTTATATAATTGCTATTTAGTTAGTAGTAAAGCATTTTAAAATCTTGCTAATATATATAAAGTAACTTTATCTCCCCCCTTTTTTGCTTTTTTTTAAATAATTTATATAAACTTAATAAAAGAAAGACATTATCCTCCCTTTATTACAATTCCGCTTAAAAAAAGTAATATGCTAATCCTTGAATTTACAATATTTGTAAAACTTGTCTCGAGTTAGCTTAACTTAATTAAATTACTAAAATTTAAGTCTCACTAGTGTGTCAAAGAAATAATTAACTTAATTAATTTAATTATAATTTGATTTTATTATAAGTATTAAGAAATAAATAATCATGATTAATTTAATTATGATTTAGTTAATTAAGTTAATTAAAAAATATATAAGTTTAGTTAATTTTAGATATATAAGTATTTAATTAAAAGTAATTAAAGAACTAGTTAACCCCTTAATATAAAGTCTTAAAATAAGCTAGTAAATTCAAAAAGCAAACTAAATACTAATTGTCTTCTATAAAAAATTGATTATCCTCCTCGGAAATAGCTATATTATTAAGTTGTAGGCACAAGAGGGTTTTAGAAGTATTATTGGGTGGCAAGGTTGCTTAGCAATCCATTAGCGAGGCCCTTAAGCCTCTAATTAGGTAATAAGGTGGCGCTAAGCCACGAACCCCCTAGGCGGCTACTAGGCTGTGTTTTTCCGGGTTATGTGATGATTTAATCAATTTAATTATGATTATATTGATTTGATTATAATTAGATTATAAGTATAGGCCTTACTAGTTGATTTGATTATAGGGTAAAAGATTCAAATACCATGGATTTCAGCCGAAAAGATTTAAATACTATAATAAGATTTAAATACCATCAACCTTGCACTTTATCCTCTTATTCAAGCTATGTCACTATAGTGTTATACACCTTACTCTTAACCTCGCCGTCGCTATTGCCCCCCTTTATTAGTGTGGCCTCTTGCATATTATAGAGAAGTGTCCTCGCCCCTTATATATAAAATAATAATATAGTAACTAAATCTGCTAATTGTTATGCTATTGCCTCCCCCCTTAGCCCTCTTGTTTTGCCCTTCTTAAATTGCTCTTTCTTTAGTCGACTACAAGGAACTCGTATAAGAGGAGAGTAGCATATAATAAGGAGGAGTTGCTAAAGATTAATAATATTAATAAGGGGGAAGTTTAAAGTATATATCTTTGTTTATATCTTAATTAAAAGGATTTCTAGCATTTAAGGGGTAACATCTCGACCGGGGATTGCAAATATTGCAGTAATTACATAGCTATAAGGGATCTTATTCTCTTAAAAGATAAGGCAAAAGCATATCTTCTTATTTAAGTTAATTATATACACATTAGCATTTAATTGCTTAACTAATCCTTGTATTTCCGACCTTATTACTACTATATTTGTACAAGAAAGAAGATAGTGCTCTTATAGCTTTCTACGCGACTAAAGGGTCCATTTTTCACTCTTATACACACTTATAGCTAGCCCGAGTTAATAAAATCGTTAATTTATCACACAATTTTATAGCAAGTTAAGGAGTTAAAGGATAAGGAGCTCTCGATCGAGCTTAAGTGTCTTATTTACTAATTACACGACATTTGAAGTATTATAGCTAAAACAAGTGCTTATAAAGTAAGCTTTCGCTTATAGCTTAAGCTTTGCTAATAGCAAGTAAGTTGCTGCCTTTATATTAGTTGCTTGTAGCTTTTCGATTAAGGCATCGAATCTTGCAACTAAATTTGCATAGCAAATGCGCTAAAAGAGAGGCTTAAGAGTACAATTATACTTTATTATAAAGTTGTTTATTAAATAATATACACAAATTACCCGAATTATCTTGTCTCTTAGCGCATTATTTGCTACGCTAAGACTTTTATCCCGATTTAAGATAAATATAATAGCTTCTTCTTCAATTTCAAGTATAGCTTATATAAGGTTAATAAAGAAATACTTTTAAAAATCCTTGTTTTCACTTTTTATTATTGCTTATACTAAAATTAAGGTATTCTTATTAGCATTAACATTAATTATAAGGAGCAATTGCTAGATAAATCGTCCCTTTAAAAAGGTATTATCGGCAATAAACAATTAGCGCATATAAAAGAAGAAACCGCGGGACTAATAAGGGCATACAAAGCACTATTAAAAGCGGTTAATATAAGGGCAAATCGACAAATTAAGACGAGCTTGTAATGCATTAGCTTAAAGGAGTTTAAAATAAGCAAGAAAAAGCTTAAAAGAGAGATAGTAAGAAGCTAGATCTCTACTTTAAAGTCCTAATTGCGCTAGCTAAGCTACTTTATAGCTAATTACCTCTATAAAGTGCAATATAATCATGCTCCGAATCTCTTTAATTAGTATATTCGACTTAATATCTATATAGCAAGAGATTACCTTTTAAATTTATACTTAGCAAGTTGCTACTTTTGCTTTAATAATCGCATTATTAACACAAGTATGCTAAAGGTTAACTATATTAACAATTACCTTATTTTTATTCTTAAAGTTTAAGTAAGTATTAACCTTTTATAAGCAAGAGGCGTTTAAGCATCTATAGCGAGCGCGTTTTTTGTCTTTATAAAGGGTCTTAAAGCTAAATTTATGCTTAACAAATACGTCTCGAATTACTTTAAAAAGATCTTCAAATAAGAGGAAGTAATTGCCTTTATTTAAGAGCTCACAAAGCTTGTAAAGGGAGGCTATATTAAAGAAAAGCGTAAGAGGAATATTGCTTTACAAATATTCTAATAACACTATCATATAACCTCAATTGCGTAAGAAATACATTAATAGATATGTCGACGGTGAGCTCACCGCTACATGGCGAGGATAAGGTGCGGGGTTGATAGTATTTGAATCTTATTATAATATTTGAATCTTTTCGGCTAAAATCTATAGTGTTGCAGTAAAATGCGGTTGTGTGTGTATAATATGATTTATTAAGGAAGAAGGGGGCGGAAGCCCGGCTATATACATGAAATGGGGTCACATGACCTAAAGTCATGTGAGGTGAAGTGTCAACGTAACATATAGTATTTAAATCTTTTACCCTTGATTATAATTACTACTAGTTAATCAAATTATAATCAAATCATTTGACACACTAAGTCTTACAAGTATACTTTATCTATTTTTGTCTAATATAATAAATACTAGCTTCAATATCCTCGGTGTCTATTAGCTATAAGAATAGTTTATTATCTAAATCGACCTTTATCTAATTATAATCTTCCTTGCTTAGCATTTACTTCTTCTTTTACTTTAATATTTCATTAGCATTAGTGCATTTTTTGAGAATATTTTTAAAGATATTAAAAGTGCGTAATATTAGCATTTAAATAATAAGAGCTATAATCTTGTGTAAGCTTAAAAAGTCTTAATAGTAGCAAGGATGCCTATTACTAAAAGCAAGACAAGAAATAAAGGAAAAAGCTTTCGAAGATAGGATATGTCACGAGGGCTAGATTTATAGCCCAGGAAAGAGCGTTGGTTAAATGGTCTCAATTACGACTATTTAAAGCTAAGGAAAGAAGAGGTTATTTACAAAGGATCAATTTGTACAAATACTCGAGTTCTGCCGCTCTACACCACCTATGCTAGCCGCGCTAGTGCACGTGACCACGTGACATAGCCCAGAACCGTAACAGGATATAATAGTAATAAAGTTGTAATAGTATAAGATATAAATAGTAGCATTATCAAATAAGGATTATACTTGATATTAAAGGCAATTAATCTTAACCTTTACTACTTTATATTACTAGTATTACTTTAACCCTTTAGCTACTTCGAGTATAAGATAGCAATTTGTAAGAAAGCAAAGACACTTATTACAATGTTAATATAGCTTAACAAGATAAGATGCTTGATATTATAAGTAATTAATCTTATTTTACGCTTTCTTGCATTATTTAAAATATATTAATCCTAGTATTACTTCAATTATAAGGTAACAAGTTATAAGAAGGCAAAGACACTTATTATAGTGTCGATATAGCTTAGCAATATAATAGTTAATTGAGTTTATAAGTTAACAAGTATGCAAATAATCGACAGTCGTGTGTAAAATTGTATATAAAGTCGACAGTTATATAAAGAATTAAGGTATAAAAGGCAGCAAAGAGAAAATAAACTTCGAGAGTATTTTGTAAAGGAGGGTATTATAGTTAATAGCAAAGGTAAAGAGAACGCCAAAACTATTAAAAGTTAAAAAAAAGGTGGGTAAAGGGGATAAAGTAAAAGGACCAAGTTGCATAATAGTAGTAGAGATGTGGAAGACGTTTGAGAGATAGCAAACTTCGAGGGCCTTTGCAGACAAGGGGATTATAGCTAAAGCCACAAGACTTATCGAGAATTCGAAGCCTTTAAGAGAGAGAAGGTAAAGAAGGAATAGTGTAAAAAAGAGTGTGCAAAGGAGATAAGATAATTACTAGAAGTCAAGGGTAAGCGGAAACTACAAGACTTATATAGCCGGGAGCAGCCTTAAGGCAAAGACAAACAAGCCCTTCCATAACTAATAAGGAGCCGTTTCTAGCTCTTAAATTAAGGACTTGGATAGTTAAGATAATTGAAGATAACAACTAGCAATTTTTAGGAGGGGACGCGGTTATTATCGCTCCACGCGAACCAAGGCACGTGCGCTGTCAGTTGGTCGAGTAGTTGTTCCAATTCATGAAGAAGGGTAAAAATGATTGAAGTTGTCTAAAGGTCTAACTATTAGGGAGTTCCTCTAGCTATATACTAAAGGAACAAGAATTCAAGAAAGCCCATTCTAGGCAGGCTTGTAGGCAACTGTTATAATGAGTAACTAGGACTGAAATCATTCCTAGTATAGTGAGTCATTTAGGACTGAAGCCATTCCTACTAGGCAATATAGTATAAACCCCTGTAGAGCTGAATCCTTTGCCTAAAACACGTGATTTCCAACTGACATGCGCTGCAAGCAAAGTTTAGCAAGCGGTCGAGGCTGCATAAAACAACGACCAAACTAGCCGAATTCAGCGGCCTAAACCGCAGTACTCAGTTATATAGTATAATTAAAATTATTAATTAGTTAATTTAATTAATTATAATTAATTAGTAAGTCATGTGAAACGTAACACGTGAGTAAAGAATACGTGAGAAGAAAGGGGCATAAAGCTAGTTTAAGAAAAGGGAAGAGTATATAAGTATAAGTAAAATAAAAAGATAAAAGAGAAGCTTTTAAGAGACTTTATAACTATAAATAAAGCATGTTCTTAAAGAAAATACACCACGTGAGTACTAATTAATTAATAATTAATTATAATTAATTTTTCTTCTAAAAACACTAATTAAATTATGATTAAATAAAATCAATTACTAATTAATTTTAATTAATTAGCTTAATTATTTTTTGACACACTGATCACAATGAGTATCGGGCTTAACCGCAGCATAGCTGAAGCCACATGCAGATTGTCGGTGTTGGCTGCAGCTAGCTGAGCATCATCAATCTCAACTTACATGATCAGACTAATCCGCAAACCCCATCTTGGACATTAGCTTGATGCTTTTCCGCTTTTCGATACTTCTCATCAACATGGAGTTCTTGGGAATTGAATTAATTCGACGCTGGTACCACAAACTATCTGGAAACACTGAAGCTAAAGTATCCAAAATAATTCGACATCCTGGTAAAAACAATTTAAACTCATAGAAGATGTGCCTACATGCTACTTGAACTGCAAATAATATCATTAGGTCTCATAGAGCTACAATTCTTGGCCAACCCCTGGAACTATAGAATTGGACAATGGGCGCTCTTGAACAGTCCATACCTTGACCATGACGAACGGCACTCGTGTACAATAACATCCTCGACATTTGACCCCTATATAAGCCTACATGTTCCCTTGAAGGATGGATTTGGAAGGGCGTTAGATGAAATGATCCAACCACCTGGTACGGAAGGCCCGTACATCCAGGCAACTGAAATAAAATTCAAAGACTTAAATGATCATGATCCTCCTGTCCTACGTATCAACGGTCCATACGGGAAACCGGCCAAAGGCGTTCTCAACAATAGCATCACCCTTCTTATTGGAACTGATGCTGGCATCTTTCCGTGGATAGCAGTGCTGAAGGACTTATGGCACATGGGCGAAGGCCAACCTGTGAAGAATTCTGGCCCTCTGCCTGGGATTCACATCATCTGGGTATCGGACATGACTATGTTCGACGCATTTCAGACACTGCTGTCGCTTATAGAACAGCAATACCGTTCTTCTGGTATAGCAGTCGCAAGATATTTGAGGCTCCACATTTACGACACCCGAGAAGTACAGTATGTGGACACAAGTCTGCGCGATTCGCTAAAATGCGCAATTCCCCCACCACACTTCACCTCTGCATTTAACCCATTAAATAGGCAAAATTGAAGCTATTCACATTCCGATTAAAGCATGTGATAGCTAAGTATTCAATTAACAATTCTGCTAATTCAATATTTTGTATACTACCCATTTGTAGCCTTTATTGCATCTACACGCTTTTGCATCCCTTTAACTATCTTATTTAAGAGCTTTAGCCTTAGCGTCTCTTATGCCTCTTGTGCACACTCAACTATAAAGTCTATTATAGCTTGACTATTGCCTATACCCTTAAGCTTAAGATGTGCTTTATCGATTTCCGCTTTTAGTATCTTTTATAAGTTTTCTATAAGGTTTAAGTCTAAAGAATATAACAGCTAAGCTATAACTTTTATCCTTATCTCTTCAAAGAACTCTATAACCTTGTAAGCCGTGTGTATAAGCGCATTATCTTATATAAAGATACTATTATGCTCGAGGATTATAAAAAGGTATTTGCGCAAGACTTTAATATATACTTTAGCAATAATGTCCCCCCTCTTTGCATCCTCGTCCCCCTCTATTACTATAAGATCACTCTTACACTTAAAGCTAAATGTAGCCTAAAACATTTATATCTTGCCTTTTAGTGCTTTAGTTTAGATTGCCCAAATTTCAAGGGCTTTACCTAATAGCGTTAGGGCGCAATTAGCTAAGGCATAATATGTATAAGAAGAGGGGTAAATTACCCCGCCGACAATATACCTACTAGATGGCGCCCCCCTTCCCACGCTTAATTGAGCACTCGTTAGACTACTACAACCTTCTCTAGAACTTTACTAGCTTCCTATTATGCTTTAGAGCCTATTCTATACGCAATAGCGCATGCTTTGCAGTTAGAAATGGCCTCTGCTTTGCCCTCTACTTTTGTATGCCCGATTTGAGGAGGTACCGGTAAATTGTCTTTTTAGAAGTGTGCAGCGCACAAGAAACACAAAGCTATGCGGCAATAATCTTCGGATTTATCACAATAGCACGTCGTATATTGCAGTAGTTAAGAGGAGTAAGGACTAAAGGGGCACCTAGACGTTTGTTAGTAATGCACGAGGTCTAGTTTTCCGCGTTTTTGTATATAGTTCGACAAGTCGAATCTAAAAGGCCTTCCAAGCGCCCAATTGCTCCAAACTTGACGCTATAATCACAAGCACTAACGATTCTAGATCTGGTATTAGGAGAGACTTCCCTAAGGGGTTAGCGTGGGGTTCCTGGAGGCCGCATTATTATGTATATTGGAGGAGGTGACGCGTCGGAACGCGATTATTTAAGCGAATCGCGTAGACTTGTGTCCACCCACTGTAGGGCAGCGCCGCTCACCCCCCACTCACCCGGCTCAGGCGACTGGCGGGTGCTGGGGTGAGCGGGGAGCGGAGAGCGCAGATACACAAGAAATATGGTTCCTGAGCACCATATCGGAACTCTAGATATCTCCAGTAATCCTCTTTCGAGTCCCAGAATCCATCTAGATTTGTCGCTTCTCCCCTTTCGAAAAATATCTCTCCCATTGATTGGTTTCAGAGTGAGCCACGAGCGTTTGTGGCGCCCTCTGAATTCAAAAACTGCCTTGCGATGTCTCGCGCACGCTGAGAAAAAGAGAAGCTAGGGCTGAGATGCATATTGTGGCCAGCGCCAAACCCCGAATGAGGGAAACGTTAATTTCCAGCAGCAGTTTGCTTGATTCCTTCGTATAAGGAGGTAATGTACCTTTTCTGTGGCTCTCTTTTCTTGGCATTCTTGCTTTCAAAAATTACTATATAGTACAATAGTAACTTCTTTCAAGATGCTATTCAAACCCACGATTTCTATCGCTCTCTTCGCGGCCCTCGTCTACTCACAAGCAAAGGACCTCAACCCAGGAGGAGTAGGCTGCGTGGACCCTTCAGGCTACACATCTTGCTATGCAACTAGCGCGTCGAAGTTTACAAGCTGCGGTGAAGCATGTATAAACCTGTACGCACAAGGGAGTACTGATTTCGATGACTGCATAAGCGGATGCTCTGCAACAAACTGGGCGACAAACATCGGATGCTGGTTGCAAACTTGCTGGAACCAGGTCTACTCATGTCGGTACCAAGGGACTGCGTTGCAATATATTGCCGGCACGGATATACTACAGACGACCATGAAAAATCCGATACCGTATTATCCCACTCCCGAGGGTGTCCCGGGTGCATGTTGTGCGTTCTCTCCTCTGTATTCAAGACTTAACAACTAACGAAAAAAGCATGCAATCTAGGACAAGTATACGGCAATATCACCGACCTATCCATCGCGGACATACCCGTCTGCGCGGCCGTCAGTGCTTCGGAGACATTCGACTGCAATTGCTGTAGAACCGGGCAGCTCCTTAGCAACGTCTTCAACATCTGTCCGAACTCCAACCTCTCGAGCATAGGCTTCGACAAATTCTTCGCAACAGAAGAGAAGGACATCACCAACGCGCAACAGTCGTTCTCGGAGAACGCGAAGACCCAACTCGGGAATTGCACGATCCTCGACACGGCTCCGGATACTTGCGCATCAAAGTACAAGCTCCCTATCGAAGGCACGAAGTGGTGGAATCCGCTTGCTCTCCCGTCTGGTGTGCCAGGGACACAGGCCCTAAGCGATATCCCTGGCAGTGTGATGGTCCCGCCATGGGGAGCGAGTACCAGCTCGATGGTACTTTTCCCGGCGTATACCACGGTTATTACGCCCGCGCTGTATAATGCGAAGAATGCTGCTGCGACGACGGCGCTAGCGGGAACTGCAACTGCGGCTGGTGCGACGGGAACTGCGACAGGGAGCACGGGTGCTACTGCTACGACGAAGGCCAATGCTGGAAATGCTGTGATGACTGGGAGATGGGGAATGGGGTTGGTTGTATTTGCTATGGGAGGGTTGTTGAGCTTTTAATTCATCCAGCGATCAACTGCATCGTAGGAGAGCTCGTATCCTGCTTGTCGTAGGTGGGCGAGCCAATTGGTCCTTTGCCATCTACAAGCTATTAGTGCCTAATA
>Ga0302325_10035995_pt1 | contig 10097 bp, 8 predicted proteins | sample Palsa_T0_2_FD_201948 | JGI IMG/M metagenome (GOLD analysis project Ga0302325, IMG submission 201948) | Peat permafrost microbial communities from Stordalen Mire near Abisko, Sweden - Palsa_T0_2 | ecosystem: Environmental > Terrestrial > Soil > Palsa > Peat permafrost | place: Sweden: Abisko... | reverse complement strand
CGTCGTCGGACTTCACCGTCAGCATCTCCTGCAGGGTGTAGGCCGCGCCGTAGGCTTCCAGCGCCCAGACCTCCATCTCGCCGAAGCGCTGGCCGCCGAACTGGGCCTTGCCGCCCAGCGGTTGCTGAGTGACCAGGCTGTAGGGGCCGATGGAGCGGGCGTGGATCTTATCGTCCACCAGGTGGTGCAGCTTCAGCATGTAGATGTAGCCGACCGTGACCTCCCGCTTGAACTGCTCGCCCGACTGGCCATCGACAAGCGTCACCTGGCCGGACTTGGCGAGTCCCGCCTCTTCCAGCAGACGCTCGATATCTTCGATGTGAGCGCCGTCGAACACCGGGGTCGCGATGGGCACGCCCTTGGTCAGGTTGTGCGCCAGCTCGGCCAGCTCTTCGTTGTCCTCCGGCACTTCCGACGGGTCGTAGATTTCACCCAGACGCTTGACCAGGCCGTCCTTCTTGCCGCCGTTCTGCCAGACTTCCAGCAGGTCGCCGATCTGCTTGCCGAGGCCCGCGCAGGCCCAGCCAAGGTGGGTCTCGAAGATCTGGCCGACGTTCATCCGCGAAGGCACGCCCAGCGGATTGAGCACCACGTCGACCGGGGTGCCGTCTTCCAGCATCGGCATGTCCTCGATCGGCAGGATCTTGGAGATGACACCCTTGTTGCCGTGACGGCCGGCCATCTTGTCGCCGGGCTGCAGCTTGCGCTTCACCGCGACGAACACCTTGACCATCTTCATCACGCCGGGGGGCAGCTCGTCGCCCCGCTGCAGCTTGTCGACCTTGTCCTCGAAACGGCGGTCGAGACGGCGGCGCGCTTCGTCAAACTGGCGGCGCAGCGCCTCAAGCTCGGTCATCGCGGCCTCGTCGTCGAGGGCGATCTGCCACCACAGGCCCGGCGAGATGTCGGCCAGCTTCTCGGTGGTGATCTCGCCGCGGCCAAGGCCCTTCGGCCCCGACACGGCGGACCGGCCGATCAGCAGCTCGCGCAGACGCGAGGTCATGTTGCGGTTCAGGATCGCGAACTCGTCGTCGCGGTCCTTGCCCAGCCGTTCGATCTCTTCGCGCTCGATCGCCAGGGCCCGTTCGTCTTTTTCGACGCCGTGACGGTTGAACACCCGTACTTCCACCACCGTGCCGGCGACGCCCGGGGGCAGACGCAGGGAGGTGTCGCGGACGTCGGAGGCCTTTTCGCCGAAGATGGCGCGCAGCAGCTTTTCTTCCGGCGTCATCGGGCTCTCGCCCTTAGGCGTGACCTTGCCGACCAGGATGTCGCCCGGCAGCACCTCGGCGCCGATCGCCACGATGCCCGCTTCGTCGAGGTTGCGCAGGGCTTCCTCGCCGACGTTGGGGATGTCGCGGGTGATCTCTTCCGGACCCAGCTTGGTGTCGCGGGCCATGACCTCGAACTCCTCGATGTGGATCGAGGTGAAGACGTCATCGCGCACGATCCGCTCGGAGATCAGGATCGAGTCCTCGAAGTTATAGCCGTTCCAGGGCATGAACGCGACGAGCACGTTGCGGCCCAGCGCCAGTTCGCCGAGGTCGGTCGAGGGACCGTCGGCGATGATGTCGCCGGCCTCGAGCTTGTCGCCCACTCGCACCAGCGGACGCTGGTTGATGCAGGTGTTCTGGTTGGAACGCTGGAACTTCGAGAGCCGGTAGATATCGACGCCCGGCTTGGTGGGGTCGGTCTCTTCGGTGGCGCGGATGACGATCCGGGTGCCGTCGATCTGTTCGACGATGCCAGGCCGGCGAGCCGCCACCACCGCGCCGGAATCCCGCGCCACCACCGACTCCATGCCGGTGCCCACCAGCGGGGCGTCGGTCTGGATCAGCGGCACCGCCTGGCGTTGCATGTTCGAGCCCATCAGCGCGCGGTTGGCGTCATCGTTCTCGAGGAAAGGGATCAGCGCCGCGGCGACCGACACGACCTGCTTGGGACTGACGTCCATCAGGTCGACCTGGTCCTTGGGCAGCAGGGTCGGCTCGCCGTTGATCCGGCCCGGGACCAGGTCGTCGACGATCTCGCCGTCCTTCAAGGTGATGTTGGCCTGGGCGATGATGTGCTTCGCCTCTTCCATGGCCGACATGTAGACCACCTCGTCGGTGATATGGCCGTCCTTAACCCGCCGGTACGGGCTCTCGATGAAGCCGTACTTGTTGACCACCGCGTGGGTGGCCAGCGAGTTAATCAGGCCGATGTTCGGGCCTTCCGGCGTCTCGATCGGGCAGATCCGGCCGTAGTGGGTCGGGTGCACGTCGCGCACTTCGAAGCCGGCCCGCTCGCGGGTCAGACCGCCCGGGCCAAGCGCCGAGAGGCGCCGCTTGTGGGTGATTTCCGACAGCGGGTTGGTCTGGTCCATGAACTGCGAGAGCTGCGAGGAGCCGAAGAACTCCCGCACCGCCGCCGCCGCCGGCTTGGCGTTGATCAGGTCGTGCGGCATGACCGTGTCGATATCGACGCTGGACATGCGCTCCTTGATCGCCCGCTCCATCCGCAGCAGGCCGACGCGGTACTGGTTCTCCAGCAGCTCGCCAACCGAGCGGACCCGCCGGTTGCCGAGGTTGTCGATGTCGTCGATCTCGCCGCGGCCATCGCGCAGGCCGACCAGGGTGCGCAGCACCTCGATCACGTCTTCCTTGCGGATGACGCGTTCCTCGTCGGAGGTGTCCAGCTCAAGCCGCATGTTCATCTTCACGCGGCCGACCGACGACAGGTCGTAACGTTCCTGGTCGAAGAAAAGGCTCTTGAACATGGCCTCGGCGGCTTCCACCGTCGGCGGCTCGCCCGGGCGCATGACCCGGTAGATGTCGAATAGCGCGTCCTCGCGGACCGAGTTCTTGTCCACCCGCAGGGTGTTGCGGATGTAGGGCCCGACCGTGACGTGGTCGATGTCGAGCACGTCGATGGTGGTGAAGCCGAGCTCTTCGAGCGTGGCGATCGAGGTGATGTCGAGCTCGTCGCCGGCTTCGGCGTAGATTTCGCCGGTCGTCACATTGACCTCGTCGCGCGCCAGATAGCGGCCGATCAGGGCCTCCGGCGACAGCAGCAGGGTCTTCAGGCCGTTGTCCTGCAGGCGCTTGGCATGGCGAGCGGAGATCTTGGTTCCGGCCGGGGCGACTTCCTCGCCGGTGTCGGCGTCGGTCAGCGGGAACTCCGGCTTCACGCCGCGCCAGCGCTCGGGCTTGTAGGGCGTGGCCCAGCCGCCGGGACGCTTCTCGAACGGGACGACGTCGTAGAAGGTGGTGAGGATCTCCTCGCCATCCATGCCGAGGCCGTAGAGGAAGGTGGTTGCCGGCAGCTTGCGGCGCCGGTCGATGCGCACGAACACGATGTCCTTGGCGTCGAACTCGAAGTCGAGCCAGGAGCCGCGGTAAGGGATGATCCGGGCGGCGAACAGCAGCTTGCCCGACGAGTGCGTCTTGCCCTTGTCGTGGTCGAAGAACACGCCGGGCGAGCGGTGCATCTGGGAGACGATGACGCGCTCGGTGCCGTTGACGATGAAGGTGCCCTTGTCGGTCATGAGCGGGATGTCGCCCATGTAGACGTCCTGCTCCTTGATATCCTTGACCGAGCGGGCGCCGGTTTCCTCGTCGGTTTCGAACACGATCAGCCGCAACTTCACCTTCAGCGGCGCCGCGTAGGTCATGTCGCGCTGGATGCACTCTTCGACGTCGTACTTCGGGTCTTCGAATTCGTAAGAGACGTATTCGAGCGTAGCGCGCTCGTTGAAATCCTTGATCGGGAAGACCGAGCGGAACACCGCCTCGATCCCTTCGATGCGCCGCTCGTGGGAGCGGGTCTCACGCTGCAGGAACTGTTCGTAGGAAGAACGCTGAACCTCGATCAGGTTCGGCATTTGCACGGCTTCGGGGATGCGGCCGAAAGACTTACGGATCCGCTTCTTACCAGTGAACGATTGCGCCATCATGGCTCCCTTGGGGACGCGCGGATACACTCCGCGCGTTGGTCAGTCTTCATCCGTTGCGTCCACCCTCGATCGGTCGGCTGGCCTGAAATTGGCCTTGCCGCCCGCCGGACGCCCGAAACGCCGGAGCTGGGAAGGCTCCGGGGGCCCCTTCGTGCTGGTCGGAGGGCAGGTGACCAGCGCCTCGGGGCGGAATGACGAAACGCGCCGCTCGTCGAAGGGCGCGCCTGCAGGCTCGTGTGGTCTCTGGGTTTGAGAGAAACGCGTATTTAGGCGCTCGCCGCGGATATGGAAAGGGGGAATCCGCGCGATTTCTGAAAACGCCTGTGCGCCATATGTGAACACCCCTTGCTGGCGGCTGGCAAGCCCATGACGACGAAGGGACCGGACGTCGCCGCCCGAGCCTCTCAGCAACTATTCTGCGCGAGATCCCGGCTCTGCCACCCGCCTTCGCGGGTGTTGGGTCGGGATGACTCGGCGACGGGCTTGAGCCCGTCGCTCGGTCACTTCACCGTGACGGAGGCGCCGGCGGCTTCGAGCTTGGCCTTGACGTCGGCCGCTTCCTGCTTGGAGATGTTCTCCTTCACGTTCTGCGGCGCGCCTTCGACCAGATCCTTGGCTTCCTTCAGGCCCAGATCCGGGCGGATCGAGCGGACTTCCTTGATCACGTTGATCTTCTTCTCGCCGCCGCCGGTCAGGACGACGGTGAATTCGGTCTGTTCTTCGACCGCTTCGGCCGGCGCGGCGGCCGCGGCGCCCGGCGCGGCGGCCATGGCCATCGGCGCGGCGGCGGAGACACCCCACTTCTCTTCCAGCAGCTTGGATAGCTCGGCGGCTTCCAGCACGGTGAGCGAGGAGAGGTCGTCGACGATCTTTTCGAGGTTGGCCATGATCTAGTTCCTTAAGGCGAAGAGGCTTGTGACGAAGGGGTTAGGCGGCGTCTTTGGCGGCGTAGGCCGAAAAGACGCGGGCGAGTTGGGCGGCGGGCGCCTGGATGACGCCGGCGATGCGGGTGGCGGGCGCCTGGATCAATCCTACGAGCTTGGCGCGCAACTGGTCGAGCGAGGGCAGCTTGGCCAGCGCATCGACGGCCTTGGCGTCCAGCACGGTGTCGCCCATGATCCCGCCGACCACGACGAACTTCTCGTTGTCCTTGGCGTACTGGGTGGCGACCTTGGCCGCGGAGACCGGGTCGGGAGCGTAGGCGATGCCGACGGGGCCCTTGAACAGCGCCCCGGCCGCCTCGCCCGAGCCGCCGTTCAGCGCCTTCTGGGCCAGACGGTTCTTCACCACCTTGAACGCTGCGCCTTCCTTGCGCAGCCGACCACGCAGGTCGGAGAGCTCGGCGACGGACAGGCCCATGTTGTGGGTCACGATCACTGCGCCGGCGCCTTCAAAGACCGCTTTCAAGATCTCGATCGACTCGGCCTTCTGCGCACGGTCCATGCCGCTCTCCACTCAAGAACCAGGACCGCCGAAAGGGACCCGGCGGCCGCAAAACCAGATTGTCCGATGAGGAGAACGCAAGGCCGCGCCGCCGCTTGGGCGCCGCAGGGTGGGCCTTCGCATTCTGTCTCCCCGCGGCGTCGCCGTTTAAGCCTGGATCAGGCCCGCGGTTCTCGGACAGAGCCGCCCAGGCCCCAAGGGTCCCGAACGGAAGGCGCGGCTTATGCTGGTTCGCCGCCCGCGTGTCAAGAATTTGGGAGAGCCGAACTAGCGGCGTCCGTTGACCGGGCCCGGCTCGGCGCCTAATCCTGCCGGCGACGAAGCACGACGGCCAGAGAACTTCCCTGCCCCGCTCCGCCGGCCATGCTGGCTGTATCGCCGCGTTTGCGGTCGCCTTGTCCAAAGACATCCATGACCCTTTCCATCGAACACCGCCCCGCCGGGTCGGGCGCGATCTGCCGCCAGATGCTGGCCGGACTGCCCGAGTGGTTCGGCCTGCCGGCCTCGAACGTCGATTACGAAAACCTGGCCGAGACCGGGCCGGCCTGGCTGGCGCTCGACGACGGCGAACCCCTCGGCCTGATGCTGTTGAAGGACCACTTCGGCGAGACGCTGGAGATCTACTTCCTGGCGGTGCGGCGCGACCGACACCGCACCGGCGCCGGCCGCGCCCTGGTCGAGCACGCCGAAGCGGACGCGGCGGCGGCAGGCGCCCGCTTTCTCTCGGTGAAAACACGCGGCCCGTCGAAGCCCTACAAGCCCTATGAACGCACGCGGGGGTTCTACCAGGCGATGGGCTTCGCCGCGCTGGAGGAGTTCCCTGACCTATGGGACCCGGAGAACCCGGCGCTGTTCATGGCGAAGGCGGTTGGGTCCGCCCCGCGCTGACCCGGAAACGCAAAAAGGCGGGTCCGTGCAGGCCCCGCCTTCCTTGCAGTTCATGATGCGTCGAGCCCTAGGCGCCGATGCTGGCCGGTTCGACTTTGAAGCCGGGGCCCATGGTCGAGGAGAGGCTGATCCGGTGAACATAGGTCCCCTTCGCGCCGGACGGCTTGGCGCGGTTCAGCGCGTCCACCAGAGCGCGGACGTTGGCCGCCAGCGCCTCTTCGGTGAAGCTCGCCTTGCCGATGCCGGCATGGACGATGCCGGCCTTCTCGACCCGGAACTCGATCGAGCCGCCCTTGGCGTCCTTCACGGCCTGGCCGACGTTCGGCGTCACCGTGCCGACGCGCGGGTTCGGCATCAGGCCGCGCGGGCCCAACACCTTACCGAGCCGGCCGACCAGGGCCATCATGTCCGGCGTGGCGATCACCCGGTCGAACTCCATAAAGCCGCCCTGGATACGCTCGACCAGGTCTTCGGCGCCGACGATGTCGGCCCCGGCGGCGGTCGCTTCGGCGGCCTTGGCGTCCTTGGCGATGACGGCGACACGGACGTCGCGACCGGTGCCGGACGGCAGGGCGACAACGCCGCGCACGTTCTGGTCGGCGTGGCGCGGATCGACGCCCAGGTTGACCGCGATCTCAATGCTCTCGTCGAACTTGGCCGTGGCGTTGGCCTTGACCAGCTTGATCGCCTCAGTGAGTGGATGGTTGATGGTGCGGTCGCCGGTCCAGGCGGTGACGCGCTTGGCTTGCTTGGGCATGTCTAGCTCTCCACCACGCGAAGGCCCATGGCGCGCGCCGAGCCTTCGATGATCCGCGAAGCGGCTTCGACGTCGTGGGCGTTGAGGTCTTTCATCTTCTTCTCGGCGATATCGCGCAGCTGCTGGCGCGTCACCTGGCCGACTGTCTCGCGGCCGGTCTTGCCGGAGCCGGATTTGATGCCGACGGCTTCCTTCAGGTAGTGGGTCGCCGGCGGGGTCTTGGTGACGAAGGTGAAGCTCTTGTCCTGATAGACGGTGATCACCGTCGGCAGGGGCGTGCCCTTCGTCATATTCTCGGTGCGGGCGTTGAACTCTTTGCAGAACCCCATGATGTTGACGCCGCGCTGGCCAAGCGCCGGCCCGATGGGCGGCGAGGGCGTGGCGGCGCCGGCGGGGACCTGCAGCTTGATGTAGCCCAGGATCTTCTTGGCCATGTCATCCTCTCTCGGACCGGCGGACCGGCCTCGCGGTTGAAGAGCCGTGGTGCGGCGTGGCGCGCCTCCCACGGATTTGTTGTCGCGACCGAAGAAGTGCTTTCGACGCGAGGGGCGGGCCTGTAGCAGGTCGGCAGAGCCGCTGCAATGCGACGCCGTGGGAGGGACGCATGGACACCAAGACCTACGAGAGCTTGGGGCTGCACCAGTCGCTCACCGACATCGAGCCCGGGCGAGTGGTCAACGGCCGCTCCAACCGCGAGATTCAAGGCGCGCTCTCGGTCCCCGGAGACCGGCAATACCACCCCAACCCGGAGGCGTTCGTCACCGAGGGGACGCCGCGCGGCGAGGTAAGGTCCCACCGCGGCTGGACCGGCGCGAGGGTGTTTCCGGGCACGACCCGCGACCTGTGGATCTACACGCCGGCTGGCTTCGATCCCGCCGGCCCGGCGCCGGCGCTGATGGTGTTCCAGGATGGGGCCGGCTACCTCAACCGCGACGGACCAATCCGCGCCGCGGCGGTGTTCGACACCCTGACCGCGGCCGGCGAGATGCCGCCGACGGTCGGAGTGTTCGTCATGCCCGGCCAGCGCGAGGGCTCGCCGCAGCAGCGCAGCCTGGAATACGACAGCGTCACTGACGCCTATGTCCGTTTCCTGCTGGAGGACGTGCTGCCGTTCATCGAGGCCGAGATCGGCTGCACGCTGACCGCTGATCCGGCCTGGCGGACCATATGCGGCATCTCCAGCGGCGGCATCTGCGCCTTCACCGCCGCCTGGTATCGACCCGACGCGTTCGGCCGGGTGCTGAGCCATTGCGGCTCGTTCACCGCCATCCGCGGCGGCCACAACTACCCCTATCTGATCCGCTCGACGCCGCGAAAGCCGATCCGGTTGTGGATGCAGAGCGGCGCCGCCGACGCCGACATCATCCTGGGGTCCTGGCCGCAAGCCAACCAGGCCGTCGCCGCCTCGCTGGAATACGCGGGCTACGACCACAAATTCGTCTTCGGCGAAGGCGGCCACAGCCTCGCCCATGGCGGCGCCGTCTTCGCCGATGCGCTCAGGTGGCTGTGGCGGGCGGAATAACTCTCCCACCGGCGGAAGTCGGGACCCAGGCAGGAAGTGGTTGCAGGGGCGGACCCGCGGGCAGGTGGGCGCCTATCACTGCCGCGCCAGGGTTAACGCTGTGTGAGCGGCCACGTGTCGAGCGTCCGCTTAGGTCGCGAGGCCAAGGACAGCTCGCGACCGATACTGTTGAAAAACCCCCTTTTCGCTCCCGACCCCGAAAAATCAGGGCCGTGGGCGGGCTTCTCGAAAAAGGACGCTGGGAAGCCAGTTTTTTGCGGTTTTGCCGTGGGCGGCCGCGCTGGCGCCACTACGCCGGCAGCGATCTCAGAATCCGACTTGGCGAGGCATTTCGGCGGTTTTTTGAGGACCCCGATTTTGGGGTTTTTCAACACAATCGACCCTGAGCGGCCGCTCACAAGGCGCGCCATTCCTCGCGGGTTATGGCGTATTCCACCTCCCCATGCTCACTCCCTGACAAGGCCTCGGGATAGTCCGCGAAAAACGTTCGTTCGTGCCGCATTCCCAAGCGTTCCATCACCCGCCGCGAGGCGAGGTTCACGGCCATCGTCTGGGCTGCGACACGCGAAAGCTCAAGCCGCTCGAACGCATCAGCCAGCACGGCCGAGACCGCTTCTGTCGCATACCCCCGACCCCAAAAGTCGCGACGAAAGCGGTAGCCCAGGTCGCCAGCTTCGTCCTGGAGACGGAGCGACACCCACCCGAGGAAACTGCCGGTCTGAGGCTCGACAACCACCCACAAGCCGTCGTCCTGGCCTCTGGGCATGAGGAAGCCTTCGTTTGTGTCCGCGTCCGGCTCAAGCGGCGTGGGACGTCCACCGTTGAGCTAGCGCATCACTTCGGAGTCTTGCTCCAGCCGGTGTAATTGCATCCGATCCGCACCGGCGGCCGGTCGGAGCAACAAACGCGAGGTGATGATTTCGGTCCTTACACCTCTCAGCATCACCACGCGCGGTTGGCCGTCGCCAAAGTAATTTTCCTTGCGGCTCTCCACCTCAAATCCCAACGAGCGATAGAGCGCGATCGCGGCGGCGTTGTCCGGATGCGTCACTAGGTCAATCCGGGCGCAGCCCTTGGCTTCCTCCAGCAGGAAAACGGTCGCAGCGCGGGCGATGCCGCGACGGCGGAAGTCTGGGTCGACAGCGATATTGCTGAGGTAGGCGCTCCGTCTTCGCGAAGCTTCCATGCTGCAGTGGCGACAAGCGCGCCGTCTGTCTCGACGAAATAGAGGGCGTTGTTGGCGATCTCGCGGGCGCCGGCATCGCAATCGAGCGGAGGGCCGTAGAGTCTCGGGTCGGCGGCACGCCGCTCATGCGCCGCAAGGCGGTGAGCATCGGCTGGAGTGGCGCGGACGAACGCGAGCCGGTCAACATTCCGCGTCATGGACATTCGATATGTTTACCGCTCAACCGAGTCCCCGAGAACAGGGCCGCTTTGCCCCCTTCTTGGACCTTCCGAAGGTCCGCTCTGAGGCGCAGCTGACCTGGCGCTAGTGTCCCGACTCTGAAGTTCGCAGGACTCGAAGCGGACTCGATCTTGTCAGACTCTCTAGA
>Ga0302325_10035994_pt1 | contig 10097 bp, 5 predicted proteins | sample Palsa_T0_2_FD_201948 | JGI IMG/M metagenome (GOLD analysis project Ga0302325, IMG submission 201948) | Peat permafrost microbial communities from Stordalen Mire near Abisko, Sweden - Palsa_T0_2 | ecosystem: Environmental > Terrestrial > Soil > Palsa > Peat permafrost | place: Sweden: Abisko... | reverse complement strand
CTCCCACTCCTGCCGCTCAAGGAGGTCCTCAAGGTTGTAGGCGGGCTGATGCAGGTTGAGCACCAGGGCAAAGGCCACGTCAGCCATCGGGGTTCCTTGGCGGTTACAGGTCGTGGGTCACGATCTCGATGGTACGCCGGGCCAGTTCGGCGCCGTAGTCGGTCCAGATGCCCTCGCCCCAGTAGCGGTAGCAGCTGGTCTCGGCGGTGAGCAGGTGGAACAGGGCGTTGCGGTAGCGGGGATCGTCGGTTGGAATGGCTTTGGCCAGGACCCGCTCGTGGAACAACGAGCTGGCCTCGTCCATGGGGGCCAGCACCCGGTCGTAGCCGCGTACCCAGGAGATGTTGCTGGTCCAGCTGCCGCCTTCCATGCTGAAGCGCCCATCCTCGTCCTTAAGCTGCTCGATCACCTCGGCCAGCCGGTCCGGCCCGTCGCCGGGGGCCATTCGGCCCCAGATCCTGGACTGGAAGAGAGGCTGGATCACCGGCAGGTCGTCGGGGCCGACACCGGCCGAGTGGAGCCGTTCAAGGTACTCGGTGACGTTCATGGCCGGAGTCTGGGTACCCGAGCACTCCCGGATAACGTCGAAATACTTGGACGGGAACTCATTCATCATCACCCCGCCGTTTTCCCCGTCGGCGATCTGGGTGACCAGCGGCGGCACGCGGCGGCCGCCAAGGTCCCAGCGGGAAAGGCCCTTGGCCTCATAGTAAGGCTGCATCTGGGCGACCAGCTTGGTGTCGCTGCCCTGGGTCTTGACCACGGCGGTGATGCTGGCGACCTCGCCGCTGGAACTGGTGCAGACCAGGCGGCGCGGCAGGTGCTGCCGCTGGAGCCCGCCCCCATCGGGTTCCTCCACCGTGTGCTCCTGGACCAGGACCCACTCGTAGCCGCAGTCTCGGAGGGTCTTCACGAAGTCGTAGGCGACATCCGGGTGGTTGGGCAGGGCCATCTCCGCGGGGGAGAAGCCGCGGACCCGGCCGAGAGCGTCCAGGCCGAAGAGGGCGGCGAAATGATGCTGCCAGGCTCGCACGTGCAGCCGGAAGTCCTGCACCGGGGTGGAGGGCGCCACGGCATGCCCCCATGTGCAGCCGAGCCACTCCACCGCCTGCCGGTTCCGCGGGTCGGCCGTGATGCCGGCCAGGGCGTCGAGCACGTCGTTGGCGCCCATCTGGCGCAGGCCGTGCAGCAGCGTACCGGAGTATTCGAGCATGATCCGGGGCGCGAGCCCCTCATCGAGCAACCGGGGAACGAACTCGCCCATCCGCTTGTAGCACCACAGGAACACCGGGGCGTTGTGGTTATCACCGATGCTCGGGTTGTCCATCATCCACTGCAGGTTGCTGATGATCGGCGCCGTGCGCAGATCAGGGCCACCCGCCGGGATGAGCGGCTGGTGCATATGCAGGGCGCTGGCAAAAGCACTGTTCACGTCGCCGAACCCGGTGGCCCCGGGCGGCAGGAAGACGGGATCGGTGCCCCCGGCCCGGATCGCCTCGTCGATGCGCTGCTCCGAGCCGCAGATGTTGGGAAGACCGTCAATTTCCTTGGGAAGATCGCCCATTGCTCCGGCTCCTCTGTTGATATATGCGCGGGTCTTATTTGTGGCGGATATGGTCGTAGATATTCTCGTAGTGCTGACCGGGCCCCGCCCAGGAGTGGTCCTGCCACATTCCGTTCAGCATGAGCTGGCGGAATTCGCCAGGGTATGAGTACCAAAGCCCGATGGCCCGCAGCATCGCGGACTCCAGCGCCAGGTTGTCGAGCTGGTGGAACACGTAGCCGTTCCGGTCGTGCGGCGGACGCCCGGAGTACTCGCGATCGAAGACGGTGTCCACCAGGCCGCCGACGGCCCGCACGATGGGGACGGTGCCGTACTTGAGGGCCATCATCTGGGCCAGGCCGCAGGGCTCGAACTGGCTGGGCATCACCACCATGTCGGCACCAGCGTAGATCAGATGGGCCAGGCCGTGGTCGAACCCGATTTCCAGGTGACAGTCGGGGTTGCTATCCAGGTAGTCCTTCAACTGCCAGAAGTGAGCATTGACGGCCGGGTCGGGACAAGAACCCAGCAAGACGAATTGCGCACCCCGCTCTAAGGCGTAGAAAAGGGCGTGCTGAATGAGATCGACGCCTTTCTGACGGTCGACGCGGCCGACGTAAGCGATGATCGGCTTATACTCCTTCCGCAGCAGCAACCGGTCATGCAGGGCATCCTTGTTCGCATACTTCCGCTCTACCGCACCGGCCGTGTAGTTCGATGGGATCAGGATATCGATCTCCGGGTTCCAGACGTTGTAGTCGATGCCGTTGAGGACACCACCAAACTTCTCCCGGTGTACGAAGAGCGTGTGTCCCAGTCCCATCCCCTGATCGGCGTACGTTGCCTCCCAGGCATGCTGCGGTGACACCGTGGTGACGAAGTTCGAGTAAACGATGCCGCCTTTCATCAGGTTGATGGCACTGAAGTTGAAATTATCGCGGAGCCGACTGTAATCAAAGAAGTGCGCCGGGCGGGTGAGGCCGGTCGCCCAGAGAATGTACTCACCGGAAATACCCTGGTGCGCGAAATTGTGGATGGTATAGCAAACACGCTGATTGCGCATGCCAAGGTGCTGGTAAATCTCGTAGAGCAGCACCGGCACGAGCCCCGTCTGCCAGTCGTGACAGTGGATCACCTCGGGCCGTTTGTTGGTCTTCCACATGAACTCCAGGGCCGCCTTCGACAGGAAGGCAAACCTGGTCACGTCGTCGGCTGAACCGTACAAGTGACCCCGGTTGAAGAAGTTGTCCGGTGAGTGCGGTTCGATGAAGAAGCACCGTCGGCCGTGCACGAACCCGAACCACACCGTGCAGTGCACGAACCCGTCGTACCAGGGCACCAGCAGATCGTGATACGTGATCGTGAGCCCGTAGATCTCGTCGTAGCGCATGCAATCGTACTTCGGCATGATTATTTCGACGGCGTGGCCCCGCTGTTCCAGCTCCCGGCTCAGCCCGAAGACGACCTCTCCCAGCCCGCCCGCCTGCGCCACCGGCGCACATTCCGTCGCAACCATCACCACGAACACGGCTGTCTCACCGTCCCTGTCGTGTGTCGTGCTGCCGTCAGTAGCTAGGTACCGAGTCCGGGGGATCACCGCAAACCGGGCAACAGTATCAGCGAAGACTGCCCGGAGAGGAAGATGACTTTGGTCCGCTTTCGGCGCGGTTGACCGGAGTGATGAGCTGCCAGAGGTCAACCGAGGCTGTCTCCCGGTCCTCCGAGCGGTAGTGGCCCATCCAGAGGACAGACGTGAGACTGTCGTTGTCGGGCGTTGTGGTCTAGATTCGGCGCATGGCCTTAAAACGCGGACTGCGCGCCCGGCGGATGGGCCACACGCTGGCCGAGTTCGAACAGGGCGTCGCTGACAACCTGTGTTACGAGCGGGGGACGACGGCGGAGTCGGCGAGCGCCCAGGATGCCTACTGGACGCTGGCCGTCACCATACGTGACCGGCTGGCCGACCGCCGGACCAGGACAGCCCAGGCGAACTACGAGGCCAACCCCAAGTTCGTCTACTACCTGTCGGCGGAGTACATGCTGGGGCGCCAGCTCCCCCAGAACGCCGCCTATACCGGCACCGCCGACCTCGCCCGCCAGGCCGTGGCCGCCTCCGGCGTCTCCGCCGGAGACATCGAGGCCCTCGACATTGAGCCCGGGCTGGGCAACGGCGGGCTCGGCCGGCTGGCCGCCTGCCTGCTCGACTCGCTGGCCACCCTCGACATACCGGCCGTGGGCTACGGCATCCGCTACGAGTACGGGATCTTCAAGCAGGCCTTCGAGAATGGTTACCAGGTCGAGCACCCCGACGACTGGGCCTTCTACGGCAACCCGTGGGAGTTCGCTGCCCCCGACGACCGCCAGGTCATCGGGTTCTACGGCCACACCGAGCCGGTGGCCGACGATCAGGACGGGCCGCGGCGGCGCTGGGTGCCAGGCGAGACGGTGCGTGGCGAGCCCAGCCACATGCTGGTCCCCGGCTACGGCACCGAGACCGTCAACATCATCCGGCTCTGGCACGCCCGGGCGGCCCGCGAATCGTTCGACCTGGCCCTGTTCAACGAGGGTCACTACGCGGAGGCCGTCGAGGCGCGGATGCGCTCGGAGAACCTCACCAAGGTGCTGTACCCCAGTGACAGCACGCCGGCCGGCCGGGAACTGCGGCTCAAGCAGCAGTATTTCCTGGTCTCCTGCTCGCTGCGGGACATCATCCGCCGGTTCCGGTTCCGCAACAGCGACTGGGAGGCGTTGCCGGGCAAAACCGTCATCCAGCTCAACGACACCCATCCCGTGCTGGCCATACCCGAGCTCATGCACCTGCTGGTCGACGAGAACGGGGTGGGCTGGGAGCAGGCCTGGTCCATCACGCGCCGCACCTTCGCCTACACCTGCCACACGCTGCTGCCCGAGGCTCTGGAGACGTGGCCGGTTGAGATGTTCGAGCGGCTGCTCCCGCGCCACCTGGAGATCATCTACGCCCTCAATCAGTTCTTTCTCGAAGACGTGCGTGCCCGGTTCCCGGACGATGAGGGGCGCGTCGGCCGGATGTCGCTGATCCAGGAGGCCCCCGAGCGCCGGGTGCGGATGGCCAACCTGGCCGTCGTCGGCAGCTTCGCGGTCAACGGCGTGGCCGGGCTGCAGTCGCGGCTGCTCGCCCAGACGACGTTGCGGGACTTCGCGGACCTGTGGCCGGAAAAGTTCCTGAATCAGACGAACGGCGTCAGTCCCCGCCGGTTCCTCCTGCTGGCCAACCCACGCCTGTCCGGCCTGATCACCGCGCGGCTGGGCGACGAAGGTTGGCTGACCGACCTGGACCGGCTGCGGGAGCTTGAGGCCTTTGCCGACGACGCGGAGTTCCGGGCGCGGTGGCGCGAGGTCAAGCGGCTGAACAAGCTCGACCTGGCCGCCCACGCGCTCGCCACTACCGGCGTCACCATCGATCCCGGCTCGATTTTCGACGTGATGGTCAAGCGGCTGCACGAGTACAAGCGCCAGGTTCTCAAGCTGCTCCATGTCGTCACCCTGTACAACCGGATCAAGGCGGATCCGGGCGCCGTCCTGACGCCCTACACGGTCATCTTCGGCGCGAAGGCGGCGCCGAACTACCAGCAGGCCAAACGCGTCATCAAGCTGATCAACTCGGTCGCGGCCGTGGTCAACGCCGACCCCGACGTCGCCGGCCGGATCAAGGTCGTCTTCCTCCCCAACTTCAACGTCACGGTCAGCGAGCTCGTGGTGCCAGCCGGCGATATCTCGGAGCAGATCTCGCTGGCCGGCAAGGAAGCATCCGGCACCGGCAACATGAAACTGGCCCTCAACGGAGCCGTCACCGTTGGCACCCTCGACGGCGCGAACATCGAGATCCGCGACCTGGTCGGAGCCGACAACTTCTTCCTCTTCGGCCTCACCGCCGACGAGGTCACCGCCCTCCGGCAACGCGGCTATGACCCCCGCGCCTATTACCGTGACGACGCCGAGCTTCGGGCAGCCGTCGACGCCCTCGCCTCAGGTGCCTTCACCGGCGGGGACCGCGACGCCGTCGGGCCGGTCACCGCCTCGCTCCTGGAATGGGACGAATACATGGTCCTCGCCGACTACCGCCCCTACATCGACTGCCACGACCACGCCGCCGGGCCAGCCTGGGCCGATCAAGACCGGTGGACCCGGATGTCCATCCTGAACACCGCACGCTCAGGTTTCTTCTCTTCCGACCGCACCGTCCGCGGCTACTGCCGCGACATCTGGCACACCGAGCCCGTGCCCGTAACCCCGGATGTGGTGAGCGGCTCTCAAGATCCCCGCCCAAGTTCCTGACTTAGGCCCGCCGCGAAGATCCCTGCCACGGTGACGTGAGATGCCGTCACCGTAGCTGACTTCCCCGCAGGGCCACCACAGACCACGCTGCCAGCGGCGCTTCAGCGCAGTGCGGGGTCCGTCTGGTCGCGAGGCGGCAGGGTGAAGCTTCCACCTGACAGCGGGGCGACCGCGCGGAAGGCCGAGGGCGCCACCGGCGAGGGCGCCACCTTCTACTTCACCCTCGCCGCCACGAACGAATCACGACGGCCAGGTCATCCTCACTTAAAGTAGTGATATAATTACGAATCGTGAAAGACCTGCGGGCGGTTCGAGGGGCTTAACGTCACCGGCTGAGCAGGGGAGGGCCGTTCATGAGTAACGGGCAACGCGGCCGCGGCCCGCGGGCTGCTGAGCCAGCCGCGGCCCCCCGCGCGTGGCAGGCGCGGGCCGGGCCCGACGAGGAGACAGGTGAGGGGACGGGTGCGGCCGGGCGGGGCGGGCTGCGCATCCTCATCCTGGAGGACAATCCTGCCGATGCTGAAGTCGAGCAGCGCCTCCTAGCCGGCGCGGGCCTGGACTTCACCGCGGTCGTCGTCGACACGGCGGCCTCCTATGAGCGGCAGATCGACGCCTTCCGCCCGGACGTGATCCTGGCCGATTTCTCCCTGCCGGGCTTCTCCGGCGAGGGCGCCATCAAGATCGCGCGGGAGCGGTGCCCGGACACGCCCGTCGTCGTCGTGTCCGGCACGATCGGCGACGAAGCAGCGGTCGAGCTGATCAGGCAAGGAGCCAGCGACTACATCCTGAAGGACCGGCCCGCCCGCCTGGCGCCGGTCATCCGCCGCGCCGTCGCCGAAGCTGAGCAACGCTCGCGGGTAGCACGCATGCAAGCTCAGCTCCGCCGGGCGCAGCGCCTGGAAAGCGTCGGCCGGCTGGCCGACGGCGTCGCCCACGAACTCCACCACCAGGTTGGCGCCATCCTGAACTACGCAGCCTTCATCCGCGACCAGACAACCGGGACATTGCAGCGAGGCACGCGCCTCGATCTGCCCGGCATCAGCCGGAATGCGGAGCATATCGAGCAGGCCGGCCAGCGAGTGATCAAGCTCGTCAGTCAGCTGCGCGAGGCGGGGAGCCGCGACGTGATCCGTGCCGAGCTCATCGACCTCAATAAGGTCATCGGCGGGATCGACGAGCTACTGCGGAGCGCAGCCGGCGCGAGCACCGAGTTCCGCCTGTGCCTGTCCCCCCGGCTCTGGCCCGTCACCGCCTACCCCGGCCATGTCGAGCACATCCTCCTGAACCTCACGACGAACGCCAGGGACGCCATGCCAGACGGCGGCAGCTTCTCGATTCAGACCCAGAACCTGACGCTCGGGCACGGCGAGGCCGCGGACCTGGGCCTGCCTTCAGGGTCCTACGTGTGCCTGACCGCCCGCGACAGCGGCACGGGGATGGAACCGGAGGTCATTGAGCACGCATTCGAGCCGTTCTTCACGACCAAGCCTTCCGCCGAGGGCGGCGGGCTCGGCCTGGCCAGTGTCTACGGCATGACCCGCCAGGCCGGCGGGACCGCCACGATCTCCTCAGCGCCCGGCACCGGCACGACCGTCACCGTATGGCTGCCCGCCGCCATACCCGGTCATCCAGCCGGGGTTCCCGGCCAACGTAGCCCGTAACCGACCGCTACCAATAGTCAGCCCAGGATGACCTGGGTCCTCTGACGAACAGTTATATTTTAATCACTCAAAGTTAAATTCCGGCGTCGGCAGCTGCCTCCGGGTCGGCCGTGGCGGCGGCGCCTTTGGGTCGGCCGTGGCGGCCGCGCCTTTGGGTCGGCCGTGGCGGCCGCGCCTCCGGGTCGGCCGTGGCGGCCGCGCCTCCGGCAGGGACGGGGCGCGGCTGACCAATATCAACGGGGGCACGGCTAACCAACGGGGGCGGGTCAGCATGCAGGTCACTGATCACTTGTTCGTTGGCCTGCTCGATGGTGCCCCGGACGCGATGGTGTGCGTGGCGGCGGACGGACAGATCGCGCTGGTCAACGCGCAGACGGAACGGCTGTTCGGCTACCGGCGTGAGGACCTGGTGGGCCAGCAGATGGAGGTACTGGTTCCCGATGCGATCCGGGCGGCGCACGCGGCGTACTGTACCCGGCAGATGGCCGATCCGGAGCCGCGCCCCGTGGGTGCCCTGACGGAGCCTTCCTGCCGCCGCCGCGATGGCAGCACGTTCCCCGGCGAGATCTCGTTGTCGGCCATCGACACCCCCGATGGCATCCTGGTCATGGCGGCGATCCGTGACGTGACCGAGCGACTAAAGGTGCTAGCCGAACGCGAGCGGCTGCGCGGCCAGGCCGAGCGGGACAAGATGGAACGCCAGCTGCAGCAGTCCCAGCGGCTGGAGAACCTCGGCGAGCTGGCAGGCGGGCTGGCCCACGGTTTCAATAACCTGGTCGCGGTCATCTCGAACTACGCCGCGTTCGTCAGCGCGGAGGTGGCCAAAGGTGGCTCGCAGGTGAGCTTGCCGTCGGTCCACGAGGACGTCCTGCAGATCCAGCGGGCGGCCGAACGCGCGGCAGATATGACCCACCAACTGCTGGCCTTTGCCTGCCGTGAGGGCGTCCGGCCCCGGCCGCTGAACCTCAACGAGGTCATCAAGGGCGTCGAGCAGCTGCTCATCCGCACCCTGGGCGCGCACGTGGTCCTGACCACGAGCATGGACCCGGACCTGTGCGCGGTGCTGGCCGACCCCGGCCAGATCGAACAGGTCCTGGTCACCCTGGCGGTCAACGCCGGCGACGCCATGCCGGCGGGCGGCACGCTGACGCTGACCACCGGCACCACCGACATCGACGCCAGCGATCCCGCCAGCCGGACCGGCGTGGTGCCGGGCCGGTATGCCTGCATGAAGGTGAGCGACACCGGCGCCGGAATGACTAGGGAGGTCATCGACCACGCGTTCGAGCCGTTCTTCACCACCAAGTCCAAGGGCCAGGGCACCGGCCTGGGCCTGGCCAGCGTGTACGGGATCATCACCCAGGCCCGCGGTCACGTGCGGGTCTACTCAGAGCCCGGCATCGGCACCACGTTCACCATCCTGCTCCCGGCCACCGGCCACGACGCGGTGCCGGCCCGGGCACCGGCCTCGGCCTCGGGCGGCGGCACGGGCGAAACCGTTCTCGTGGTCGAGGACGAGCCCGCGATGCGGGAGGTGACACGCAGGATCCTCTCCCGTGGCGGCTACCAAGTGATCACCGCCGCCAACGGCCGCGAGGCCATCCAGGTCGCCACGAACCATGACGGCGGCATCGACGTACTGGTCACCGACATCGTCATGCCGCAGATGCTGGGGCAAGAAGCCGCCGAGCGGATCCGGGCTCTGCAACCAGGCGTGAAGGTGCTGTTCATGTCGGGGTACACCCGGGGCCTGCTGGACAGCAAGGGTATCGCCGCAGGGGACGTCAACCTGATCGAGAAGCCCTTCACGGAAGAATCCCTGCTCACCAGGCTCCGTCAGGTCATAGCGAGCGAAGATCCGCAGTAGATCTGGATGGTCCCGCGGGCCGCCCCAGGCGTGGGGGGACGCAGCGGCTGATCGCGCCGCTATGGGGAGCACTCTCAGGGAATATGACTGAAAATGCTCCCCATAGCGGCGCGGGGAAGCGGGGAAGCGGTGTGGGGGGCCGGATCCTTTACGCCTGATTCCGGGCGCTGGCCGCCATGGCGTCGGCGAGCAGCATCGTAGCTGCTGACAGCTCTGACGCCGTGGGGAGCGCGTAGCCGAGCAGAAGCGCTGGTGGTGACGGCGCTTGGACGGTGCAGTGGCGGTGCAGTTCGTGCACGCCGACGCCGGAGCGCCGGGCCCGCGCCGCCGTTTTTTGCTCGTCGATCCTGTCGGGAAGCCACGCGAAGAGATGCAGTCCCGCGGCGGTGCCACTCACGCGGACCTCGGGGAGGTGCCGGCCTAGCGCGTCGATGAAGACGTCTCGCTTGGCACGGTAGCGCCGGCGCATCGAACGGAGATGGCGCTCTAGTCCGGCGTCTTGGATGAACGAGGCCATCGCGATCTGATCGAGCGTCGGCGGTGCCGTCCCTGTGACCTCGAGCTCGTCCGCGATGTCGTCGATCAAGTGCGCGGGAGGGACCATCCACGCGAGGCGCAAGGCGGGGGCGAGTGTTTTGCTTGTTGTCCCGACGAACGTGACGAGATCCGGGGCGAGCCCTTGCAGGCTGGCCACCGGATCCCGGCCGAAGCG
>Ga0302325_10035992_pt1 | contig 10098 bp, 9 predicted proteins | sample Palsa_T0_2_FD_201948 | JGI IMG/M metagenome (GOLD analysis project Ga0302325, IMG submission 201948) | Peat permafrost microbial communities from Stordalen Mire near Abisko, Sweden - Palsa_T0_2 | ecosystem: Environmental > Terrestrial > Soil > Palsa > Peat permafrost | place: Sweden: Abisko... | reverse complement strand
CAGCGACCAGCAGCTCGGTGCCATAGTTGCCGCGGAATGTGTCGAAGATCGGCGTGGGATCGGTGGTGGGCGGAGCCAGGAATTCATCGGGCGCAGATTGCGTGGGCATCGGTTGACCTTCTTACGTTTGAGCACGAGTTGAGTGGTTAGGGTTCAGGGTTCAGGGTTCAGGAAAATGCGGGCCTCCCTCTTCACTGAACCCTGAACCCTGAACCCTGACCACTGCACCCTGCTCACGGCACGATCACCGCGCCGGGGTAACTCGCCGCCAGGCGGATCTGCACGGCTCGGGCGTCGGCGAAAGTGGTCAGCGGGCCGATGCGGACGACTTCTTCATCGGTCCCGGCGACGACGTCGGCGGTCAGGCCCTGGGCCCGCAGGCTGGAGACGGATCGATTGGCGTTGGGGAAATCCTTGTAGGCGCCGACTTGCAGGTAAAAGCAGGTCGCCCCTTCGTGGGCGGCGGCCCGGGTGGCCGGCTCGCTGGAGGGGAATTGCTGGCGAACCATCTGGAACGAGCGGTCCGCCTGCGGGAACCAGCCGAGCCGCTGCTGACAGAGGCCGATGCGATAGAGCACCCACGCCTGCGCATCCGGCGGCTGGATGGAGGCGTAGGAAATCTGCCATTCGCGCACGGCGGTCCCGTAATCGTCCAAGTGATAGGCAACATTGGCCAGACCGGCGTGAAGCAGGGCCTGGACTCTGGGGGCTGAGGGGGTTTCCAGGCCGCGCTCGTAGGAGGAGCGTTCCTTGTCGAGATTGGCTTTCACGCCGGCCATGTCGCCGCTGAAGCCGGCGGTCTCGGCGCGCTCCTCGTACACCCGGCCCTCGAGGTAAAACGCCTCGGCGGAGCCGGGGGCGTTGGGGTTTTTGGTGAGGAACGCATCGGCGTCGGCCATTGCGCCGTTGTAGTCCTTTCGATCGAACGCCTGATAGCCGGCGTTGAGTTGCTCCTTTGCCGCGGAGTTATCCGGAACGCAGCCGGCACACGTCAGGGCACCCAGAGCGGCCAACATCACACACATCGCATTTCGCATCCGTGCCTCTTCCTGTATGTTGTCATTCCCTGACAATGGAACCAACCTATGCTCGTTGAACCGCTCTTCGTTCACGCCAAACAGATCCCGGATCAGACCGCGATCATCGACGATCGCGGCAAAACCAGTTACTCGCAACTGGGCGCGATGGCTGCGGGATTGGGGATGTATCTGGGCATGACAACCCAGGCCCCGCGCGTCGGCGTGCTCCTGCCCGCCAGCACCGCGTTCGTGGCCAGTTTCTACGGAACGCTGCTGGCTGGCAAGACCGTGGTGCCGATCAACTTTCTGCTGGGGGATCGGGAGATCGCGCACATCATCGCCGACAGCGGCATCGACACGGTCCTCAGCGCCCCCCCGCTGGCCGGGCGGCTCAAGGATTTGCCGGTGAAGGTGATCGATCTGACGCAGCTCCCCTCGCCGGGCGGTTTCGCGATTCAGCCGCGCATCCCGGCCAAGTCTGCCGACGAGATCGCGGTCCTGATGTACACCAGCGGAACCAGCGGCTTGCCCAAGGGCGTTTGTCTCAGCTACGGAAATCTGCAAAGCGACGTCGATGCCGCGATCATCGCCGCGAGGCTGGTGGATCAACACAAATTTCTCGGCGTCGTCCCGTTGTTTCATTCCTTCGGCATGACCGCGATGATGATCGCCCCGATCCAACTGGCGGCCCCGGTGATTTACCTGGCCCGCTTCAGCCCCGTGGCGACTCTCAACGCCCTGCGCGAGCACCGGGCGTCGCTGTTCTTCGGCGTGCCGAGCATGTACGCGGCGATGTTCCGCCTCAAGGACGCCAAGCCTGAGGATTTCACGTCGATCTACGCCATGCTCAGCGGCGGCGAGCCGTTGCCGGCCACGCTGCGCGAGGCGTTTTTACAGCGTTTCGGCGTGCCGCTGCTGGAAGGGTACGGCCTGACCGAAACCAGCCCGGTGATCTCGCTGAACACTCCGCACGTGAGCCGGCCGGGAAGCGTTGGGAAACTCATCCCCGGCGCTGTGGCCCGCATCGTCGACGACAGCGGCGAAGACCTGCCGGTCGGCCAGACCGGCGAAATCTGGCTAGGCGGCCCGATGATCATGAAGGGATATCACAATCTCCCGCAGGAGACGGCCGAGGCCGTCACGCCCGACGGCTTTTTCAAAACCGGCGACCTCGGCAAGTTCGACGCCGATGGATTTCTCTACATCACCGGCCGCAAGAAGGAGATGATCATCATCGCCGGTGAGAAAGCCTATCCGCGCGAGATCGAAGAAACGCTGCTGGCCCACGAGGGCGTGGCCGAGGTGGCGGTGCTGGGCAAGAAAGACCCCTCCCGCGGCGAGGTCATCGTCGCGTTCATCATCGCCAAGCCCGAGCACACACTCACCGTCGACGAACTGCGTGACTTCTGCCGCGGCCAGGGCCTGGCCCAGTGGAAAATCCCGCGGGAGATTCATATCGTCCCCGATCTGCCACGCTCGCCGACCGGCAAGGTGCTGCGGCGGGCGTTGGCGGAAAAGCTGGCGAATTAAAGCATCGGTCAGGATCAACCAGGATTTCCTGTGTAGCCGGCGAGCTTGCTCGCCGTATTTTTCTCCAGCGAGAATACGGCGAGCAAGCTCGCCGGCTACACGGGGAACGCTGCATGGTTCTGAGAAGTGACCTACGAAGATCAACCGGCCCCTTCCCCGACGTTAGCGGCTTGTTCCCTACGATTCTCGGCCATGTTTGACAAATCGCCCTCGTGAAAAGAAAACTAATCGGATGGATGCCCTGATGCAGAAGCTCAAGTTTGATGCCAATGGTCTGATTCCCGCGATCATTCAGGATCACCAGAGCGGGCAGGTGTTGATGATGGCGTGGATGAACCACGAGGCGGTCGAGAAGACGGTCGCGACCAACGTCACGCACTTTTACAGCCGTAGCCGGGGGAAGCTCTGGCTCAAGGGGGAGCGCAGCGGGCACGTGCAGCATGTCAAATTCATCCGGATCGATTGCGATGCGGACGTGCTCCTGGTCGGCGTTGAGCAGCACGGGGCGGCTTGCCATGAGGGGTACTACAGTTGCTTTTTCCGGGAGTACGATCCCGCCGGCTGGAAGGTGATCGGCGAGAAGATCTTTGACCCGGACAAAGTGTACGTCTGACCGACTTATGCCGCGCACCACCGAATCGCCCGCCCCGCCGCGGCAGCCGACTCTCTCCTGGCCGCAGCAACGCGCGCTGGCGGCGACGCTGATTGTCGGCTGGATCGCGCTGATCGCATATGGGGCGGTGGCCCTGCGTCAGCCTAGAGTGATGGTGGATGGCGAGCAACTGGCTCCGAGCCGGGCAGTTTTTCTCTCGATGAATGCCGCGACGCTCACCGGATTTCAACAAGCGGTGGGAATCAACGAATTCGATCCCGACAGCTCGCGCGGCCCGGCAATTATTCTCACGCTGATCTTCACCGGGGCGATGTGCAGCATGATCGTCGGCGGGCTGGCGATGGTGCGGATTCTGCGGTTGAACTATTCCGTCTGGCAGGTCGTGGTGTCGGCGACGCTTTTTCTTTTCCTGGCCGCCATGGGCGGGTCGGCTGTCATCATCGGGCATGGAAGAACGCTCTTCGACGCGATCCTCCAATCGGCTGCGGCGTTCGCCAACTGCGGCATCGCCACCGGGCCGGTCGGTACCGTGCTTGACCCGTCAACTTACTTGTTGGCCGCGCTCGCGGTGCTCGGCGGACTCGGGTTGCCGATGTTGATGGAGCTATACGATGCGCTGTGGGGCCTGCGGAAGTTGTCGCCGCACACTCGAACCGTCGTGAAATTCTCCGCCGGTATTTATCTGGCGGGGTTCGCCCTGCTGTTTCTTTTTCAGTGCCCGATGGAGCGCGGCGTCGGATGGGCGATCTGGCGGCAGGCGATCGCCAGCAGCTCGATTGAGGCGATCAACGCCCGCACCGCGGGGCTTCACGTTGAGATGATCGGCGCGTTGCCGCGCGCGGCCCAGTGGATTCTGATCCTGCTGATGGCCATCGGGGCCAGCCCCGGCGGCACGGGGGGCGGGGTGAAGTCCACAACGCTGGTTCAACTGTGGCGCGGCATGCGCAACGCCCTGGCTGGCCGGCCGGTGACGCGGGAGTTCGGCATCGCGGCCGTCCGGGTGGCGATCTATGTGGTGATCGTGCTGACGGCGTTGCTGACGCTGCTGATGATCAATGACGAGATTGCCGCGGATCAGATTCTGTTCATCGTCGTCAGTGCCGCCAGCAACGTGGGGTTGTCGCACAATCCGATCGCGGTGGTGGGCGTGAGCCTGCATGTGCTGAGCGCGGTGATGTTTGTGGGGCGACTGAGTCCGCTGGCGATTCTCTGGTGGATGGCGGAAACGACGGACGCGGCGGAGTTGGCGGTGGGGTGAAGGGGAATAGGACGGAATAAGAGCCGCGCACGAAGCGTACTCGCGGAGTAAGCGGTAAACGGTCACTTTCGCGCAGACCGCTTACTGCGCGAGCACGCTCCGTGCCCAGCTCGCTGATCGCAACGGCGCGTGATCGCGCAACGCCATTTAGGCGCGAAGTGGGGCGGGTAATCCCTCTGTGCCCACGTGCCTGATTATTTGGCGGGCGTGTTCTCGCGAGCAACCTTGCGGCGCTCGACCGGGGGCGGAGCATGCGGCGCGGGCTTGGGAGGGAAGACGGCTTCGTCGGCTTCGATCTGGCAGACCTTGGCGACGCGGCGCTGGTGTCGGCCGCCGGAGAACGGCGTGTTCAGAAAGATGTCCACGATCTGGCGGAGATGATCCTCGCTGAGCAGATCGGTGCCGAGGCACAGGACATTGCAGTGATTGTGCTCGCGGGCCAGCCGTGCGGTGATTTCATCGTGGGCCAGGGCGGCGCGGACGCCGCGGATTTTGTTGGCGACGACGGACATACCGATCCCGCTGCCGTCCATGAGAATCGCCACGTCCGCCGTGCCATCCAGTACCGCGCGCACAGCGGGCACCGCCAGATCCGGGTAATCGCAGGAGGCGGCGCTGTCACAGCCATAGTCCTCGACCTGGTGACCCATCTTGCGCAGCGTCGGCAGCAGCCGGCGTTTGGCTTCGTAACCGCGATGATCGGAGGCGACTGCCAGCTTCATGAATCCACGTTCCCTCAAGGCACCCGGTTGAATCAGAACGAATGCTTTTTCAGCGTCTCCTGCAAGCGGGCCGCGATCAATCCCTGCAAATGCCCGGCCAACTCCTGGTAGAGACTGACGTCCCCACCGATTGGATCCTCAATATCGCCTCTCGGATCGAGCGTGGCAACTTTTTCGGACGCTGATGGCACCAGCGCCGTCACCTGGTGGGCGTGATTCCGGCTCATGGTGTAGATCATGTCCGCCTGGTGAATCAGTTCCACGGTCAGCGGCCGCGACCGGTGATGCGACAAATCGCCGCCCAGATCCTTCACCGCCGCCACCGCCTGCGGCGTCGCGCGGGCTCCGGGAAGAGCGTAACTTCCCGCAGACACAACACTAATCCCCTGCCTCTCCAGTTCCATCTCCGGGACCGCCAGCTGCTCGGCCAGCAGGCGCCGGGTGATGGCCTCGGCCATCGGCGATCGGCAGGTGTTTCCACTGCAGACGAACAGGATCGTCGTCCGCAGCAACCGGTCGATAATCCGCTCATCATAGACGCCCTGCCGAACAATCTCGAAACGATTACCGCTCACCTTTAGAATGGTTGAAGGCTTGGAATATTTCGTCGGGCCGGCGTCGAAAATCAGGTCCACCTTGCCGCCGAGTTCCTCGACCGCCGCGGGATCGGACCAGTTGGACGCCCTCACCGCTCCCGCCGCTGTGAGGACCACCGGGCCGTCGACTCCGGCGATCACGTCTGCCGCCACCACATGCTCCGGGCATCGCAGCGTGATGCCGGCCTCATCGTATAAGGCGGACTCTTCAACGCCCAAGGATTCGGCGACTTCCGCACGGCGTTTTGCCGGCACCTCGAAGATCAGACCCACCGGTCCCGGCCAGAGCTTGCGGATCAGTCGGCGACCAAAGTCGCTCACGTCCCCCAGATATGCGTACGCCTGATCGGGCTGGCCGAGGTGGATCGTCAGCGGCCGCTCGGCGTCTCCGCCGCGAAGGGCGATCAGCCGTTGTCGCGCCGCCTCATGATTGACCAGTCCGGCGGCCCCGTAAACAGTTTCGGTGGGAAGTACGATGATCCCACCCGAGCCGATCATCTCCGAGCCGCGGCGAACCTGGGCATCGTAGTCCCCGCCGGAGAAGATGGAGATGATGGGCACCGACATCAGCATCGCAGATCATATAAGAGGCAACCGGCCGCGAGGTGTCAAGGAAGGCATTCTCGGACCGGCGATTCTCCGCGGACTTCCGTCCGCGGCTATGACAAAATGTGGATGGTCGTCATTTTTTGCATCCTTCCCAGCCGCGGACGGAAGTCCGCGGATTGTCGGCTCGCCAATTCCCGCCTGTCGTTACTGGCTCAACGGATCCTCCGGGTATTTCTGCTTAAGCAATTCCCGCAGCGCCTTGCTGCGAGCCGGGTCCGATGTCGCCAGCAAGTGGCTGGCCCGGTCCAGAAGCTGCGGGGCGTAAGCGGAATTCGGAACGGCGCTGGCAAACGCCTCGGCGACCTTGGCGGCGGCCGCGGTATCGCCATCGATCTCCATCAGCCGGGTGCGCAGCAGCACGCTGTATCCTTCGAGAAAATCCGCGGGAAAGAGCGCCTGCCATCTTTCCCACGCCGATGTGCCGGCTTGCGCGTCCCGCTCGGTGATGTAATACTCAATGGTTCGAGCCATCGCTCCGCTGAGGGCGACGTGACGTTCGGCGGTGGCACCCGGCGGAAGTTCCACGAGAATTTTTGTTCCCTGGTCAACCTTCTGATCAAGGATCAGCGCCTGCCCGTACATGCGGGCAAAGCGCACATCGCCCTTGGCGGCCAGCGGCTGAAGGGCGCGCACGGCCCCGGCAAAATCGCCGGCGCGCCACAGGAGCAGATCGGCGATCTGCATCGCCGACTGCGGCGCCAGCGGCGACTTGGCGGGCACGCTCTTCCAAATCGCCAACGCGGCATCCGCCCGGCCGTTGGAAACGGCGTATTGAGCGGCCTGGTCCAGCGCCGCCCGGGCCGAGCCCACATCCCCGAGACGATCCATCGTCGCCAATCGATCCGCGGCCGCCAGCATCGGGTCGGGATCTTCCACGCGCTCAAACAGCAGCACCGCCCGGCACAGCGATGACTCGGGCAGCGTCGAAAGGTCGTAACCCTCCACGATCTTCGCAGCCACCGCCGACTCTTCGCCCGGCGGACGGTCGATATGCTCCCACTGACGACTGATGCTCAACCGCGTGGTTTGCGTGTCGACGTTCGATCCCACCCGCACCGTCAGCTTCACCGGATAAATCCCGTCGGCCAGGTAAACGTGGTCGAAATCCGTGCCGCTGGCGGTCTGGCCGTCGCCAAAATCCCAGTTGAATTCGGCGCGATCTAAGTCCAATTGACGCGCCGAGAAACGGTAGTGATGGGCGTAGCCCTCGGCGAAGAACGACTCGGCGAGATATTGCACAGCAAAATCCGCCGTCAGCGGCGAGCGGGCCTGCTGCATCGCGCCGGCCTCGGAGGTGTGAAACGGAGCGAACTGGCCCCGGCCGACGGTCTCGAATCCCGCCACTCCCGGTGGCTGCCAGGCGACCAGGAACATCCCGTCGCCGCCGATGCTCACATGGTACAATTCAAATACGTGCGGCCCGCGAGTCAGTTGCACCGTGGCACGATTGCGCGTGTCAGCCGGCCCGCGGCTGGCGAACAACACGGACTTGCCGTCCAGATAGAGTGCTGCGAAATCCTGCACGAAGATGGAGAAGACGTAGTCTCCGTCGATCGGCGCGAACAGCGAGCCGCTGAGGCGCGCGATGGTGTGATCCATCGGCCCCAGCGGATTGAAGCCGAGGCTGGCCTCGGGGATCATCGTTTCGCCGATCACGTTGCCGCTGCGCTCCCAGGCGTCCTGGATGTTGTCAATTGCGCGAATGCGCCTGCCGGCAAGCTGTTTGATTTCCATGTGGAGGCCGCAATCGAATTTCACATCGCCGGTGGCGGGCTGCGTTGAAGCGGGTTGGGAGTTGCCGAAATAAACCCAATAATTTTTGATCGGCCGCACCAGCGTGAAGACAATGCGTGCGCGATCGCCCGGCCCCATGACCAGCACGTGCGACGCGACGGGCGTGCCATTCTCCGTCGTCACGCGGATGTCACTGCCATCGGGCCTGGCATGGCCAGCGGTAAAGAAGTCCGCGACCGCCAGCGAAGTTGGCGGACTCTCCGCCGGATCCCAATTGGCCGCGATCGGGCGGCGGAACTGGCCGGGGGAATCGAACAAACCGGCGGCGGACCACTGGACGCAGATCAGCATCACCGCGCATGTTGCCAGCGAAATGCAGTTCTTTCTCCCTCCCCCGGTACTCCGGGGGAGGGTTGGGGTGGGGGCTCTTCGGCAGTCAAATCTGGTTGGCTGCGACGACGGCCTATCGACCCCGGCCCCCCACCTCAATCCTCCCCCCGAGTACGGGGGGAGGAGGTAAGATAGCGCCTCCGAGATTTGTTTAGACACCGACGCAACCCCCCCGCCGGTTGCACGCCGCCTCTGAATGTGTTTATCTCTGCTCATCCGTGATCTCGCCATCGCTGATTCTACCCCGTGCGATCCTCTTCGACATGGACGGCACGCTGACGCGGCCGTTGCTGGACTTCCCGCGGATCAAAGCGGAGATGGGCATTGGAGACCGGCCCATCCTCGAAGCGCTGGCCGAATTGGACTCGGATCGCCGTGCGGCAGCTCAAAGCATTCTCAACCGCCACGAAGAGGAAGCCTCGGCAAAATCGACGCTCAACCCCGGCTGCGCCGAGCTGCTCGACTGGCTGCGTCATCGGCGGATCAAGGTCGCGTTGGTGACGCGCAACAGCCGCCGCAGTGTTCGCACGGTGCTGGAGCGCCATGGGCTGCGAATCGACGTGCTGGTGACCCGCGAGGACGCCCCGCCCAAGCCCGACCCGGCCCCGCTGCGGCTGGCGTGTGCCCGGCTGAAGGTGAACGAATCGGATGCGTGGATGGTCGGCGACGGTCTCTATGATATTGAGGCCGGCGTAGCCGCGGGAATGGCGACTGTGTGGGTCAGTCATGGCCGCGTCCGCTCTTTCTCGGCGTCGCCGTGGCGCGAAGTGATTGACTTACCGGCGCTGCTCGCCATGCTTCAAGCCTCGAGTTGATTCACTGTCCCATGCGGAGCGTTGCAATGAAATTCATCCGCACGATTGTCCTGACGGCGATTGCGTCGATCCTTCTCCCCGCCGCACTCCGCGCCGACTCCCCCCTCCCGGCCGATGCGTCGGTTGATAGCGTGCTTGATGCCCTGGATCAGCGCGGCAAAACGATCAAGGAATTTACCGCGAAGTTGAGCGACTCCAGCGGCGATCCGGACATCGGTAATGAGACGACCCACACCGGCACAATCTGGTTTCAGCGCAGCGGCGACGGGCAGACCCGCGTTCACATTCTTTTCGACAAGCTCATCATCGGCCATGTCATCGAAGCCCAGAAGCACGAATATCTGCTCGACGGCGAATGGCTCATCGACCGCAACTACGACGCCAAACCGCCCATCGAAACCAAGCGGCAGGTCCTCAAGCCCGGCGAAAAGACCGATCTGCTGAAGCTCGGCGCCGGCCCTTTCCCGCTGCCGATCGGCCAGGCCAAAGCCGACGTGCTGCGGCTCTTTGATGTCACGAAGACCGATCCCGCCAAGGACGATCCGCCACAGACGATCCACCTCCAGCTCATCCCCAAAGCCAAGACGGACATGGCCCAGAGATTTCAATCGATCGACATCTGGATCGACCGGACCACGCACATGCCGGTCGTCATCGATGCCGTTTCCGCCGGCGGCGGCGAGGATCATCGCATCGAGTTCAAAGACTTGGTGGTCGATCCCAAACCCCCGCTGACGGACAAGAATTTCACGTTGCCGGAGATTGATTCAACGTGGAATACCAAGACCGAGCCATATGGCAATTAAATGGCC
>Ga0302325_10035991_pt1 | contig 10098 bp, 9 predicted proteins | sample Palsa_T0_2_FD_201948 | JGI IMG/M metagenome (GOLD analysis project Ga0302325, IMG submission 201948) | Peat permafrost microbial communities from Stordalen Mire near Abisko, Sweden - Palsa_T0_2 | ecosystem: Environmental > Terrestrial > Soil > Palsa > Peat permafrost | place: Sweden: Abisko... | reverse complement strand
TAAGAAGGCTCCCGATCCCGCCGCGCCGCGGAAGGTATCCCCCAAGAAACCATCCCGCTCGGCCCAGCCCGCGCCGGCCTCTCCGCCGCCATCCGCCCGCGCTATCGGCTCCGGCCGTACCTGGGCCTACGTCGGCGGATATGAGTCCTGACAGGGACCCCTATATCCTCGTGTTGGCGCAGGCTCTGAACTGGAGGGCTGCCCCACCTTTGCCGTGGAAGAGCCTGACAGGCAGTCTCACCCTTCATCTGATCGCCGTAACCCTTTGTCTGTCGGCCTTCGCCGGTGCGCCCCCGACTCCCACGACGCGGCAAGCCTCCGCCCAACGCTTCGTTCCACTGGTCTATCCCGCGCCGCCCGCCAAGCAGGCTGTCCTGACGGTTGGGGGGCGCTTGGCGTCCCCGCCGATTGCACTGCCGGACACCGCCGCATCCAAGGTGACCGTAAATCTCAACTCCATCCGACTGTCCATCGCCCTGGACGTGGGCAACCAGTTGCCCGGCGTCGTCGCGGCACAGCACGGGATGCTGGCGCTGTTGGATAAGGACGATCTCGACATCGCGCGCTATGTCATCGAGCCGCCGGAATGGAAACCGCGCGCCACCACGATTGATATCAGCCGCAGCCTGCGCTTCAGGATGGACCCCCCTGGGAAATGGCCCGTGTTTCGGGAAGCAGCCGCGCGCTACGCCATCGACCTGAATCAATTCATCGGCTGCGCGGTTTTTGACGCTGCATTCGGCAGATGCTTGAAAGCCGCCATCGGGAGCCGGATCCGGCCGGACGCGCCTGGCCCGGTCTCCTCGGCCCGCCTCGCCTTTGCAGCCGGCCAGGCTTGTGGAATTGAAGTATTGGACGTCCAGTATGCCGCCGGACCCGCTAGAAAGTGACCTTCATCAACGCGCCGTCATGCACGCTGATATCCTGCGTCGCCAACTTGCCGTCAATCTCCACAGCCACTTGGTACCCGCCCTCCATAAGCTTCAGGTTAGTGGGCGTCCGGTTGTCGGTCTTCCGGCCATTCAGGAAGATCGGCAGGCCGGCGATCTTGGATTCGACGCTGACGAAACCGCGCTTGGCTTCCAAGGAAACCACCACGGCGGGGGGCTTCTTCCCCCTTTCGATGTTGAACACGCCAAGCGTATCCCGATACCCGCTTAGGGTGGCGCGCCACGGGTGGCGGCCGGCGCTTAGGGCGACCTGGCAAGGGGCAGTGCAGTTCAGATTGCCGTCGTCGCCGAAAGTGACCAACGCTCCGGGCGGATCGCTGCTCACCGGAACGTCGAGTTCGCCGGGGACATGCCGGGCCACCGTCAAGGGTCGTGCGGGTTCCGCGCTGGGAAGGGGCGGAAGGGCAGGGGGAAGGTCCGCCAGGGGCGCTGGCTTGGCTGACGCCGGAGGCGCCAGCCCCGGTGCCGCCGGCGCTGCCGGGCTAGCCGGATTTGCAGGTTCCGAACCGGCTGGCGGCGCGCTGGACGCCGGCCTGTCGCGCTTGTAGAGAGCATAGATGCTATCCCCGGAGAGCAAAGGGAGATTCGACGACGCTCCTGTCAATTCGTCATCGGGTACGTGACTGACGTTAGTTTTTTCGTCGATGAGCGGCGGATCGCTCTTGGCCGCCAGTTCCATTTGGCGCGTAGTCAATCGTCCCACCAGCGTGCGCATGCGCGCCGCCGTATCCACATTCGACGGGCCGGCGGATGTTCCGGAGGCGCCGGCAGCCCGGATCTTGGCCTCATCCGAAATCGCTCCTAGTTCCTTGAGCATCGCCTCGATCCGGGCGTCCATTTCCACCGTGGCGGAAACACGCATACCAGACAGAATTTGTACGGCGAGGTCGACCTTATCGGCCATTAGAAAACCCGTGGCGGCTTTTAAGGCCACGTCCAAGTGTTCGGGGCTGCTTTCCCATGCCTGCCGATAATGCTTTGCGGCGGACTCGTACTGCTGCTTCTCCCACAGCTCATCCGCGCTGATCCTTTGTTCGTTGAAAGTGGCCTCGCCCCGAGCCAGTTCGGCCGCGTCCCTGAGGTGCTGGCGCCGGTCGGGCGGCGCGAGCGCGACTGCAGCTTCGAAAGCCTTCAGACTCTCGGGGAAGTTGTGTACCTCGGGATCGGCATAGAGCATACCTTCCAGAGCGGGGGCTTCCCAGCGGGTATTGTAACGCTTGACTATTTCCTTGAGGTCGCCCAGCGCCGCAAATGGGGCCTTCGCCTTATTGAGAACCTGGATGAATTGAATATCGAACGCCCGCTGCTGCTGGCCGGCAGGAGTACTTTCGAGATCCATGACGGCCCGCAAGCGCTCGATTTCCTGGGCGGCGAGCTTGGCCACTTCGGGATCGGCCGTCTGCTGTTGGGCTTCGCGCTGGAAGTTGAGGGCGTCTTCCCAACGTTCATCGTGCGCGCAAAGGATTCCCAGATTGTATAGAGCCTTGGCCATTGCTTCGCGGCGGAGCGACACCAGGAACAAGCGCATCGCCCGGTCGCGACGTTGCGTCCTGGCGGCTTCGTAGGCGGCCTGAAATGCAGCCACGGCTGCCTCGTGGCGGCCCTTCGATCCCCCATAGTTCAGCAAATAGCTATCGTTGGCGGCCTTGGTATCGTCGCTGCCCGATGTGCCGCGAACCGGCGGTAGGGCCGGCTCTTGGGGCTGCGCCAGCGCCGGAGCCAGCAGAGCAATTGCGGTCAAAGCCAAAATCTTTTTCAGCATATGAAATCTCCAGAGCCCATCACCGGAAGGTCACGTGGCGGCTGCGGCCGTCGATGGAGTTATCGTCGCCGCATTCCGCCTCCGCCAGACGCTCCCCCTTGTACGTGTATTTGATTTTCGAAGTTTTCCCGCGGAAGGAGATGGTTTCGAAATCCAGGCGATTGCCGTTATAGTTCATCCTGCGGGTGTAGCCTTGGCCTCCGCGCTCGGCGATCTCCTGGAGCTGCAGTCCTTGCCATGTGAAATCGAGAATCAGGGGTCCGTCCTGGGAATCTCCGATTAGAGTGGCCGACTTTACCCGTCCCTGGTCGTCGTACTCGGCCAGGAAGCGGTATATGCCCTTCCACACGAATGGTTGAAAGTACCGGTTGCCGGCCACGATGGTGGCGACGCGCTTCCGTGTCAGGCGCTCCAGCATCAACGGATCGACTACCGGATGATTCAGAAGCGCCACGTATTCTCCCTTTCCGGACCCTTTCACACCGTCCGCTTTAAAACGCAATGCCGCGGGATCGTCCTTGTCGGTAAATGGCTCGGTGGCCACACGCCGGACCGCCCCGTTGAAATAATCGAAATACACGCTCACGTCCCTTTCGCCGGGCTCCTGGGTGTGCGTGATCGCCGCATTCAACTGGCCGTTATTCCACTGAAAAGCAGTCCCCGCTTTGCGGGAAGCCTTGATCTCGAGGGGCTGCGCGTTGGGCATCAAGCTCACCGGGCAATAAAACAATCCAGGCGGAGACTTGTAGCCGCTGTACCAGTTCGGAGTGCCGTTCGGCTCGGCAGGGGCGGTTTTCAGGGCTTCCAGATAGTTATAGACTGTGGCGCGTTCTTTTTCATCGCCTGCCGAGGTCTGGGAAAGCCGAACATAAGTCTCGAACTCTTGCTGCGCCGCTGGACGGTTTCGCAAGATCGCGTCGTTCAGTCCTGCATGCAGCCGAAAATCAAGATCGGTGGGATCCAGCGCGGCGCCAGCGTGCGCGCTCTCCTGAGCCAGCGGGTAATCGCCGTCGGCCTCGGCCTTCTTGATCGCATCCTTTAACGTCTCGCGCTGTAAATCCAGTTCAGAGGATATAGTGCCGCGCAGATCTTCACCGGGGCCGACCTCTTCGTCGGGGGCCACATTGGCATATTCGTCCAGCACCTTAAGGGCCTCCGGCAGTTTGCCTTGCGCCTCCAGCAGCAATGCGCGCACGAATAGGACGCTGTAAGATTTCTCGTTCAAGGCCACGGCTTGCTGCAGCGCCTTTTCCGCCTTATCCCAGCGCCTCTCTTTCTCTTTCTTATCCCTTTCGTTTTGTATGTATCTCTTCGCAGAGGCAAGATGCGACAAAATGCGTACCTGGTCGGGGTCCTTCACGTTCAGCTTTTCCTGCTTCTTATGCCCGCGTTCATCCGTGGCGCTCACTTTCTCGATCCAGTCCGCGACGTCTTTATCTCCAGGGCTGCGGAGCTGAGCCCATTTAAATTCGATCAGGGCGGGGCGGTATTGTTTCGCCTCGTAAAGCCGCTTCCCATTGCCGAGATGCTCCTTCGTGCTGTTCGATAGTGCCACGCCGTGCAGGCTGCGCAACTCCGGGAAAGAATTTTCCCAGAGGCCGAAATCCCCGTATTGATCCATGTATTTGTCCACGAAGGCGTCCCACAGCCCGCCGGCGTTGAAGGCCTTCAGAATGGCGATGCGGTGCTTCAGCCACTTCTCCTTCTCGAGAAGCGCGGCGCACGCCTTCCTCTGGCGTTCGTCTTTTGGCCAGGCTTTCTCCGAAACCTTCACATACTGCAGGCCATGTTCCAGATCGCTGTAGTGCGCGATCCCCGAACTCAGGCGCTTGTCCGAGGCCACCATTTCGGAGAGGATCAGGTCCTGCAGCTTCGCCGCGGCCGCGCCGGTCACGAAGCCGGCCGCGCTAACCACCAGGGACATGCGCTCCTCAAAGGCGGCATTGTCGGCTGGCTCGCCAACACCATGAAAGTTGGCGGGGTCGGACACGAAGTCGACGATGGCTTCGTCGCGGCTGCCGCCCGGCAAAATAGCGAATACTTCGTCGGTCTTGAGCGCGGACATGCCCTTTGTGGCCCGGTCCTGTTGAATGGCTATGGTGGCGGACGACCAGAGCGCGGCAAAGGACGTGGCCGCCTTCACGCTGGCGTCGGGCGCTATGGGAGCCCAGTTGCCGCCTTCTTTGCGAACCAGGTAACCATCCGCATGCCTACGCAAAATACCCGCGCGCAGGATCTCCATCGGTTGCAGCTTCTTGTACTCCGCGGGCTGCAGCTCGAGCGAACCTGCGGACCCGGTACGTATCTTGCTCTTGGAGTTGATCGCGATCTTTTCCGCTTCGAGGACCTGCCAGGAGTCTGCGCCGGTCCGCAACACCAGCACTACCTGCGCCGCCCTGCTCACCAGGACAGATCCCGACAGAACACATATCAGTGCGCCGAGCCGAATAGCTGAAATTTTCATCGGAGTTCCGCTTTCTCATGGTGGGCGCGAGGTGGGGTCTTTGGATGGCCGCACTCCCCGGATGCCGTGCCCTAGTCTAAGATAATGCCTCATTCTGGCGAAGGTGTAAATAGGTTTTCAATAAAGCCCTGCCGCGGGCAACGCATTGCAGAAGCAAGCCCTTTAAGGATCAGCGATTTCCGGCCCATCGGGCGACCGGCAATTAATTTCATTTTTCCGCGCTCTTGCAGGGTAAACTCGGGCTGGGATGTGGCCCGGTCTGGGAAAATCGGCATTTGGTTGAGAACGGAAGCACTTGCCCGAAAGAAAATCCGTGGTTCAGAATCTCTTTAATGACTGGCCCAGCCTGGGTGTGCGACATAAGAGTGAGGATCAGGCACGGCGTGCCTCCCAGTAGTCCTCGAAATTGCCGCTCAGTTGGAAGCAGCGTAGAGCGATGATCGCATTGGCTCCGCGGACCGTCCAGAACATCCCGGATTGCTTGAGACGAGTGCCGATGACAGTCTTGCAGCCAGCCTCCATGACGCCGGTGTCCACAAACAGTCCGCGACTGCGGAATTCCGGGTAACGCATGCGCTCCGCATTGGCTTCAAAGTAACCCGCCTGGGCCGTTGTCGAGTTTGTCTTGTGCCGCCATGACCCAGCGCTTTTGGCGAGCCGCATCGTTGGGATACAGTTTGGGAGCGAGATTCCACAGATGCTCGCAGGCGTGGTAGAGGTCCACGATTTGGACGGCGCCGGGGAAATGCCGCTCACCGATGTTCCAGATCCAAACCGCACCATCTCTCATTTGCAAGCCGATTTCCATGCAGTCCTGAAGTGCCTGATTGGCTCCCCCTCGCGGTGGAAGACTCGGGCGCAGTCCTCAGCGTACGCGCGCGACCACAGAAGTCAGTTGCGCATGTCCCCTTCCACGATCGGCACCGCTCGACTGTAGCCGCTGTTGGTTTCGTCCGCGTGAAGCGTGACGAAGGTTTGGCGAAATCGACCTTATCCCAGGTCCAAGCCAGGAGTTCGCCAAGTCGGACGCCGGTGACATATGCAGTAACAAACAACGGGCTTGAGGTAGTCTAGCAACTCGTCGCGCAGCTTGGCGTACTGCTGGTCAGTAAGGAAACCCTGACGGGCATTTTCCTCTTTAACCATCGGAAAGTTCGGTATCGAATCCACTTTGGGTGGTGTGCGTTTGCGTCCTAAGTTCATCGCGATCCGGAGGATGGAGATCTCACGGTTGCAGGTCGGCTCTTCGCGACCCGCCGCCCGTCGGTTGCGCCGATAGTCCTTCAGCTTCTCTGTGGTTAACGAGGGGGCTTCCGGATGTCCGAAAAAGAGCCGGATGTTTGCTTCAATGCGCCAACTGAAAATTCGCGGGGTCAACGGCTCCAACCAGATCTGGCTGCGTTTGAAAAGGGTGCCGAGCCATATGAGCTTCGTAAGAGCGCCCCATACTACCACGAGACCGTTAACAAAACCGTTGCAGTGGCCCGTTTCTCGTGGGCACGCCCTAAGGTGATTATTCTTGTAAGTTCTTGATTTTATTGGTGCGGATGAGAGGACTTGAACCTCCACTCCCTTGCGAGAACTAGAACCTGAATCTAGCGCGTCTGCCAATTCCGCCACATCCGCACAATTTGGCCAGCCTTCTTCCATTTTTTCAGGCGCGCCATCAGAAGTCAAATTTCCCTCGGTCGGCGACCGGCGCGCAGGTGCATCCGCATTGACATCGGCTTATAGGCTAAACTGGGTTAAGGCTGCCCGCCTCCGAGAACCGCTCCTGGTTTTCCGGCGGCGCGGCCGCGAGCCGCCAAGACGACATTCAAACGCCGCGCGAGTTGCGCGGCGGCTGGACGCGATTGCCACCCGGCAATCCGGAGTCGAGCGCCTCAGAAGGAAAGTAAATGGAAGACAAACTCAAACTGGCCGTGTTCATCGATTTCGATAACATCGAAATCGGCGTCAAGTCCACATTACATCGGGAATTTGACGTGGCCGCCGTGCTGGATGCGTTGAAGGAACGCGGTGAAATCGTCACCTGCGTGGCTTACGCCAACTGGGGACGGCAGGAAGCCGCCACCCGCGCCATGACGGAGCATGCCGTACAGATGGTGCAGCGCGACCCGTCGCCGCGCGGCGACAAGAACGGCGCGGACATCAACCTGGCGCTGGACGCGCTGGAAATGGCCTTCACGCACGATCACATCAACGCGTTCGCCATCGTCAGCGGGGACAGCGATTTCATGGCCCTGCTCAACAAATTGAAACAATACGATAAGCGCGTATTCGTGCTGGGCGGAAAAGCCTTCACCAGCACCATTCTGCAAAAGAACTGTCACGAGTTCATCAGCTACGAATCGTTGCTGGATGAGCCCAAACTGGCCCCGCCCCCGCAGGCGCGGGCCTCCCATCAATCCTCCGGGCAGCAGCCGCAACAGCAGCAGCAGCGTGGACCGCAGGCGCACCGGCGTCCGGCGCCGCTGGATCTGGCGCAGGCCATGCCCCTGGTGGAGCGCGCCCTGCAAGCCCTCGAACGCCGCAGCGTGCGCCCGCAGCTTGGGCTGCTGAAATCCACCATGCTGCAGCTCGATTCCGCCTTCAGCGAGAAGGCGTACGGGTCGGGATCTTTCACGGATTTCGTCGAGAAGCTGCAAAAGGCCAACTACGTCCAAGTCACCGGCGGCGAAGGCCGCTACATGATCAAGCGCGTTGGCGCGGTGGGTCCCGAGAAGACCACCGTGCGGCCGGAGGCGGCCCTGCCAGTCCTGCGGGATGTGCTGGAGACGCACCGCATGGAGGTGGACGAGGGCGTGCCATCCGACACGCTTGCCGAGTGGGTGAAGCAGGAACACTCCGACTACGACTGGAAGCAGTACGGCTTCCAGGAATTCAGCGAGCTGCTGAACTATGCGCAGGACAAGATGGTGGTGCGCATCAATCCGGATGAAGAAAAGGGACTCACAGTGTATCTGGGTCCGGAATTCCATCCACCCGCGCCGCCCGAGCTTCCCCCGGAGCCGGCCATTGAAGAGGAAGTGGAAGAGCCGCAACCTATCGTGGCCGGCCAGCCCACGGCGGCTGGGATCATCCCGGATGTACCCGCACCCACGCGCGGCCGAACTACCCGCAAGTCCGCGGGGCCCAGATCCGCGGGGCCGCCGAAAAAGCGCTCGCCCCGGCGCAAGAAGACTGACGCGCAGCCAGAGTAGGTGGGACAGGCTTAAGCCTGTCGGGTCGAGGCTCAATCCCAATGTCACGACACTAACTAGCAGCTAGCTAGCTGATCGTATCACAGCGTGTCGCAACCAAGAAAAGGCGCCAGGTTGACTCCCGGTGCGGCGGGCTGGGATGCCGCGCCACGATGAATCCACCGCGCTCGAGAAGACGCTGAGCTGGCGTAAGACAATTCATCTCGGGGGTCAAGACGAGGGTGCCCATCTGAAGGCGCCCGTCTCGGCTGTCCTGCGTTAGTCTTAAGGCCAAAGCGTGCCCTCTCGCCGCAGCACGCAACCGTAACGGCGAAGGCGCCGGAGAAGTCAATCGCGCTCCATCCCCCTACGACGAGTTCCTGCCTCGCATCGCGGGGCAGAGCACGCAGCGATTCCTCCCGTCTGTACTCAAGGATGCTGGCTGTCGCCTCGCGCAGGTTCGCCAGGCATTCCTCGCGCGTTTTGCCTTGGCCGTTGGCGCCGGGCACATCGGCGCGGTATGCCACGTACCAGGCGCCGTGCTGCATCGACGATCGCCGTGAACTCGTTGCGCATGCCATTCTACCGCCCCACCGCCTCGCGCGATAATAGTACGTCATGCCCACCGAAACCGTCTGCCCCAATTGCGGCGGCAGCGGCTGGAAAATCATCGAACGCGCCGACCTTTCCGGCGCCCAACGTTGCGACTGCGTCTTCGGCGAGCGCGCCCGCCGCCTGGAAGAAAATGCCGCCATCCCGCCGCTCTACCGCAACGCGTCTTTCGATAATTTTTCGCTGCCCCGCGACAACCCCATCGGCCATCGCGAGTTGGCCAACGTGCTGCTCACCGTCAAAGCCTTCTCCCGCGAGTTTCCCACCGGCAAGCACCTCGGACTCCTGCTCGTCGGCGAACCCGGCACCGGCAAGACCCACCTGGCGGTGGCCGCGCTGCGCATCCTCATCGGGCGCGGATTCGAGGGCCTCTTCTTCGATTATCAGAACCTGCTCGACCGCATTCGCGCCGGCTACAACCAGGCCTCCGGCTCGGCCGACCGCGAGGCTTACCGCTTCGCGCTCGATACTGAAACGCTCCTGCTCGACGACCTGGGCGCGCACCGCGTCACCGACTGGGTCGAAGACACCGTCACCAGCATCATCACCTACCGCTGCAATAACAAAAAACCGCTGATCGCCACCACCAACCTTCCGGACCCCGACGCCGGCAGCATCATGATCGACCGCTCTACCGCGCTGGGCAAGCCGGATTACAAAACTTCTCTGGCGGATCGTATCGGTTCCCGCGCCCGCTCGCGTCTATTTGAAATGTGCAAGGTTGTGCGCATGCCGCTGGTCGAGGACTATCGATTGCGCAGGCCATTTTGAGGCGCCTGCTCCTGTTGCTGCTGGCTTTCGCTGCCGCCCTGCCTGCTGCGGCGCCTGCCGCGCCGCCAGACTTCGTGCAAGCCGTCGAATTCCCTTACTACCTCTATCCGCAGACCCTCTGGGAGCGCGAACTGGTCTGGCTGAAAACCGTCGGCATCCGCACCGTGGAATTCTCGATCCCATGGAACTGGCATCAAGTGGACGGCGGCGCCGAATTCGACTTCACCGGCGCCACCAGTCCGCGCCGCGATCTGCTGGGCTTCATCCGGCTGTTGCGCCGTCTCGAAATGCGCGCGTGGATCCGTCCGCTACCGCCGGTGAAGGGTTGGCTCAACAACGGCTATCCTCCCGGCGTAC
>Ga0302325_10035989_pt1 | contig 10098 bp, 7 predicted proteins | sample Palsa_T0_2_FD_201948 | JGI IMG/M metagenome (GOLD analysis project Ga0302325, IMG submission 201948) | Peat permafrost microbial communities from Stordalen Mire near Abisko, Sweden - Palsa_T0_2 | ecosystem: Environmental > Terrestrial > Soil > Palsa > Peat permafrost | place: Sweden: Abisko... | reverse complement strand
GACTTCTCGAAGATCGCGAGAGGAGGTGTCTTGCGATGCTTAGCAAAGTGCGCCAGGATGAATGCATAAGGAGCCCGGTCTTCATCGCCGAATACAGCGGGCGAGCCCTCCACGTTGGAGTCCAGCCACGCCTTGTCCATCCCGGCGTCGAGGAATGGCTGCAGATCCTGATGCAGGATAATATACGAGACTACAAGTCTGCCGTCTATGTCACGTCACCGTCCGAAACCGTTTGCGTCAGTCAAGTATCTGCCCCTCGTAGGTCCGTAGTATAGCTGATGCTCAGCTATACCGTGGTACACCCTGATAAGATCAGGCATCCGGGCGAGCTGACGAGCCAGCACCTCGGGCGTCGAGGCCCAGACAGAAGCAATGGGCAGTTGCTGTTCTCCCACGAGCTTAGCCAGCTCCAGGGCGAACTCATCCGGCCCGAGGAAGGTGATCAGGTCAATCTGGTAGGGAAAGCGCAGGGCACGATCCCAAATTATTTGAATCATAAGGTCGTTCCACTCCATCAGGTCCAGGGCATTGCGCCACATCCGCTTGCCTATCCACTTATCGAATTCCCTGACCTTATCTGACGGGAGGAACAGGAGGGCACCCTCGGCCACGAGGGCTATCCTCATGACCGGCTCGCTGCTCAGGTCGTTGTTGCGAATATTCGCCTCCCTATGCTATCCTTCAATTGATGAGGGTAGCCGCTTCCTCCCGGTGATCCCTCACCGCGAAGGTCCCACCGGTTTCAGAGCCGCCTCCCCTCCCCCGGCTCCCGATGGGACCTTCGCTTTACTTGATCACCGCAGTCCTGGACTCTCCAGGAGTTCAGTCACCTGGTCCGGATTCACGTAGACAACCTCCGTCGAGGGATCGGGACGCCCGCGACCACGACGGGTGTAGGTCCCGTCATCATGGAATAGGAGCGCGACCTTCTCGGGCTCGGTCCTGGGCTGCGCCGGGGACCCGTCCTTGCGCGGTCGTCCGGGGCCATTAGAGACGAGCGAGCGGCCGAAGCTTATGAAAAGTTCGGACACGCGGGCGTCAATGAATACCTCCAGCTCAGCCACCAGGGCTTCCATTGTAGAGGGGATCTGACCGGCCGCCGCGTACAGCTCGGGCTTAGCAGCACGGGCAGCCTCGACACCAGCCTTGGTCGCGCGTTCGACAATCGCCTGCACTCCTCCGGGCTCCCACGGAGGAGTCTCCTCCGTGTCAGGAGCCACGACAGGCCCGGTGACGTTAGAAGCACGGGGCGCACCGCGCCTCTTGCGAGCAGGCTTCTCAGGACCAGGTGAAGTCGTCACCTCTGTGACGGTGACACCACCCACGACGTCGTCGGGCTTGACAGCTTCAGCGCTAGCACCACGGGTCCGGCGGGTCCGGCGGGGGGTTGCCTCGGGCTCAGGTTCAGCCGGTGGCTTGTCCTCGAACACGACGTCATCCATGCCAGCGGTGAGATCCTTGACCGGGATGAACAGGTCGGTCGCGAGACGGATCAGCGCCTCAGTCTCCGGATCTCCCTCATCACCCCAGAGAACCACCAGGATAAACTTGGTGTCAGCCAAGTCCTTCGGAGGATTCTGGAGGAAGTCGGCCAGGTCATCAATCGTGTCCACTCCTTCCGGGCCGAAGTTGTTCTTGGCAGTCAGCCAGTTGGCGGCGGTCTTGAGCCCCTTGTGGGTGCGCGGGATCTTGGTGGGCAGGACGACGGCGGCGACGTGATCGGGCATCCAGCGGTCGAGGTTGACCTTGGTGTTCTCGGCGGTGGACAGGCCAGGCCCGGCGAAGACGATAGTCAGTTCCGGTTCGGTTGTGTCGGTGGGCATGAAGCCTCCAGGGTTTGATGGACAGTAACCTTGAGTGTAGCGTACCGGGCAAGAGAGCAGCAAGGTGCCCCAGGAAGCCCCCAGGTCAATTCTCCCGGCCCGGCAGGCTGTCCTGGTGTGACTTTACAGGAGCCTGGGTATCCTCCGTCCACGACCACCTGGGGCTTCCCCAGGGGTATGCCCCACACCCGTCGTACTCGTGGAACGAGGCCAGCGCGGGAGGTACATCCGGAGGCTGTGAAGAGACCACGGGCCGGGCAGCTCATCGATCCCCGCGAGCTGGACCAGGATCATCAGGAGGGACACGCCCGTGACCACGGCCAGCGCGAGCACGACGTGCGGGTAGCGGATCTGCGTCACGCCGTAGGCGATGCCCCCTATGGCAAAGGGTGCCAAGCGCGGGTGGATATGAAAGGGGAGCAGCGGGCGGCCTGCAACCCATATTGTGAACGTGGCAAATATGACTTCGAGTAGGTACACCATATGTAAGCTCCGAGTTAGTAACCGTTCAGTAAGCCTACTGCGACGGACAAGTGAAGTACAGCGGAGCTGCATAAGAGAGGCCGACCGGGATGTGGCTCTGGAGAATGTCAAGTACAGTTCCCTGCTTGACTAGCAGGTCTTCATAATAATAACTCCGGGCAAGGCCCGGCGTCCCCCCGGTCTCCCAGCCGTAGTCGGAGTTGCCGAAGGACCCGTCGAAGTACGTGCCCAGTATTTCACCGGGCTCGCACAGGCAGGCGTCGACCCAGAAGATGTACGGGTAGGTCACGTCAGCGCCGGGAATCGTCGCGATCGTGACCGGGACGGTTGAGGCCGTGGCCGTGAAGGTCACGGACTGGCGGTACCAGCCGGACGCCAGGTCCGACCCGGTATACAGGCTATTGCTGAAGTTCCCGGCAGCGGTCATCTGGATGTCAGCGATATTAGCTAGCTGAATATTGATGTAGGCACTCGTGGTGTAGATCTCGCCGGGCAGGAGATTGGTCAGGTTAGCGGTGATGGACCCGCCGCCAGAGGAGATGACGCACTTACCCGACGCTGACCCGGCAGTGAACACGATACCGTCCCACTCACCTATAACCCCGAAGGAGTTGGTTTCGTCCTGCGTCAGCACCGTACCGGGTCCGGTTGCCCACCCGGCCGTGGACACCTCGAAGCTGGGATTGGCGAAGTAATTCAGTCTTGTCGGCTTGATGATGGTATGGATAGTCCGGGGAGCGTCGTAGGCATAAGGAGCCGGAGGAGAGGCATTCGTCGTGCCGTCGTAGGAATCATTGGAGGCCAGCGGTGCAAGCGACACCTGGACCTGGGTGGTATTCTGGGCTGCCCCGGCCGGGACTGCCGCGAATTCGAATCCGGTCGCCATGTAGGCCGCCCGGTTCCACAGGTTCTTTCCCGTGGTGAGGGTGTCTGACGTAGGGTAATCCAGGGGCGGGTAGAAGATCCCCCAGACGTTGTTGTAGCCGGTGTGACCTGACGGCGTATTGGCATTGTTCCAGGCGACATAGGACATGGCAGGATCGACGTCCGTACTGGGCCAGATGGCGAAGTCGTCCAGGGCACCGACCGGCGGAAGGTAGGTAAGAGAGGGATTAGGCGAGCTGAGTGTCATCAGACCGGACTCACCCGTAAGCTGAACGACTTCTCCTGCCGTGTATATCTGCCCCTGGCCGTCCAGGTGCATGCCCCCGTGCCCGGAGATGGCGAACTGGAATACCTGGTAAGAGCTTGACTCGTACGGCGTGCCGTTCCAGGCGCAGCCGGGATAACTGCCGTCCATGTAGCCGGGTGCGACCGGGAGAGGGGCGTACTGAATGGCATCGGCTATGAAGGTCAGGGACTGCGCGGTCGGCGTGGTCACCAGGACGTAGAGGTACGAGCTTCCTGAGCTGACAGCCAGGTTATTGAAGGTCACCGTCTGCCACGCGAAGGTCAGGTCCACTGCCTGGCTGGCCAGGACAATTCCGCCAGGGTTAGTCACAGCCTGGACGAGAACAGTTCCGGACTCCCCCGACAAGGCTATGGATACGGTCGCGATAACGGCTGAACCGTACATCGCCTCAGGACCGTAGAAGCCCTCTCCCGCGACCAGGCCGTCTGTTTCAGCCTGCATCGAGTACCGGCCGGAGGCAGCGTTGTAAGATACCCGGGAGAGTGACGTACCGGTAAGGGCCGTCCACCCGGTGAGATCAACTTCGAAGCTGGGATTTTCGCAATCGTTCTGGTTGTAGTTAGCGGTCATCGGATTACCACCAGTTGGCTCGTCCAGAAACTAGAGTACGACAGCGTGGCAGTAAACGTCCCGGTAGCACCCGCTGGCACGTTCTGCATGTCTGCTACGAGCATAGCAGGAGAGTAAGTGGGCTGATAGGTATACGACGCGCGGAAGGTAAACCCGGCTGGCACGCTTGACGCATAATTGCTTGAGGCTCCACTGAACGCGCCGGTAATAAGCAGGACCCAGTCACTGGGGTTCGGCACGTTGACCGAACTGACAGTTACTGCTGTATTTTCTGCTGAAGTTCCGCTAGGCGTGCCTGTTGCGTCTACGCTTCCGTGTGCAATCACTATCTGGGCAACCGTGAAGTAGCTAGCGGTGGAAGCGGTTACCGTGAAGGAAGTTTCGGTACCAGTAGCAGTTTTAGATAGAAGCTGGTAACCATTATAAGAGCCGAAAGTAACAGGCGTACCAGCGGAGAATCCGGGGCACGAGAAGGTTGCCGCGTACTGGCCATTCGCTACAGCCAGCAGGATAAGATCCCCGGCTGCGATATTCGATGGCGCAGTTACCACCACAGGTGCACCCGAAGCCCCTGCCGAAGGCCAGAAAGTAGGAGTCGCCCGGTACGACAGTATACCACCTATACTGCCCACGTCCCCGCCCGTACCAGCGTCTGCACCGAATACCTTAACGTAAGCATTCTCCGTGAACGCCCCGGTTTCGACACCAGACGTGTTAGTTTCATTAACGATGCCGTGCAGGATGGCCGTGTCATTGAAGGCATCCGTGACAGACGTGACCTGGACGTTGTTCCGGTAGACAATGATGGAGGAACCATTCAGGTTAATGCTCATCCGGTCATTGTTGCTGAACGGAGTCGAATGAATGGCAACCTGCGTCCAGATACCGGTGGCCTTCTTATACAGCCCTGTTCTTCCGCATCGCCAGTAATCAGAATCGTCTGAGTACCGGAACACCAGTCCTTCGGAGAACAGCGGAGCCGGGGCTGACCGGAAGGTAACGCCAAGATTAGTATTAGCCAGACCGGAAACGACAGAGAGCGAGCGTGCCTGGGAATTTGCTGGCCAGACGGTACCGTCCCCGTATCCTCCTACGATCCAGGCACCGTCCTTGGCCACCCAGGTGCATGTCTCGTCATCAGTAGTGCGCCCGTTCAGGCTGGAGCTGATAGTGCTGCCCAGTATGACAGTGGGCACGACGGCGCTGATGTTCATGGAGGTAAGTGTCCCGGGCACGGTGGTGAACTGCTGGTAAGACTGCCACCGTGCTGGCGTAACCGGGTACGGACTGCCAAATTCCTGAACATAAAGGGTTCCGTATATCGCCCCTGCCGGGGTAAAACCGGAAAGATTCACGAAACCCGGACCTGTAGTCTTCTCCCAGGTTTCCCAGATAGCGAGGATATTCTCAGTCCCGAAGAAAGTACCGTACTGGGCGTCAAAGTAGCTGCCAATACCATCAAATATGACACTCTGAATGGGTGCCCCGAGGGTGACGACGGTCGTACCTATGGGGACAATCTCGGGTACCCAGACGGTTGACTGAGAAGTGTAAGCTGCAGAAAGCTGAGCCCAGACCTGCTCAGAGGTTTCGTATCCGGTGTACGCACCAGGCCCGTCCAGGGTATTACCAGCCTGTCGTACGCCTCCCCCGGTGTGCTGGACCTGGATAGTTTCCCAGCCGTAAACTGCAGGGTGGTACACAGCAGGCCCGGTTGCCGCGTAATGGCCACCCCAGCCGTACCAGGTAATCTGGGCAGTCGAAGCAGGCGTGATAGTCTGGACCTGCAACTGATAAGGCAATCCGCTGATAACCGGGAATTGTGTTGTCGTCCAGCTTTCAGGAGCAGTACTGGACGGAGGCTCACTCGTAATAACATTCGGGCCGGGTACTTCAGAGAACGCCTGATACGGAGCGTTGTAATTTACCACGACATCAGCCGTCGCACCAGCCAGCAGGGAAATCGACCCGGTCACGGCAGAGGTCAGGGGGTTAGACCAGTTGTTAATGATCTCCAGGCCGTTGACGAATACCTGAACTCCCCCGTATCCTGCGGAGGTGAAGACGTAGGTACCCGCAGCCGGGACCACGAACGACCCGGTGAATTGCGCTGACCAGCCGGAGCCTGAAATACCGGTGGCTGGTGAAGCACCATTCCAGTTGATGACAAGGGACGGGACGGTCCCCGTCGTTACGGGCGTACCGGACAGGGTGATGTTCTGGTAGTAGCTGACTGCCCACGAGGTCGGGGCGATAGGCCCGCCGCCAGTTTCCTGGATAACGGTGGTCGGCGTGGTGAAGGAGTCGAATGCCATGCTGCCAGGATGGGCAACAACATTGCCAAGTGCATTAGGGTTGCGGGAGAATACGCGGGCGAGGTAGTTACCGGACTGGTCATACCATTCGACAAACGGGATAACCGCAGCCGTCAGGTTGGATGCAGACGAAAGATCCTGGGAGGTCTCGCCGGACAGGAGCAGACGGATACGCGGGTCCTGTGAAAGAGGTGCCCAGTTAGCCGTCGCCACGCTAGTTGTCGGGGGAGTGATGCCGGTTGACGCAGTCAGCGCGATGAACGGCTGGTCGCCGTAGGAGGTGATATCATTCGTGGAATATTGAGTCGTGGCATTCCAGACCTGGCTAGGACGTATCCACGGGACCGGGATACCGTCCTGGACTGCCTGGATAAGTTCGGGCGGGACAGGAACGACAACAGCCTGGGGAGTCAGTGAGGTGTCGTCAAGCCACTGCGCGTCGGCCGCAGTGGGAGTCCCGGTCCACGCCAGGTGGACGGCGGCGTAAACCGTGCTGGCCGGGGCTGTTGCCGTAACGGTGTACTGAGTCCAGGTGGAAGCTACCGGCGCTGCCGCAGTCCCGGCGGTCACGCTGAGCTTACTGCCGTACTGGTCGTACCAGTGTAGTTCCGCGAAAATCGTGACCGTACCCGCAGCGTTAGGCCGTGTCCAGAAGCTGCCTATTACCGACGTCCCGGCTGCGACCTTGATCCATGGTGACCCGAACCGGCAATTCCCCCCGGAAAGCGGAGTGCAGAGGACAGAGTAACTACCGGAGTGGACGTACCCGGAGGCGACATTAGTTCGCTTGTAAAGACAATTATCAGCAGCCCAGAATCCGGGCCGGAGAATCTGCGGCTCTGCGGTATTGTTCCAACTGTAGTTCGTGTGGTAGACCAGCGGCCAGGTCGAGTCCAGCCAGGGCACACCGTAATTGCTGTCACCGGAATAGGAGTACTCACCATAGTAAGTGTTGTACCCGTTGAAGACCTGATTGTAGACGTAGCTCAAGGCGTAGCCGGACTCAAAGGCAAAGTCGGGGATCTGGTAAAGATCCTGAGTTCTACGGGAGACAGACCGGATCATCAGGTTCTTGGCGCTGGCTCCCTTGTTGTACAGCCGGAGAGCATTCCAGGCGTAGTTCGTGCTGCTCTGCGTATTACCGGGAGTCAGCACGCCAAGGCCCTGAGTCAGTGTCTGGGGCACGGGGATAGAATTAGTCGCAGAAGAGTCCAGGGCTTCCCATGTGCCTACGCTGTTTGTCACCGGGTTGATGAGGGTACCCAGGAAAGAGTCAGTCGTCCCGCCAGGACCGCCTACGCAAGTCCAGTACGCGTTAGAGGTACCGTTTACCGGCGGTGCTACCCCGGTAAGCTGGTCAGTCGCGCACTGATACCAGTACCCGGTACCGGGGAAGTAGTTGGTAAAGCCGCCGTAGTACCCGGCCAGGGGCTGCCATACACAGCTCCACTCAGGATGCCATATGCTGTTCGCGTCGTAGCAGTTCGCGGGCGTCCGGTAAACCTGTGAGGGACTGTACGTCTCGAAGACAGGATTGAGGAACTGCGCCTGGTCATCTACGAGCATTATGTTCGGGCCAACCTGGACATCTGCGCCCCAGCCGGTCCTGATACTGATCTCCTGGATGATGCCGTTCACTGTCCCCCGGTTCTGGGAGACATGCGCCTGGTTGGCTACTGCCTTGCGGACGGTGTAGGCAGGCACGTCGGGACTGAAGGTAAGGCCGACTTCAGCCGCCATGTTCCAGAGGTCATCAAGGGGAATGAACATCGGGTCATTCAGGTGATTTGCCAGGACGTCGTACTGGGTCTTGATGTAGTCCCACATCCATCCGAGGACGTTGGTGAACTGCACGAGCTGGGAATTGCCGGAAGCGTCATCAGTCAGGTCCCCGCCGTTAAGCTCTGTCCGGAAGTACTCTGGCATGAGAGAGAGGAGCATGGCACCAGACGCGTAGTCAACCGGGGTAAGGCAGGCTGCGAAGCCCGAGCGCACCCACAGGTTAGTCTCGACGTCAGCCAGGACATAAAAGCCATAGTAATGATAGGTACCGGGGATGACAGCCTGGTCGAGATAAGACGAGCCGGGGTAGGTCAGGTCATCAATGACGACACTGCCGTCGTTCTCATCGACAGGGTAACCGTACCGGTTCGCAATCAGACGCCAGCGGGCGATATACGTCGCGGTCGGCTTGACCCAGGTGACAGAGACAGTCCCGTAGTCAATTGACACGGCGGACATAGGGGCGCACTGGTAAGCAGCCGGAAGAGACAATCCGTACGTGCTACTCGAATAAGTAGAGAGCCCATACACTGTACCTTGAGTAGGTGTGGTCATTCTTTAAGACCTCACTTACCCGGTTGGTGTGCCTGGCGGTACTTCACGGACGAATACTGCCTTGAACTCCTGATCAAATGTGCGGTGGGGAGTATGAGGACAGCCATTTTCCGACAGCACCTGAATCCTGTCGCCTTGTCCAAGTATACCTTCCCAGGTAATCTTGGTGGAACCCGGACGCTGGACCTGGTCTACCGTCCACCAGTAACCGCCGTAATAATTCCCGGCGAAATCCCAGTGCCAGATATCCTGGCGGAAGTAGTAGTCATTCAGGTAAAAGTAGCAGCCATGGTAGCCAGTGCTCCACCAGTCCCACTGCTGCCCGATCGTAATACGCCACAGGCCGAGCACCGGGATAGTGACGTCGGTCCCGTTGTACATATTGAAAGGATCGAAGTCAACGTTATCGTAGGCGTTCCAGACACCGTAATTAGTCCCGGCCGACTGGTAGTTATTGACCTGCAGCTCATCATTGCCCAAAATGCAGACAGGAAGCTGATTACCCGCGAGGTTGTCCGAGATGCGGGCATCTACGCTCGTGTAGGTAACCGGGTTACCCGCGATAGGATTGCTCTCAGTCTGAGGGGACGTTCCGATCGTATTCTCGATGGCAGTCACCTCGGCCGCGACGGAGTTAACATCCTCGGCGTAATCAACGCTCGCAGAATCGATCCGGTCAGGACCCCAGTTGAACACCCCGCCTGGAAAAGTCGCGTTAGACATTATTGCCCCCCGGAGACGCTGATGAAGAACGAGCCGCAGGAGGGCACCTCGTTCGCACGGAACTGGATAGAGGTCACGCCCGCCTGGGGCACGTCTTCCCGGAGGAACACCGGGATCACGCAGTAGGCTACGCCAGGGACTGAATTGATCAGGGTGTACAACTCCGACACCGTGATCAGCTCACCGAAGGATACAGCAGGAGGGGACAGGTACGCGGTCAGTGCTGCCTGGACAGCAGCAAGTACACCGGCCTGCTGGTAGTTCGGCTGGACAACAAGCTGGACCTGATTCGCCGTGGTTCCCACATCTACCAGGACAATGGTCGGATTGACTACTGACAGGCTTACACCGGCCAATGTCTTTCCCTGAAAATAGGTGAGGATGTTGTCCACGAGTGCTGGCCCAGGGGGTGAATAGTTAGGGCCAAGCACGTACAGACTGACGCTGGTACTGTGATTGCCGATTGCGGAGGCCATGAGAACTCCGGGGACGTTGAAGGCCAGGTCGGAAAAGTCCTGGGGTGAAACAGCACGGTACTGTGCGCGGTAGGCTGCAGGGGCGTTGGATCGAATGGAGTCATTTGACTCTGCATCAGAGCCTCCGGTCATTGCGGTCGAGGCAGGCACGTTGCTGACCACCGGGATGAACACACCGG
>Ga0302325_10035988_pt1 | contig 10099 bp, 10 predicted proteins | sample Palsa_T0_2_FD_201948 | JGI IMG/M metagenome (GOLD analysis project Ga0302325, IMG submission 201948) | Peat permafrost microbial communities from Stordalen Mire near Abisko, Sweden - Palsa_T0_2 | ecosystem: Environmental > Terrestrial > Soil > Palsa > Peat permafrost | place: Sweden: Abisko... | reverse complement strand
GCCAGTAGCTCCTTGGTGGTAGGAAGCTCATCAGATGGTTGGGATTGCTTGAAGAGATATTTGTCGAGTTCGCTGGTGTCAAAATTAGCTGCCCTTTCAGCGCGGATGGCCTCGATTGAGTTCGGCGGCGGCGGTGGTGGGGGTTCTTGGCCATGGAGTGCCTCGGGCACTGGTGCGGGATCGGCATCTGAAGGTGAGTTTTGCTCGGAGTCTTCGTTAGAGGACACATTGGCAGAGTATGTTGAAGATGTTGGGCTCTGGGCAGCCGGAGATGCGCTCTTGCTGGGTGACGTGGGACGTTCCGACTCAAGTCGGCCAATCAGAGCGAGAGCGTCGGCGTCAAGCATTTCTTCGTCTTCTTTCGGTACTTGCTGCCGAAGTTGAATAGGAGTATATGGATGTGCCCGGCCTGCCGTTATTTCTTCCTCAATTGGAGGAAGGCCAGCCATCCCAAGCCCGTTCGAGTTGGTGGTCTCCGACATGTCTTGTTGGCTTGTGGTTGCTGCCAGCTCTTGGGCAATTTGTGAACCGGGACTATCGTCGCGGTCGTCAGCAGCAGCCCAAGGATTGATCTCGCCATCTACTTGCGGGGGAGGAGGCGAATATTCGGGTGAGCCTTGTGCTGTAAGGCGCGGGGTTGCACGAGCCGAGTCTGGTCTGTGTTCCTCGTTAGCAGCTGGCGCTCAGAGTTTTAGTGATCCTACCTCAAAGGATTTACTTGCCAGCTCTGCATCAGTTCAATTGGAGACTCTGCCATGCTGGCAGATCCTAAAGACTGATTTAAATCATCAACAGATTGCTCAATTTCTTCTAGACTCTTATTCGTACTCGGGAAGAACTGGAAGAGCATCCCTGTCTGCTCTTGAGTTCGTTTCGAGACCGATCTAGGTGACGATGCAGCTGGCATAGGTGGGCTTCGGAATGTTTCCGGAGCCTTGAAGATGAATTCGGTGCGCGCCTCCGGAGCCTGAAACGTGAAGGATGTGGGTGTGATCTGGCCATACTCGTAGGGACTAGCGCTACTGGTACTCCTCGCAATTGGACGCTTCCTTTTCAAGAACTGCTTATCATCTGGCTTCACAGGATATAGCTTGTCCTTTTTGAAAGGCCTGGAAGCAGGAGCTGGTTTAGGAGCTAAATTTTTGGCAGATGCATTTCGCTGTTCGGCCTTGTGCTTTGTGCATAGAGGGCGAGTATTCGACGGGAGATAAAAAATGGGAGCATTGCTACCAGGGATTTCGCATCTAATTCCAGCCATCTTCTTTGACTCTTTCGGAGATTCCGAATGTGCATTCGGAGTCGGGTTTGAGGGGGCATACGGAGAATTGTATGGGGCTGGAGATTGTTTTGAGCCTTTCGATGCCAAGAATGCTTCCGCAATCCCGTTCTTGGCTATCTGGCTTTGGTCTTTGTCTTTTTTGCATCTTGGACAAGTCCAGGGGGCCCTAAACAAATATCAGTGACTGACAATAGGGAATTATATGTAAGGGACATTGTGGGTATTGAAGATTTTCCGTGCAGCAATAAAATAGAGCAGCGGGACATGACGAAAGTTGATGTCGTCGCCGCTCTGAGATAGAGATAAAGTAAAATTGAACGTACTCGTAGTCTCCTATGTAAGGGTTGGCACAGCCTGGATGAATCTTCCATTTGCATCGAATGCAAGGTATCAAGACTTTGACGATCGTCGCCTCCTCTTTGCAAGCCATGCAACGGGTTAATCTGCTTGTCGAAGACATCGAGGTCACGGAGCTGGAATCATCAAAACTTAGGTTAATTCTCTGCGAACTGTGATCAGTAACAATTCCTTGATTGGGAACAAACAGTATCAGAGAATAGGAATACGTCTCAGGTCTTTTCAGTTTTTGATAGTCATCACCCTGCGGCTTGAGCGGCTTCGTACCTCCACTCGGACCTTGAAGTAGACCCCTCCACTAATTCCAACAATTCTAAGCATTCACTTCGTGGCTGTGTCATCATAATCGGACCAGAAAATTTCCACCGCAGCCTTTGGTTGTATGTCCTGGAGAAAGACAACATACAACTCCTGATAGCGGTAGTGCCAAAGGCGTGAATTTGTCCCACATATACACCACTCTCACTTTACTCACGTGAGAACAGTCTTGCAGCTGGATAGCCAAGCGAAAACAGAAAAATTGATGAAGAAAAGTATCCTCAGCATCCACCCTAGAACTGAGCCTCGACCAAAACCAGCAAAAGCTTTGAAGCAGTCGGACCTTTTACCAGAATGTTCATCATAGACGCAAATAGCAAAACAGAAATCAAATTCCACGTACCTTTCCTATGAGCAAACTCTCACTGCTGTTATGGGACTTGTTTGTCGCGAGGGTGGCGGCAGGTAGACATGGTGGTGACCCTTGATCCATTGCTCTTTCGACCTGAGTGACAGGTCATTGACACCAGTCAGCATCGGTAGCTACTAGAATATATCCTGTCTCTTCACTTCAGCTTATGGGGAAAGACGCTGGTTTTGATAAAAGCGAAGTGATGTGATTGCTGAAATCGGATGGTGATATTGAACGAGGGTTTGATATTCCAGAGAGAAGACTTAACTTTGTCAAGACAAGATATGGAGGGAAATCTCTTAGATGTGAGATAGCTCGAGTATCCTGATTTCTTGTAAAGTTGTGATCTGAAAATGAAGCAATTCGATGTTGTAAATTCACGACGCGGTTCGCGATTGTAGAGAGCCTGCAGCAGCCCCCCGATACGCTAGCGGCCGCTACGGGAAGGCTACCAGGGGGCCTAATGCCAGATATTCTTGGACGATAAGTCTAAGGAAACCACAAAATATCACAATCCTTTGGCATTCTTGTACTTTCTTCGTACTTCACTCTCTTGATGGACTTTCTCAAATCTGCTGTAGCCTCAGCAATATCAAAAGGGCCGCCATTTCCCTACACTTTCGGCGATCGAGTCGACGTTGACACAAGCATCTGGACCCTCTTCAATGGAACCAAACGCGTAGGACGCGGCCTCCACCAACGTTTAGTATTGTGTTGATATTGTGGTACAGGACGATGGATCAAACTGCAGTATATTCTCCTTCGATGTTACCGTAAACAAATCTCGTCTGCCAATGGCAAGGAATGCTGTGAAGAAGCTCCGGACATTACGACATCCTGGAGTCATCAAGGTGCTTGATACGGTCGAGGTACGGCATCTGGAAGGGCATATGGAGAGCACGGCATGTTAATAGTAGAATAGACGGAATCCTACATTTATATTGCGACAGAGAGGTTGGTCCCTCTGAGATGGCATATCAAACGGAAGAGCATGAGTGCAGAGACCTTGAAGTGGGGTCTTTGTGGTGTCGCTGTAGGAATGATCCTCCCCATTAGAGGTACATGTTACTGACTCTGTCGTGTCCTAGCAAACAATCAAATTTATCAATGACGATGCATCCTCCGTCCACGGCGCTCTTCGAGTCGGGTCGATATATACGAGTGAAAGTGGAGAATGGAGAATGGGAGGCTTTGAAGTCTTGAGCAGTATGAAAGATGACGAGGCTATCATATACGTATGTTACCAAACACGCAATGGATTTACAAATGACTGATGGTTCCCAGAATTATGGCAGCCTCGTACCTGACTCTGGTCGATACACAGCCCCTGAGCTGGCAAAGTCCGGTTGGGATACGATCAAGCGAAATCCCTTGACAGCAGTCGACGCCTATAATTTTGGTACCTTAATATTTGAAGTGTTTAATGGCGATTTCATGGGAGCAGATCAGGCTGGGCAGACGAAAAACATTCCTCCGACCTTGCATTCGAGTTACAAGCGGTTGATCAATAGCAATCCTAAGGCTAGAGTCAGTGTAGGAAATTTCTTGGAACAAGGACGAAGGAGTGGAGGCTTTTTCAATACACCATTGATTAAGCTCACTGACGGGGTAGATAACCTTGGTATGAAGAGTGAAGAAGAACGAGAAGAATTCCTGAAGTGAGTATTCATCAAGACTGGATTCGGGAGAGATATCTAATTGGGAACAGTGACTTGGATCAATTATCAGACGACTTCCCAGAGGACTATTTCAAGATGAAGATTCTTCCTGAACTTCTCAAGTCCGTCGAATTTGCAGGAGGCGGACCAAAGGTCTTTGGAGTAGTAATGAAAATAAGCAAAAAGTTGACCGATGATGAATTTGAATCTAAGGTCACTCCTGCAGTGATTCGACTATTCGGTAGCCCGGATCGAGCAATTCGGGTTTGTTTGCTGGACAATTTACCCCTGATGATTGACCGATTGCCTCAAAAAGTGGTCAATGACAAGATATTTCCTCAAATGGTGTGTTTCTAGTCAGCAATTTTCAATTCAATACTGACGCCACCACAGGTTACTGGTTTTACGGATGTTGCGCCAGTGGTACGAGAACAGACTGTCAAAGCTGTTCTAACTATCATCGGAAAACTATCTGACAGGACTATCAATGGGGAGCTCTTGAAATACCTTGCAAAGACTTCGAATGATGAACAGCCGGGAATTCGAACGAACACCACAATATGTCTGGGAAAGATCTCCAAAAACCTTGGAGTTAGCACAAGATCCAAGGTTTTGATTGCAGCCTTCACTCGATCCCTCCGTGATCCTTTCGTTCACGCCAGAAATGCTGCTCTCATGGCTTTAGCGGCAACATCGGACGCATTCAACGAGGACGACTGTGCCAACCGAATATTGCCGTCAATATGTCCTTGCCTAATTGACAAGGAGAAGCTCATTCGAGACCAAGCGAACAAAACAATGGACATCTATATGCAACGGATCCGCAAATTCGTCTCCACGATGGCTGATACCGTCTTACCACCACCCAACACAGCAGAAGCCTCAACCACAGGCGCACCTCGAATGAGCACGCCACAGCCAAGTGAAGCCGCGTCCTGGACTGGCTGGGCCATCTCCTCCTTCACCAACAAAATCTCGACGGCCGCCGGCGAAATAACCGCCAATGCCAACGGAACCCCAGGCCCCGCTCGTCCTTCCTCAGCACCCCTAACGGCCGAACCTCGAAAAGCTCTAGGAACAGCCTCAGCCTCAGCCCTACACCGCCAAGCCGTCATCTCACCACCGGCAACCTCAGCCCGCACATCGACCTCCTCGAATGCAAACGACTACTTCCAAGACGCCGACGCTAGCGAAGACGTCGAGATCGACATCGACGACGCGTGGGGGAACATGGAAGAAGATTCCTTCTTCGATGCTCCCACCGAGGCTTCAAAGGCTAAAACTCCTTCGGCAGCGAATCCGTTTGAGGACGACGGGGAGCCGGATTTCGCGGGTTGGTTGGCAGCGCAGGCAGGGAAGAAGACTGGTGCTAAGCCGTTGCCTAAGGGACTGGCCAAGCCGGCGAATGGGCGGCCTGCTGCGGCGAGGTCGGCGACGACAGGGAGTGTGGGGAGTTCTGGGGTGAAGAAAGCCGTGAATGCAGTATCTGCAGTGAAGCCGAAGCCGGTGGTTGTGAAGAAAATCGATACGGCGCCTAAAGAGACGGGCGAGGATGATGGATGGGGTGATGGGTGGTAATTATTCTAATGCGAGATGATTGCGGACCTCGGGAGTCTGGGAAGGACAGGCATTGCGTGGCGTTGTTGGATGGATACCAGGATGTCTGCATGACGTGTATGTCATCAATTTTGAATAATAATTCACCGTGATTCTAACTTGGTGTATAAGCTGTCAGTGCAGCGAATTCTGATCCTCAAGAACGTTACCTTGATCAACCACAAGCCATATCGAGGTTCTGTGGCAAAATCACGGATGCAGGGACCCGTCACCTCACCTTCCGAGTACAACGTTATAGCTAAGAAGTACTTCTTTCTCATTCTTTTACTAAGCCTGAAAGACTATCCAAAAGCCGAATACTAGTGACGACCAATCTTAGTAGTTGACAGCAAACCGTATTAGCAATTTCAAAGCAATTGATATTGTGATATGCGGGAAGTCGGTTATATGCGTAGGGCTAGTGATGCTAGGGATTAGGTGACTTGTAAGCACTAGAACTCCCAGAGCAACATTTAGTCCGCAACGGAGGAGTATTTGACCTGTCTTACATCCTTATAAGCTATAGGCTTTAAGGATGTTTACTTGCATTTAATAAAGGGGCAAAGATTAGTTTTATACTAAATATACTCTTTAAAATCTACTAAATTGTTCATATTGCTTTATTGCTTACTAATAACATCTTTATAAGCTAATTTCTTTATCTTTAAAAGAAGTAGTTTAATAAAGTAATTATATCTTTTGCCGATTACGTTAAAGTTATCCTTATGCCTAGTTTTAATATTAAGCTTAATTAGCTTAATACTAATAAAAGCAATAGAAATAATAGCGGATTATAGTTGTATATTGTTAATAAGTCCCCTTTGAAAGCTTATAATAATTATCCTTTTAGCCTTGCTTTATTGCTTTAAGAGGCTTAAGCCCGAGCTTTACTAGCTTAGGCTAAAGTAAGGGAAGCTGCCTTAGAGGCAAAGGTAGCGGACTTAGTTAAGAAACATTATAGAATTAGTAATAAAGAGGTTATTATAAATGCTAGCATTATTATATTAAAGGCTAAGAAGGCTACTTTAAGGGCAAAGCTCCGCTTTATAACTATGCTAGCTTCCTTTATTTAAGGGGACTTAGTGCCTTTTAAACATATTATTAAACTTACTCCTTTGACGATTATCCCCTCTTATATAGCCTCTATTACACCTCCTCTTATCGAAGACAAATAACTTATTATAAGCTTCGGCAATGCAAATAAAGATATAATATAAGAAAAACCTTTATTTAACATTTTTAAGAGAAGTCTCGAGTATAAAAAGATCTTAAAAGTTAAAGTCCTTAAATTATATTAAAGGAAGGATATTAAGGAATAAACTATATTTATAACTAGTTAAGAGGCCCTATTTTAGGCTTAACCTTAGACTTATAACACTTACTCGAGTAAGGTAAATGCTATAGCTATTATATTATATAAAAACTTGTATAATTTGTAAGAGGCTTATTATAAGAATAGATCCTTTTATAGATTAATTACTTAGGAGAATTTTAAAGCTTTCTTTGCAAATATAATTAACTCCTTTAAAGCTTGAAGTTAAGATGCCTTTAAGTGTTTTTGCGACCTTTAATAGGGCCTAAGCAAATTAGTTACTAAGTTATATACTCGGATAATTATATTTAAATTTAACTTTAAAGCTATAAATAAGATTAGTTGCATTTAAACCCTTAATACTACTTTAATAAACTAAGAAACTAGAAAGATGTTAATCTTTATACTTTATAAAAAGATAGCTACTTTTATTTTTTAATAGTTAAAAATAGCGTAATATGCAAAGTATATTATTAATAAAAGACGTTGCTTAAAGCATAAAGCAAGTATTAAAAGAGGCTTAAACTTTAACTTTAATGCTAATAATAATACCTTCTTTGACACTTTAAAAGAGAGTAAGAGAAAGAGAAAAGAGAAAGCTTATAAGGCTTAAAATAGCTTTAAGAATAACTAAGCTAGCTTTAAGCTTAATCCCGGGGGCTAAGCAAAATGCAATATTACTTGTTATACTTGTAATTAGAAAGGATATATATTTAAGGATAAAAGGTGCTTAAAGTATGCTAATTAAGCTTAGGACTTCCCTAAAAAGGCTAAAGCTAAGGAAGATGTAGCTGCTGCTATGCGCTATATAAATTAAATTATGCAAGCGGATTAAAAATAAAGCTTTTTATTTAAAAGTATAAGAAAAGGCAAGTCCAAGTTTTAAGTGTTATAAGGCTTAATAAACTAAAGATATATAAGAATAAAAGGATAATAATTTAAGCTTACTTAATATAGCTATATATTAGTGCCTTTAAGCAGCTTTTAAGCCTCGGGGATACTAGTTTTAACTATAATTTTCTTAGTAATAACTAGGCTAAATTTAAAGGCTTTTTGCCTCTTATTTAGTGCAATATCAAGTTTATTACCTTTTATAATAATAAATTCAAGATATATTATATATATAATCTTAATGTCTTTGTTATAAATGATTATTCGGAAACCCGAATGCATATGCTCTATTTTTATAGCTATAAAGCTATAAGTTATTGCCTAGTCTTTAGGATGGAATTCTATACAATTATAATAGCTTAATATTATAACTATATCAAAAAGCATTAAGCATATATACTTGTATAGCTTAATAATATTAATATTATAACCCCGAAGGAATTTGGAGCAAAGCTTGATAAGAACTTAAAAGTTATCCCCTAAGTCCTCTTTATAAGTAAAGGCAATTGTAATTGTTTAATTAATTGGTTTTTATATTAATGTGAAAGTTATTCTATTATTGCTTTTGTCTAAAAACCCGGGTTTATTGCGGATATTATCTTAACTTACTAGATCTTTAAGCTATTACCGAAAGGTTTTACTAAATTGCTAAAATACTTTAATAGCTTTATTAACGTTTTTAATAAAAGCAAAGCTAGGGAACTTTTAAAGCAAGGGGGGTTTAAACATTTTATTAATACTACTAATCCTCCCTTATATAAGCCTTTATATAATCTTTTTAAAGTCTAGCTTAAAGTTTTAAGATTATATCTAGTAAATGCTATTAAAAAGTGTTAAATTCGGCTATTTATAAGCTTAGCAAAAGCCTTTATCCTTTTTATACTTAAAAAGGATAGCAGGTTACGCCTTTATATCAATTATTATAGCTTAAATAAGATTACAATTAAAAATCGACACCCTCTTCTATTAATTAATAAGATGCTAAACTACTTAGTAAGCGCTAAAGTTTTTATAAAGCTTAACTTAAAAGATATATATTATCGGATTTGTATTTGTAAAGGTTATAAATAGAAGATAGCATTTTATACTTGTTATAAACACTTTAAGTACTTTATTATGCCCTTTAGCTTAGCAAATGCTTTAGCCACGTTTTAGGCGTATATTAATATGTTTATAGCAAGCCTCTTAAACTATTTTATAGTTATATATTTAGATAATATCCTTATATACTTAAAAAACCCCGAAGAGCATAAGGAGCATATGCGCCAAGTAATAGCTAAGCTTTACAAGTATAAGCTATATGCTAAGCTTAGCAAATATAAGTTTAATATATAAGAACTAGAATTTTTAAGCTTTTATATTAAAGTTAATAGAGTTAAATTAAACTTTAAGAGGATTTGTAGTATTATTAAGTAGCTTAAGCTAAAATTGTTTTATAATATACAAGTATTTCTTAGATTTGCAAATTTTTATTGCTATTTTGTTTATAAGTACTCGTATATGGCATATAGCTTTATAAATCTCTTAATTAGTATAGAAAATAGCCGAAAAACTACTCCTTTTAAGTAAACTTCGAATATTAAATAAAGTTTTTAAGAACTTAAAGCTGCCTTTATTTAAGCGCTTGTTTTTATTTACTTTAACCCTTTTAAGAAGATTTATGTAAAAACTAATATATTTAAGTTTACTATTACTAGCTATCTCTCTTAACAAGTTAATACAAATGCTAAAATGTATAAGCATTAGTATCTTATAGCATTTTAGTCTTAAAAGCTATCTAGTGCTAAATGCAATTACTAAATTTATAATTTTAAGTTACTAGCAATTATAAAAGCTTTTAAGCAATAGAAATACTACTTTAAGGGTTTTAAGCATATAATCGAAGTCTTAATTAACTATAATAACCTTAAGTACTTTATAAAAATAAAGTACTTAAAGAGCTATTAAGTATAGTAGGCAATATACCTTATTACTTATAATTTTAAGATTACTTACTAGAAAGGTGCCTCGAATGCTACTAATAAGCTTAGTAGATATCTCGACTATTAAAAGGGACTTGTTAATATAATTTAGCTTTTTACCTTTTAAAATAAACTTAAGTGAAGATTTGCTATTGCAATTTAAGGCTTAATAAGCCCCGAAAAGTTTACCTTTAATAAAGATATATTATTTCTTGCAATTGCTACTATTATATAAGAAGATTTGCTACTAATTAAGCAAATAAATTATTTTGTAAATCCCTTAATTCGGGAAGAAGGTACAAGAAAGCGCCTTACAAGTTTTGCTATTATAGCTACAATAATAAAGCTATTTATAGCAAAGTCATCTAATAAAAC
>Ga0302325_10035987_pt1 | contig 10099 bp, 5 predicted proteins | sample Palsa_T0_2_FD_201948 | JGI IMG/M metagenome (GOLD analysis project Ga0302325, IMG submission 201948) | Peat permafrost microbial communities from Stordalen Mire near Abisko, Sweden - Palsa_T0_2 | ecosystem: Environmental > Terrestrial > Soil > Palsa > Peat permafrost | place: Sweden: Abisko... | reverse complement strand
CGAGGCGGAACTGCTCACCGTCTTCGCCGACCTGTCCGAGCTCGGCCGCAACAAGCCGGGAAGCGACCTGGAGACCGAGCCCGGCAGCGCGGTGCACAGCCCGCGCGAGTACTTCTACAGCTACCTGCAGAGCCTGGACGCGGACCGCGCCGGCGTCCCCGACGACTTCCGGGCCCGGCTGGAGCGGGTGTTCCTGCGCTACGGCCTGACCAGCCTCGACCGTACCCCGGCGCTGGAGGCCGCGGTGTTCCGCGTCTTCCTCGCCCAGCAGCAGCTGACGGCCGACGCCGGCGTGGTCTCCGGGCTGCTGCGGCAGTGGCTGGCCGGCGGGCCGCCGGCCGAGCCGCTGCGCGAGCAGGCCGGGCTGGCGCTGGAGCAGATCATCGGGGCGACGCAGGTGCGCTTCCCGGCCGCGAGCGACCTCGCCCGCGGCGTGGTGTTCCGCTGGTTCGCCCAGCCGCTGCTGCGCCGCAACCGGGCCCGGGTCTACGCCGCGGTCCGCGCCGACCTGCGCTACCTGGACCTGCACCCGGACGCGGCGGACCGCGCGCAGCGGATCCAGGCCATGGTCGCCACCGCCGAGCCGCTGGTCCGGTTGCTCGGGCAGCGGATCGACCGCAGCGGCCCGCACAGGGCCACCGACCACGCGCCGCTGCTCGAGGTGGTGACCCGCCGCTACTACGGCAACCACAAGCTGGCCGACGTTACCGCGCGCGACATCGCCGGCATCCGGCTCGTCACCGCCGAAGACGCCGGCCCCGACGGCGTGACCGGGCTGGCCGCCGCCGCCGTCGGCGTCGACGACCTGCCGGCCGCGGTGGCCGCCGTCGCCGAGCTGGCCGAACGGACGCCGGACAACCCGCTGATCGCCGACCTGTACGTCGCCTGGGAGGACCAGCCGGACGCGGACGCGATCGCGGTGCGGCTCGGCGAGCTGCTGGCCGCCTTCCCGCTGCCCCCGGGGATCGCGCGGATCACCGTCACGGTCGCCGGGCCGCGGGGCGCGGCGATGCACAACCACTTCACGTTCCGCCCGCAGCCCGCGGGTGACGCGGGCGGGTCCGGCACCGGCGGCTCGGGCACGGGCGGCGGCGCGCGGTTCGCCGAGGACCGGCTCATCCGCGGGCTGCACCCGCAGGTGGCCGAGCGGCTGCAGCTCGACCGGCTGCGCGAGTTCGACCTCACCCGGCTGCCGTCCGTGGACGAGGAAATCTACCTGTTCAAGGCCGTGGCCAAGAGCAACCAGGCCGACGAGCGCCTGGTGGCGATGGGCCAGGTCCGCGACCTGACGCCGCTGCGCGAGGCGGACGGCCGCCTGGTGGCGCTGCCCGAGCTGGAGAACGTCCTGGCGGCCTGCCTCGACGCCATCCGTGCGGTCCAGGCGCAGCGGCCGCAGCACAAGCGGTTCGGCGCCTGCCGGATCATGATGTACGTCTGGCCGGCCACCGACTTCACCGTCGAGGAACTGACCCCTCTCATCTACCGGATCAGGCCCACCGTGTCGGGCTCGGGAGTCGAGGAGGTCCAGTTCGTCGCCCGCCGGCGCCGCGACGGCGGGGCGGCCGGAACAGAGGCCGGGGAGACCGCGGGGACGCCGGCCGGAGAGCTCGCCGAGTTCGCCGTGCGGGTCAGCCTGGACGCCGGGCGGGCCGTCCGGCTCAAGGTGGGCCCGCCGCCGACCGACCCGATCCCGCCGCTCGACGACTACCGGCAGAAGGTGCTGCGCGCCGCCCGGCGCGGCACCGTCTACCCCTACGAGCTGACCGGCCTGCTGGCCGGGCCGGACGGCACCTTCACCGAGCACGACCTCGACGCCAGCGGGACGCTGGTCCCCGTCAGCCGGCCGCGGGGCGGGAACAGTGCGGCCATCGTCGCGGGCGTGGTCTCCACGCCGACCGCGCGGCACCCGGAAGGCGTCACCCGGGTGGTGCTGCTGGGCGACCCGACCAAGTCGCTGGGGGCGCTGTCCGAGCCGGAGTGCGTGCGGGTGATCGCCGCGCTCGACCTGGCCGACCGGCTGGGCGTGCCCGTGGAGTGGCTCGCCCTGTCGTCGGGCGCGCGGATCTCCATGACCTCCGGCACGGAGAACATGGACTGGGTCGCCGCCGCACTCAAGCGGATCGTCGAGTTCACCCAGGCCGGCGGCGAGATCAACATCGTCGTGGCCGGGATCAACGTGGGCGCCCAGCCGTACTGGAACGCCGAGGCCACCATGCTCATGCACACCAAGGGCATCCTGGTCATGACGCCCGACTCGGCCATGGTGCTCACCGGCAAGCAGTCGCTCGACTTCTCCGGCGGTGTCTCGGCCGAAGACAACTTCGGCATCGGCGGCTACGACCGGGTGATGGGCCCCAACGGCCAGGCCCAGTACTGGGCGCCCAGCCTGGCCGCCGCGTGCGACGTGCTGATGGCGCACTACGACCACACCTACCGCGCGCCGGGTGAGACCGCGCCGCGGCGGGCGCTCACCAGCGACCCGGCGGACCGGGACGTGTCCGGTTACCCGCATGCGCTGGCCGGCAGCGACTTCAGCAGCGTCGGCGAGATCTTCTCCGCCGAGCACAACCCGGACCGCAAGAAGGCGTTCGACATCCGCACCGTGATGCGAGCGCTGTCCGACGCCGATCACCCGGTCCTCGAGCGCTGGGCCGGGATGGCCGACGCGGATACCGCGGTGGTGCAGGACGTGCACCTCGGCGGCTGGCCGGTCTGCCTGATCGGCATCGAGTCGCGCTCGGTGCCCAGGCGCGGCTTCCCGCCCACCGACGGCCCCGACACCTACACGGCGGGCACGCTGTTCCCCCGGTCGTCGAAGAAGACCGCGCGGGCGATCAACGCCGCGTCGGGCAACCGGCCCGTCGTCGTGCTGGCCAACCTGTCCGGTTTCGACGGCTCGCCCGAGTCGATGCGCAAGCTGCAGCTCGAGTACGGGGCGGAGATCGGCCGGGCCATCGTCAACTTCGACGGCCCGATCGTGTTCTGCGTGATCTCCCGGTACCACGGCGGCGCCTTCGTCGTGTTCTCCAAGGCGCTCAACCCGAACCTGACCGTGCTGGCCCTTGAGGGCTCCTTCGCGTCCGTGCTCGGCGGTGCACCCGCGGCCGCGGTGGTGTTCGCCGGCGAGGTCAACAACCGGACGGCGACCGACCCGCGGGTGACCGGCCTGCAGGCCCAGCTGGCCGAGACCAGCGGCCCTGGGACGGACGGCACTGGGCGGGCCGCGCTCAACGTCCGGCTGGCCGAGGTCCAGTCCGCGGTGCGGGCGGAGAAGCTGGGCCAGGTCGCCGCGGAGTTCGACCGGATCCACTCCGTCCAGCGCGCGGTCGAGGTCGGCTCGGTCGACGCCATCGTCAGCGTGGCCCGGCTGCGGCCCGCGCTCATCGAAGCCATCGAGCGCGGCCTCGGGCGCTGACCGGAAGTCACGGCCACCTCCCGTCAGTTTTCGGCAAACGGATTCTCTATCGTGAGTGCTCCGAAGCGGCGGCCATTCTGCATGTCTTCGGAGACGAGCAGTTCAGCGCCCACCTGGATGGCCGCCTGGACGATCAGCGAGTCCCAGAATGAGAGTCTGTGCTCCTCCTCCAGTCGGCTCGCGGCGACGATGAGCTGCGGTTCCGTGGCGACGTCGCACCACTCCCCGTATGCGGCAACGATGGCTCGTGCCTTCGCGCGCGGCATGGGGGGCTTGAACTTCCTGGTGACGACGGCGTAGAACTCCTGCAGCACCTGAGTGCTCAGCGAGCCGTTCCGGTTGTCCCAGAGCTCGGCCAGCAGTGTCTTCGCTGCGGCGTGCCGGGCGCCGGCGTCCGTGTCGTGCGCGTAGACGAGCACGTTGGTGTCTATGAAGGTCTTCACTGGTCGTACAGCTCTTCCCGGTGCCAGGTGGGCGCACCTCCGCCTGTGGCGCCCGCGAGCGCGTCGAGGGCGACGGCGCGGGCTTGCTCGTAGCGCTGGTCGGCCTCGGCTAGCTGGGTGAGCTGCTGCGCGACAAGGCTGCTGAGCGACAGGCCCCGGCGGGCGGCGGCGATCCGCGCATGCCTGATCACCGCATCGTCCAGCTGGATGGTCAGGTTTCTCTTAGCCACGACCACAGGATACTGCGTGGAGCACGTGAGGTCCACGTGAGATTCTCGCTGACTGTCAGCAGAGTAGGGCATGGTCGAACGCTAGGCAGGCGGCCGCCCTGTCGAAGGACGAAACACGCCACAGGGGGCAATCGAAATAAAGTTGCAATCTGTCAACCAGTTGCCACTGTCCGCCAATAAAAGTCGTAGATCCTGCTAGGAGCGCTGCGGTTGTAGTGGCGGCTGACTAGCGCTAATCGGCGGCTGTGCGCAGGTCTTCGGGGACGAGCCGGTCAAGCCCTCGCATGGGTAGAGCGCCGTGTCAGTGGTCGTGTCAGGGGCATGGCGGAGGCGTGTCAGGGGTGGTGCCGACAGTGGGCGCATGAGAACTTCAGCGATCGCAGTCTCAGGGCTGCGGAAGGCTTACGGAAACAAGGCCGTGCTCGACGGCATCGATCTAGACGTTCCTGCGGGCACGGTTTTTTCCCTGCTCGGCCCGAATGGGGCGGGTAAGACGACGACGGTGAACGTGCTGACCACGTTGATCAAGGCCGACGGCGGGACGGCACGGGTGGCCGGACATGACGTCGCCACCGAGCCCCGGGCGGTGCGCGCGGTCATCGGGGTCACCGGTCAGTTCGCGGCGGTGGACGATCTGCTGACCGGGGAAGAGAACCTGCAGCTGATGGCGGATCTGCACCATCTGCGGGCCGGCGAGGGCAAGCGGGTGGTCAGCTCGCTGCTGGAACGGTTCGACCTGGCGGAATCGGCGCGGAAGCCGGCGTCGACCTACTCCGGCGGCATGCAGCGAAAGCTGGACCTGGCGATGACACTGGTCACCAGGCCGCAGATCATCTTCCTGGACGAGCCGACGACGGGACTGGATCCGCGCAGCCGCCGCATGATGTGGGACATCGTCCGCGGACTGGTGGCCGACGGCGTGACCGTCTTCCTCACTACTCAGTACCTCGAAGAGGCCGATCAGCTGGCCGACCGGATCGCGGTGCTCGACCAGGGCCACCTGGTGGCCGAGGGCACTCCCGACGAACTCAAGCGCCAGGTTCCCGGCCGCCACGTCCGGCTCCGGTTTTCCGGCGTCGCGGCGCTGCACGCGGCCGCGCGAGTCCTGAACGGCGGCACCGCGGATGACGCGGCCCTGACCCTGCGGGTTCCCAGCGACGGGGGAGTGCGATCGCTCCGGGGCCTGCTGGACCGACTCGATGAACATTCGATCGACGTCGAGGAGTTTTCCGTGCACACGCCGGACCTCGATGACGTTTTCCTAGCCCTGACCGGTCGCGCGAGCACGGAGGCCACCGCAAAATGAACACCATTTCAGCACCGCTGACCGATGCGCGGGTCATGCTGCGGCGCAACCTCAAGCACATCCTCCGTAATCCGGTCACGATATTCAACGCGGCTCTGATGCCGGTCGTGCTCATGCTGCTGCTCGTGTACGTGTTCGGCAACGCTTTCAATGTCGGCGAACACTACGTCGAATACGCGACACCAGGTCTGATCGTGCTGGCCATCTGCTATGGGCTGTCCGGCACCGCGGTGTCAGTGAGCTCCGACATGACGAAGGGCATCATCAACCGGTTCAAGGTTATGAATGTCTCTCGCGGTGCCGTCCTGACTGGTCACGTGGTGGCCACGATGCTGATCAGTTCGATCGCCATTGCGGTGATCATCGGAATGGCCTTCGCGCTGGGGTTCCGGTCGCCTGCGTCCCCCTTCGACTGGCTCGGCGCGGTCGGTATCGCCGCGGCGGCCGCCTTCGCGGCCGCCTGGCTTACGGTCGCGCTGGGAATGGCGGCGAAAACTCCGGAATCCGCCGGCCTCACCGTCGTGCCGCTGATCCTGCTGCCCTTCGTGAGCAGCGCGGTCGTACCGGCCGCGAGGATGGGACAGGGAGTCAGGCAGTTCGCGCAGTATCAGCCCTTCACGCCGATTATCGAATCGCTGCGCGGACTGCTGGCCGGCACTCCGTCGGGCGGCTACGCGGCCGCCGCGCTCGCCTGGTGCGCCGGGATCGCCCTCGTCGGGTACCTGTGGTCGCGGGCCACGTTCAGCCAGCGAGCGTAGCGTCGACCAGCTCACGCCAGCTTGCCTGCGCCCCCTCCCGCATCGCCTCGGCGAACTTCGCGTCGCCGCGGCGATGCCGCGCGGCCTGCTCGATCCGGGCTGCATCCGGGTGGGAACGATCCGGCAGTCCGCGCACGCCGGCGCTCGCCGCGAGCAGCCGCGCCGCCTGCTCGTACTGGTCGCGGCGCAGGGCCAGGTCCGCGACCCCGACGAGCGCCTGCGCGATCTGGGGCGCGTGCCCCGCCTCGGCCGCCGCCGCGCAGGCCGCCGCCCGGTGCGCCCGCGCTTCGCCGAGGTCGCCGGCCAGGTAGCCGAGCAGGTCGTGGGCCGCCGTGCGGATGCCCGCCTGCTCCGCTTCATCGCCCAGCAGGGTGGTCGCGATACCGAGTTGCCGGCTGGCCTCCTCGGCGTCGCCGCCCCACCGGGCGAGCTTCGCCTTCGAGAGGGCCAGCTCAGCCAGCGCATCCGGCCAGGTGACCCGTTCCGCGCAGCGTTGCGCCTCGGCGATGGCGGCCGCGCTGGCGTCCTCGTCGCCCAGCAGCCAGTACAGCTGCGCCTGGAGCGACCGCATCCGGATGACATCCTCGACGGCACCGACTTCGGTGACGACCGCGATCGCCTGTTCGTAGTACTCGCACGCGCCGGCGAACTCACCGCGTACCGCGATCCGGTCCGCCAGCTCGGTCAGGGCGAACGAAATCCCCCACCGTTCGCCGATCGCGCGGAACTCCGCCAGCGCCTGCTCGAGATAGGCGTCCGCGTCCCGCCCGCCCTGGCCGAGCATGATCCGCATCTTGCCCAGCTGCAGCCGGGTCAGTGCGCGGACCCAGGGGTCCTCGTTGTCCAGCAGTGATTCCCACGCGGGCAGGAACGCGTCCGGTGCCTGCAGCATGCGTTCCAGCGGAGCTACCAGCCCCAGCAGCGGGTTGCCGTGCTGAATGCGCTGGCTGAGCCGGTGGGCCTCGTGGATCCACTCCGCCGCCTGGTGTTCGTCGCCCCGCCCGGAGCTCAGGAACAGCACGACAAAGGCGTACACCATGGCCCGGCTCTCGTCGGCCACCTCGCCGGGAATGGCGGCGGCGGCGGTGATCAGGTCGTTGCCCTCGGCCTTGTGCCCGCCGAGCCACCAGTACCAGCCGGCGCTCGCCGCCAGCCGCATCGCCCCCTGCGCTTCGCCGGCCGCCAGCGCACCGCGCATCGCGGAACCGATGTTGTCGTACTCGGCCTCGAGCGCCGCGAGCCATTCCAGTTGCTCGCGGCGGAAAAGATGCGGCTCCGCGGTCTCGATGAGCTCGGTGAAGCAGGCGAGATGCGCCTGGCGCGCCAGGTCCGATTCCCCCGCCTCCGCGAGCCGGTGCCCGGCGTACTCCTTGATCGTGCCGATCATCCGGTAGCGCGGTGCGCTGTCGCCCTCGGCGAGCAGCAGCGACTTCTCGGCCAGTGCGGTGAGCAGCTCCAGCACCTGCTCCCGCTCGACCCCGTCGCCGGCGCAGACCCGCTCGGCCGCCTCCAGGCTCGCCCCGCCGGAGAACACCGAGAGCCTGCGCAGCACCATCCGTTCGGCGCCGGTGAGCAGCTCCCAGCTCCAGTCGACCACCGCGCGCAGCGTCTTGTGCCGCGGCAGCGCGGTACGGCTGCCGCTGGTCAGCAGGCGGAACCGGTCGTCGAGCCGCTGGGCGAGCTGATCGACGGACATCGTGCGCAACCTGGCCGCGGCCAGCTCGATCGCCAGCGGCATCCCGTCCAGCGCCCGGCAGACGCGCACCATCGCCGGCAACGTGCGGGCGTCGGCCGCGAAGTCCCGGCGCACCGCCCCGGCCCGGTCCAGCAGCAACTGGACGGCCGGGGATGACTCCATCTCGGCCCGGCTGGGATACGCATCCGGCAGGGCCAGCGGCTCGACCAGCCACAGCGCCTCACCCGTGATGCCGAGCGGTTCCCTGCTCGTGGCCAGGATCCGCAGCCGCCGGCATTCCCCGAGCACCCGGTAGGCGAACGCCGCGGCCGACTCGATCACGTGCTCGCAGTTGTCCAGGATCAGCAGCGCCTCCCGCTCGCGGATCGCGGCGATGAGCCGGTCGGTCAGCTCGGCGTTGGGCGGCCCGCCGAGCAGGGCGTCCCGCAGGCCCAGCCCGGCGAGCGCCGGCTGCGCCACGTCACCGTCCGCGCCGATGGCGGCGAGCTCCACCAGCCAGGCCCCGTCCGGCAGGTCGCCTAGCAGCGTGCGCGCGGTCTCCGTGGCCAGCCTGGTCTTCCCCGAGCCGCCGGGCCCGATCAGGGTGGTGAGCCGGTGTCCGGCGATGAGTTCGCGGACGGCGGCGACATCGGCGTGCCTGCCGACGAAGCTGGTCAGCTCGGCCCGCAAGTTGGTCTTCCGGCCCTCCTCGCGCCGTCCCAGCTCGCCCCGCAGCAGCGCGACGTGCAAGGCGGACAGCTCGGCTGAGGGGTCGACGCCCAGCGCGTCGGCCAGGGCTTCTCTCGTGCGCTGGTACACCAGCAGGGCCTCGCTGTCGCGGCCGGCCGCGGCGAGGGCACGCATCAGCGCGGCGACAAGCCGTTCGCGCACCGGATGCGCGGCCACCAGGTCGGTCAGTTCCGTGACCAGCTCGCCGCTGTGGCCGAGGCTGACCTCCGCCACGAACCGGTCCTCCAGGGCGGTCAGGCGGAGCCCCTCGAGCCGGGTGACCGCCGCGTCAAACGCCGCACTGTCCGCCAGGCCGACGCCCTGCAGGGCCGCACCGCGCCACAAGGCGAGGGCCTCGCGCAGCAGCCGCAGCCGCCGCGGGTCCTCGTCAGTGCGGGCCTGGCCGATAAGGCGTTCGAACCGCACCGCGTCGACCGCGTCGGGTTCCACCGACAGCCGGTAGCCGTCCGTCTGCCCCTCGACCACTGCGTCCGGCAGCGCCTTCCGTAGCCGGGAGACCAGGCGCTGCAAGGCATTCGCCGCGTCCGCGGGCGGGCGCTCCCCCCAGATCCAGTCGACGAGCGTCGCCTTCGAGACCGCGCGACCGGCCTCGAGCGCGAGGGCGGTCAACAGCGCGCGCAACCGGGTGCCGGGCACGTCGGCGAGAACGCCGTCGTCCGCGCGAACCTCGAATGGTCCGAGTATCCCGATCTGCACCCAGCCGATTGTGCCATGGGCGATCGGCCGTCCTCCAACTGTGACGCGACCCAGCGCCACGGTGGCAGCGGCGGCTGGCTACGGGGAAAGCCAGGCGTCGAGCTGGGCCCGGGTGGGCGCGGTGGCGGGCCCGGGAAGGGTGACCGCGAAGGCGGCTGCGGCATTGGCCCGGGCGGCCGCCTCCAGTGCCGGCAGGCCGTCGGCGAGGGCCGCGAGGAACACGCCGGAATGGGCGTCGCCCGCGCCGGTCATGTCGACGGCGGTGACCCGCGGGGCCGGCACGTGGACCGGTTCGGCCGACGCGCGCAGCGCCAGGTAGCAACCGTCGGGGCCAGTTCGGACGAGCACGTCCGCCCGGGCGGCCCGGTCGAGCAGCCGCCGGGCGGTGTCAGCCGCGGAAGCAGTGTCAGCGGGGGACACGGTGCCGCCGGGGGACACGGTGCCGCCGGGAGATGCTGTGCCGCCGGGAGATGCTGTGCGGTCGGCGGAGGGCGCGGAGCCGTCCCAGTGGGAGGGGGCGCCGGCCAGCAGCGTGGACTCCCGGAGGTTGCAGCTGAGCCAGTCGCAGCGGGCGAGCACGGGAGCGAGCACCGCGTCCGGGATCTGCGCCACCAGCGGGCCGGGGTCAAGGAACACCAGCACACCCGGCGGCAGCGCGGCCGCCCAGCCGCCCAGGGCCCGGCCGGCGTCCGGCGCGGCGAGGCCGTAGCCGGACAGGTAGACCGCGTCCCCCGGCCCGGCCGGCACCGCGTCCCAGCTTCCGGGGCCGCGCATCGTTTCCGCGCCGAGCGCCGTGACAAAGGTACGCTCGGCGTCCGGTTCGACG
>Ga0302325_10035986_pt1 | contig 10099 bp, 9 predicted proteins | sample Palsa_T0_2_FD_201948 | JGI IMG/M metagenome (GOLD analysis project Ga0302325, IMG submission 201948) | Peat permafrost microbial communities from Stordalen Mire near Abisko, Sweden - Palsa_T0_2 | ecosystem: Environmental > Terrestrial > Soil > Palsa > Peat permafrost | place: Sweden: Abisko... | reverse complement strand
CGATGCCACGATGGACTGGCGCGACATCCCGGGTACGCGGCAGCACACGAAGTTCGTGCGTGTGTTGACGGAGTCGACTGCTCTCATCAACTTCGCGCTCATCAAGGACCACTCGATCTGCGGCTACACGGGCGCGCTGAAGAACATGACGCACGGCTGCAGCGTCAACCCGCAGGACTTCCACGAGCATCACGCCAGCCCGCAGATCGCGATCCTGTCGGCGCAGGACATCCTTCGGTCACGCCTCCGGCTGTGCATCATCGACGGCTTCAAGCTGATGGCGCACGGCGGCCCGCTCTACAAGCAGCCGCAGTACGTGACGCCGCACGAAGCGGTCTACGTGTCGACCGACCCCGTGGCGCTCGACTCGATCGGATGGGGCCTCGTGGAAAAGGCGCGCGCGGGGTTCCACCTGAAGTCGTTGACCGAGGAAGGGCGCCCCCCGGCGTACATCCGGGCGGCAGCGGACCTCGGTGTCGGCATCGCAGACCCCGCGAAAATCACGCTGAAGGAAGTCACCCTCTAGTACATCCGAGCGGTCGCCGCTCAACCGGCGCCCGCCGCCAGTTCCCGATACGCGTGGTCACGATCGCGTCGTATGTCGTCGAGCCGGCGCCTCACCTCGTCGACTCCGAGGCGGTTCGCCGTGGCCAAGTTCGCGCGTGCGATGCGCTCCCTCAGCGGCGGCAAGGGGGCCGCGCCCGACAGGGAAGCCTCGACCGCGGCGAGGCTGACGAACTGCGTTCCTTGCGAGGCCACGCTCCGCACGGCGTCGAGCGCGGACGACCGCACCAGCTGGAGCGTCGGGTCCGGCGTTCGCCGCAGGAAGGGGATGAGCCGCTCGGCATCGCCCGTATCCGGTTCGGCGTCGGGGTGAAAGACCGCGAACACGAAGGGGACGCTCCCCAGCGCATGGCGCATCGTATCGGCCGCGCGAACGCGCGACGCGAACTCGTCAAAGCCACTTCGCCCGAGACGCAGGCGCGGATAAATGAGGAACACGACCTCGGCGCCCAGGTCCTCGCCGAGCTCGCCAATCACTGCAATCGAAGCCCCCACGTCCGCACCCTCGGTTTGCGCCAGCACACGCTCGCGCACCTTGCCCTCTAAACGCGCCTTCTCCGCCCAAGGACAGAGCCCCAGCGCCTCCACGACCTCGTGCTGGTACCGCCGGTGCACCCGCAGCGCCTCGCGTTCCCATTGCATTTGATGCTCGTCGCTCGTCATCCAAGCTAGAATCCTAACTGTGACCCGTGATTCCGAGAGAACCCGTGTCACTCGTCTCACCGAGATCGGGACCGAGGCGAAGCCCGCCCGCCCCGACGACGCCTGCATCATCGTCATCTATGGGCCGGAGCTCGGCAAGCGGTTGCAACTCGGAACCGCGCCCTTCGAAATCGGACGATCGGCCAAGAACGACCTCTTCATCGACCAGGAGAGCGTCAGCCGGCATCACGCCCGGATCGTATTTGATGGCCGCGCTTACTGGCTGCAAGACCAGAAGTCGACGAACGGAACGTTCCTCAACGACGAGTCGATTCGTGAGAAGGAGCTACGTGACGGCGACCAGGTTAGGGTCGGGCGATCGATCCTCAAGTTTATGACCGGCGAGAACGTCGAGGTTCACTATCACGAGGAAATCTACCGCCTCATGACCGTCGATGGTCTTACGCAGGCCTACAATCGCCGGTATTTCAACGAGGCTCTCGAGCGTGAGTTCAATCGGTCGCAGCGCTACCAGCGAGTCCTTTCGCTCATTGCGTTCGATATCGATCACTTCAAGAACATCAACGACAGCTACGGGCATCTGGCGGGCGACAACGTCTTGCGGCAGCTTGCGGCGGCTGTGAAGACCAGGCTCCGGCGGGAGGATGTCTTTGCGCGCACCGGCGGCGAGGAGTTCGGGGTGCTCTTGCCCGAGATCCCGCTCGAGGGTGCGATGAAAACCGCCGAGAAGGTACGGAGGATAGTCGAGACGATGCTCGTCAGGCACGAGCAGGTCGACATCCGGTGCACTGTCAGCGTTGGCGTAACCGCTCTCCGCGGAGACGAAGAAACGGGGGAGACCCTCTACAAGCGCGCCGACGACCGCCTTTACGAGGCCAAGCAGGGGGGCCGCAATCGCGTCGCTGGGTGAGCGCACGCCATCGCGGCGCGCGGCACCGCTATTCGGTATCTCCGCCGCCGCTGCAGCCTCCGGGAGGGATGGGTGCACCCTGCGTGATCCAGAGGCTGATGCGCTCGAGTTCGTTGATGGAAGACCCGGTTCCGGGGCCGGCATCGAGGTTCAGGTTTGAAGGGAAGGGCATCTCGCGGCCGGGAACGAGGTTGGCGAGGTTCGCCCGCTCGGAGGTCGAGAGAGGCTGCCAGTTGACGGAGTAGAGTCCGCAGACGTTCGAGAGCGTCGTGGTCGAGGCCGGGGCGCCCGCGTCGTCTCCGGCGTCAACGGTGGCGTTGCCGGCCTCGCCGGACACTCCAGTGTCGGCTGAGGCGGTCGTGGCTTCTGTCGTGGCGTCGAGCGTCGGGGCGCCGGTGGCATCGGACGGGAGCGTCGCATCGCCAGCCGCGCCCGAGCCTCCCCCGTCGACGGCAGCGGCCGCTTCGCTCGGATCGCCGTCGCCCGGTGCCCCTGTCGCGCTCGGAGGGGTCCCGCCGTCGCATGAAATCGGATCCGGCCCCGGCACGGCCATCAGCATCTTGTACAGGAGCCAGCTGTCCCCCGGGTTCCCGGCGCCCCCGTTGCCGGGGTCGACGATCGGCATGTCTTCCCCGAAGAGGAGGCTCGGCGGCTGAGCAGCCGCGCGAGGACCTGTGTTCGATCCATGCGCGACCCGACCAATGGCCGTCTGCGCGACGCCCTCGGCGGTGGTGAGCAGCAGCCCGGCCGCCGGGAGGGTCGAACCGTGGCATCCACTCCCGGTGCACGTCGAGAATGTCGTGAAGACGTCGTTGCAGAAGTCGATGGTTGGCGGCGCAGGCGGCGAAGCGGACGCCGCGTTTGTCACCTGAAAGTCGATGATGGCGGGCGACCCCGGGTCGAGCATCGCGCCGTCGATGGCGCGGAGGCCGTTGGGGTCGCCGGCGTTCTGCGGAGAGGCGATGCCAATCGTGTACGTTTGCCCCGGCGTCAGCGCGGAGGCGGGGGGGGTGATCGTGACCACCCGCGCCACGGGGTCGTACGCGACTGTGGGCGTGATGGTGTTCATCTCGAGGACGAAGGTCTGCCTCGTGATGCACGAGGGGAGCAGCAGCCGGTCGAACGCGAGCTGAATGATCCCGTTTGCGGGCAGCTGCTGGGTCGACGACACATTCGCCGCGACGAGGTGCACCGAGCCGCCCGACGGACCGGGCGGCGCCGGCGTGTCCTGGTCGCAGGCTGTCGCGAGTGCCGCGACCGCTATCAGCTCTCCGAGTAAAGCTGCAGCTGCTCGCGCACCACTTCGTCGTTCACGCCGGAGCGCAAGTGATCCTTCAGACAGTCGGCGAGGGTCAGGAGCAGTTCGTCCACACCTTTGTCCTCGATCAGCTTCTGCAGAAGCTGTCGAGCTTCGCGGCTGTCGTCGCTCCGGAGAAACTGACGAACGGTGTCCAGGGAGATTTCGCCCTGGAAATCCAGGTACATGTTCTCCAAGAGATAGCGTACGAGCTCTTTCACCGACGTCCTCCTTCGCAAGCCTTCCGGTGATGCAAGGGATGCATCCATATCGCTCGGCGCACAAGGGTTGCAAGGGCGTTTCGCTGCCGCCTTCGAAAACCGGGTGGGGAGCGCGCTTATTCATGGTCTCATCTGCTCATCTGCACTGATTGAGCACGGCGTCGTGCTGCTCGTGACACACGAAGCACGGCCGCGGGTTCCGACGCATCTGAGTGGCGCAGCCGCCCACAAAGCCGTTCTTGTGGGGGTCGAAGCCGCCCCCGACCCCGAGGGCACCGTGGCACGAGACACAGTCGCGCTCGGTATGGCAGCTCACGCAGGCATTCAAGTTGCGCTCGGCCTCGAAGCCGTGGTGCCCGGGCTTCATCGGCGGGTCGCTCCAGACGCTCTTTGGGGGGTGGAAGCGGCCGCTGTCCTTGGCGTTCGGCGGGCTCGATTCGGCCACGCCGACGCGCATATGGCAGTCGAGGCAGAAGCTCTGCTCCTGGTGGCAGCTCGTGCATTTCTGGGTGTCCATGCGCGCCTCGATGGCGTGCATGTTCAGGTAATCGTTCGGGTGCACGCTGCGCGGGCGGACGCGACCGTCGTGGCAGTCCGTGCAGAAGTCTTCTTTGTGGCAGTTGGCGCAAAACTGCGAGTCGTCGGCGGCGACGAACTTGTGCCGCGCGATGAAGTCAGGGGTGTGCTCGGCGTTGTGGAGCCATCGTGGCGGCGTCAGCGTGCCGCTGGCGAACATCGTCTTGATGAGCGTGCCTCGGTTTCCACGGATGTGGCACGTGTCGCACGCGCTCTTCGCCTCGCCTCGGGACGCGGCGTCCGACGCATGGTGGCAGTTGAAGCAGCCGCGCATGTGGGGAAGCTGGTCGCGCGTCGCAAGCTCGAGGTTCTCGACGGCGCCGTGGCACTGCGCGCATCCGATGTTCCTGTCGACGTGCGCCTTGTGATTGAAGAGGAGATTCGCGCGCGGAACCTGGAGCTCGGCGACCGCGTTGCCGTCGCTTGCCTTGTAGCCGAGGTGGCAAAACGCGCACTTGCCCATGTCCTCGTCGCCTGCCTGTACTTTGGCCGCGTCCGTATGGTCCGTCGAGTGGCAAGCGTCGCACACGAGGCCCGATGGGATGAGGCCGTCGTTGGCCGAGCTGCTCCGGTAGGCGGAGGCGTGGCACGTCTTGCATGTGGCGCCGACGTCCTTCGTCAGATGCTTGGCGTGGTTGAAGCGCACAGTCAGCTGCTGCGTCGGAAAGATGACGTCGCTCGGGCCGACGTCCGGCTCGAAGGAGCCTGGAGGCAAGAACTTGTGGGGAACCCGCTGGTCGTCCGGCAGTGGAGCGAGACCGTGAAGCGCCGCCGGCGCCTCGGCGATCGCAAGAGGGACCGCCAGCAAGAGGGCGAAGAACGGCAGGAGGGTGAAGAGAAGCTTCTTCATTTCGTTGCCAGGGTGAGCCAGAGCATCACGCGGAAACGCTGCCCGACGAGGCCATTGACGTCGTGCTCCCACTCGACCAGTGCCTGCGACCTCGGTAGGAACCGATACCCGAGGCCGAGCACGTAGTTGAAGCTGGTGGCGTCACGATCCGGCCGGAGCTTGTCGTCCCATTGCCAGACACCGGTTCGAACGCTTGCGACGTAGCGTGTCTCGAAGATTCGCTGGGCGGAGATATCGGCGCCCACACGGTCTCCTTCTTCGCCCCAGTTGCCGTTGCCTCGCAAGCTGACGAGCGTCTCGCCCGTACGGTAGCGCGCAGACAGGTTGGCTCCCTCGTCGAAGGGATGGCCGTTGGTCGGGTAGGCATCGGCGGGCGCCTTCGAGTTGAAGCCCGGATAGGGGGCGTACGCGATGCCGGCGCCCGGATTGAGCGGAGCTGTCTGGATGTCGAAGATCTTCACGCGTCCGCCCCCGGCGACCGAGATCTTGTCGGTCACGTCGACATTCGCGCGCAGGCCGACGTCGTTCAGCGGCTCCCCGGCGAAGAAGTTCCAGATGCTGTCGGCGTCGAAGGAGGGTACGTAGTAGTCGTAATCGGCGCTGACGGTTACTTTTCGCCCGAGGTACCCGTCGAGGCTCGCGTAGAGGTTGGTCATGTCGGCGCGGTAAAGGTCGTAGACAAGGCCTGCCTTGACGCCCCCCACGTTCGGTAGGCTCGCGTCGATGGCGTAGCCAAGGCGGTCGCTCGAGATGCGCGTGCCCTCGTACGTCGCCGGCGCGTAGATCCCGCTGGCGAACTCGCTCACGTTCGAGCTGCCCGTGTTGTAGACGCGCCGGTACGACAGCCTGGCGTGGAGAAACGTCACGCCGACCGACTCGATGGCGGCCCCGATCGCCGGGGCAATCGCCGCGGGTTGGAACGAGGGGTAGAGCGAAGGGTCGAAGCCGTTGCGATCGCCGCGCCAGACGCCCTCGGCCTCGAAGCGAGACGTGCTGAGCGGCATGCCCCCGCGTTCCTCGAGACCGCCATAGACCTCGGCCTTGACGTAGTACGGGGTCGTCACGCTCATTTCGCCGCCGTCGAACGACCACCACCCGAGGGCGTCCGTGACGTACTGCCGCCCGAGCTTGAAGCCCAGGATCCCGTGAAGGAGCCGGCGTCCCTCGAGGTACGCGTACATCACGTCGACGGCGCCAGGCGCCCCGGTGTTGAATCCCGGCACGAAGCTTCCGGTCTGCGTTGAATCGGACTCGGCGCCGTTCGCTCCGTAGTCGGCGTCGTAGCGCACCCGGGCCCGGAAGCTGAGGTCCGCGGCCTGAGGGTCGCCCTGGGGGGTGTCCAAAAGGTCGTAGGCGCCGACGCCGAGCGTCGTCGTCAGCCGGCGCCGCGTGAGGACGGGAACCCCGAGCGGCGAGCGCACGTCGTAGAACTGCGCCGCGGTATCGCTCGTCACCTCGGCGTCCATCGCGTATGCGGGCACAGTCGCCAGCATCGCGAGGGTTGCGATCGGAATCGCGATCGAGGTGGTCCGCCACGCGACCAATGCGGTCATGCCTTGGCGGCGCCGAACTCTTTGGCGAACCGATCGTCGAAGGTGTCGGCGACGGCCGACAAGTGCATCACCATCTGCTCGACCTCGCCGGCGTCGAGCCCAGCCGCGGGCCTTTCGCTGACGGCGACGACGCGATCTCCGATGAGACCGAAGGCCGCGTTGGCCAGCCCCGCCGCGTTCATCTCGAGAAGCCTGCGCATCATGGACGCCTGCGCCTCCGCGGCAGCCGGCAGCGTGACCACCGGCGAGGCGATTCGCAGGAACGTGGCCTTTTGTTCGTCGTGGCGGATCACGCTGATGAGGACCGATGCGCTCCCCCTCTTGATCGTCCACGAGGCCACGGCGTCGGATTCGCTGGGCGCGCGGGTCGTGTCCGGGTCGAGGCCAATCTTGCGGATCGTGGCAAGGACGAGCGTTTTGGCGTTCTCGAAGTCTTTTTCCACGGCCACGTTCTCCGGCTAGAGCGGGCTAGAAGTAAGCGCTCGCGCCGAGAGGATGATTTCGTCTGCCAGCGTTTGTCAACTCCGTGCCCCACCGGCAACGGGTATGGCCGTCCTTGACCCTTCGTCCGCGTGGATGGCACCCTATAGAGAGGCCGCAGGCCGGCGCCCATGTCCGACAGCCAGCAACGCTATCGCGTCATCGAGAAGCTCGAATCGGGCGGAATGGCGGAAGTGTTCCGCGCCGAGAGCGAGGGGCTCCAGGGTTTCCGCAAGCAGGTCGCCATCAAGCGCGTCTTGCCGCACCTGTCGTCGAAGAAGAAGTTCATCTCGATGTTCCTCGACGAGGCGCGCCTTTCGGCGCAACTGTCGCACTCCAACTGCGTCCAGGTGTTCGACATCGGCGTCGGCGACAACGCGTTCTTCATCGTGATGGAGTTCGTCGACGGGGGGAACCTCAAGTCGATCATCGAGCACATCAAGAAGACCGGGCGTGACTTCCCCGTCGAAGCCGCCGTCTACATCACCCTCGAGCTTTGCAAAGGCCTCGCCTACGCGCACGAGCTCACGGACTCGAGCGGCGCCCCCTTGCACATCGTCCACCGCGACATGTCCCCTCCGAACGTGCTCATCACCAAGCACGGCGAGATCAAGATCGTGGACTTCGGCCTCGCCAAGGCGAACAGCCAGCTCGAGAAGAGCGAGCCGGGAATCATCAAGGGCAAGTTCTCGTACCTCGCGCCCGAAGCAGCGATGGGGCAAGACGTCGACGCCCGTACGGACATCTTCGCGCTCGGGATCATGCTGTGGGAGCTGCTCGCGGGCCAGCGTCTCTTCATGGGCGAGACGGACTTTCAGACGGTGAAGAAGGTGCAAGCGGCGCACGTGCCGAGCATCATGCAGATCAACAAGAAGGTTCCGGCGGAGCTCGAGCGAATCATCAATCACGCGCTTGCCCGCGACCCCGCGCAAAGGTTTCAGACCGCCCGCGAGATGGGGCTCGACCTGACGCGATTCATGTTCAAGTTTGGCGTGCCCGTCAGCACGTTCGAGATCGGCCAGCTGGTTCAGGGCGCGATGAAGGAGCGGCAACGCCAGCGCCCCCTGCAGCCGAGCATTATCGACAAGCTCATCGAGGAGGCGCTCTTCGAGTTCACGTCGTTGACGGACGACAAGGCTGCGGCGGGCCAGTCCAAACCCCCCACGCCCTCTGGCAGGGTGCGGTCGTCCGTTCCGGCGGCCGGCTACGTCGACGTCGGGTCATGGATCGACGAGATCGCCGGGCGCACGAAGCCGACCGACGATGTCCGGGTCGCGATGCCTCCTGGCGTCATGGAAGGAAACCTCGCGGCACTCGAAGACGAGCCCGAACGCCCACTCGAGTCGCCGGCCGTCATGGCTGCGAGGGCGTACCCTTCGTCCAGCTCGAGTTCGAGCGCGCCGCCGTCATCTGGGCGCCACGGGGCGCCGACGCCTTCCGGCCCCCCGCTCGTGGCGGCGGAGCTCGAGGCCAGGAGCGGCGGGACGAAAATCGGCGTCGTCGTGGCGCTCCTCGTGGTCGTGGCCGCCGGCGCCGCCGCCTGGTTCACGCATCTCATCCCGCATCCTTAGAGGACCCGGGCGAGCGGCCCACCGGGCGCGGCCTACGGCTTGCCGCCTACTGCGTGCAGCAGAGGACCTGCTCGTTGGCGAGACCGTAGTCCAGGAGCTTCGAGGGGCCGCTCGTGCACGCCGCGGCGCTCACCGTGGCAGAGAACGTGTAGGATCCGTACGTGTTGCCTGCACCTCCTCCCCGGTCGCACGTGCCGTTTGCAACCATGGCGAGCGGTCCGCTCGTGCATGCGCCGTCTCGGTAGTACGTCACGGTCTCGTTTTGGCACGTCGCCGTGGCAGAGCATGTGCAAGGGGAGCAAGTCAGCGAGGGCCCGGTCCCGACGACATACTGATGGCTGAAGGGCCCGGCCGGGCATTCTTTCATCGAGTTGTCACCGTCGGCGTAGGACAGGCACACCTCGAAGGGCGTCGCTACTGGAGCGCATGCTCCTGCGCCATCGCAGGCCGGGACGTTGGCGTTCACCGGTGAGCACACGAGGCCCGTATTGGCGAATGTGATCAGATCAGCCTGACCGGTCGGCGAGGACGCAGGCGAGCATGTGCCTCCGGTAGGTCCGGGGGGAATCCACTTCACGTCCCCCATGGGTAGCCGCCCGTGCGGGTTGTCGGTGTTGCACATGCCGGGATTCGCGTTCATGAGCGGAGCACCGGCGGTACCGCACGTCATCGAGTCGTCGACGTCGTAGGTCGACCCGATCGCTCCTGTGACGCAGCTCGGCGGCGTGATGACGCTGCAGGCGCCGCAGCTGCAGGGGTTGGCCGTGGGAGTTTCGACGTTGAACACGACCGCGGTCTGGTTCGCCGTGAAGTTCGCTGGACAGGTTGGTTGAGGCGTACTGGCGAAAGCCACGAGCGTCCAACCCGAAGGCAGGGCGAAGACTCCCGCGTCCGGCGGTGGGGATACGTCGTCTGGGAACGCGTCACCCGTCATCGCGAGGCTCCCATCGGAGGCCGCGTCCTGGCCGACCTCGCTGCCTCCCGCATCGGCCGTCGGTGGTCCCACGTTCTCCTCTCCGCCCTTCTGTGCATCGCCTTGAACGTCCGCGCCAGCGTCCGGGGGGGCGTTCTTGTAGCTGTCCAGCCCGAGTACGGTCCCGCACGCCACGATGCTCAGTACCAGCGCGCCGAGGACCCCAGCACGCATCGAGGCCACGGGTGTCAAAACGACCCCTCCATCGCAAGACCGGACAATCGCGGTCCGACCATCGGGATCAGTTTTGCAGTCGACTTCTCCCCTCCCGGCGGGCGAATGAAGAGCCAAGTCGCCGCGGCAGCTCCGGCCAGTCCGACGCCGAACCCGATCGTCGAAACGGTCGCCGCAGACTGGGCGTCGTTGATGAGCGAACGACCCGCCGGTCCGCAAATCTTGTCCGGGCAGTCATTGACATTGTCATTGTCCGCGGAGCTCTTT
>Ga0302325_10035984_pt1 | contig 10099 bp, 12 predicted proteins | sample Palsa_T0_2_FD_201948 | JGI IMG/M metagenome (GOLD analysis project Ga0302325, IMG submission 201948) | Peat permafrost microbial communities from Stordalen Mire near Abisko, Sweden - Palsa_T0_2 | ecosystem: Environmental > Terrestrial > Soil > Palsa > Peat permafrost | place: Sweden: Abisko... | reverse complement strand
GCGTCTTCAGCAATGCGGATGGAAGCCTGAATGTCGAGACCTACAACCAACTCAACGCATACTTTGCCACGGTGCCCGGAAACTACACACGAAACTTGCGTAGACTCTATTTATTGAGTACCAATTACGCGGACTTGTCCTTTTTCTTCACGATTCACGCCGGCGAAAAGCATAATGCACATTTGGAAGCGGAGTACTTGGCGGTGCTCGAAACGGATAATGCGACGCCATACTTCCTCAATCTGCACAACGGTGAAGTACCACATACCTTAATTCTTGGCATGACAGGAAGTGGAAAGTCGTATTTCTGTAATTTCATCATTCAGAACGCACAAAAATATAAACCCCTGACATTCATCTTCGATATCGGAGGAAGCTTCGAGTCACTCACTTCGATTTTCGGGGGTTCTTATCTTAACGTTGGCCAAGAGTCACGGGACTTCGCTATAAACCCATTTTCCCTGGCACCCACGAAAGACAATTTGCAGTTCTTGTTTTCTTTTTTCCGCGTTCTGATCGAGGGCAACGATAAACGCTATCGAATGGAATTCAAGGAAGAACGTAAGCTGTGGCACGCGATCGAGCGGGTGTACGTACTTGAACCCGAACAGCGTTCAGTCACCAACTTCGGCAGCATAGTTGGGGAAATGAAAGATCGTCTGCACCGCTGGTCTCGGGGTGGCCAGTGGGGTTTTCTGTTCGACAACGTTGAGGATACCCTCTCGTTCTCAAACTTCCAGACCTTCAATTTCCATGGTTGGGGCGATGCTCCAGAGGTACTAGAGCCCATGCTCTTTTACGTCCTGCACCGCGCTACCGCTGAGATAACCGATCCCAGCAGGCTGAGTACGTTCAAAGTGTTTCTGCTGGACGAGGCTTGGCTTTTTGTAAAAAACGAGACGATTCGTAATTACGTGGTACAGGCTCAGAAGACTTGGCGCAAACATAATGGCGCCATGATCCTCGCCACCCAGTCCATTAAAGAGTTCGAAGACTCTGGATTGTTGCCTATCGTATCCGAGAGCTGCCCAACCAAAATCTTTCTCGCCAATCCGGACATGGACCGAGATGTCTACCGCGAGGCATTCCATCTCAACGATACTGAACTCGATTTGATTTCTGGGCTCGTGCCGCCGGGACAAATGCTTATCCGTAAGGCCCAGACCTCAAAAAAGGTGCAGTTGAACGTCGATTCCATTTCGCACTGGATGGCCACCAACAATCCTCGTGACAACCTCCGGAAGCAAGACTATTTCCAAAGGTTCGGTATCGCGGATGGTCTGCGCCAGCTCGCTTTGGATCACCCATTCCAACCTCAAAAGCTGCCTGTCGCAAAATCGAACGAGAACCGTAAAGATTAAGGAGGCCACGTATGTACAGCCTGAAACTCACCGTAAGCATTTCCCTGGTGCTTTTAACGGCCAGTGCGATCGCCCAAGATCCCTCTGCCCGGACTGTCCCATACCATTCGCAGGACATTATCCCGATCCGAGCCAAAGTTAAGTACACGACGCTCATCGAGGTCCCAGCGACCGAGAAGATCATGGAGGCGGCCACGGGGGACAAAGATTTCTGGATTGTCGATGTTGTTGGAAATTTCTGCTTTGTGCATCCTGCCAAGGCGGGCATCAGTTCCAACCTGAACCTCATAACCGACAAGGGCAATATTTACAGCTTCACTTTGGAAGATGTGTCCACCTCTAGCGGAGAACCAGACCTAAAGGTAATCGTCCAACCTGCCGACCACTCCGCGATAGTAGCCACGAATGGGCCGCCGCAGTTTGTGCCAGCAACACAGCTAGCACAGTCCCAGGAGCAGCTAGCATCACTTCAGGCCCGCGTAAATCAGACAATCGACCAGTACAAGAGTGCGTACCCGATAGAACTTAAATTCGACTACGTATTTAAGGCGAACGAAGCACCATTCGATATTCAGTCGATGTACCACGACGAGAAATTCACATACATCCGAACCACCGCCCCAGAAAAGTTTTCGGTTTACGAGATGCGGGACGGCAAGCCCAATCTCATCACCTATGATCTCCGCGAGGGAACGTACATCATTCCGAAGATTATGGACAACGGATACGTTGAGCTGGGCAAGAAGCGAATGAACTTCTCACGCTCCACGAGGGGATGACCGCGATGACAGGAGACGCCTTCAGCGCCAATGTCGATCCTGAACCGGAACTCCGTCACGTGCATGACGAGCCCAGGGGAGTTCTGCAAAAGAACCTAAAGATGCTTGTGTACTTGGGAGCTGCCGCACTTGTGATTGTGGCGGCAATCTTTAGCTCAACTGGAAAGAAGACCCAGGGGACCAAAGGCCAACCCCCGCAGCCGATGGTGCAAGACAATACGGATAACAATGTGCAAGATTTGAAGAACCAGCTCCAAGCTGAGCAGCAGAAAGGGCAGCCACAAGCCTCATATCCAAATCCCGATTACGCACCTGGCGGCCGTTTCTTCGGGTGTGTGCCTGGACAAGCCTGTACCCCAGAGATGCAGCAGCAGAATCCTCAAATTCAGCAACTCACACCGGAGCAGCAGCAAGAACAGCAACTGGCAGCAAAGGAGAAAGAGCTAGCGTATAACTCGCGATTTGCCTCCAACATTGCTTATGTCCGTCCTCCTGACCCTCCTCCAGGAGTTGATAGCGCGCCCACAGGTGCGTTTCGGCAAACCCTAAATAGTGCTGCGGATAGGAAAAGCAGTTTGATCGGTCCCCGTGAGGCTGGTGACCATGCCACGGAATCGGAGGAGCAAAAGCACAATTCGGAAGTGAACGTCGACTCAGCGGTGGGGCCACCTTATGTGCTGTATGAGGGTACAACGCTGGACACGGTTCTCATGAACCGGCTGGACGGCGATGCGGCAGGACCAGTGAAAGTCTTGGTCTCGAACCCGGTTTACTCGCACGATCATCAGCACGTTATCGTTCCGGATGGAACTGTCGTTCTGGGCGAAGCCAGGAAGATCGGTGTTGCAGGATTCGGCCAGCAGCGGCGTATAGCCGTCGTTTTCCATCGGATGATCATGCCGGACGGTTACAGCGTGGATCTTGATCAATTTCACGGCCTGGACCAGATTGGTGAACAGGGACTAAAGGACAAGGTTAATAACCATTACCTGCAGATCTTCGGGACGTCGATTGCGCTGGGGGTCATTGCCGGGGCGGCTCAGATAGAACAAGGCGGGGGTGCGCTCACCGGTAGTGGCTCACAGTTGTTCACCAATGGCGCGGCTGCCAGCATCTCTGAGTCGGCCACGACGATCCTCAATCGTTTCATGCAAATACCGCCCACAATCACGATTCGCGAAGGCCACCGGGTAAAGGTGTATTTCACCCAGGACATGTTGCTGCCGGCCTATAGTAATCACAATATCCCTCAGACGTTTTAAGGAGATGCCAATGCAAAACTCGCTCTTCGCAGCAACGATCATCTTTTCCGTAACTGTAACCGTTGTCGGCTGTAAGAAACCGGTTGAGCAATGCGCTCCGGGAGACTCACCCGGTGTATGCCAGCAAGTACAGAAATGCTTTCAATCAGACACTTCGGTAGAGGTGTGCCGTGAAGGCGAGAAGGACGCCAACGCCGTCGAATCGAACAAGCGCAAACCGTAGCTGTTTACCCAGCACGTGAGGAGTTCAGACCATGAAAAATTTCTTTTTTTCTATCCTAGCCCTCGCACTCCTGGCCGGCGGTACGTTCGCTCAGGCCCAGTTCGGTGGCGTTGTGTTTGATCCGACCCAGTCCGCGCACGCCATCGAGCAGATCGCACAGGGAGAGCAGATCTTTACCAACACGGTTACGCTAGCGAAGAATGCTATCGCTGCCTACAACCTCGCGTACCAAATGTCACTCGCACCGCAAAGCCTCTACGCGCAATACCTGTCGCCTTCTACCTACTGGATGCTGTTGAATCAGGCGGCCAATACATACGGCAACTCTCAGCCGCTCATGGACACGGCCAACAGCGGTTCCAACGCGCAATATTCTTACCAGTTGGCGAGTATTCCGCGAACCGGGGTGGTCCCGGGTTACCCAGCCCTCAGCACTTCAGGTCAGCAGCAGATTGCCGCGCAAGGCGCCACCACCGACTTGAACGACGCCATTACTGTCAGCAATCTCCAGACTTTGGGGACGATGCGGGCCAATGAGATTCAACGCGAGCAAGATATTGAGAACTTGGAGGCCGCAAGCCATTCTCTAGATCCTTCCCAACAAACCGATATGGCGACCATGCAGCGGATCAACCAGGCGATGCTTCTACAACTCCGTCAGCAGCAGGAGACCAACCAACTCCAACAGGGAATCGCCTTACAACAGATCGTGGCCCAGAAGCAGCAACAAGACGCAATCAAGGCCGGATCTCAGGATGCCTTCGACTACAACAACAATTACCAAACGAACATCGCCCCGATCAACGTTGGCGCCGCGCAGGCCCTCACTTATTAGGCACGACTCCGAAGAAGGAGGCAGATCATGGGAATACTCAATTGGATTACTCAAGGATGCGATGCGCTGACCGCTACGGCAGCGCCGTCGATTGACGCACTCGGCCTCCACATGTGCATTGCTCTTGCCACCATCATGCTCGTGTGGTTCGGCGTACAGGAGTCGCTATCATCCGCTCAAGGTGGATCAGGTTTCAACATGGCGAAGTTCATGAATTTCTTTATGCTCATTACGTTCGCTTACGTCATGGTGAGGTTTTACGACAGCGGCATCCCAGGCGTGGGCTACTCCCTGAGGGGGTTCATCAACGGTGGTGCGCAATATCTGGTCACGATCATCGGCAATCAAAGCTTGACCAATATCCTGAGCATCCTGGATCAAGCCCAGGCAACGAGCGGTCCAGGCGTAGTCAAGGCTTTGATGAATCCGTACTATGCGATCGTCTACGTGCTGATCCAAGTGATTCTGGCGTTCTTTTCCGCGGTGGTGAGCGTCATCGTAGCCTACGGTGCAGTTGCGAGCGCTGTGGTAGGTCTGGTCGGCCCGGTATTTATTCCCTTCCTGGTGTTTGACAAGCTGGAGTTCTTGTTCTGGGGCTGGTTGCGCGCTTTCATCGGATTCTGCTTTTACAAGGTACTTGCTGCAGCGGTGCTCAGCATAATGGGTACTTTGCTGGCACACTACTACGCCGACCTGGTTGCATTTTCCGATCCCGGTCTCATGGTTAAGCAGTTGCCGTTGCTGATCATCCTCGTGGTGGTAAATATCTACATTCTGTTCAAAATCCCTGCGCTAACCGTCAGCATCTTCTCAGGTTCGGCCGGTGGCCATGACGCTGGTGTGGGTCTCATTACAGCAGCAGTCGTTAGATCAAGATAATTGAGAGGTTCCGACCGATGAGCACAACGAAGAATGTGTCTCCTGAAATCACTCGAGCAGCAGAACGCTACTTGGAGCAGTATGGCGATCCGCTGGTCATGAACACCTATTTGAAGATCACAATTCTCGTGCTTGCCGTAGTCTGTATCGTCCTGGCCGCACTCATCTTCGAGAGCCAGAGAGCACTTGCCAATATGCACCCGATGATTGTGCGTATCAACGATGTTGGCCGCGCAGAGGCGATTGACTATCGCAATTTCCAGTATCGCCCGCAAGAAGCAGAGGACAAGTACTACCTGACCCGCTGGACCGAACTGTACTTTAGCCGAAACCGGTTCACAATCGAGCGAGATCAGACGAACTCCCTCTACTTCTTGAATGGAGATGTGCAGCGCGCCGTCATCGAGCAGGAACGCAAGACTAAGATTATCGAGGCCTACGTGAAAGACAGCATGCTTCCGTATGTGGATGTTGAGGTGAAGAACGTTGCTCTCGATGATCTGCGTCAGTCGCCCTACTCAGCACGCATCGAATTCGAAAAGGTATACACGAATCCATCGGACCATACTGAGCTCAGGAGAGAGCGGTGGACAGCCAGCGTCACCTACGTTTTCCGCGAGAACGTTAAGAACGACGAGTTGGGCGTTAATCCCCTCGGAATGACCATCGTCCGCTTCCGGGCTGACCAGGCATTCAGCTAACGAATTAAGCCGACTTTCCCACGAGCCGCACAATGTCTAATCTTGCTACCAATCCGGCTGGCTTACCCTCGCTGTGCCTGCGCGCGCTCATGAAGACGAGACGAAGGCTTGTAACGGGCAACGGTAAGTTTCAACTGCGTCTACATCGCGGAGTCTTTGCTGTATCGATGCTAGCTGTAAAGCTGGCAAACTTCCTTCGCCGCCTCTCCAATGGTGACTGTGGTCGAGATCTGCCTACCGTTTGCATCCCGTCGTTGATTCGGTCACTGCTTCGGGGGACTACCGGCGCCCTGCGGCAACTCGCTCTTCTGCTTCGGCTGCGCCGCCCTGCGGGTTACGGCTTCCCTCGAAATCTTATTCGGAAGTGCGCCGAAAAGATTTGTCCGGACCCTCCGTAAATGCAGAGCTTCGGCACTTGGGAGCCGGCCCCACTCGCACGGCTTTGCCCGGTGTGACCCGAACACGATCGGGAATTCAAAACGGAGACAATCTCATGTACCAGAACAAAGTCACTCTCATCGGCTTCCTCGGCAACGACGCGGAAGTCCGCACAGCCAGCAATCGCAGCTTCACCACCTTCTCGGTCGCTACAAAGTCCTCCTACAAGGACAAGAACAGCAATCAGTACGTTTCGCACACTGAGTGGCACCGTTGCGTTGTCTTCGGCAAACTCTCGGAATTCGCCAAGACGCTCACCAAAGGCGCGCATGTCCAGGTAGAAGGCGATCTCCGCAGCCGGGAATATACCAACAAGAAAACCGGCACCGAGCAGCGCATCTGGGAGATTCGCGTCGGCACGATTCTAAAGCTCGACCGCGCTGAGAAGTCGCTACCGGAAGAGCAGGGTCAAGACGAGGAGGGAGAGGCCGCATAGGCCCCTTTTCCCTGGGCGGAGGCCTGGCGAATGGCTGGGCTTCCACCATTGGAGAGACTCGATATGAGCTTCGAATTGATTCTTCCATTTCTCCGGCCAATTGAGCGGCTGTTACTGGATGACAGTATCAGCGAAATCATGGGCAATCCTGACGCATCGTGGTGGTACGAGCGCGATGGAATTGTTCACCGAGAAGCGACGGTCTCTTTCGACCCCAGCAGGCTACTCACCAGCCTGGAAGTCATTGCCAATCAGCTCGGAAAGAAGCTCGATGAAGACAACCCCGTCCTGCACGCTCAACTTCCGGACGGAAGCCGGCTGGCGGCCGTGATTCCCCCTGTTGTTCGGCCGGCTGCTGCGATGACGATTCGCAAGTTCACCAGTCGTCGATACACCGTCGACGACCTCATCTCTCGGGGCACACTGACCCCGGCTCTTGCGGACTTCTTGGAGACCCAGATCCGCGATGGAAGGACGCTGCTCATCAGCGGGGGAACCGGGAGCGGGAAGACAACGCTTCTTCAGGTCATGGCTCAAGCGATTCCGGACCATGAGCGCATCGTCGTCATTGAGGATACCGCTGAGCTTCGGATTCGAAAGCCGAATGTGTTGGCCGCTGAATGTCAGACGGATACTTTCAAGTCCAACATCTCCTTCGATGATCTTTTGAAGTCGGCTCTCCGCTGGAGACCGGACCGAATCATCCTCGGGGAAGTGCGGGGTAAGGAAGCGCGGACATTACTCGACTCTTTCAACACGGGGCATTACGGTTCTTTGGCCACAATCCACGCTAATTCGGCGAGAAGAGCTCTGTCCCGCTTTGCAAACCTGGTAATGCGCTCCCACCCGCAAGCGACACTCTCGGATGTCGAAGCAGAGATCGGCGAAGCCGTCGAATTCATCATCCACGCCGAACGCCGGCCTGGCCGCAGAGTGGTCCGTGAGGTACTTGCATTGAAGGGCTACGACCGAAGCGCTAAACAATTCCTATTGGAGCCGATTTACGAGGTGGACCATGAACCCGCTTGAGTACCGCAGATCAATCCAAATGGCGCATGACTTCTTGACCCGTTGCTTTGCGCCGGGCGAGTTTATCGCGTTATTGCTGCGACGTGAGAAACCGGTCGATGTGACGCAGAGAGTCGTACTGCTGGAAGATGCCGTCGCGCCCCGTTATTTGGGCTGGCTCGCATACCAGAATGCGGCGGGAGCCAACATCTATGTTGCGGCCAATCCGCTTCGCACCGGCACTCGGAAACGCACCAAAGAAAGTGTCGCCTCAGTTCGGCATTTATACCTGGATATCGATTCTGATGGAGAGGCCAAGCTCGCCGCAATCCAGAATTCGGACAGAGTGCCCAAGGCCACCGCTATCATCTCGACGTCGCCCGGCAAGTACCAGGTTCTGTGGCGTGTGGAAGGCTTTGACTTCGAGAACCAGGAGCGCACGCTTAAGTCACTCGCTTTCACTTTTGGAGGCGATCCCGCTTGTACCGACTGCAATCGGGTTCTGCGTGTGCCTGGCTTCTTCAACCGAAAATACGATCCCTCCAATGTCGTGAATGTCCAATATCCCGACTGCAGCACTTCGAAGCCCGATGATTTCCAGGTCGACATTCCAGCCGCAAACCCGATGATTTCCGACTCTCACATCCGGCCGAGAGAATTTGCGGGTAAGCAGACCCATTCTGAACTCGATTGGGCTTGGGTCTTGCAGGAACTTAGCGCCGGGAAAGACGCCCATAGGCTCACCAGGGAGCTAGCTTCACGGCGTTCCGACAAGCCATCTCCCCTCTACTACGCTCAACGTACAGTCGATGTCGCTTCGGCACGCCTATGGCTTATGGAAGGGGTACCAATGGAGGACATAGTCACGATGCTCGAAGTACGCCGCCGCTTTGAGATTCCAAGTTCGATTTGCTCTGCACGTGCGCGCGAGATTGCCCTCACTGCGCAGCGCATGATTTCGCGCACGAAGTCTGCCTAATTTCACTACTCAAGGAGAACAACATGCCCTTACTCGAAATCATCCAAACCCGCCAGATCAGCGCATCGATACGACTGGACGAGGCCACAGCGACACAGGTAGATCAGTACGCCGCGTTTATTCATGCAACGGCCGACGACGTGGTGGATAAGGCCCTCAACTACGTCTTCTCGAAGGATCGTGACTTTCAGGAGTTCCTGAAGACTTCCCTGGCGGGTCAAGTCGCACCCAGTCTCCGTATCCGCAAAGCCGCCGTTGCGGATACGCCCGAACCTGCCGAGAGGAAGACGGCAGGCGGGGTGGAGTCCATTCCTGCTGTGCGTGGACAGAAGGCGTGACCCAGCTTCAAATTCACTTGCAGAAGCACAACGGTGCTGCGCACCGGAAGAAATATGACACTCCACCCCTGAAAGGGTACTGCCGAGGAACTTTGGTTCCTGGTGGCGAACCTTCTGAAACCTCAGAGCTTAACGGATTCAGCGTTCCTCGTTAGGAACCTGTGAATTGGATCAAAATGCCAATACGAACCGAAAACCATGAAGCAAATCTGCGACGCCTGAGAGGAAGAGTGGCGCGCTCGAGAAGCATCGGTACGAAGTTGACGCCTGAAGAAGATCGTCAGATTCTTGCGGCTGCCGAGGCCGGGGGAAAAGCGCCAAGCGAATGGGTACGCGATCTGTTGCTGCGCGGCGCTGTGGCTAGCAATCGGGACGAAATGGAACTGCACATCTTTACGGAACTGGTAGGTATTCAAATGCTACTGATGAATACGCTGGAACCGCTCCTGCGTGGCGAAAAGCTGGATCAGGAACAGCTCGCAATTATTTTCCGCAGAGTTCAGACAACCAAGGCTGCGCAGGCGCGAGAACTCCTAGCTAAGCGCAGTCGAAATAGGGAGAAATGACTATGTCGACTGTTCAACAATGGGGACGGAAAGAATCGATCATCTGGCCGCCGCAAGGCTACGTATACACGCTCGGAGCCTTAGTATTTGCGTGCATATTGGCCGGAGTCTTTGTCTACATTCACTTTCAGTACGGCCTCTTGCCTCTCCAACGCTACTACCTTCCCTACTATTTGCGGAGTGAAACGGCGGGGTTGACACATCCCGTCAGCGCCTACCAATTGCTCTATGTATCGGACGGACAAGAGCGACGCCGGCCTGCGTTGGATAGTGATGTGGAGCCGGGGTCCACGG
>Ga0302325_10035981_pt1 | contig 10100 bp, 11 predicted proteins | sample Palsa_T0_2_FD_201948 | JGI IMG/M metagenome (GOLD analysis project Ga0302325, IMG submission 201948) | Peat permafrost microbial communities from Stordalen Mire near Abisko, Sweden - Palsa_T0_2 | ecosystem: Environmental > Terrestrial > Soil > Palsa > Peat permafrost | place: Sweden: Abisko... | reverse complement strand
ATAGAATAAGGATAGTAAATACGAGAAATGTTCTTTTAAAGGGGGGAAGAAATTAAGAGACTTATTATTTATTTAAAAAGGGCTATAAAAGTAGTGCTTTATTGCTTCTTATTTGTTTAAGCGTTTTGTTATTTCGATTATCTAACTTTTGCTATTATTGCTAAGCCTTTACTAATGCATCTATTTTAAGTCTTAGCCTTTAAACTACTTCCCTTCCGAAATTGCATTTTGCTTATAGTAGCACTTGTAATAGCTTTAGCTATTACGTGAAGGCTTTAGCCTTAAATTTAAAGCCCTCGGAGCAAAGGAATTCTTATAAAGGCGTAAGCCCTAATATTTAGCATATTGCCTTAGCGGTAGAATTAACTAGTGCGCGATTTTAGTGTTTTGCGATTTTGCCGCTAAGGCGGTGTAACAAATATTAGGCTTGCGCCTTTATAAGAATTCCCTTGCTCTTAGTAGCCTTAATTATAAGGCATAAAACACGTGACATGTCACATGACTTGGCTATATATATAGCGAGCTCTCTTCCCTTCTCCCTCTTCTTCTTTCTTTAGCTTTAAATCCCCGGATTAAGGCCTATTTTTACAAGATCGAGCGTAAATCACCTTTATAGTAAAGTGTATTTTAACCCTCCTCGTTTAGGCTTATCATAGCACTAGGTCGGGAAGGAAAAAAATGGCCTTGACTAGGTATAAGGGTCCGACTCCGGCTTCCTCTTTATACGCTATTAAGTTTTGAATAAGCTACACTACTAAGACACTTAAGTTAGCACTTGTACGGAGAGGAAGCCGCAATCGAACCCTCCTGTATCGACAGCAACAAGGACCTCACAGATATCATAGCCCCGACGCCGGCACTCCTATCTAATAGGCTGCACTTAAAAACTTTGCAATGTTGGTGAAAAGATATTAATTGGAAGACCAAAGTGTTCGGTGAGTAACGTCTATCCCGCCGTGCCGAAAAAACCGGTGTGCCGAAAAAAAAGATAGGTACTTAGATTTAAAGCATCCTAAAATCTGTGCACACATTAATATCTCTTATAATTTTCTATAAGTTACGTTCCGTGACTGCTCCCAGACGCCCTAAATCTATCTTGCTAGAAAATCACATTCACATCGTCGCTCTTACGCCTGATTTGCAAAGGGTCTCCTTTTATAGCGTAATAGACTTTTTCTACCACAGCTCTACCACCAAGCCTATGCTATCCCTAATACTTTATAAAAGGATCCTATCCGAGGCTTTAAGCCTTACCCCTATATAGAAAATCGTAATTAGCCTCGTGGCTACTTTGGCGGGCAAATTCACGTACGGTTGCCACGCGGATTAGTACCTCGGCTGACAATTTTGGCTTAGTGCGAAGCAGCCCCGCACTTTATGCTTGTATAATATTTACGATGGGTATTTTTTATGAAGCCTTAGGCATTAAGGCGAAGAGTGGCTGGAGGTGCTCTGATACCTGATGCGCTACATCCGGCTTAGTAATGACTCCAATACCTGGCACAATTGGTCCAGGCACGAAAATCGTAAGAAAAATCTTGAACATAACATTGATTATTCTACAATGCATATGATCGAGTCCTCCAACTCTTCGAACATTACCGACGCGAAGTCTAGATGAGATGTATTCCTAAGTCCTAAAGTCGTTAATCTATACGAATTATGATGAGGAGGAACGAGAGGAGCTAGTCGATCTATTCAAGCAGACAATTGTTATTCTTTCAGGCACCCTTTCTATAACTGCTCTTACTAGCTTACTCAATCTACCACCGAGGGATGTGGACGAAATATTGAAGCACATGCAGGCTGTTTTAGACGTACTAAGTATACCAGATTTGCCTGTTCGCTTGCTTCACCTATCTTTCGGCGACTTCCTTCTTGACAAAAATAGATGTAGCGATTTACACTTTGAGGTAGACGAGAGGCAAGCGCATCTGGCGTTGGCCGATGACTGTATCCGGCTTATGTCGAACTCTCTCAAGCAAGATATTTGCGAACAAGAGGCTCCCGGTACACTTGTGGCTAACGTTGAGAGTAGTCGAATAGAGCAATGTCTTCCTCTAGAGGTCAGGTATGCATGTCTCTATTGGATTTACCATCTTCAGCAGAGTGGTGCCAAGCTTTACGACAACGACAAAGCCTATTAATTCCTCCAGTACATCTCCTTTACTAGCTTGAGGCCTTTGGCTAGATAGGGAAGACTTTAGAAGGGATTTTTGCAATATTCGCCTTAGAGGCTCAAATTCCGGTAAGCCTTCTTTACAGAACAGTTCTACAAAGGAATCTTGACTAATTTATACCAAGGCCAATAAAAGCCCTAATCTACACGCGTTTATTTATAATGCGAAGCGATTCGCCTTATCCAATTGATCGGTGATTAAATAGGCACCCCTCCAACTATACGGTTCAGCCCTCTTTTTTGCCGCGGAGAAGAGCATTGTTCGGAGACGATTCGAGAAGTGCATCCCAATTAGATTCAAATAAAAGCGAAAGTACCAGCAGATCGGAACACTAGGCTATAGGCGCTCGAGGGCCACTCGGACAGTGTCAGCTCAGTGGCCTTCTCGCCGGACGGCAAGCAGGTCGTGTCTAGGTCGGATGATGAAATAGTCCGGCTCTAGGACACTATAATAGGAGCAGTGCTACAAACGCTCGAGGGCTATTCGGACTGGGCTAATTTAGTTGCCTTTTAACCAGACGGCAAGCTTATCGTGTCAGAAACGTACGACAAGACAATCACTCTTAACACGTCGTCAGATTCGTTAGAGCAGTTGCATGGTCTATTTGTGTTGAATGATTGGGTAGTGGGAAGGTCGGGAAATTTTCTTTGGCTTCCACCTGACTATCGAGCGACTTGTGTGGCTGTTTGGAACAGAATTATCGTGTTGGGACATTTATCAGGCGGTATTTCGTTTCTTGAATTGAAGCAAGGGTTAAAACTTATATGATACAAAATAGTAGATTGCAGATTAGTTGTAATAGCTTTATTTATAATACATTATTTTCTTCATATCTCTATTTTTATAGAAGATTAAGGGCAGCTCGCGCCGTTACAGTAACTTATAATTGCCACTCGATTTTTGTCCCCAATAGATAGCGAGACATTTGTCATCGCAACTAATCAGCAGCCAAAACTTAGTGGATCCAAGTACTGTTAGGCTAGCATCTAGAGAAAACAAAGATGGAAGGAATGTAAGATAGGGAGCCAGGGAGATCAATGTTCTGCGTGCACGTGCTATGTGATCTCTGGTCACGTGATACTGGAGAAATATGGCCTCACGGCCTGTTAGGTCCAGTTGAGCCTCATATACAGCTGGAAAAGAGCCAGGCCGGCCGATTCAAGCCGTGTGCTGAGCTTCCGAGGCTGAGCGATGGAAGGACAGCACATCATGGTCAACTGAAACATGCAACACCGGGCAAGCTGCAAGTGATTGGCGCAAGATCACACGGCCAAGCCCCCGGGTCCGAACCAGTCTGTGTAACCCACCACCTTTCAAGCCACTGGCCTATTAATGGCCCTGGTACCTAGCAGGATTCTCTCAAGTACAACGGGGTTCGCCTTCAAAATGTTGAGGTTGTCCGCGAGACCTCCGTCCGAGGCTCATTTATTCTGCTTGCAAGAATCTGAAACTGGCTTGTTAGCCAAGCAATGTGTTTCAACTTATATCGCATCGCAATCCAAGGAACGACTACCACTCATTCTTCCGAGACTCAAAAGCCGCAACAGCCGAGTCAGTTAAGACGTTCATGTCAGCCTAGCCTCGATCTTATTTTATCTACGATATTCCATTCAGCATGGCTTCTTCTAGCCTGGCGTTACCAATCGAATGTCCTACAGTTACTAGCACTGGGATAACAGTCTTATTTGACAATACCCTTGCTGGCAGCAGCAACGTAGAGTACGTTTTCAGACCAAATCCGTTAAATAAATACTAATATTGGGGAATGTCCAGTTTTGTCTTCATCCATGGACTCAATGGCCACCCTCAAAAATCATGGACACACCCAGCTACGGGCTTCTTCTGGCCTTGGGAACTCCGAACTAAGCTAAAGCACTCCCGCGTCATGACGTTTGGGTACAACGCCGACATCAAGTCTAGCTTGGTGGAGAATTTCACGCGCATCAAAAGCATAGCTGCCTCACTGCTCAACAGGCTTGCAAATGAGCGAACAACTGACGAGGGAACAACTGACGAGGTATATAATACTTTTAACTTGGGCATATTATTCTTGACATTGCCATTGCTATTACTTACTTTCCTAGGCATTAACGAGGCCGATCGTCTTCATAGGCCACAGTCTAGGGGGACTGGTCGCAAAAGCTGTAGGTGCTCGTATATCTACGACAGATTTCGCGTGGAAACTGACTCTCCTAGGCTGTCGTAGAAGCGTCGACGCACATGGCCACCCAGGCGAACGACTTAGATAAGCTCTATCAAGCTGTGAAAGGCTTTGTTTTCTTCGGGGTCCCACATAGTGGCAGCGACGTAGCCAATGAGAAGCGTATTCAAATCCTGAGGATGATGGCCCAGGTTGCTTTTACCCGAATACCGCCAAAATTGGACCAAGCATTGAGAAATAAATCTGATGAGTTGCTTGATTTGGCAGACTCGTTTCGGAAACTCAGACTGTACGTAGAGAACGAATTGGTGATCATAAGCTTCTATGAGCTCTTAGCTACTGCTGGGCTCGGGGCGAGGGTAAGATCCATCTATCTATATTTAATGTCTTTGGGTGATTATTCTGACCTTTGCAGGTTGTTGACGAGAGTGCCGCATATGTACATTATGCTAAGGCTCCCCCGGCGGAGCCAATGAATGCTGATCATATTAATATGATTAAATTCACGGGCAGTGACGACGGCGATTATGGGAATGTTCAAAAGCAATTGGCAAGGTTGGAGACCCGGTTGACTACCTCAAACCAGGGTTCGTAACTCTTTTATAGTCTTTATATACATCATAAGAGCATAGTGAAAACCCTAAACTTATGAAACACAATTAACTGTGAATTTGAAAGGCAATTCCACGCCCCCTGCGAATCTGGAGATATTGTCACCCCAAAATGTTCTCACTCAACCGCTGGGTTCCGTCCCATTCGTGGATTTCATCTGGCTGCAGAATCTTCTCCAACATGCTAGCAACCCTGAATTCGAGACCACTATCTTGAAATCATTATCGCGCATTTCAACTAGCTTACTGGGAAACAACCTATCAGGTAAATGCTCTACCGAATCCCTAGTCAGAATCTTCATTAACCTTTGGGCCCAATTGCGAAGGTATACCCGAGACAATCTCACAACACAGCGACGAAACTACCCGTTCATCATTTAAGGGACGACTAATACACGAAATTAATGAAGGGGAGGATGTAGTTACGACCGACTCTGCTCTTCTCGACTTACAGCAACGCCAGTCAGAGAGCAGCGAGAGACTGCTTCCTTCCGTCGATAGCTCTGCCACAAGTGGTGTTGCAGCTTCTACGGTGTACAGACTTTATGAGTTCTCCAACATTCCATCGGGTATTGAGCAAGGGAGCTCACTATCTGGCCAGGATTACGGTCGCCAAGCACGCTCCAAGTTCATGCAGATGCACAGCTCGAAGAGTATACTGTCTTTTGGTGGGCCTTCAAATTATGTGTTTATTCTGGTGTAGAAAATACTGACAAAAGCTCTAGACGACGGCGGTATAAAGTCACTCTCATCATTGATAATTCTTGACAACATGATGCATCACATGGCCCAAGAAACTGGGGAGCCGGAACTACTGCCGTGCGACGTTTTCGATCTAATTGGCGGATCTGGGTCTGGTGGGTAAGTATTCTCTCTCAACAATGGAAACTTTGCCAGTCCACTAACTATAGGAATAAATGTAGACTCATAGCGGTGTTGCTCGGGCGATTTAGATTGTCAACTGCAAAGGCTATAGAAACGTTCAACTATATCCTAAAATATGGGTTTACAAAGCCTGCATCAACCTTGCGTCGCTCATGGGCTCTATTCAAAGGGGGTGGGTTGTTCTCAAATAAGGAACTCAGAGCATTATTCGAGGCCCTGGAAAGCCAGCATTTTGGAGGATGCAATATCCAGTTCCAAGAAGAATCCACAGAAGAACGATCAAGATGGTTCGTTTTTCACCTTATAGATTGGTATATCCGGGAAGCTAACTTCTTTCGCTAGCTGTGTTGCAGTTTATAATTCCACCGCATCCGAAGTCAGCCTCCTGAGGAGTCGCCCGCGCACGCCTGGTGATGCCAGAGCAGAAGCTTGCTCCATTGCAGAAGTGCTACTAGCATGCTGTGCTTCTCCTGGCTACTTTGGCCCTGTGGAGATCAACGGAATTCTGTATCATAATGGCTCGATCGGTGCCTCAAACCCCACTATCCTCCTTCTTGAAGAGGCCAAACGAATCTGGAATGTCGATCCGGATGATCTTGCGGGCTGCGTAAGCATTGGATCTGGCAAAATGACGAAGCTCAAGTTAGATGCGGGAGCAAACACTTTGAAGCTCATTAATGTACTAGCGCAGGCAGCAAGAGATCCTTCTTCAGTTGCGGAAAGGGCTGCAAATATTTTTGGCACTACTTCAAATGATGATAAGAAATACTTCAGATTTGAGGTAGCACAGGGCTTAGAAAGCATTTCCTTAAATGATTTCTCATCGTTTGTCGACATTAAGGCTTATACTTCGGCTTACTTGGAAACGGCGACTGTTCAGGATTCGATTATTCAGTGTATAGAGAACTTGAGCGAGAGGTTCATGGCTGAAGTTTTATCTAGGGTTTCGGAGGATGATGAGCGCAGCCAAGATTTCAGGAGACTGTTGAATGCAAGGCAGAGGAAGATCGAGCAGAAACTCGCGAAGGTTGAGATTGAGCGCCAAAGGCTCAAGAATGAGCACAGCCGAGTCCTGAAGTTTCTGAATGAGCTGCCAAGTAGTTAAGTAGATTATGTCTGCCAATATCAATTTTGCCCCTTATCCATAAATATTAGATATTCGTTCCCAAAGCATGCCAAACTAACCTAGGATCAATGTACCCACAGGAGATCTCAGCTGTATCTGCCCCAACGGCTACGCTAGTGAAAATACCATAACAAATCGAACTGAAAGTCCCAATACAGCAGCTCTAACATGATGCGATTCGCCACAGAAATCAATATCACGGTGGAAGCGATGACGCCACGTATGCCGTCGTTGCCGCAACACCGAGTGCAAAGCTAGCAATAGTAGCAGTACCTATTGTATAGTATGGAGTAGTGGTTGTTGCAGGATCAGAGGACAAAGATTGATCATACTTTGAATATGACGTTGAATTTTCTGGGATTGGCATTGCTGTAGGCCCCGCCGGCTGCGAAGAGGGGTTTGATTCGACAGAAGGTTCGAGGGGATTTGTTGAAGTTGAAGGAAAATCAACATTCGGTTTTGGTAGAGCAGGATCTATAGTATCGGTTTTGGGTGAGGATCCGAACCTTTCCTGATCACTATAAATTTCTGGCTCTTTTGGACTGGAGTGAATAGCACCGCGAAATCTTGAACGAGGCAACTCATGGTCTTGATATGGGTCTTTTCTTTCTGAATCGACATCCAATTTTGTCGCGTAACAGCTGGGCCTAGAATGGAGAGTTGAATCCATAACATAGGTGCTTGAAGTAGGAATGTAAGATACAGTGGAGGCAGTTTCATACTGCGGGTTGGGAGGATAGTACCCTGATGATCCACCTCGTGCCCCAGAGTCATGAGAAGCCCCATATATAGTTGATGATGGTGGGTAGCCAGGAGCGGTCGAAATCGACGTAAACCCAGAACTTGTGGTAGTTGCAGGCATATTCGAGGCAGGCGGAACTGAGGACAGGTACGCGTTGAGTGCTGCCCCGACGCCAAACAGGACTACTTCGCTTGCTCGAGGTGTTAGACCAGCCTGACCCGGATCCTCGATTCCGCTGAAAACCCTTCGAAAGTAGCGGAGCAGAATTTCCTTGGAGTCGCTGTCCAAGGTACCGATATTCTTGACCTTCACATTGGTCTCCACATTGTAGATTTTGCCATACTACCCAACAAGTTAGTGCTCTAAATTTGAGGGGAAATGGGGCTCAATTTGACTATGAAATGCAAGAACAAAAGAATGTGGTTGGCCACTGAGAAGGTCTCCGTACTCTGGGCTTTTATATAATGATAGTAGATCCGTATGAAAATAAGCCTTACGTTTACCAATGACGGGTCCTTAAGGTGTGCGGCGCCTTGGGCTACATTGAGTTTTAGTGGCCTTGAGCAGGTGTCCTCGACCCTCTTAGGCTTCTTCTTGCTGTAGATGAATCCATGTTCGTCGAGCCGAATGCCGTTCTTCCGAATCCCCACGTCGTTATATGAAGTGACTGGTAGACAGCTCACGGCTCCGTCCCCTTCTAGAACGACGATGAACTGGCGGATCTTCGCGTACACCCGCTCATCGTAATATACCTCACTCACAAATGTGGGGTCGACCTCGCTGGCATTGTTGCCTAATGAATCGGTCCATGAGGTGCTGAAAACCCGGCCAATTTTAAAGAAGACCTTCCAATCTTTGCTTCTGGCCTTGTAGGACGAGTCAAGTTTCTCCGAGCTCCCTGCGGTGCCTTGGGCCACTCGGTTCGGCGACTGTTGCATTTGTGCCACAGAGGGAGGTTGGTTTTCATAATAACCTTGGCCTGAGTATGATTGCTGAGCAGAGTCTCGATCCGATGAGAGAATCGCCGCTTCTTCATACAGATTAAATGCTGTTGGAGGCTGCCAATCTCTTGTAGCGGATGGGGAGTTGGTGTAGTTCCCTTCGCCCACATGTAGGGCACTAAAGCCATCTACCAATGCATCCGCTGTCCTAGGATCGAAGGGTCGCGGGCTTAGATGGCGGGGCTGCGCCGAGGTGAACTGTCTCGAAGGCGGGGAAGGTTCGAATTTATCACGAGGCTGGTAGCTAGTCGACGCTTGTCGGCTCGAATCGAAGTATGCCTCAACTGGCTCGTCTGCATCTCTGCGGTCGTCTTCTGGGTAAGGCTGGCGGCAGTCACTCTCTGTGTACGAAGCCCGTGTGTCTCCTCGAGTCGGCTCTCTAAGTGTGGACTTCACTCGTTGGCGACGATTTGTGGGCTCGTCCGCAGGGCGGTCGTACACCGAGTCCCTTTGAGTTCGTGGTGTTGAAGACCTGGTAAGTGATGTTAGCCGTGGGCTATTGATGGTGAACCCCAGCCCTTACGATTCAGCTCGCGAAGATTCTTTGGGATAGCTCCGGTAGGCGCGAATAGTCCTTCCCCCTGGTCACTCGTTAGCCATCTGAGGATATGCTAATTGCACTTTGGGGCTATACGGGAGTTTATGGTGTCGTGGTAGATATCCCCAGACTTGGGGTCTTCGTACCAAACGTTAGACATCCGGGGAGGGAATTCGCGGTACTGATTTCTCCCCTCGACTGTCAGAAATTTGTTACGGTTTGGTGATAATGCCCAGTAAGCTGTCTAGTGAATGATTTAGCAATGACGGATTGAGACAGGACTGTCGAGGTTCTGCTAAGGCCAGCTGATGGGATCGCTCACGTATTGAAGTGTGGTGAGGGATCGCTGTCGAATTGTGCTGATAGATCATGCGGCTGCGGGTGGTAAAGCGGAAGAGAAGCATGAACAGCGACACGGCGGCAACCGCATCTGCCACGTCCTTTCAACACCGGCCCATCTTACACCCAACGCCGCCATCAACTCGCCAGCGCTCCCCGAGTCCGACGCGCAAAGTACTGAGTCAATTAAAATTGGCAACACCGTCGTTGCGAGTCTGCCAGCCTGATGTCAGACTGGAACAGCCGCCTGCGGTGAGACGGCTGAGGAGAATGCTCATAATGAGGCTGTCGAGTGAAGTGATTCCTCACGGTCTTGAGGTAGCTATGTATTCTTTTAATTCTCGACCAGGCCGAAGGTTTCGAAGCATTCGGAGCGTATTGCCATCTCTTCGAAGACCCTACGGTCGTCCACCTAGCTTCATACAGTGATATTCAACTTATGCGATTATGGCCAAAAATTAGCCGATTTCAGCCTTTTTTGCAGCACCCCCACCAAAAAAAGCTGCAAAATAGCAAG
>Ga0302325_10035980_pt1 | contig 10100 bp, 15 predicted proteins | sample Palsa_T0_2_FD_201948 | JGI IMG/M metagenome (GOLD analysis project Ga0302325, IMG submission 201948) | Peat permafrost microbial communities from Stordalen Mire near Abisko, Sweden - Palsa_T0_2 | ecosystem: Environmental > Terrestrial > Soil > Palsa > Peat permafrost | place: Sweden: Abisko... | reverse complement strand
ACCTTCCCGCTGCTCGCGCGCATCACCGGACCGGAGGCCGCGAGAAACGAGTAAGCCCGGGCGCTGCGAGGCTCACCGGTCGGCGAGCGCGACGGCGGCGGTCGGGCTCAGCGGAAGCGAGGGGAACAGCAGAGCCTGGTACGAGTGGTAGACATCGGGCTTGCCCGACCAGATGGACGCGGCCGGGGTCATGTCCGGCGCGAGCTCCTGCCACCAGCCGCCACCCTTGCGGTCGATGAAGTAGCGGTCGATCTCGTCCCACCAGCGGGCCGCGGCCGCGGCGAAGCGCTCGTGTCCGGTGCGCCGGTGCAGCGCGTCGGCCGCGAGGACGGCCTCGCACGCCACCCAGTGCAGGCGCGCGGTGATCACCGGCTGGCCGCCCTCGTCGATGGTGTAGATAAGGCCGGGGTGACCGTCGCGGTTCTCGGCGTCGGTCACGGCCGTGTCGAACAGCGCGGTTGCCGCTTCCGCCAGCCAGGCCGGGGGCGCGGCCAGCGCCGCCTCCAGGTCAAGCAGCAGCCGGGCCCATTCGAAGGAGTGGCCGGGCGTGGTGCCGTAGGGCCTGAACTGGTCGCCGGGACGGTCGACGTTGTAGTCGAGCAACGGCCGCCACTGCGCGTCGTAGTGCTCGGGGATCCGCCAGGAGTTGGCCCGGGCATCTCGGTCGATCAGCCGGGCGGCGATCGAGGCGGCGCGCGCGTGCCAGACGGCGTCGCCGGTGACATCGCCCGCGGCCAGGTAGGCCTCCACCGAGTGCATATTGCTGTTGGCCCCGCGGTACGGCTCGGACACGGTGAAGTCAGCGTTCCACGACTCCACCGCGCTGCCTTCCGCATCGGACCAGAAGTGCTGCTCGATGGCGGCTGCCGCCGACGCGAGGACGGCGGCGGCACCGGGTATCCCCGCGGCCGTCGCGCTGGCCCCGGCCAGCAGGACGTGCGCGTGCGCGTAGTTGGCCTTGGCGGAGTCGATGACCCGCCCGGAGCGGTCCGTGGCGGTCGACCAGCCGCCGTTCGCGCTGTCGGAGTACCGACTGGTGAAAGCGGCGATTCCGGACGCCGCCAGGGAGTCCGTCCCGGCTACCCCCTGCAGGTGGGCGAGCGCGAACACATGGGTCATGCGCGCATTGATATAGAGCGGGCATGGCCGCGTCCGGTCTACGGTGCCATCGTCGCCCAGCCATCCGAACCCGCCGTCCGGCAGCTCGGCCCCGCGTCCGAACTTGAGCAGTCGACTCGCCTCGACCCGTCGCCACGGCGCTGTTCCGGGCTCGCTCACTGTCGTTCCCTCCCTAGTCGTGGCCGGTCATGGTCGCGGACGCAGTTCGCCTGAGCCCCTGGGATGAGGTGAACGGGCAGGACGGTGCGGCGGCGCGGTTCGGCCAGGGGATCCTCGATGCGCTGCAGGAGCCACTCATGCCTTCCAGATCGTGAACCGCACCCACCGAACCCGCGAATCATAGCCCGCGGGCCATCCTCGGGCGGCTCGCCGACCGCGGGACGCTCGCACTTGACAAATTCGGGCCGGGCGCCGTCGCGCTCCAGCTTGACGTGACCGACGGGGACTCGATCGCCGCCGCGCCGATGCGCATCCGCCGGGAGTTCGGCCGCCTCGACCTGCTGGTCAACAACGCGGGTATCTCGAAGATGACCCCCGGTGGCTCGAGGCAGCCGAGCAGCGCGTCGCTGGATGAGATGCGCGCGGTGTGGGAGGTCAACGTGTTCGGGAAGACGTGACGATCCCGTGGTGATCGCGTTCGGTGGCTAACGACCTGGACGGGCACGGGTCGGTGGGGGCGTGGGCGAAGAGCTACTACTTCGCCGTCCGGGCCGCGATGGAGTCGGTCCTGCGTCCGTACGACCTCGGGTCCACGCAGTATTACGTGCTGTACCAGCTGGCCAACCACGGGCCGACGATGCAGCGTTGACCTGGGGCGCGTGCTCCAGATAGAACGGGCGACGCTCAGCGCGATCGTGGCGACGCTGGTGCGCAAGGGGCTTATCGACCAGGTGCCCGGCTCTGAAGATCAGCGTCAGCGGGTGCTGCGGCTCACCGGCGCCGGGATGACGCTCTGGGCGCAGCTGCCCGATCCGCTCGCCCTCATCCGGGCGATCGCGTTCGAGGGCTCGGATCCGGCCGAGCTGGCAGCGGCCGCCCGGGTGCTCCAGGCGGCGACGCGGCGACTCAACGATCAACTGGCGGAAGGCAAGCAGGGCGGCCACTCGTGACCGGCTCGACGTGCACGGGGTGCGCTAGCACCGAGTGCTGGAGGTACCCGAGCTCGTTCCACTCCGACGCGTCCGGTTGGGTCCTGCCTCGCTCGTCGGTGGCACGGATCCGCAGGACGTGGTCGCCGGGTTCGGGGGTCCAGCCGAACTGCCACCGCGCCCACGCGCCCGGTGTATCGGCCGATGACAGCTCGGCGGGCCGCCAGGGGCCGTCATCGATGCGGTACTCGACGGCGGCGACGGCGACGTCCCCGGCGAACGCGCGCCCGCGGATCATTTGCGGCTCCGGCCGGAGCCGGGCCGGCCAGGGCAGTTCGGTCAGCGCTGAAATCGGCAGCGACGTGATCGCAGGGCCGCGGGCCGGGCCGTCGGACGGATAGCCGGGGCCGACCAGCACATAGTCCTCGGTGTTCCACGGCACGCAGAGATGTCCCCGGCTGACCTCGATCCGGGCGAGCCACTTGATGCTGGCCGCCCCGAGCCAGCCGGACACCACCACGCGGGCGGGGAATCCATGATCGGCCGGGAGGATCTCCCCGTTCATGGCCAGCGCGACGATGGTGTCGTCGGCCCTCGCCTTGGCCAGCGGCATCGGCCGGCGGGCCCTGATCTCGTCGAGCGACTCGGGCATGACCTCCCGCGCGCCCGGTGCGAGGCCGGCCGGCTCGATCAGGTCGCGCAGCCGGACCCCGGTCCACTCGGCCGTGCCGATCGCGCCGCGCCCCCACTGGGTGCCCTTGAACGCCGACCCGAATTCGTCACCGAGCAGCACCCGGCGGTTGCCCGCGCACTCGATGGTGCGGATTACCGAAACCAACGGGAACCGGTTCCAGAGCTCGTCGTAGCGGTAGGCGACCGGCCGTCGCACGCCGTCGCCCTCGATGTCCAGCGTCCAGGCGGCGACATCGACGACGGGGGTGGGCGCGTGGCTGCGGACGTAGAACCGGTCGTTCGGAGTGAGATAGCCGGGCATCCGATCGGGCCGGGTGCCGTAGTCCAGCCCGGTCCCGGTGTCCTCCATCAGCTCGGCCGGTGTCGGCTTGACGACCTTGCTCACGCCTGCACTCTTCCTCGATGTGGCAGGTGTTGAAACGCCGAGCAGGCCGATTCTCACCCAGCTGGGGCGATGCTTACGGCCGCGTGGCGTGCTTGTCTGGCCTCACGAGGAGCACCCGTCCGTGGAAGGGAGTGCCCATGACCGACGCGCGGGCGGGCCAGGGCCCGCTGGTCGCTAGCCCGCTGGCCGCTGGGAGCGCCCTGAAAACGCCCCGGGCGGCGGCCGTCGCGGGCATCGTCTTCTCCGTGCTCCTGATCACATCACTCGCCCTGCTCAGGGTTTCCGCCCCGGGTAACCCCGCCGTGGCCGGCGGGTGGCTGACCGATTCGGGGAAAAGAACCGCTGTGTCGGTTGGGCTGAACCTCATCCCGTTCGCGGGGATCGCCTTCCTGTGGTTCGTCGGGGTGATCCGGGACCGGATCGGAGCGCACGAGGATCGCTTCTTCGCCACCGTGTTCCTGGGCAGCGGCCTGTTGTTCGTCGGCATGCTGTTCGTGGCCGCGGCGGTCGCCGGCGGCCTGATCGCGGGCATCGCCACATCCGGCTCGCCGGGGGCGGGCACGCTGGCGCTGGGCCGCAACGTCACCGCGCTCTTGCTGAACGTCTACTCGATGCGGATGGCGGCGGTGTTCACGCTGACCACCGTGACCATTGCGCGCCGCACCGCGATCGTGTCTCGATGGCTGACCGTGGCCGGGGTCGCGACCGCGCTGGTGCTGCTGATCGGGGTCGGCATCTCACCCTGGGTCGAACTGCTGTTCCCGGCCTGGATCCTGGCGGTAAGCATCGACATCCTCGTCGACGGCCCGCGAGGCCTTTCCGGCCGCGCAGCGGCAACCCGCCGGAGCTGATCGCGTCCTAAAGGACGTTAATCGCGCGGGCGATGACGAGCGCGGCCAGGACGATCGAGCAGCCCGCTTCGAGCATCATGAGCAGCTTGGCCCACGGCCTGATCGCTGATATATCGGTCGGGCTGATCGCGGTCGCGGTCCAGAAGGCCAGCGAGAGGTAGTCGACGAAGCGCGGCACCCAGTTGGCGGGCACGTACTCCGAGTTCTGCATCTCCGGGAAGACGAACGCCGGGTTCCGGTCCGGATGGTGTGCCCGCGCGGCGGCGCCACCGCGATCGAGGTCCCAGTACCAGAGACCGAAGGCGATCACGTTCGTCGCCCAGACCACGCCGCCAGCGGCGAGCAGGCCCCCCGGGTGATCGGCGAAGAGCTTGTTATTGGTCAGTATCTCCACGACGAGCCGGCCGGCCGCGAGCAGGTTCGCCAGCGTCAGGACCGCGATGACCACGCCGGTGAGGATCCGCAGCCACGTTTTCTGCTCGTCGATGCGGCCCGGGTCCCCTACGATCAGCACGGCCAGCAGCCCGAGCAGAACAACCGGGACCACCCAGACTGGCTGAACCCGGTAGGTAGCGGGCAGCGCCACATGCAGGCCGGCGGCGACGATGATCGCCAGGGCCACCGGCCACCAGTGCTCGCCCCGCTCGGCAGGCGATGCGAGCTCAATCACGGGGTCGCGGGCTGACCCCTGTCCCGTGGCCATACTCGATGATGCACCAGCGCCTCGGCGCTGAACTCACACCTACGGGGTGAAGTCTCCGGGTGCTCATGGCGCCCTCCGGAGGCCGGCCAGGGTGACCCCGACCAGGCGGTCGACGGCCGCTTCCGACGGCATCGCGGCCGATGCGGTCAGCGCGTGCAGGCAGTAGGCGGCGAGTTCGGCGGCGGGGATGTCGTCGCGCGCCCCGCCGCGGGCGGCGGCCTCGCCGATCAGCGCGGTGATGAACTCGTTCAGGTGCGCGTGCGCCCGGGTGACGTGCTCGCCCTGGTGCGGCATCGCCGCCAGGTCGCCGCTGTGCCCGCGGCGCCGGCCTGACTGGGCGACGTAGGCCCGCAGGACCGCCTCGAGCCGCTCGGCGGGCGCCGTCGTCTCGCTGACCGCGGCGAGCTGGCGCAGGTGCTCGGAGACCTGGCGTTCATGCCAGGCGGCCAGAATCGACTCGATATCCGGGAAGTACTTGTACAGGGTGGCCCGGCCGATGCCGCTCTGCCGGGCGACCTCGGACATGGTCAGGCCGGTCAGCCCGCGGGAGTCGACCAGTGCCGCGGTGGCGTCGAGGGTCGCGTCGCGAACGGCGTCGCGGTGCGCCGCGATCGTCTCGCTCCAGATCCTCGGCATCCCCAGATCATACACTGTGACGTTGATAGAACGGATCGACTTGACAGCGACACATTGTCTCGTAAAACTGAGGATCAGTTCTCAGGAAGGACAGACACGCTCATGCCCTCCTCCTACGCGCACGTCCCGACAGGCCGAGCCGGCCGGTACCTGGACCAGCTGTGCAGTCACGGCCGCTTGATGAGCCGCCTCGCCCGCCACCGCCCGACCGGCCGCGGTCAAGGTCATGGTGGTGATGGCGGTGGTGGCGGCGGCCATGGAAACGACGGCGCGCCGCCGGTAGCGACCGCGAGCTCCGCCGGAACCGAAGGGATCATCGACTTCGGCTGGGGGCGCTGCACCCTGCGGGCCACCGCCGGCGCGCTGACCCTGCACGCCGAGGCCGCAGACCCCGGGCGCCTGCGGCAGATTCAGGACGGCATCTCCGCCCGCCTCCAGCGCATCGGCCGCCGTGACCAGCTCACCGTCACCTGGACCGAGGCCCAGCCAGCGACGGAACCAGATCAGGAGACGGGGACATGACCACCGCCTCCGGACGTCCCAGCGGGCCGGGCGGACGAAGCCACGGGTCCGTTCGGGATGATCATGCTGTTGAATTTCTGCCCAGAAGCTCCTCGATGTCGCTGATGGCCTGGGCGTTGTCTCGGTACAGGACCGCGTGCAGGCCTGCCTGCCGTGCCCCGTCGACGTTCGGCGCGTAGTCGTCGAGGAACACGGTCTGGGCCGGCTCGACCTTCAGCCGGGAGCAGACGAGAGCGTAGGTTCTGGGGTCGGGCTTGCTCAGCCCGCACTCGTGGGAGTAGACGAGCTCGTCGACCAGGTCCTCGAACCCGTAGGCGGCCTGCTCGCGCTCCCTGGCCCCGACGAAGCTGTTGCTGAGGATCCCGGTCCGGTAGCGCGGGCGCAGCCGGCGCGCGTACTCGATCAGCTCGGTGTTGGCCGTCCCGAGGTAGTCGCGCCACAGATCGGCCATGAACTCCGCCAGCTGCCCCTGGTCGAGCCCGAGGCGCTCTCGCGCCGCCTGGTGAACCTCGTCCTCGCTGACGGTGCCGATCTCGCCGCCGCGCCAGGCGTCGGCCATCCGCTCCCCGATCTCGCCCGCGGCCAGGCCGAGGCGGGACTCCCAGGCGGGCGCCCAGCCGAGGTCGGGGGTGATCTCGAGGATGCCGCCGATGTCGAATACAACCGCCCGGATCGTCATGTCCACGATGATGCGCCTGGCCCCAGGGGCCAGGGCAAGCCCGTCGGACGGAGTGGTCAGAGCCTGCCCAGATGAGCGAGCAGCGCGTCCCAGACCTCGGCGATCTCAACCGCGAACTTCAACCCGATCACGGTGCCGTCCGGCCCGATCGCGTCGCGGTCGACCGGGATCCGGCGGCAGGCCGCCTCGACGATGTCGGCCCCGACGTAGCCGAGCACGGCCATGAGGGAGTCCTCGGCTCCCTTCCCTCGGCCCGGGGCGGCGACGTTGATCCAGGCGGCCGGCTTGCGGTCGAACTCGCCGCCGCCCACCGTCCAGTCGAGGAGGTTCTTGAGGCTGCCGGGCAGCGTCCCCGCGTACTCGGGGGAGCAGAACAGCACCGCGTCCGACTCGCCGATCAGCCGGCGCAGCCGCGCGGCGGACTCCGGGAGGCGGTCGCCGTCGTGATCGGGGTTGAACGCCGGCAGCTCGGCCAGGCCGTCGTACTGGACCGCCGCCACCTGGCTGGGGGCGATCTCCGCCGCCGTCGCCAGCGCGGCGGTGTTCGTCGAGCCGCTCCTGGTACTGCCCGACACCAGCAAGATCCGTGCCTGTCCGCTCACAACGCCCCTCCGACCGCTGGCTTCGATGTTCTCTATCCTGGCGCATGGCGCTCGGGTCGCCCACCCGGCCCTCCGTCGTGGTGCACGTGTGGGACGGGCGGTTTTACCGGTTCGACGCCCACCTGGACCGCTTCGCCGCCAGCCTCGCGACGCTCCGCCTCGACCCCGGGCACGACCGGGCCGAGATCGAGGCGTTTGGCACGGCTGCGTCTGCCACGCCGGGCTGCGGGACGCCTACGTGTCGATGACGTGCACCCGCGGCCGTCCGGCGCCGGGCAGCCGCGACCTGCGGACCGCGCGGAACACGTTCTACTGCTACGCGGTGCCGTTCGTGTGGATCAGCAGCCCCGGTCGGCAGGCGACCGGGGCGAGCTCCGGATCAGCCCGATCACGCGCATCCCGCGGCAGAGCGTGGACCCGTCGGTCAAGAACTACCACTGACGCCGGCCAGCGGCACCCTGCGCGGTATCACCAGGCGCTCGGTGATCGAGCTGGCGGTTCAGGCCGGCCAGCCGCTCGAGGAGGGGCCGCCAGCGCAGGTAGCTCCGGCGCACAGGATCAGGGCGCCGATGTAGCCCGACGCGGCCGGGGCACCGGTGCCGATCGTCGCCGAGGAGACGATGATCGCCGCCGCCAGCTGCCCGCCGAGGGCGCCCCCAGCGTTGCGGACCACGGTGTTCACCGCCGTGGCGGACCCGGTCCGGGCGGCGGGCACGACCGAGACGACCTGGTTCGGCAGGGCCACCAGGCAGAGCCAGAACCCGACCCCGAGGACCGAGGTGGCCGTGTACACCTGCCACGGCGCGTCGTGCCAGCGGGCGAGGCTGACGAAGCCCGCCGCGCAGCTCAGCATGCCCGCGATCAGCTGGACCCGCAGGCTGAACCGGCGCTGCAGCAGGCCCGAGAACGGACCGAGGACCAGCTGCACGGCGGCAGTCGGGAGCATGAACAGGCCCGCACCGGTCACCGAGGCCCCGAAGCCGTAGCCGGGCCGGGTCGGCGCCTGGACGAGCTCGGGGATGATCAAGAACGACGCGTACATGCCCACGCCGATGAGCAGCGCCGCGGCGTTCGCGGTCCACACGCCGCGCAGCCGCATCAGGCTCATGTCCACCAGGGGGTTGCCGCTCCGGCTCTCGGCCCGGACCCATGCGACCAGCGCCGCCGCGCCGAGCGCGAGCAGGCCAAGCGTCCTGACGCTCGTCCAGTGCCAGCTGGCCGACTCGCTGACCGCGATCAGCACCGCCGACAGGCCGACCGCCATCAGCAGGGAGGAACGCCACGGGACCCTCGCCCCGGTTTCGGCCTGGTCGTCGGCCGGGATGTAGCGGGCCGCGAGCCCGAGGGCGACGGCGATGACGACGAGCGACAGCCAGAACAGCCACTGGTAGGAGAGCCGGGTCATGCAGGCGGTTCCGCGACCTCGGACTGCCGGTCGCCGACGTGAAGGCCGTCCTCGCCGCTCCCGACCTGACCTCCCGCGACGCGATCCTGGCGAGCCACCTCGATCGGATGCGCGACCAGCTCCGGCAGACCGAGGCCGCGGTCGACTCACTGCGCCGGATGCTCGAGGGCGGCTCGACTCCCGTTGCCATCGAGGAGCGGGTGCTGGAGGGAGAGCTCGCGATCTCTGTCGCCGCCGACGTGCTGAGGAAGGACGTTGGCGCCTGGTGGCTGAACGCGCTGGCGGGCCTGCGAGCAACGGCTGAAGCGGCCGGGCTCGAGCAGAGCGGGCCGGTGGGCGGCATCTACGACGATGACCTGTTCACCCAGGACGCCGGCCACGCGCGGGTGTACCTGCCGGTCAGGGACTCGCCGACGGTTGAAGGCACCGGCGTGCGCTGGGATCTGCCAGCCGCTCGGTTCGCCGTCGCGCTGCACGTCGGGCCGCACAGCGACGTCGACCGCAGCTACGCCGCTCTCGGCACCTACGCCGCCGCCAACGGCCGCGACGGCGCCGGACCGGTGCGGGAGCGCTATCTCACCGGCCCGTTCGACACCGCCGACAAGGCCCAGTGGCGGACCGAGGTCTGCTGGCCGATGGCCCCGGCCGGCGCCGAGGCGAACTAGAGGGCCGAAGGCCCGTTACTCGTAGTAGTAGTCGTCGCCCTGGTGCAGCTGGGTGACCTGGTGCAGCTGGCTGACCTTGTAACCGTGCTGGCGGACCAGCTTGCGCAGCTGCCGCACGCCGCTCATGCTCGCGATCACCACGGCCACGAAAGCGGCCAGGATCGAGCCCCCGAACAGCGCCAGCCCGGCGATGACATGCCCGAACAGCATCATGAAGACGCCCACCATCAGCGCCACCGGCACGGCCGCCACCAGAAGCACCGCCAACAGCGCGGCGGCGATGACCGCCTTCGTCGACCAGCTCATCGTCCTCATCGTCCGGGCCGTGTATCCAACAGCCATCTCGCTCACTCCTCAGAAGTTCTACTACTCAAGATATATCGCGTTGACGTCGAGCGCAACACGACCCCGGCCTCGGCCGACTTGGAGTAGCAGAGGGGTAAACGTTGATTCCCTCGCCGCGATTTCCGCAGGCCGTCCGGCGCGATCGGGAAATCACCACCCCCGGGTCATCGACTCCCGGAGTCGCGCCCGGCGTCGGAGGTTATTTTCCTCATCCGTCCGGAACCGGCGTCCGGGTCACGGGCACCCGGGGCGGCCGGGCCGAGGTCGGCCGCGCCCAGGTCGTTGTCGCCGATCAGCCCGAACTCGCCCTCGTCGGGCTCGTCCGGGCTCACGCCGCCATCGCCGGCCGGCTCGCCGACGGGCTGGCGCGGGTGCGCGGCCGCCCCGCCTTCCGGTCGTCGTGCCTG
>Ga0302325_10035979_pt1 | contig 10100 bp, 7 predicted proteins | sample Palsa_T0_2_FD_201948 | JGI IMG/M metagenome (GOLD analysis project Ga0302325, IMG submission 201948) | Peat permafrost microbial communities from Stordalen Mire near Abisko, Sweden - Palsa_T0_2 | ecosystem: Environmental > Terrestrial > Soil > Palsa > Peat permafrost | place: Sweden: Abisko... | reverse complement strand
CGTGCCACCGACCGAGACGATATTCGCATCGTCCGCTGGCCAGGCCTCATTCGACGAAGACCAGGCCGAACTGTCGCCAGACGCGGCAAAGAAGTTCTGCCCTTGCGATGCCATCTGCTCAAAGTACGGGTCCAGAGTGCTGGGGTCTGCCGGCGTCCAGCCCCACGAGCAACTGATCTGCTTGGACAGGGGAGCGTCCGCAGTCGAAACCATCGCGCTGATGCAAGCAGTATCGCTAATGTTTCCTGATCCACTGGCCAGGACATCGCCGCAGACGTACATGTAGAGCATTGTGGAGCCTGGGGCCATGCCCATCGCCTGCGTCATGTCGAGGGTCTGCTCGGTATCGTCGCATGCGCTGCCGCCGCTATCGACGCAGCTCGTGCCGTACCCGCCGGTGGAAATGAGGGTTGGAGTATAAGGTTCCGTTTGCCCAACGTTTTTGTAATACGTGGAAAGATCGGCCAAGTCGGTGCCCGCGAATTCAAACAGGGCAATGTTCTGGCCGGTGCCGGTGAGGGCCGTTCCGCCGTAGTAGGCCGCGCGCATGTCGCTGCCCAAAAAGGATGCCGAAGGTCCGGAGCCGGTCGTGGCATGAGAGACGACCTTGTCGGGATCGATCCCATGGGCCTTGGCGTAGTCGCTCTTCTTAACATACAGCGGATGCGGCTTGGAATCATTGTCCAAACCGGTGATATGCCAAACCGGGAAAGGGAGGTCCACCGTGGGCTCGCGGTCCACGGCAAAGAACGTGCGGTTTTCAGTGAGGTCCCGATAGAGCCCCATGGTCACATGGAAGGCCTTCTCGATGTTCGCGACCGTGCCGGTCAGCCTTAGATCCCTGCCTTCGAGGTTTCCGCTGATGATCTCAAAGCCGCTGCCTTTCGCGAAAGCAAGCAGAGCGTTCCAATCTTCCTGGCTGGGTCCGAACCTCGCGGTAAATTCCTGGGGTGTAAGGAACTGGTGGTAGGAGGGGCTTCGAGGATCCTGGACTTCCTGCACGAAATTTTGCAACCCTGCGCGATCGCGGAGCGGCAGAACTATGTCGAAGCGAAGGGTCTCGGTTGACGGGAGTTTCCCGATAAGCTCGGCCTGCCCATTGACAACCGCGTCGCGCACATGACGCGTCAGTGCGGTCTGCGGCTGGGCCTGTCCTGGGATGGTAAGCAACAAGACAAAGGCTGCACAAACAAGCGCAACCACTGTCGGCAGTGGGGAAGGAATTTTCTTCATGTTCTTGTCCTCTTTGATTTTCAGATGTGGAACGTTCGGCTGTCTGAACACTTACAGCCCAAGAATCGCGGCATCTTAGCTCACATTCGTGCCCGCCATCCACACTTTTTTGAAAGTGTTACGAAAACGGAATATCGGGACGGGAAAAAGACCTTAGACCCTCACGTCTGAACTGTAGCCTTAACGGGAAAAGACCTTAGACCGTCAGGGCTTGGATCGAGGCTGTGTTTGGTAGGACGTTTGCGGAACACAACCTTCACGTCCTCGCGCCAGCGCTCGTGAATCCCCACGAATTCCCATTCGATCTCAGGCGAGAGGTAGCGCAACAAAGTGTCCGTAGCTGGATGCACGTGGAACGTCGGAGCTACCAGAAAAGAAATAGGAGCGGCTGGTCGGATGACAATTCACGGCCTTCGAAATAATCGAAGCGGGGAAATTCGCCCCGCGCGTGATGCCACTCCACGCGCGACCAGTAATCCAACTCTTGCAGCGGCCGGTGGATGTCCTCGTCGGCCTTCAGTTCCACAACTGCCAGCCGACCCGCATGCCTCACCGCGAGCACATCGATCATCGCACGGTCGCCGCCCATTGCCGCACTCACGTCTGTGACATGTGACCATCGTCACATTTTCCTGTGGATGTTTTGCCCGCCCGCTTTCGCCCCATATGGGATAATGAGCAGATCCGCCCAACTGAGTCTGCCTCAACTCCGGCGGCATCTAAACTTCTGTGGGTAAAAGCTTGAGCAATCAACCTCTTGTGGATAAAAATAAAAGTAAAGACAAGCAGCGCTTTTTCTTTGACCATTACGGCGTAACCGAAAACGACCTCGAACATTACCTTGCGGCGGCTCTTTCCGCGGGCGGCGACTATGCCGATCTTTATTTCGAATATCTCTCCTCCACCTCGCTGATGGTGGATGAGTCCATGGTGAAATCGGCTTCGCAGGGCATTTCCGCCGGCTGTGGCGTGCGAGTCGTTTCCGGCGAGCGCACCGGCTATGCCTATACCGATGACCTTTCCGCGAGCCGGATCTTGCACGCGGCCCGCACCGCGGCCCTGATCGCCAGCGCTCCAGCCAAGACTCCGGTCGCCGGGTTCCGGCAAACCGCGGCGCGCAGCCTGTATCCCGTGATTTTGCCCTCGGTCGATGCCGAAATCACGGCCAAGGTTGAGCTGGTGATGCGAGCCGACAAAGCAGCGCGGGCTTACGATCCGCGTATTCAGGAAGTTCGCGCCAGCTACGGCGACGAACTGCGGAATATTCTGGTCGTAGCCTCCGACGGAACCTTCGCCGAAGATTCCCAGCCCCTTGCCCGCATGAACGTTTCCTGCATCGCCAAAACCGAAGGCAACTCCGCTCGCGGCGGTTCCGGCGGCGGCGGACGCGTCGCCCTCGACTTCTTCTTCGGCGACAAGAATCCCGAGTTCTTTGCCAAAGAAGCTGCCCGGCAGGCGATTCTTCAACTCGACGCCCGTGAAGCTCCCGCAGGTGAGATGGAAGTTGTACTCGGTCCGGGATGGCCGGGTGTGCTCCTGCACGAAGCGGTCGGACACGGTCTCGAAGCCGATTTCAATCGCAAGAAGACCTCGGCCTTCGCCGGTCTGATCGGCAAACGTGTAGCCAGCGAGAAATGCACCGTCATCGACAACGGCACCATGCCGTGGCGTCGCGGCTCTCTGAACGTGGACGACGAAGGCGAGCCCACGCAGGAGACCGTGCTGATTGAAAAAGGAATTCTGAAGGGCTACTTGAGCGACAAGCTCTCCGCGCGTCTGATGGGCATCGCCGATACCGGCAACGGACGCCGCGAAAGCTACGAACACATCCCCATGCCGCGAATGACCAACACCTACATGCTCGCGGGCCAGGACAATCCCGAAGACATCATTCGTTCGGTGAAACGCGGCATCTACGCAGTCAACTTTGGCGGAGGCCAGGTCGATATCACCAACGGCAAGTTCGTGTTCGGAGCTTCCGAAGCGTACATGATTGAAGACGGCCAGATCACCGCCCCGATCAAAGGCGCAACGCTCATCGGCAATGGCCCAGACGTGCTGACGCGGGTCTCGATGGTGGGCAACGATTTGAAGCTAGACGAAGGCGTCGGCACCTGCGGCAAAGATGGACAAGCCGTGCCGGTAGGCGTAGGCATTCCGACCATCAAAATCGATCGCCTAACCGTGGGCGGCACCGCCAAGAAAGATCCCGGCGGATTCATGCAGTAAGAATGCCTTTTTCCGTCGAAGCACAGTGGAGAAGCTTTCCTATGGCGGACTGGGACTCGCTCGATCCGGCGCGAACATTGGTTACGGACAGTGCATCATGATTTGACGAAGGGGCAGGGCTTCCTGATTGATCTTGCCGTCCTAGTTCCTGTCATCCTGATCTGGTTCATCGTAGAACCTATCGCGTGCAACTCCGACCTACGGCAGAACGGAATCAGCTCAGAACGTGACGTTTGGAAAGTGAGCCAGTTCCCGCAAGAGTGAGGCTTTAAGACGATAATGATGAATTCGACGGCACCCGCTCAACTAGAAACCGGAAACCCGAAACTGGAAACTGACCTTCGCTCTCTCGCCCAGGACATCGTCCGCCGCGCCATGAACGGCGGGGCCACCGCTGCCGAATGCGTAGTCCGCGAAGGCGACGAATTCTCCACGCTAGTCCGCCTAGGCCAGGTCGAAACCCTCAAAGAGTCCGGATCAAGATCCATCGGCGTCCGCGTCTTCAACGGCCAGCGCGCCGCCAGCACTTACTCGAGCGATTTCTCCCGCGAAAGCCTGGACCGCATGGTGAAGTCCGCCTTGGAGCTTTCGAAGATTACCTCGGAGGACCCGTTCGGCGGAATTCCTGAAGCTTCGCAACTAGGCTCGCTCACGGGCGACCTCGATCTCTATCACGAAGACGTATACTCCCTTCCCGGTCCCGACCGCATCGACTATGCCCGCCGCACCGAAAAAGCTGCGCTTGATTTCGATCCGCGCATCAAGAATTCCGAAGGTGGATCGTTCGACGCCGCCACCGGCCACAAAGTTCTGGCCAACTCGCATGGCTTCGTCGGCGAATACCGCCGGTCGTATTGCTCCGTCTCAGCCGTTCCCATCGCACAAAACGAAGATGGCGCGATGCAGCGCGACTATTGGTTCTCGGTGGCCCGCACACTCGCAAAACTTGAATCCCCCGAGCAGGTCGGCAAGGTCGCCGCCGAACGCACGCTGCGCCGTCTGGGCGCGCGCAAGGCGAAAACCGCGCAAGTACCGATCATCTTCGATCCCATGGTCGCCACGTCGATCCTGGAACATATTTTCGAAGGCGTGAACGGCGACTCGGTCTACCGCGGCGCTTCGTTTCTCGCCGGCAAGCTGGGACAGAAAATCGCCGGCGACAACGTCACCATCATCGACGACGGCACCATCCCCGGCGGCTTCGGTACCACCCCATTCGATGGCGAAGGCGTACCGACACGCCGAACCGTAGTCATTGAGAAGGGCGTGCTGAACTCTTACCTGATGAATACCTACACCGCGAAAAAGCTTGGGCTCACGACCACCGGGAACGCTTCTCGCGGACTTGCAGGCACGCCGGGCATCGGCCCGGGCAATTACTTCCTGCAGCCCGGAACCAGAACGCCAAAGCAATTGATTTCTGAAATCAAGGAAGGCCTCTACGTGACCGAGTTCCTCGGCCACGGCGCCAACCTGGTGACGGGCGATTATTCCCGCGGCGCATCGGGTCTGTGGATCTCGGGCGGAGAGTTCGCCTATCCGGTCGAAGAGATTACCGTGGCCGGAAACCTGAAAGAGATATTTTTCAACATCTCCGCGATTGCAAACGATCTCGAGTTCCGCGGCTCCGTGGCCTCGCCGACACTGCGCATTGACGGCCTCACCGTGGGCGGCGAATAATTTGGTCCCATGAGGTTCGCCAAGATTGTATTTTGGATCGCTGCGATTTGGGGCGTGCTAGTGCTCACGCCCTTGTATTTCATGTTCGATCTGATCGGCCGCCAGGATCCGCCACCGGTAACCCATCCCGCGTTTTACTACAGCTTCGTCAGCGTGGCGCTGGCCTTCCAGATCGCATTCTTCGTGATTGCGAAAGATCCGGTGCGCCTCCGGCCAATGATGATTCCCTCCATGCTCGAGAAGTTTGCCTACGGCACCACCCTGATGGTGCTCTATCTACAGAATCGACTGCACTTACAGGATCTGGCGCTGGGCGGCGTCGATATATTGTTCGGCGTGCTGTTCTTGGCGGCATTCCTAAAGACCGGCGGCTAACAGGTTCTGCGGCCTCGTCGACAGCGTTTTGATGGCTTCACCGTCCAGGGCCACCTACCATTAAATCCACCAACGTCCTCGGCTGAGTTGACTCGGTAAGGTAGAATAAAGCTCTGGTTTTGCTGAAAATGGGAGGAAGTTATGTCGAGCCGTGGAAAAGCGACCTTGGTAGAAAACGGGCTGGTCTTGGCGTTGATGGGGATTCTGGCCGGAGCGATCGGAGGCCTTGCCGTCGGAGTGGTTACAAGTCCTAAAGCTGCACCGCCAACGTCTGCTGCTCACTAGCCCGAACCTTCCGCCCGGGCCGCCGCGCGCGTATGCGATACTGAACCCATGCAGTCCCCGCTTCAGGCGCCCACCGCGGCCACAGACCCAAAATCGGTAAAAGTGAACCTCACCGCCGGTACCGGCGTGGACATCGAGTGGGGCGACGGCCACGTTTCCCACTACAGCTTCGTCTTTCTCCGCAACGCCTGCCCTTGTGCGATGTGCGAAGAAGAGCGCGCCAAGACCGGACTGGAGCGCGGGGAGCTACCCAAACTTGCCCCCGGGGCGCTGCCCATGTTCAAACCCGCCGCCAAGCCGCTCTCTGCCGAAGGCATCGGCAAGTACGCGATCAAGTTCAGCTGGAACGACGAGCACGACCTCGGCATCTATTCATGGAAGTTGTTGCGTGAAGTCTGCCCCTGTGGCGAGTGCAAGGCAGCGCGGGCGGGAACCGAGGCATAGGGCAGAGGCGCGTCGATGCAAGCGGGTAAATTCAGCAGAACAGCGCATCGGGTGGCGATTCGCCGGGCGGCGCACCAGTTGCTCGACCAGCCCAGGGTGCTCGATGATCCCCTGGCTCTGCGCATCATTGGCTCCGAAGCCGCAGAAACGCTTCGCTCCGATCCGAAAGAGCACCATGCTTTTTCCCGCGCGTTCCGCGCATTCATGGCAGCGCGCAGCCGCTTCGCCGAGGACGAACTGGCCCGCGCGGTCGCGCATGGCGTAACGCAATATGTTGTCCTTGGCGCCGGGCTCGATACTTTCGCCTACCGCAATCCTTATTCAGAACTGTGCGTGTTCGAGGTAGATCACCCCGCCACGCAGGTTTGGAAGCGCGAGCAATTGGAAGCGGCGGGCATTGCGATCCCGCCGTCTTTGACCTTTGTCCCCGTCGACTTCGAGCAGCAAACGCTCGCAAACGGGCTTGCGCAATGCGGATTCAACGCCAGTGGGGCGGTATTTTTCTCCTGGCTGGGCGTAACCCCTTACCTAACCCGCGAAGCCTGCATGATCGCCCTGAGCTTCATGGCAAAAAGGCCGGTGGGCAGCGGTGTGGTATTTGATTTTGCCCTCGACCGGGCGCTGCTCAATCCCGGTCAGAGGATGGCGCTCGATGCGCTCTCGGAACGCGTGGCTGCGGCCGGTGAACCTTTTCAACTATTCTTCGATCCCGGAAAACTGCAGGCCGAGCTGAAGAGTCTGGGATTCCGCTCTACCGAGTTTCTACAAGGCAAGGAACTCAACGCGCGTTACTTTAAGGACCGCAAAGATGGCCTGCTCGTCCGTGGTGGCCTGGGACATCTGATGGGCGCGTGGGTGTGAGGAATCAAAACTGAACCCATATGGCACCGATGGTGAGATGGACCGATCCGCTGAAGGACGATTTGTTTCCGGGATTTGTCGGCAAAGAAGAGTCCCCCAAAGACTGTCCACGAGATGCAGAAATAGCTCCTGGGGCTCTCGAACTTGATGATCGGAAATCGCATCCCGCGCATCGCCAATCCCGAATCCCCTGTAAAATTCAATCATCGACTCCGGAGCCACTTCCGCATTGTCTTTTCTCGATCAACTCAACCCGCAGCAGCGCGAAGCCGTCGAAACCACCGAGGGTCCGGTGCTGATTCTCGCCGGCGCGGGGAGCGGCAAGACGCGCGTCATCACTTACCGCATCGCCTACCTGATTGAGCATATTGGAGTGATGCCGGAATCTATTCTTGCCATGACCTTCACCAACAAGGCCGCCGCCGAGATGGGCGAGCGGGTCGAGAAACTCGTCGGCGGACTGAGCATCGCCAAGCCAGTCATTTCGACGTTTCATTCGTTCTGCGTGCGGGTTCTGCGCCGCGACATCGAGGCCCTACAGATTCCCTCGGCCACGCCCGGCCAGCCGCCTATCGGCCACAGCAAGAAATTCGTCATCTACGACGAGAGCGACCAGCAATCGGTGGTCAAGTCCGTGATGAAGCGCCTCGGCCTCGACGACAAGCAACTCACGCCGCGCACGGTGCTGGCGCGCATCTCCTGGGCCAAGAATCACATGCTCGATCCGCAGGAACTTTACCTGCAATCGGCCGATCCCAAGACGGAGAAGATCGCGCACCTGTTCGAGGAGTACCGGAAGGAGTTGCGCAAGGCCAACGCCCTCGACTTCGACGACCTTCTACTCGAAGCAACCCGGCTGTTGAAATCGTCTGCGGCTGTGCGCGAGTATTACAACCGCCGCTTCCAATATCTGCTCATCGACGAATACCAGGACACCAACCGTCCGCAGTACGAACTCATGCGCATGCTCGCCGGGACGCGGCACAACGTCTGCGCTGTTGGCGATGAAGACCAGTCGATCTATTCCTGGCGCGGCGCCGACATCCGCAACATTCTCGAATTTGAGAAAGACTTTCCGGAGGCGAAGATCATTCGCCTCGAACAGAATTACCGCTCCACGCAGAACATTTTGCAGGCCGCGTCGTCGGTGGTCGCGAACAACATCCGGCGCAAAGGCAAGAACCTCTGGACCTCGCGGCAGGGCGGCACCAAGATCGGCTACTACGAGGCCCCCGACGGGGAGAACGAAGCGCTCTTCGCCGCCGACCATAGTGCAAAATATCTGCGCGAGGCTGCCCAGCGCGGCGAGACCCCGCGCGCCGCCGTGCTCTACCGCACCAACTCGCAGTCGCGTTTGTTTGAAGAAGCCATGCGCCGCTACGGCCTCAAATATCACGTAGTCGGCGGATTCTCTTTTTACGAGCGCGCCGAGATCAAAGATATGATCTCGTACCTGAAAGTCATCCAGAACCCGGACGACTCGATCTCGCTGCTGCGCGTGATCAACACGCCGACTCGCGGCATCGGCAAAGGCACAATCGAAACCCTGGAGCGCTTGGCGCTCGAAACCGGCTTGTCGTTGTGGGGTGCGATCGGCGAAGCCATCCGCCGCCAACTTCTCCCGCAGCGCGCGCTAGCGGCGCTGCAGGGCTTTCAGCAACTGCTCGAAGACGCACGTGCGATGCTGGCGGGGGGGTATGTAGAGCGTTTGTTGGAGACCTCGGGGCTGGCGAAATCCGAGAAGGCGGGTCCGCTGGAGGAGAATAGCCAGTCCCACGAGGATGACGCCGAGTCCTTCAGTTTCGGTGCTTTGGCGGAGCAAGATACGCTACCCGCGTCAGATACGGTGCCCGTCGTGCCGTATCGCGATGACTTGGGTCCAGGGAATGACGACGAATTGACGGAAGACGATTTGAATGTGCAAGGGGAAGGGAAAGAAATCGGTACCGCCGACCTTCTGAAATTCCTCATCGATCGCACCGGCTACATCAAGCTCCTCGAAGAAGAAGACACGCCAGAAGCCTTCTCGCGCATCGAAAATCTGAAAGAACTGGTCAACGCCGCCATGGACTCGCGCGACCGCGGCGAGTCGCTCGACCAATTCCTCGATCACGCCGCTCTCATCAGCGACGCCGACGACTACGACGAACGCTCCCAGATCACGCTCATGAGCCTGCACGCCGCCAAGGGCCTGGAGTTCCCGCTGGTCTTTCTGAGCGGCCTTGAAGAAGGGCTGTTTCCGCATTCGCGCACCTTGCTCCAGCCTGACGACGTGGAAGAAGAGCGCCGGCTTTGCTACGTCGGCATGACCCGTGCCATGGACCAGCTCATCCTAACCCGCGCCGTCTATCGCAGGAGATACGGCTCAGACTCGCCGGAAGCCAGCGTGCCTTCGCGTTTTCTAGAAGAAGTTCCGGTTCCGTTGATGGAAGAGCTAGGAAGACGCCGCAGCCCGGCGAGGGTGGGAACTCGCGTGGAGACGGGCAGTTCTGCCCGTCCGACGGGGCGCAGCCCCGCAACCTACGATGCAGGGAACGCTCACTATTCCTACGAAGACGAAGACCAGAGCGCAATCTGGAAAGGCGGCGCAAACCGCGGCGGCGTCGCGGCCAACCCAAGCCGCCAAAAGCCGACCGCCCCCGTCAAGCCCTATAACTCCATCGAAAACATCGCCGAGTTCTTCGCGTCGCGTGGGAAGAAGTTCACCATCCCCAAGACCCCGGTCGAAGCCCCCACCGGCAAGCGCGGATTCCGCCCCGGCCAGAAGGTGCGCCATCCGAAGTACGGCGAAGGAACGGTCTACCATCGAGAAGGAGAAGGCGAAGAAGCCAAGATTACTGTACAATTCCCTCGCTTCGGCTTGAAAAAACTGGTGGAGAAGTATGCCCAGCTGGAGCGCGCTTGAGCGCAATCTGGTAATTTTGTAGCTGGGCAATTCACTGACACGGCCTTCCCCTTCGGGCTGAAGTAAGCGCAATTGTCCGATAATCAAA
>Ga0302325_10035976_pt1 | contig 10101 bp, 7 predicted proteins | sample Palsa_T0_2_FD_201948 | JGI IMG/M metagenome (GOLD analysis project Ga0302325, IMG submission 201948) | Peat permafrost microbial communities from Stordalen Mire near Abisko, Sweden - Palsa_T0_2 | ecosystem: Environmental > Terrestrial > Soil > Palsa > Peat permafrost | place: Sweden: Abisko... | reverse complement strand
GGTCAACAGCGTCGGCGGGATCTGGGATGACGAACTCCACGAATGGGTGGCGCCGCTGACCAGCTGGAACCGCGACTCCAACCTGCTCCCCGGCGCCAACACCACCATCGGCGCGATTCTTACCGATGCGGCGCTGAACAAGGAGCAGGTCAACCGCGTCGCCACCGTGGCCCACGGCGGACTGGCGCGGGCCGTGCGCCCGGCTCACACGATGTACGACGGAGACACCTTGTTCTGCCTGGCCACCGGGACCGCGGCTGCGCCCTACGACGCCGTCGAGGTGCTCGCCGCCGACCTGGTGGCCGAGGCGATCGCTGCCGGCGTGCGGGCCGGCGCCGCCCCGCGCCGCTAGCCGGATTCCCTGTCGCGCCGCGGTCTGTCGCCGGCCCGGCGATGACGACCGAACTACCCGCTGTCCAGAATCTTGATATTCTGGACCGAGTTAGACCGCATTAGACCAAATTAGCGGCGTCTGCCCCCGCCCGGTGACCGCTCCCCTACACCTCTTATCCCTCACCGCACTGGAGCAATTCTCTTGCTGTCTCGTACGCCACGTGTCGCGCTCATCCTCTCCATCGTCGCCGTCGCCGCCACCCTGTCCGCTTGCGGCGGCAGCTCGACGGGCACCTCAAGCTCGGGTGCAACCGCCGCCCCGACCTCCAACACCGGCGGCACCCCGCAGCAGGGCGGCACCATCAATTATGCCCACAACCTCGAGGTGCCCTGCCTGCAGGGCGGCTGGGTCGAGGAGGCGTATATCGAGCGCCAGTACACCGACTCGCTCGTCTCCCAGGTCAGCAGTGGTCACATCGTCCCGTGGCTAGCGACCTCCTGGTCGATCTCGCCGAGCCAGACGACGTATACGTTCCATCTCAAGCCGGGCGTCTTCTTCAGCGACGGTACGCCGCTCAACGCGCAGGCCGTCGCCGACAACTTCTATTACTGGACGAATCCGAAGACCGCCAACGGTGACGTCGACGCCTACCTCGGCCCGTACTTCAAGTCGGCCAAGGCGATCAACAACCTCACGGTCCAGCTGAATCTGAAGGCGCCGTATTCCCCGCTGCTCTCGTCGCTGTCGCAGGGCTACGACGGAATCCTCTCGCCCAAGGGCCTGGCCCGCGGTGTGAACGCCAACTGCGATGACCCGATCGGCAGCGGCCCGTTCATCATCCAGACCTGGAACCACGGCCAGAACATCGTGTTCGTGCGCAACCCGAAGTACAACTCGGCGCCGGCCAATGCGCTGCACCAGGGCCCGCCCTACGTCAGCAAGCTCATCTGGAGCTTCATCGCTGACCCGACCACCCGGTGGGCGTCACTCACCAGTGGCCAGTCCGACGTGATCGAGGACGTGCCGACGGTGGACTGGTCGCAGGCCAAGTCGGCGTACAACGTGCAGGAGTACGTCACCCCCGGCCGCCCGCAGACGCTGAGCCTCAACACCGACCTCGGACCATTCACCAACCAGGACGTGCGCCAGGCCTTCGCCTACGCCGCGAACCGTCAAGCCGCCACCGAGAGCGCGTTCAACGGTGAGATCCCGTTCGACGGCAACGGGGCCCTCAGTCCCTCGACGCCCGACTTCGACGCGGCGCTGGAGAACTCCTACCCCTACGACCCGGCCAAGGCCGGCCAGCTGCTCAACGCGGCGGGGTACACCGGTCACGACGCGGCGGGCTATCGGACCAAGGACGGCCAGGAGCTCGACATCAAGCTCGTCTACGGCTTGGGCTCGATCGTCAACGACGAGGGAGCCACCCTGTTGCAGGACCTGCAGCAGCAGTGGAAGGCCGCCGGCTTCAACGTCACGCTCGTTCCGGCGACCCTGACGCAGCTGTTCGGAGGCGCCTACGCCGCCCCGACGGCCGCTGACGCCACCATCGGCTACTGGACGAGCCCGACGCCGGCGGTGCTGTACATCACCTATCAGTACTGGAACACACCAGGCGATCCCAACTTCTCCAACAGCACGTTCTATGACAACGCGCAGCTGGTGAAGACGATCGCCGCCGCGAACTCCTCACTGAATCCGGCGACGCAGAAGGCCCTGTACACCAAGGCCCAGCAGATCATCGTCAACGCGGCCGCGGCCGTGGGTGTCTACACCAAGACGACCACCCTGGCCTGGACGAAGAGTCTCCACGACGTGTGGATCGAGGATTCGCAGGGTGAGCCCGTGTTCTCCGACGCCTACTTCACCAAGTGAGCGCCCCGCTGGTCGAGGCGGCGCTCGCGCCGCACGGGGAGGGGCGCGCGGGCGAAGAGCCCGCGACGCCCCCGCCCGGGCGGAGGTGGCGGTTCTGGCGGCGCATCCTCTTCCGCCTGGTGGGCGCGGTCATCGTGCTGTGGGCGGCGGCCACGTTCACCTTCTTCGTCCAGACGCTGCTGCCGGGCAGTCGGGCCACCCTGCTGCTCAATGAGCAGACGGGTCAGCAGAAGCAGTACACCGCGGCTCAGCTGGCCCCGATCAACCATGAGTACGGGTTCGACAAGGCCGTGATCGTCCAGTACTTCGATTACATCGGCGGGCTGGCGCACGGGAACTTCGGCACGTCGTATGAGCAGCACCAGCCCGTGCTGACCATCATCGCGCGTCAGGTTGGACCGACGTTCGCGCTCACGCTCACCGCGCTGGTGTTCGCCTGGGTGATCGCGCTCGCGCTCACGCTGTTCACGACCCGGCGCAACCGCTTACTCTCCGGATTGGGGTCGGGCCTGGAGATCGTCACTGCCGGGCTGCCGTACTACTGGCTCGGGGTCCTGCTGCTGGTGGTCTTCGCCATCGACCTGCAGATCTTCCCGGTGGTCGGCGGCACCGGCGTCACCGGCCTGATCCTGCCGGCGCTGACGCTCGGCATCCCGCTGGCGGGCTTCCTGGGTCAGGTGACGCGCGACGAATTCGAGAAAGTGCTCGAGCAGCCGTTCGTCACCAGCGCCCGGGCCCGCGGCATGGGCGACCTGCAGGTCCGCCTGCGCCACGTGCTGCGTCACGCGGTGCTCCCGGCCATCACCCTCTCGGGCTGGGCGCTCGGCGCGCTGATCTCCGGCGCAGTGATCGTGGAGACGGTGTTCGCCCGGCCGGGGATCGGCAACGTGATCGTCACCGCCGCGCAGTCGCGCGACGTGCCGCTGGTCTCCGGCGTGGTCATCCTGGTGGCGGCGGTGTACGTGGTGGCCAACGTGCTGGTGGACCTCGCCTACGCCCTCATCGACCCGCGGCTGCGTGCCGGATGAGCGCGATCTCCCAGCACCCCTCGGGCCTCGCGCCCGTATCGACGCTCGCCGTGCCGACGTGGGTGCGCCGGCTGCGTCCCGGCGTGATCCTCGCGACTCTGGTCATCGCCTTCTTCGTCCTCGCGGTGATCGTCCCCTCGCTGCTGGCCACCAACAACCCGCTGTCCATCAACCTTTCGGCGACGCTGCAGGCGCCCTCGTGGTCCCACATCTTCGGCACCGACGCATCGGGGCGCGATCTGTACTCGCGGGTGATCTACGGGGCGCGGCAGTCGCTGCTCATCGGCTTGGGGGCCACCGGCATCGCCGTCGGCATCGCGATCGTCCTGGGTTTCGCCTCCGGGCTGGCCGGCGGCATCGTGGACGGGGTGATCAACCGCTTCGTCGAGGTGCTGTTCGCCTTCCCGGTGCTGCTGCTCGCGCTGCTGTTCGTCGCCGTGTTCGGGCCGAGCGCGAAGACGGAGATCATCGCCGTCGGCCTTGGCACCGCGCCGGGCTACACGCGGATGATCCGCGGCCAGGTCCTCGCGGTGAAGGACTCCGGCTACGTCGAGTCCGCTCGCGCCCTCGGTCATTCCTATCGCCGGATCGTGCGTCGGCACATCTTCCCCAACGCCATGCGTCCGCTCGTGGTGATCGTGACGCTCGGCGTGGGCCAGTCGATCGTGTGGGCCTCCGGCCTGGCTTTCCTCGGCCTCGGGGTGCCGCCACCGGCTCCGGAGTGGGGGGCTCTGCTCGACGCCGGCCGTGACTTCGTCACCCAGGCGTCGTGGCTGGAGATCATGCCGGGCGTTGCCATCGTCGTGTTCGCGCTCTCCCTGACCACCGTGGGCCGCTACATCCAGCAGCGGCTGGAAGGAGGAATCACCCGATGACCGATCGCCCTCGCGAGACCGGCCGCGACCTGCTGAAAGTCGAGAACCTCAGAGTCGGCTTCGGCGATCCCCGCGCGCAGACGACGGTGGTCAAGGGCGTGTCCTTCGACCTCGCGCCCGGCAAGTGCCTGGCGATCGTGGGGGAGTCGGGCTCGGGCAAGAGCGTGACCGCGCGCACGCTGGTCGGTCTCACCGGCGGGCGCTCCCACGTGCAGGCGGATCGCCTCGAGTTCGACGGGCGCGACCTGCGCCACCTGTCAGATCGCCAGTGGCGCTCGATCCGGGGCAAGGACGTTGGCTTCATCCTCCAGGACGCGCTGGTCTCCCTGGATCAGCTGCGCCGCGTCGGCAAGGAGATCGACGAGGCGCTGCGCCTGCACAAGTGGGGTGACGCCCGGCGCCGGCGCGAGCGCGTCATCGAGCTGCTCGAGCTCGTCGGCGTGCCCGAGCCCGAGGTGCGCGCCCGTCAGCGCCCCTACGAGCTCTCCGGCGGACTGCGCCAGCGCGCGCTGATCGCCTCGGCGCTGGCGCTGGACCCCAAGCTGGTGATCGCCGACGAGCCGACCACCGCGCTCGACGTCACGGTGCAGGCCCAGGTGCTCGACCAGCTCGAGGAGATCAAGCGCCGCGGCTCGGCCATCATCCTGATCAGCCACGACCTCGCGGTCGTGTCGCGGCTCGCCGACACCGTCGCGGTGATGCACGACGGCGAGTTCCTCGAGTACGCACCGTCGCGCGAGCTGTTCTCACGGCCCCAGCACGACTACACCAGAGCGCTCATCGCCGCGATCCCCTCCGCCCAGTCGCGGGGTGCGCGTCTATCGCCGACCGAGCGCCGTCACAAGCTCGGCTCGATCACCCCCCACGAGCGCAGCGACACGCCGGTCCTGCAGGCCGACGGTCTGGTCAAGCGCTTCCGGGGGCCTGACGGTGTGCACCGCACCGTGGTGGACGGTGTCTCGTTCTCGCTGGCGCAGGGCGAGACACTCGGCATCGTCGGCGAGTCCGGGTCGGGCAAGACCACGACAGCGCGTCTGGCGCTCGCGCTCGCCGCGCCCGACGGGGGCTGGGTGCGTCTGGCCGGCCAGCCGTGGACGGGAATCCCTGAGCGGGCCCGTCGCGATCGTCGCCGTCAGATCGCGGTGGTCTACCAGGACCCGCTCACTTCGTTTGACCCGCGGTGGAGTGTCCAGCAGGTGCTGCTCGACTCACTCTCGGGCACGAGCTACTCCCCGTCCCAGCGCCAGACCCGGGTGGGTGAGCTGCTCGGGCTGGTGGGTCTGGAGGACGAGCATCGTCTGCGCCGTCCACTCCAGCTCTCCGGCGGTCAACGTCAGCGCGTCGCCATCGCCCGGGCCCTCGGCCCCGAGCCGCGAGTGATCGTCTGCGATGAGCCGGTCTCGGCGCTTGACGTCTCGATTCAGGCCCAAGTGCTCGATCTGCTCGCCGACCTGCAGTCCGAGCTGGGGGTGAGTTACCTGTTCATCTCCCACGATCTCGGCGTGATCCACCACGTCTCCGATCGAGTCCTCGTCATGAGCGAGGGCAAGGTGGTCGAGCACGGCTCCAGCGACGACGTGCTCCTGCGGCCAACCCACCCCTACACCCAGAAGCTCGTGGCCTCCCTGCCCGCCCTGGAGCGCCCGAGCACGCCCGAGCGTCCGCCGATCCCCCAGGCCTCGCCGTCGATCGGCGTGGCTGTCGGCTAGGCGTACAACTGTTTCCCACCCTGCGAAAGAGAAAAAGAAAATGTCCAAGCGACTGCGCTTCAACGCGTTCTCCATGAACTGCGTGTCACACATTCACCACGGCCAGTGGGTGCGCGACGACACCCGACAGCTCGACTACTCGCGCCTGCCGGCCTGGGTGGAGCTGGCCCAGCTGCTCGAACGCGGCAAGTTCGACGCGCTGTTCCTGGCCGACGTCATCGGCACCTATGACAGCTACGGCGGTAGCCGCGACGCGGCGGTGGAGGAGGGTCTGCAGATCCCGGTCAACGACCCGGCGCTGCTCATCCCGGCCATGGCCTACGCGACGGAGAACCTCGGGTTCGCCTTCACCAGCTCGGTGCTGCAGGAGCATCCGTTCAGCTTCGCCCGCCAGCTCTCCACGCTCGATCACCTCACCACGGGGCGGGTGGCCTGGAACGTCGTCACCTCCTACCTGCAGAACGCGGCGCGCAACCTCGGCTACGGCTCGTTGCCGGTGCACGAGGATCGCTACCGCCGCGCGCAGGAGTACGTGAGTGTCATCTACAAGCTGCTGGAAGGCAGCTGGGAGGACGACGCGGTGCGGCGCGACACCGAGAACCGCATCTACGCCGATCCGGAGAAGATCCACGACATCGAGCACGTCGGTGAGTTCTTCGACGTCGTCGGTCCCCATCTGTCCGAGCCCTCCCGCCAGCGCACCCCGGTGCTGTTCCAGGCGGGCGCGTCGGAGCCGGGACGCGACTTCGCCGCCCGCAACGCCGAGGCGATCTTCATCCCCGCGCGCTCGTTTGAGAGCGTTCGGGTGAATGTGGCTGACGTGCGCGAGCGGGCGTCGCGGGCGGGACGCGACCCCGAGGACGTGCTCTTCTTTATCGGTCTGTCGTTCATCGTCGGGGGTACCGAGGACGAAGCTCTGCGCAAGCAGACGGAGATCGACGAGCTTGCCAGTCCCCGGGGCTACGCCGCCCACACCGGCGGCTCGATGGGCGTCGACCTGGCCGAGATCGACCTCGACACGCCGATCGGCGAGCTGCAGGGCTACAACAGTCAGGGTTTCGCCCGCTCGCTCATCGAGTCGGCCCCGGACAAGACGTGGACGTTCGGCGATCTGCTGCGTCAGCGCGCGGCCTCGAGGATCGTCGGCACGCCCGAGCAGATCGCCGACCGCCTGCAGGAATGGAGCGACGCCGGGGTGGACGGGGTTAACGTCACCTATTTCACCACGCCGGGGTCCTTCGAGGACTTCGTCGAGGGGGTGATCCCGGTGCTGCAGGATCGCGGGCTGGCTCAGCGCGAGTATCGCGAGGGCACGCTGCGCGAGAAGCTCAAGGACGGCACCTCCGGGCCGCGGCTGCATGACAGTCACCCCGGCGGCGCGGTCCGTCGCGAGCGCCTGGTGGGGGTGCCAGCATGAGCCGTCCACTTCACTTCTCGGCCTTCGTGATGAACACCGCGTCACACATCACGCACGGCTTGTGGCGCGACCCGCGCGGCGAGCAGATCGACTTCAACGACCTGCAGCTGTGGGTGTCGCTGGCCAAGACGCTCGAGGCCGGCGGCTTCGATGCGATCTTCTTCGCTGACGTGGTCGGGCTGTACGGCGACTACGACGGCGGCTGGGCGCACCATGCCCGCCTGGGGTTGCAGATTCCGTCCAACGACCCGCTGGTCATCCTCTCGGCGCTGGCCTCACACACCGAGCACCTGGGGCTTGCCTTCACCGCCGGTCCGATCCAGGAGCCGCCGTTCAACTTCGCGCGGCGCGTGGCGACGCTCGACCACGCCAGCCAGGGTCGCATCGCCTGGAACATCGTCACCAGCGCGCTGGAGAACGGTTGGCGCAACTTCGGCCACGACGGGTTGCTCGCCCATGACGACCGCTACCGCTGGGCCGACGAATACGTGGACGTGCTCTACAAGCTGTGGGAGGGTTCCTGGGAGGACGACGCGCTGCTGGCCGACCGCGGCTCGGGCGTGTACGCCGACCCGACCAAGATTCACAAGATTCACCACGTCAGCGAGCGCTACCGTGTCGAGGGCCCGTTCCTCGTCTCACCCTCGCCGCAGCGCACCCCGCTGCTGTTCCAGGCCGGCTCCTCCAAGGTCGGGCGCGACTTCGCGGCCCGCAACGCCGAGGCGCAGTTCATCGTCGCCCCCGACCCGGAGAACGCCCGGACGCTGATCGAGGACACCCGGCGACTGGTGGAAGAGCACGGCCGTCACCGCGACGACCTGAAGTTCTTTCAAGGGTTGTCGTTCGTGGTCGGCTCCACCGAGGCTGAGGTCCGGGCCAAGGAGGCCGACCTGGAGGAGAAGATCGACATCGACGGGATGATCTCCCACTTCGGTGGCAGCCTCGGCGTGGACCTCGGTCAGTACGAGCCGGACACGCCGATCGACACAATTCACACCGAGGGCGGCCAGAGCGGCCTAGCCTGGCTGCGCGAAAGCACCGGCGGGCGCACCCCTACGCTCGGTGACCTGGTGCGGCTGCGGGCCCGCGGCACGCGTGTGGCCGGTACGCCCGAGCAGATCGCCGACCGGCTCGCGTTGTGGCGCGACGCGGGGGTGGACGGGATCAACGTGGTGAATGCCTTCATCCCGAGTTCCTACGAGGAGTTCATCGACCACGTGCTGCCGGTCCTGCGCGAGCGGGGACTGGCGCGCGGCGAGTATGACCCGGGGACGCTTCGGCACAAGCTGTTCGGCGGAGGGGACCGGCTGCCCGACCGGCATCCGGCCGCCCGTTACCGCGGGGCGTTTGCCCCGAGCGCGACGGCGGTGGCCCGATGACCGACCGCCTGCGCCTGAACGCGTTCTCGATGAACTGCGTTTCACACATTCACCACGGCCAGTGGGCGCGCCCGGACACGCGCCAGACCGACTACCACGACCTCGACACCTGGGTGGATCTGGCCCGGCTGCTCGAGCGCGGCAAGTTCGACGCGCTGTTCCTGGCCGACGTGATCGGCACCCACCATCCGTATCGTGGCAGCCGCGACGTCACCGTCCACGAGGGAATGCAGATTCCGGTCAATGATCCGTCGCTGCTCATCCCGGCGATGGCGTACGCGACCGAGAACCTGGGCTTCGCCTTCACCCACTCGGTGTTGCAGGAGCATCCGTTCACCTTCGCGCGGCGGGTGGCCACGCTTGACCACCTCACCGATGGGCGGGTGGCCTGGAACATCGTCACCTCCTACCTGGAGAACGCCGCGCGCAACCTTGGCTACGGGACCCTGCCGGCCCACGCCGACCGCTACCGCCGGGCCGAGGAGTACCTGCAGGTGGTGTACGAGTTGCTCGAGGGCAGCTGGGAGGACGACGCCGTGCTGCGCGATGTGGCCGGCGGGGTGTACGCCGATCCGGCCAAGATTCACGACATCGATCACCAGGGTGAGTTCTATCCCGGGGTGATCGGCCCGCACCTGTGCGAGCCCTCGCCTCAGCGCACGCCGGTGCTGTTCCAGGCCGGCGCGTCGGACACCGGGCGGGAGTTCGCGGCTCGTCACGCCGAGGCGATCTTCATCGCCGGGCGCTCGCCTGCTGGCGCCGGGGCCCACGTGCGCGACGTGCGGGAGCGCGCGGCCCGCCACGGGCGCGAGCCGGGCGACATCCTGTTCTTCCAGCCGCTGTCGTTCATCGTCGGGGGCACCGAAGCGGAGGTGGCGCGCAAGGTGCGCGAGGTCGACGAGTACGCCAGCCCGGCCGGCTACGCGTCGCACATGGGCGGCGCCATGGGCATCGACCTCGGCGAGATCCCGCTCGACACGCCGCTCGGCGAGCTCGGGGACTACAACGTCCAGGCCATGGTCAAGGGCCTGATCGAGTCCGCGCCCGACCAGCGCTGGACCTTCGGGGATCTCGTGCGCTTCAGCGCCGACACCCGCGTCTCGGGCACCCCCGAGCAGATCGCCGATGAGTTGGCGCTGTGGGTGGACCAAGGCGTCAACGGGATCAACGTCATGTACTACACGACGCCCGGCTCGTTCGAGGACTTCATCGAGGGGGTCGTGCCGGTGCTGCAGGATCGCGGGCTGGTCCAGCGGGAGTACGCGCCGGGGACGCTACGGGAGAAGCTCACGGACGGTGGCGGGCCCCGGCCGGACGATCGTCACCCGGCCAGCGGCGTGCGCCGCGAGCGGCTCGCCGGGGCCAGCGCGGCGGGGTGAGGCTCGGGCGGTCGGTCGGTCGCGCGCGCCCGACCTTGCGGGCCTGGACGCCCGCCGGGGGGTTTTGTTACCCGCGCGGATCGTTCCCGTGACCGAGGCGACACA
>Ga0302325_10035975_pt1 | contig 10101 bp, 6 predicted proteins | sample Palsa_T0_2_FD_201948 | JGI IMG/M metagenome (GOLD analysis project Ga0302325, IMG submission 201948) | Peat permafrost microbial communities from Stordalen Mire near Abisko, Sweden - Palsa_T0_2 | ecosystem: Environmental > Terrestrial > Soil > Palsa > Peat permafrost | place: Sweden: Abisko... | reverse complement strand
CATCGATCCTGTGACCTGCGGGATGCTCAGCGAGCACCTCGACGGGGTTCGCGCCAAGCTCGCCGCCGTCGGCCTTGAGCTACCCGATGACGCCTACGTGTTCTCGAATGACCCGATGGGCGCCAGGCCGTGGAATCCTGACTGGGCCACGCATAAGGCCAGCGACCTGGCGGCCGCAGCCGGGGTCAAGCTCAATATCAAGGGGCTGCGGCACTACACGGCAAGTCAGCTGCTCGCGGCGCGGTTTGACCTGCGTAACACAGCAGCGCGTCTTGGCCACGGCAGCGGCGGAGCGACCACACTGCGGCATTACGCCGACCCAGTGTCTGAAGTCGACCGCCGAGCTGCCGCCTACCTCGCACAGCTCACTGCCGGAACCGCAGCTCCGAGTAAGTGAACACTTCGGCACGAGAGACAGCATTGCAAGTTTTATATTGACGTTGCGTTGGCCACCCGTTGACAAGAAGCGCGGCCTCGCGCTCCGGATTCGCTACCTGCACGGATAGCGTAGATCTAAGATCCAAGCCGACATAACACCCATTACGCCCATTACGTAAGTGACTCGGTCCACGAACCGGTCCACGGCTCCCGTCGCCATAACCTCATACCGATCACAGAACATCACCGTGGACACCCGCGGCCACCCCAGCGCACACTTTGGAGCTGCGTTCTCTGGGCACAATGGCAAAACCCCACCTTGACCGCACGGTTAAATAGGACGTGGGACTGCACCGCCCCGGGTTTGGTGGACCTTGCCTGTTCCCTGGGGGTGTGCGGTGCTGCCCGCAGCCAGTCTTCAATCAACTGTCTCTACAGACATGGCTGGCCTGCACTATGCTCCGGAGCGTGATCACGGGAGAGCTGCGGAGCAAAATTGATCGGTTGTGGGATGCCTTCTGGTCCGGCGGGATCTCGAACCCGCTTGAGGTCATCGAGCAGATCACGTACCTGATGTTCATCAAACGGCTGGACGGCATCCAGACCACGAAGGAGCACAAGGCCAACCGCACCGGACAGCCGGTAGAGAGTCCGATCTACACCGCGGAGACCAACCCGCTGCGCTGGTCGAAGTTCAGCGAGCTGCAGCCTGAGCAGATGTACGAGGTCGTCGCCACCGGAGCGTTTCCCTGGCTGCGGCAGCTCGGCGGGGACGACTCGACGTACTCCCACCACATGAAGGACGCGCGGTTCACTATCCCTACGCCGAACCTGCTCGTGAAAGCAGTGGACGCGCTGGATGAGCTTCCGCTGGAACACGGCGACGTCAAGGGCGACCTGTACGAGTACATGCTCAGCAAGATCGCCACGGCAGGGCAGAACGGTCAGTTCCGCACGCCCCGGCACATCATCCAGCTCATGGTCGAGATGATGAACCCGGGCCTGAGCGACGAGATCTGCGATCCAGCCTGTGGCACGGCCGGGTTCCTAGTGGCGGCTGCGGAGTACGTGCAGCGCGAGCACTCCGAAGCGCTGCTGGAGCGTGCGCAGCAGCGGCACTTCCACCACAGCATGTTCCACGGGTTCGACTTTGACTCCACCATGCTGCGTATCGCCAGCATGAACATGCTCCTGCACGAGATTGAGCAGCCCGACATCCGGTATCGCGACTCCCTCGCGCAGAACGTCGCCGACGAGACTGAGCGGTACTCCCTGATCCTTGCCAATCCGCCCTTCGCTGGCAGCCTCGACTACGAGACCACCGCCAAGGACCTGCTCGACGTCGTCAAGACCAAGAAGACCGAGCTGCTCTTCCTAGCCTTGTTCCTGCGCCTGCTCAAGCCGGGCGGCCGGGCCGCCGTTATCGTGCCCGACGGCGTGCTCTTCGGTTCCACGACTGCCCACGTCGGACTGCGTAAGAGCCTGGTTGAGTATCAGAAGCTCGACGCCATCGTCAAGCTGCCCTCTGGCGTTTTCAGGCCATACGCCGGAGTGTCCACCGCCATCCTCTTTTTCACCAAGACCAACGCCGGCGGCACCGACGACGTGTGGTTCTACGAGGTTACCGCCGACGGCTTTAGCCTCGATGACAAGCGAAATCTTCTCCTAGACGAAGACAAGCAGGGGCCACGGCCGACGGTCCTGCTCGATGAGGCCGAGCATGCCAAGAACAACCTGCCCGACGTCCTCGCCCGCTGGAACCGACGCGGTGGCTCGGAACGCGAACGGCCTCCCACCGCGCAGAGCTTCACAGTATCGAAGGCCGACATCGTCGCCCACAATTATGATCTGAGTCTCAATCGCTACAAAGAGATCGTCCATAAGGACGTAGAGCACCGCGCGCCGCTTGACATCATCGCTGACCTTGAGATTCTGGACTCTGAAATCCAGTCTGGACTCTCTGATTTGAAGGCAATGCTCGGATGAGCGGGGCGAGTGTAAGTCTTGGCAATGTCGCATCGATTGAACGAATCGTGGTCGATCCTGCCGAAGTTTCCCCAGATAGCCTCTATATTGGCCTTGAGAATATAGAAAAGGGTGGGGACATCATTGGTGTGGGGACGGTCGGTCAGGCGGGCCTGTCTAGCGCGAAGTTCAAATTTACCGAAAATCATATCCTCTTCGGAAAGCTGCGACCTTATCTGGCGAAGATCGGGCGCCCGGAGTTCGAGGGAATCTGCAGCACTGACATTTTGCCGATTCTTCCGGGGCCGAATCTGGATCGCTCGTATCTTGCGCACTTCCTTAGACTTCCTGAAACCATTGCACTCGCGACTGCCCGGGCGACTGGGGCCAATCTTCCTCGCGTCAGCCCTAAGGAAGTCGCTTCCTTTGAAATTCCAGTCCCTAGCCTAGAGGAACAGCGGCGCATCGCGGAGATACTAGATCAGGCTGATGTGCTGCTGGCGAAGCGTCGGAAGTCGGCCGCTCTCCTGGACGGTCTCATACGGTCCGTTTTCTTTGAGATGTTCGGAGGCAGTGCTTCCGGGTACCAGGCTTCCACGGTCGGGGAATTGGCCGCCGATAGGAAGAACTCGATTCGGACAGGTCCGTTCGGCAGCCAGTTGCTCCATAGTGAGTTCGTGGAATCTGGCGTGCCTGTACTTGGGATCGATAATGCCGTTAACAACGAATTTCGCTGGGCCAAAAGGCGCTTCATAACCAACGAGAAGTATCAGAAGCTTGCCCGGTATCGAGTCTTCCCGGGTGACGTTGTTATTACCATAATGGGAACTTGCGGACGTTGCGCTGTGGTCCCTGAAGATATAGGCGTTGCGATCAACACTAAGCATCTCTGCTGCATAAGTCTGGATCGAAACAACTGTCTTCCCGAGTTCCTGCACAGCTACTTCCTTATGCACCCGATCGCCCGCTCTTATCTACAGCGGACCGCTAAGGGTGCCATCATGTCCGGGCTGAATATGAACATCATCAAAGCGATGCCGGTGGCGCTCCCCCCGTTGGCCCACCAAGAGCGATACGTAGCTGTCGCAAGAAGAGTACAAGAACAAAAGCTTCGCCAGCTAGGGCATCTAGGGCACTTGGAAGAGCTTTTCGACTCCCTCCAGACAAGGGCCTTCCACGGGGAGTTGTGAGAGACTTGCTTCGTCTGGCTGCCGCCACGGGGTGAGGATGGTGTCGTGAGCAACTTTGGTTTCCTGCAGGCTGAGTGGCCGGAGTTGTATGACGAGGCGATGCGAGCCGAACGACTTGCGATTGCCGACCCCCGGACGTCGTGCTTCTACACGCGGCGTGCGGTCGAGCTGGCACTGAACTGGCTTTACCAAGCAGACGGCACCCTGCACGAGCCATATCGCCGTGAGCTCAGCGCGATGATCAATGAGCCGACGCTAGTGAACCTGGTTGGCCCGGCGCTGCGGATGAAGATGGATGTCATTCGTAGGCAGGGAAACTTGGCGGTGCACTCGACCAGGCCAGTGCAGAGAAAAGACGCGATCCGGTCCGTGGCTGAGCTCTTCCACGTGATGTACTGGCTGGCCCGCAACTATGCGAGGCATGAAGCCAACGTTCCGCCTTCCTCGCTGGAATTCGACACCTTGCGGATCCCTGTGCCCCAATCTGCCGCGGTCCGGCAGAAGAAGCTCGTCGAGTTGCAGGCGATGGCGGAGCAGGTCGCCGCTCAGCAGGAAGAACTGGCCAAGGAACGGCGGCGCCGCCGAGATCTCGACAATGAAGTGCAGCGCCTACGGGAAGAGATCAGGGCTGCCAAAGCGGCCAATGAGCAGCGACGCGACACTCACGACTACAGTGAGGCAGAGACCCGGGCCACCATCATCGACCTCTTGCTGCGTGAGGCCGGATGGCTCCTAGACAAGAGCGAGGACCGGGAGTATCCGGTCGCCAGGCTGCCATCGACCAAGTCCGGCCAGGGTAAGGTCGACTACGTTCTGTGGGATGACGACGGCCGGCCGCTCGCGGTCGTGGAAGCCAAGGCGACGAGCAAGTCGGCGATAGCCGGAAAGGAACAGGCGCGGGAGTACGCGGACGCGCTTGAGCGTCAGTTCGGCTCGCGCCCGGTCATCTTCTACACCAACGGGTACGAGACCTGGATCTGGGACGACGGCAACCGATACCCGCCTCGGCCAGTGCAGGGTTTCTACACGAAGGACGAACTGCGTTCCCTTATCACTCGGCGTGCTTCACGGCAGCCGCTGGGCAGCATGCTGGCCAACGACGAGATCGTCGAGCGGTACTACCAAAGCCGGGCCATCAGCAAGGTCGGGGAGCGTTTCGACCGGGACAACCAGCGCCAGGCACTCCTGGTCATGGCCACCGGCTCCGGCAAGACGCGGACCGCCATCGCGCTGGCGGACGTCCTGCAACGAGCCGGGTGGATCAAGCGCGTCCTGTTCTTGGCTGACCGGCGAGAACTGGTGTCCCAGGCGACGGCGGCGTTCAAGCAGCACCTGCCGAACACACCGGTCGTCAATCTGCTGGAGGAAAAGAACGACACCGCCCGGATTTTCGTCTCCACCTATCCGACAATGCTAAACCTCATCAACACCATGTCGGGCAGCGGTGAGCGCAAGTTTGGGGTGGGCTACTTCGACCTGGTGATCGTGGACGAAGCGCACCGGTCGATCTTCAACAAGTACAAGGCGATCTTCGAATACTTTGACGCGCTCCTCCTGGGCCTGACCGCCACCCCCAGGAACGAGATCGACCGCAACACCTACAGGATCTTCAACCTGGAGGAAGGCAACCCGACCGACGACTACGACCTGGACCAGGCCAAGGCCGACGGCTACCTGGTCGGCCCGTTCACCATTAACGTCCCGCTCCGCATCCCACAGCGGGGCCTGCGCTACGACGAGCTCTCCGACGAGGAGAAGGAGCGCTGGGACGAACTCGACTGGGACGAGGACGACCCGACCCCGGCCGAGGTCACGGCCGATGAGGTGAACAGGTTCCTGTTCAACGAGGACACCATCGACAAGATGCTCCAGACCGTGATGACTTACGGGCACCGCGTCGAGGGCGGTGAACGCCTCGGGAAAACGATCGTCTTCGCGCGCAACCAGAAGCATGCGGAGTTTATCGTCGAGCGCTTCGACAGGCTCTACCCTGAGCACGGGGGCGAGTTCGCCCGGATGATCACCTACAGCATCCGCGGCGCAGGCCAGCTGATCAGCCAGTTCCGGCGCAAGGACTCCGCCCTCCGCATTGCGGTCTCGGTGGACATGCTCGACACGGGTATCGACATCCCGGAGGTTCTGAACCTCGTGCTGGCCAAGCCCATCCGCTCCAAAACCAAATTCTGGCAGATGATCGGCCGCGGCACGCGCCTGTGCAAGGACATCTTCGGCCCGGGACAAGACAAGGAACAGTTCCTCGTCTTCGACCTGGCACGGAACGTTGAGTACTTCAACGCCGGCATCGCCGAGACCGAGGGCCGGGTCCAGAAGTCGCTCAGCGAACGCCTTTTCGCCCAGCGAAGCGAGTTGCTGTACACACTGGATCAGGAGAAGGAACGGCCCGAGGGTGATACTGCGGTCCGCACCGATATAGCCGACCGCCTCCGGGCCGAAGTGGCCGAGATGAACCGGGACAACGTTGAGGTGCGCCGCAACCTGCGTGAGGTGGACACCTACCTCGACCCGGCATCGTGGCAGCGAATTACCGCCGAGAAGCGCGACGAACTCAAGGAGAAGCTGGCAACCCTGCCTTCCTCCCACCGGGACAACGAGTCCGGGGAAGAGGCAAAGCGGTTCGACCTGATTGCTTTGCGGCTCCAACTCGGCGTGCTGGTCGGCGACCCTGGCTACGAAGCACTCAAGCTCCAAGTCCAGCGGATAGCCGAGGACTTGCTAGACCCGACGGTCCTGAACAACCCAGTAGTCGCCCGCCATGTGGACCTCCTGACCGATCTCATTGGCGAAGACTGGTGGCAAAACGTTCCGCTTTCAATGCTGGAGACCATGCGCCGGACGATACGCGGTCTGGTGCGCCTCATCCCGGCTAAGCACAGGGGCGTCGTTTACTCCGACTTCGAGGATGAACTCGGCGAACTGACCCACGCGGAACTCAAAGGCCTAGAGATCGGTACCGACCGATCCAAGTTCGAGCGGAAGGTACGCACCTACCTGCGCAGCCACGACGATAACCTAGTCGTGCAGAAACTGCTGCGTGGCCGTCAGATCACCAGTGCCGACCTAGACGAACTCAAAAGCATCTTCCTCGATCTCGGATTTGGCACCGAGGCCGACATCGATCGAACCGCGGAGGAGCACGAAGGTTTTGGCCTATTCCTGCGCGCCATCACCGGCCTAAGCCGCGAAGCTGCCGTCCAGGCGTTCAGCGACTTTCAGCGGGGCCGCACCCTCAGCCCGGCCGAGTACGCTTTCGTTGACCTGCTCATCGAATCCCTCACCCAAAACGGCTACCTGGACGTGGGGGAGCTGTACGAGCCGCCCTTCAAACGAGTGGGCGACCCTGACGTCGTCTTTCGCGATGCTTCAGACGTCGATGTAATCATTAATGTCCTCGATCACGTTAAGAAGACCGCCGTTCCTGTGACAACTGCCGAAGCGTGCTGACGGAAACAAGCAGCTAGGACCTGCAGACCGCAGCCACAGACAAGCTAGCCGGTCAGCGCAACGCCGCCACTCTCGCGGTCCGTGCACGTCCGTGGATTTCAAGGGCAAGGAACCCGGTGCGCACAGATGCATAGCGGACGGCGGTGCCCTCTGGGCGGATGGTGGCCAGGTCAAGGTCAGCGGGGGTCGGGCAGGTCACAGTCGAGGCGAGCTACATCGGGGTGTCCGGACCCCGCCTACTGAACGGCAGATTCGCGGGAAATCTGTGCCGCTAAGCATTGACCGAAAATCCACTTACTCCGGCAGCGCGGGCGAAAGGTGATCAAGGTCCAGTTCCTCTGTTCGTCGGAAATGGAAATAACGGAACTCTTCCGCTGGAGTTACGTCCGCCGTAATAGGCCCCGACAAAGCATTCATCACTTCAGGTTTCTGATCCCGCCTTGCCGGAGTGCATGTATCGGCCCATGCCTCACCGAGCGCCAGCCACAAGTGGTAGCGCGAAGCAGGATCATCTGCTTTCGCCTCAATTTCTTCAGCGATGTCAGTAGGACTCTTTATGAGCGTTCCTCCTGGGCGCAGCCACCTTCTAAGATTATCCGGAAGGATGGGTGGTTCGTCGTCCACAAAGATCGGCAAAGTTCCTGACTTCAAAATAAAATACAGAGTAAGGCTATATGGCGGGCCCGCCCGCCAGCCAGGTGGTTCTGCTGCTACGCGTATACTCGCCAACCGCTGAGCAGCCCTCCCAACAGGGCTTTCCCGTTTGTCATGCTTACCCTGTATGATAATTTCAAGAGGCCTAAGCCATGGCACGACTTCATCAGGGAAGGCGAATCGCGAGAATCGCCGCCCAACTGCACGGCCAAAGTTTCGAATTTCTTCATCAGTTCTAACGCCAGGTGCACGAACCGCCCGTGCTATCAGTTCCTTCTCGAAAGTGGCGACTTGCCTGAGATCGCCAAAGTAATCAGCACCAAGTGTCGGAACGTGTACATATTGAGAATGTTTTCCTTCTCTGGCATTGCTTGCCTCAAGCTCTGGAAGCTGCACTACTGGCGAGAGGTGAACATAGCGATATTTATCTTGTACCACGTCGCACGTCTGAGTAATAATAACTGCCTTTCCTGAAGGAATTGATGACAGCTCAGCAGAATCAGACGCATTTATTATGGGCAATGCTCCAACATCTAGTACGTCCCCTTGAGCGAATTCCTTAAGACTCTTCGGTTCTTCTGGCGAAGCCAGAGTTGATCCACCCGTCGATGCAAGAGTTTTCCTCGAGGATCTTCGGAAGAACGCGCGAATGAATCTCGAAATTTGCACACGCCCACGCCAGCGCGGTGCATCGCCTTCCTGCCTGCGTGCAACCCTCATCAAAGACCAGGACTCCAGACGTGCTGAAAAGCCAACTAAGTGGCTAGTTCCTACTAAGGCTTACGCCAGCATGCTTAAATCGATCGTATCCTCATCCGGCGCAAAACGGTTACGAAACTCGTCATACAAGCTGCGGCCCTCTACGCCCGGCGTAAGCAATGCTTCCCTCGGATCTATATTGCCACTTCCGGGCAGACCCCGCACAGCACGGAGGATTACGCTCAGTGCCTCAGCGTGAGCAGCGTTCATTCGTCCGCCGTTTGCCCAGAGATGCATGGCCCTTCTACTTACGCCGAATAGCCTCCCAAGCTGATCCCACGTCAGCCCTGATTCCTCCCTGAGGGACTTTACGGCCTCCGCCAAGTTACTAGTAAAAGGTGGGATTTCGACCGCTTGCGGATTCTCGAATGTATTGTTAAGAACAATCGAATACGTGCTTGTCGTTCGGTCGGTCCCGATAAGGATAATTCTCTGCGGCGCTGTGACATCCTGTCGCGGAGCTTCTTGGGCGCTGATTCCTGCGCCTGTGCTGGCAACAGTTCCAGCAACCAACACGCTAGCAACAATCCTTTTAGGGCGGCCGGTTGATCGACACTTCTCCGCCGTGGTGAGACTTGTGGAGTCAGTGCTCTGAAGCGCGTCTACCGCCATAGCTCTCCAAAAAATCCCAAGTAACTGCCCACCTGAAGTATCGGTAGACGATCCTTGCCAGTTCCCTGTACAACGTATCGACATCAGCGACTGTAAAATTTGTCCTACTACTAGAAAAAGCATCGAGGTCGAGGAACCAGGTAGGATGATCGGCAATTGGGACAATCGGATCATGGCCAACCCCAGGCGACAGGTGTCCGGTCTTCACCTGCAACATCTGGCCACCAAGATCATATAGGGATTCGCTGATGCTATGACTTAGCGTTACGCCTTCGGGTAGCGGTACAGAAACAGAGCCAAGAACCTCCATTCTGACCATGGAAGAAAGTCTATTGAGAATCTCGGAGTCATGAACCCGGTTAATGTAACGGACCCCTAGGCGCTCAATGTAAGGAGGCGCAATAATTTCCAGGAAAGGGCCGAGCAGCGTAGACAAGTTCTCACCGAGACTCGTGCGCCCAGGATAAGATTTTACTTGGAGCGCTAGAAAATTGTCCGCAATTGACGCGGACCAGTTGTCGTCAGCGCTTCGAATTCGCCAGATCTTGACGGTTTCTTCCGTCTGTTTGATACCTTCCGGGCCGACAAAAAGTCCGACCGCTTGCTGGACCGGGTCGAAGATGGGATAGTTATCAGCCACTGCATTTGCGAAACGCGTGATAAATTGGTCGCCATTCGCAAGCCTGCTGAGCCGTGGGTACCTGATCTGGACAAGAGCAAGGTCAAGTGGGGGCTTAGCCAGAGAGATCTCGTCAAGATCCTCGTTGCCGAAGGGGCGGGCGGTACTACCCTCGTTCATACTTCACACTGTACTTCACAGGATGCGTCGGGTACAGCACCGATGGGATCGCAGGTTGCTGAGACGAATGCAGGTGGTGGCGAACAGCGGCACGGGTCGGCGATGTGATGGCCGATCGCTGTGCCTCTTGGTTAGCAGTCTGCCCACCGCGCTGCGTCGATTGTCTCGGTTGATGCCCCGCACGCCCAGACCGCACGCGGTCGCTCGTGAACCGTGAAGCCACACATTCGGCCCGAAGGGGCCAGTTGCCGAGGAGAAGACGGATGACTATGGCTCGGTGAT
>Ga0302325_10035972_pt1 | contig 10101 bp, 5 predicted proteins | sample Palsa_T0_2_FD_201948 | JGI IMG/M metagenome (GOLD analysis project Ga0302325, IMG submission 201948) | Peat permafrost microbial communities from Stordalen Mire near Abisko, Sweden - Palsa_T0_2 | ecosystem: Environmental > Terrestrial > Soil > Palsa > Peat permafrost | place: Sweden: Abisko... | reverse complement strand
ATGGCGACAGTTCTTCGCTCGGCGAATGTTCGCGCCAATCCGGCAAAAACGGCGGCGGTGATCTCGACCCTGCAACATGGCGTGCAGGTCGCCGTGATCGACACACGCAACAATTGGACGCTCGTCCTGATCGACGCGAAGAACAGCAACGCCAAACCACAGCAAGGCTGGGTTTACAGCTCGTTCCTGAAGAGCGCGACCGACAGCGAAAAGCCGTCGCCGCCAACCAAACGCTAGAGTTCAGGCCTCTCAATGGCCGATCAAATGGCAATAGACAGCCTGATGCGGCGATAATCGGAGCGGCCAGACAAACAGGGCCTGAGCGCCGAGATTTCGAGGGCGACTGTCATGACTTTCGGCTCCGTGGTTCGTCTGCGCAAGGAATTGAAATTGTCCGCGATTTTTAGCTGATCCGAATCCGCCGCTTTCAGTTTGTTGCTTCTCACGGTTTTTTGCTGCGACCCGGGCGTATGCAAACCCTCTTGGCGCCACGATGTGCCTCAAAACTTGTATGTGACGCCATTATATATTTGCAGCCGCGGCGTCGCTGCGTTCAGACCGGCATTCAATCCGATGTCGAATTGCAGTTCGCGGCGAGCAAGCCAGGCAAGTGCCATGTCGAACGACGCCTGGCGCATTGTTCCAGCAGGATCGAAATCCTCGTTGGTCCAGATTTCAACCGCGCCCGAGACTGCGGGCGTGATTTGGCGGCCGAGGTCGACGAGTGTGGAGGCACCTGCATGATAGCCCGAACCGCTGGCGTTCTTTAGAACATCCAGCTCTGGATCTGTCGTCAAAGTCAGGCCTAACGGCAGTGCAAAGGATATGGGCGCTACGGCCCCGCCTTCCCACGCGCCATTGCCCAGTCCCGCCGACGCCGTCGGCGCCTTGATATAAGGCTCGATCGTCAATGCGAAGCTGCCATCGGACTCCTGCACGAGCGCATTCTTGTATCGCAGATAGATGTCCCCGAACCCTGAAACCTTGCTGTGTCCGTCGGCCGAGCTTTGCCGGACGGTCTCATAGGGCGTGAACGAAACCTCCACATCGCTGTCGCCGGTCAAGCCCCACTTAACGGTGGGATCGGCCACGATCAACGTCTCGGTCTTGAGCCCGTTGTCAGTCTGATCGGAATAGCTGACGAAATCCGATTCCACCTGCCAATGCCCCATGTCGACAGTGCACGGATCGGTGGATTTCGTCGGCCGGTCGGAGCACAGATCCTGCAGGTCTTCCTCGGCGGCAGCCGGCAAGGTCAGGGATAATATGCACGTCGTGACGCATATGGACGCGAGGAGCCCCCGCGACGCTCCGCGACCCGCGCCCAAAATTCGCACCAAATGTGGAATCGCTTGCGTTGTTTTCCCCGACTCGAGCGTTTTGAACACTGGTGGGCACCATAGTCGCCCGGCGCATAGGGCGTAAACATTTGTCGCGGATTGGGACGGCGGATACAATGCTCTCGCTCACCTTGCCGCGATTCCAACCCGCAAATTGATCCGCCCCATGCCCCCAGAGTCCTTGTCAAAGGCCAGCCGCCCCGCACATTGGGCGTGGCTGTCGGCGCTCGGCGTCGTCTATGGCGATCTCGGCACGAGCCCCCTCTACACTCTGCAGACTGTCGTGCAGACGATGGGCGGACGGTTTACGCCCGAAAGTGCGCTTGGTGTCCTGTCGCTGATCGTCTGGACCCTGATCATCACCATCTCGATCAAATATTGCCTGTTCGTGATGCGCGCGGACAATCACGGCGAAGGCGGCATCCTCGCATTGATGTCGCTGGTCGGCGCCAACAGCTTTGCGGGCAGGGCGAAGATCATGGCCGTAATGGGCCTTCTGGGCGCCGCGCTGATCTATGGCGACGGCGTCATAACGCCCGCCATCTCTGTGCTGAGCGCGCTGGAGGGCGTCAATGTCGTGACCGCCGCGCTGAAGCCTTTTGTGATGCCAATTGCCGTCGGGATATTGATCGTGTTCTTCGCCGTGCAGCGATTCGGAACGGCGAAAATCGGCGGCGCGTTCGGGCCGATCATGCTCGTGTGGTTCGGCGTAATTTCCGTGTTGGGCCTGAGCGGAATCGTTCGTAATCCGGGCGTTCTGTCCGCCATCGATCCGCGCCACGCGGTTGGATTTCTGGTTCGCAGCGGCGGCCTGGGATTTCTCGTGCTGGGAGGGGTGTTCCTCTGCATCACAGGTGGCGAGGCGCTCTATGCGGACATGGGTCATTTCGGCAAAGGCCCGATAAGGCTCTCCTGGTATACGATCGTGTTGCCGGCGCTGCTGCTCAACTATGCGGGCCAGACGGCATTATTGATGCAAGGCGGAGTTTTTGCCGGCAATCCTTTCTTTCAACTCGCACCAACCGTCGCGATCTATCCGCTGGTGGTACTGGCCACGGTCGCCACGATCATCGCAAGCCAGGCGATCGTCACGGGTTCGTTCTCGATGACGCGCCAGGCGATGCAGTTGGGCTGGCTGCCGGGCTTCGCCATCCGGCAGACCTCCGACAAGATTTACGGCCAGATTTACGCGCCCGCTGTGAACTGGCTGATGATGATTGCGACCGTTACCATCACGGTGGCCTTTCGCAGTTCCGACAGGCTTGCCGGCGCTTACGGCACGGCCGTCTCGACGACGATGATGCTGACGACGGGACTGCTGTTCGTCGCGATGCTCAAGGTCTGGCGTTGGCCCGTTGTCGCGGCGGTTCCCGTCGCCGGACTGTTCCTGATCGTCGATTTCGGATTTTTCAGCGCCAATCTCCTGAAGATTGCAGACGGCGGCTGGCTGCCACTCTCGCTCGGCGCGATCGTGTTTTTCATCATGCTCACCTGGCGATCCGGTGCCGATGCGGTGCGTGCAAGCCAGGATCACGACTCCGCGTCCCCAGAAGCGTTCCTGAAAGGCCTGAAGGACGCAAAAATTCCGAGGATCGACGGCACGGCGGTGTTTCTTACGCGCACCTACGAAAACATTCCACCTCTGCTGGTCGATCACGTCAAGCATATGGGCGCGCTGCAACGCAACGTCATCACCTTGACGGTTCGCTTCGAAGAGTTGCCGCGAGTCCGGGACGACAAACGCGGCTCCGTCGCGCATGTGCGCGACGGTCTCTGGCATGTCACGCTGCGGTTCGGATTTATCGAGATCCCGGATTTGTGCTCTGCTCTCAAAGATCTGAAGGGGTTGGATTCATCCATCGAATTCGATCACGCAATATTCTTCGCGGCGCGGGATGTGGTAGTGTCCGATCCGAAAAGATCGTTCTTCCTGCGCTGGCGCCTGCCGATATTCGCGTTTCTTTTTCGCAATGCGGAGACGGTCGTCGATCGCTTCTATCTTCCGGCAGATGCCGTCGTGGAAGTGGGTCGGCAGCTGGAACTTTAATAGGCACGCCGCACTGACATTTCACAAGGCGAACCGCCTGGATGCACGTCTTTTCATCGAATTAATAGTTCATTATCCGAAATGCGGATTTCTTTGAAGCGTGCGGGGAGCCGGGACGTTGTCGTTGCATCTCGCACCCAAAGGCTCGCCCATGCTGTCGTTTCTGCACCCGGCCAAAGCAGCGCAGGCGCCTCGTGCCGAAGATATTCCCGTGAGAATACCGGAGAAGACCTCCGTCGAAGCGATTGCACTCGCCGATGTCGAAAGCCCCGAAGTGGCAACCATCGTGGCCGCCTGGAACAAATGGCGCGGCCTGCATGCGATGCCCGGGCGGGAAAGGTTGGAACCTCGCGATCTCGGACGCGCCGCGGCGCATATCAGCCTCGCGCGCGTGGTGGGCGAGGGCGAAGATTACGAATTCCGCATCATCGGCGATGCGCATGTGCAGGCCTATGGCACGAGCTACCAGAACAAATCTTTGCTCGATGTCATCGCCGCGTCGCCGCGCTTCGGCAAGCAGCTCAAGGCGTCCTACGATCTTGTGCGCACAACCGGCCGCGCCTACGCGTTTCGCGGCCTGATCGGCCGCGACGTGCCGGACGCGGCGTTCGCCTGGTTCGAGACGTGCTATCTGCCGTTCGGCGCGGACAGCGTCGACCACATCCTCAATGCCGCGGTCTATGCACCGAAAAGGGATGTGTTCGCGTAGCGCTATGACGGCGGCAGCGCCAGCAGGTAGGGCAGGCCGCCATTGATGCCGGCGCTTTCGCCCCAGATTGCTTTGCTGAAACCCGTAGGAATGCTTGTTTGCAATTGCACTGTGCTCTGCCCCGTTACACCGGAGCAGTTCGTGGGGCTTCCACAGCCCTGGTTAGTGTCTGTGATCCCGCTGGTCGTAGTGTCCCAGTAGGAGTCCGAGATCGTGCCGTCATTGATGCCGACCAATCCGCCAACGTCGTTTGCGCCGTTGCCTGTCACGGCACCGGAGGAATAGGCCGCCATGACGGTTCCGTCCGTTTCGCCAATCAATCCGCCGACATATTCCCCTGCGCCGCCGGTGACCGCACCCGTGGCATAGACGTTCTCGATCGATCCGGAACTGAAGCCCGTCAACCCTCCGACGTAGAGTCCGCCAGACACTGCGCCAGAGGCATAGGACTGTGATATCGTGCCGGCAGAATTCTCGCCGGAAAGTCCGCCGATGTAATTGGCGCCGCTGCCCGTAACCGTTCCCGTCGCGTAGGATTGCGTGATCGCGCCGTTGTCGTTGTCGCCGACAAGCCCGCCTGCGGCCGTCCCGCTGCTTCCCGTTACATCCCCTGTCGCGTACGACAATTCAATCGTGCCGATCGTTTCCGTGCTTTCGTCTTCGTCGTTCTGGCCCACGAGGCCGCCGACCGACGCGCCGGTTCCGCCCGACACCGATGCGCTTGAATTGCTCGTTTCGACGAGACCTCCGAAATTCAGTCCCGCGAGCCCGCCGACGTAGGATGATGCGCCGCCCGTTACGCTGCCGCCCGTGACGGTGGAAAGCGCGATCGTGCCGCCGTCGTTGTCGCCCACCAGTGCACCGATCGCTTCGACGCCGGATCCTGTCGCAGCACCACCCGTGACGTTGGCGTCGACAAGGCCGAAATCGCGTATGGTTGCCGTGCTGTCGAGCATCGCGAACAAACCGACATTGGCATTGTTCGCGGTATCGTCGATGGTGAGGTTTGAAATCGTATTGCCGAGGCCTTCGAAGACGCCGCCGAAGGCCGTGGCGATCGGCGAGGCGCCATAGGTTCCGTTACCGGAAGCATCGTAGCTGTCGGCCAGCGCATAATTGCCGGTGGCATTCGCGGCGATGTCTTGCGCCAGTTGCTTGACGCTGTTGGCCAGCGTGTAGGAAACGGTATCGATCGTGAGCGTGCCCTGGGTGACGCCGGACACGACTTGGGTGAATGCGATATTGCCGTCTGCGAAATCGAGCGTGCCGCCGGTATTGCCGGCGTTCGTCGTCAGATCGAGACTGCCGCCATGCGCAATCACCAGCGGCGCGGCAATCACGATGGAATTCGCCGCATCCAATGTCAGCGTGCCTGCCCCCGACCAGGTGAGCGCTGCGTCCACATCGATATCGCCGCTGGTCGTCTGCAATGTCTCATTGTGCGAGCCTGCATCCACAGTTCCGGCGATGAGCGTCTCGCCGTCGATCAGCGTGAAGTCTCCGCCGGTATCCTTGAACGTCCCGATACCGGCGATCAGATTGGTGCCCGTCAGCACCACGGCGCCGTTAGCGCTTCCCGCCAGTTTCACGGCCGTGAGCGCGCCGGCAGCGGATTGCGTGATGCCGCCGGACGCGTTCAATCCGATCTTGTCGCCCGCGGTGAGCGATCCCGTGATTTCGATGTTGTGGCCCGCGCCCTTCGTAGCGAGAGCAAGATTGCCGCTCCCGGAATTCACGGTGCCGGCGACAGTCAGCGTTTCGTGATCCACCAGCGAGATGCCGCCTGCGCCCGAATTCGTGAAATTGGCGTATGTGCCGACGAGATTGGCGCCGTTGAGCGTTGCGCCGCCGTCCGAGCTTCCAGTCAATGTGGCGGCCGCAATCGAGCCCGGTCCGCTTTCCGCGATCGTGCCGCCCGCTGTCAGCGACACCGTTCCGGCCGTCTTGATCATGTTGTCGATGTCGATGTTGCCTGTCGCGATCAGGCGAAGCTTCGACGAATCAGAGAGCTTGACCGCATCGTCAATCGTGATGTCCGCATCGGCGGCGGTCGTCTGCACGAAGAGTCCATCTGACAGGTTCACCGCCGCGTCGAACGTAAAGCCACTGCCTGTCGCGATGTATCCGTAATTGGTGAGGCCGGCGACGAGTGTCTGCGCAGAAGCGTTCGAACCGACAGCCTGCGCGATCAGCGCGGCGTCCTGACTCTGCAGGCTGGTCCCGCTGGCCGAAGAATAGGTAGTGCCACTCGTCGGAGCGATGAAGGTATCGCCCCAGATATTGAAGTCATCGAGCGTGCCGGTCGCGTTCTCCAGAATCGCGCCGTTGGTTGCACCGGTCGCCGAATTCTGTGCGGTGTAGGCGAGAACCGCGGAGCCGCTGCCGGATATCGTGCCGGGCGCCAGAAGAATATAATAATAACCATTGGCGCCCGTGCTGATGGAGCCGAGGTTTGCGCCATTCAGCAACACCGCAACGGTGCCGATGCCTGAAGATGTCGAAGCAAGGGGCGTTTCGCCGTCGTCCTTGTAGGCAACGCCGGAGATTGCTTGCGGCGTACCTGTCGGATATTGCCAGGTGAAATATGCGAACAACCCGGCTGGCTGGCTGTAGCCCACATCGTTGGAGAAAAATGATCCGTCTTGCAGTTCCGCAGTGGTCGCGCCAACCAACTGGCTGCTGCTCGCACCGTGACCAATGCCGATCGCCTGGCCGCTCGTCTGGATGTCCCAACCGCCGTCTATTTCGTTGTTCCTGCTTGCGTCGTTGTACCCGATCAAGCCGCCCGCATCGGTCTCGCCTATAACAGCGCCCGATGAGTAGGCGTAATAGATTGTTTGCGCTGATGACCATCCAATCAAGCCTCCAACATACTCTCCGCCTGAAACGGCTCCCGTTGCATAACCGCCAAAAATATTGCCGACGCTGTCCGTCCCGACCAGCCCGCCGACATATTGACTCTGCTCGCCGCCATTTACCGTGCCCGTGGCAAAGCTATCGTCGATCTTGCTGAAAATTGTCGTTTGGCCGTACGGTTCTGCTGCTATCTCCCCGACGAGCCCGCCAATTTCGGAGTCCCCGCTGACGGTGCCTGTGGCGTAGCTGTTGGAAATCAGCGTGCCGCCGGCGAATCCTGTCAGGCCGCCGACATAGTCGCTGCCGCTCACTGCTCCGGTGGCGTATGAGGAAGAGACATTTACGTTGTTGCCCACTGCAACGCTTTCTCCAATAAGTCCGCCGACATAGTTGCTGCCCGTCACGGGGCCTGTGGCATAAGCATCGGTTATTACGCAGGAACAATATCCAACGAGTCCGCCCAGCTCGGAGGTGCCGTTGACCGCGCCAGTAGCGTAGCTGTTGTTGATCGTGTGATTTGCATTGCCGCTTGCACTTCCTACCAACCCTCCTGCTTCGCCGCCGCCGCTGACAGCACCGGTCGCATGGGCGTTTGTGATCGTACTATTGTTATCTTCACCCAACAGGCCGCCGACATCGCTACTGCCACTGACCGGGCCGGTTGCGTAAGCATCTTCCACGAATCCGTCATTGACGTAGCCCACCAGGCTGCCAACGTTGTCATTGCCATTGACCGAACCTCTTACCATTCCGATGTCGCGAATTGTTCCCGACGAATAGCCGAACAGGCCGACATCGCTGACCGACGGCAGGTCGATCGTGAGGTTCGAGATCGTGTTGCCCAATCCGGCGAACACGCCCGTGAAGCCGTTTCCGGAATTGCCGACGGTCCCCGCGCCGTTTGTGCCGATGGGAACCCAGCTCGAGGTGCCCGATGCATTGAGCGGAATTGCCAACGCATAGTCACGAGCCAGAGATGTGCTGCTGACGTTGATGTTTTGCATGTCGCTCATGCTGTAGAGCAGAGTATAGGGTGTTGCATTGATCGACAGGCTCGCGCCCGACGACGAACCGCCGGCGAACGAAATTCTGTCGCCGGTTGCGATGATGTAGTCGCCGGCGGTTCCCGTCCCGGTCGTCATCGCGAGGATGCCGCCGCCCGAAACCGTGATGTCGGCGTTGAAGTCGATATTGCGATAGGCGCTGAGCGAGAGGGTCGCAATCGTGCTCCATTCGATGGGGCTGTCGATGATGATGTCGCCATGGCCCGACCGGATCGGAATTCCCGGGCCGCTTGTGCCGGTGGCCGTCGTTTGCAAAGTGACATTGGTGTTCGAAGCGAGAGAGGAGTCGATCGTTGTCGCAGCGGCGTTGTTCACCTTGAGGTCATAGGGATCGAGCAGCCAGGAGCCGTCCCGGCCATGCGCCGCACCCGCATCGACGGTCGCGCCGGTGAAGTTCAGATTGTGGCCGGATGTCTCGATCGTGCCGCCATTGCCGCCGGACGCGCCGCCTTGCGCGAGTGCGCTACCTTGGAAATTCGTGTTGCCGGAAATAACGGAGATGCTGCCGCCATTGCCGATTCTTGTGGCCGAGGCATTGAGGATGCTCGCTTTGTCGACGGCGACGGCGTTCTCGCTCCAGCCGCCGATTTGAATCGTGCCACCGCCATTCGCGCCGGAGGCATCGAGGCTCGCCCGCGATACCGAGACGGTGCCGCCGTCGCCTGCATCGAGCGTGATCGTGCCGCCGACATTCGTGGCGGTCTGTGCGAGGACGATGCCGCTCATCGCGACAACGCCGGTGGCGACACCTTCCGCGGCATGGGCCGTGAGCGAGATATTGGCGCCCGTGAGCGCGCCCGTGTTGACGGCAGTCGCGTTGCCGTTCACATCGCCTTGCGCGGCAAACGACACGAGCCCATCTCCTGAGAAATCAACCGTGAACTTGTTGGCCGCGCCGACGGCAATCGTTCCGAATTTCGCGTTGACCGTGCCGTCATTGGTGACGCTGGGCGCCACAAGCGCGACGAGGCCGCCTTGCGCGGTGCGGATGCTGCCCCGATTGACGATGGAGGCGTTCCGGTTGCCCGCTTGCGTGAAATTGCCGGCGAGCACATCCGAATCCGGGCCGCCCGTCGAAGTCGCGATGAGCGAGCCGACATTCACCTGCGAGCCCTTGCCGAACAGCATGCCGTTGCCGTTGATCAACACGATGCGGCCATTCGCATCCAGCGTGCCCAGGATTTGCGACGCGGAGTTTCCGCCGATGCGGTTCACCGCAATCGCCTGCGCATTGGGCTGGACGAACTGCGTCGTCTGGCCCGCGCCGATGTTGAAGCTCGACCAGTCTATGACGACGTCTTCGCTCTTCTGGTCGATCTGCGTCTTGCTTGAAGACGCGGCGATGGAGGCCGAACCCGTCGTGACGGTCGCGCTCAACGGATTAGCCAGGGCAGGCGAGGCGACAAGCGGCAGCGCGACAAGCAATCCCGCGCTCACGCCGGACGCCCAAGCGAATGAGACCGAGGACTTGAGCGCGATGCGCAAATGACTGGCGGTGTAAAACGGCATCGGTTTCCCCAAGTCGAGCGTCGCGCAAGCAGGGTTCTGCCGGTCGCCCGATGTTTATGGGATCAAGAGCCGCAAGGCCGCCCCTGATCGATCATGAAGGTTAGCAGCAATCGATGACGAATACAGCGTTGGTCCCTTTCGCGTTCGGACCCAAAAACACGTCGAAATGGCGGAAAGTCGAATGTTCGGCGTCATACGTTCTGCCACGACAGGCAATGCTTCGCGGCGCGCGAGCCCGCGTGGAACTTTTCCCGCTTGTGGACGTTTTGTCTGCGTCCTACCGGGGAATTTTGTTCATGTCGCTTGTAAGCCTTGTCCTGATTCTCGTCGCTGTGGGCGTCGTGCTTTGGCTCGTGAACAATTATGTCCCCATGGACGGGAAGATCAAAGGCATTCTCAATGCGGTGGTCGTCATCGGCGTTGTGATCTGGCTTTTGCAGGTCTTCGGCCTGATGTCGACTCTCACCAATATCCGCATCGGAAAATAGCGCCGAAACGGCTTCACTCGCTTCCCTCTCCGCGCGTATTTCATGGTCGCGCATGCGTTGCGGTTTCCAGGAGGCGCGCCCGCACGCA